>Ga0137369_10008337_pt1 | contig 10340 bp, 10 predicted proteins | sample SagtaG_12_FD_104918 | JGI IMG/M metagenome (GOLD analysis project Ga0137369, IMG submission 104918) | Vadose zone soil microbial communities from Sagehorn Ranch, Mendocino, California, USA - Sage1_L_113_16 metaG | ecosystem: Environmental > Terrestrial > Soil > Vadose zone | place: USA... | reverse complement strand
TAGATGTTCGAGAAGGAGAACAGCCGCATGGCTCGCTTGGGGCTGGCGTCGCGCCGGAGCTCGAGCGCCTGCCAGACGAAGGCGGTGCCGAGCCCGACGGCGGCGACGAAGTACACCACCCCCATCGTCTCGAACAGGAACAGTGACAGCGTGACCGCGACGACGATCACCGAATACACGAGGATCTGCCGCACAGCCGTGGTGATCCCGCGCGCGACCGGGAGCATCGGGATCCCCGCGGCCGCGTAATCGTCGCGGTACCGCAGCGACAGCGCCCAGAAATGCGGCGGCGTCCAGCAGAACACGATGGCGAACAGCACCCACGCGGGCGCCGCGAGCCGGCCGGTCACCGCGGCCCAGCCGACGAGCACCGGTACTGCCCCCGCCGCGCCGCCGATCACGATGTTCTGCGGGCTCCGCGGCTTGAGCCAGATCGTGTACACGAAGACGTAGAAGAGCATTGCGCTGACCGCGAGCGCGGCCGACAGCAGGTTCACGGTCGACCAGAGCCATACGAACGCCACCGCTTCGAGGACGACGCCGAACACGAGCGCATGGCGGGGATCGATCTTCCCGGAAGGCAGCGGCCGCCGCTGCGTGCGGTGCATCACGCGGTCGCGGTCGCGTTCGATCCAGCAGTTGATCGTGTTGGCACCGCCGGCGGCGAGCGCGCCCCCCACCAGCACCGCGCCGATCAGGGTGAGTGACGGAAGACCACCGTCGGCGAGCACCATGGCCGGCACCGTCGTGACGAGCAGCAACTCGACGACCCGGGGCTTGGTGAGCAGGACGTAGGCCCGGATTGTCGCGGTCGCGCGGTGAGCGATCTCCGAGGTGTCGGACACGAGTCTCCAGCGAGGGACGGTCCCCACGCCGAATCTAGCTCCCGGTTTGCGTTCGTCGGGAACCGCGCGACGGACCGATAGCCTTTGCGTCCGTGGCACCGGACGACGACTCCGCCGAAGACGTCAAGCATTCGATCAGCATGACGGCCGACCGCATCCTCGCCCTCCCGACGAAGGAGTTGGGCGAGCGCAAGAGCCGGGCCGGGATCGTCATCCCCGCCACCGCGGCCGAGAACCGTCGGCTCGGGTGGGCCAAGGTCGTCGGCGTCGGGCCGACCGTCCGCAACGTGGAGGAGGGCGACCTCGTGCTGTTCGCGCCGGACGCGGGGTTCGAGGTCGACATCCGGGGCGAGGACTATCTCATCCTTCGCGAGCGCGACGTGCACGCGGTCGCGTCGAGCCGGACCGAGGGCCAAACCGGTCTGTATCTGTGATCGATCCTGCAACCGCGTTTCGGCTCGACGGCAAGGTCGCGCTCGTCACCGGCGGGACGCGCGGAATCGGACGTGCGATCGCCGAGGCGTATGCCAACGCCGGCGCCGGGGTGTGTGTGCTGGCGCGGAAGCCCGACGAGCTGGAGGAGACCCGGGCCGCGTTGGCTGCCGTCGGGCCGGGCGTGGCCGTCTACGCCGGCTCGGCCGGGGATCCCGAGGCGATCGACGCGTCTGTCGCCCACTGCGTTGCGGAGCTCGGTGGCCTCGACATCCTCGTGAACAACGCGGGCACGAACCCTACGTTCGGACCCATGATCGAGACCGAGTCGCGTGCCGTGCGCAAGGTGCTCGAGGTGAACCTCGAGGGGCCGCTCGCGCTGGCGCAAGCGGCATGGCGGGCATGGATGCGCGACCACGGCGGCACGATCATCAACGTCGCATCGCTCGGTGGCATCCGGCCGTCCATGTTCATCGGCATGTACAACACGTCCAAAGCCGCGCTGCTCCACATGACCCGCCAGCTCGCGGTGGAGCTCGCGCCCGGCGTCCGGGTCAATGCGTTGGCGCCCGGACTCGTCAAGACGCACTTCGCCCGGGCTCTGTACGAGCAGGACGAAGAAGGCGTCGCGGCCCAGTTCCCGATGAAGCGGCTCGGCGTGCCCGACGACTGCGCGGGCGCGGCGCTCTTCCTGGCGTCGGATGCGTCGTCGTGGTTGACCGGCGAAGTGATCGTCGTCGACGGCGGCGCGCTGGTCGGCGGCCCGTAGACAGCCGCAGAGCTCAGAGGAACGCGCGAGCGACCTCGAGCGCGGCGACCGCGCCGTCGCCCTCCGCGGCGAGGTCGTCGGTCTCGTCCCAGGACATCCGCTGAGTGAAGACGCGGCAGAGGTCGCCCGCCGGGCCGGTGATGCGGTTGGGCGCGTCGGCGGGCCCGTAGGTCCACGTCTCGTCACCCGACGGCGACGTGAGCTCCATTCGCAGCTCGCCCGGTGGACGGTCACGACCCGCGAACGAGAAGGCGTAGGGGAGTGCGCGGTAGGCGAGCCACGCCACGTGGCGGAGCCGGTCGGTGTCGACGATCTGGAGACCGAGGGCGACGCGGACGTCGAGGCCGTGCGCCCACGTCTCCATGAGGCGAGCTGTCACCAACGACGGCGTTCGCATCCCGATACCCCAAGGGACGCGCATCCCGGGATCGAGCCCGGCGAGCACGTCGCGTTCGGTTGCCGAAGTCTCCTCCCACCACGCGAGCACATCTCGCCCGGGCTTGCGGCGCCCCCGCAACACGCCCCAGAGCGTCGTGTCCTCAGGGGACGCGAACCGCGCGGCGAAGTCGTTGAGCGAACGCGGACCGCCCGTGCACGTGTCGATCGCGACCTCGTCGATGTCGGCGAGGTGGGCGATCGCGTCGCGCACATCCCAGCCCTTGGCCGGTGTCGGGCGGAACCAGTCGTCGGTCGGGATGTCACGCAACTCGGCCTGCAGGCTGGTCTGTTCCTCCTCGAGCGCGTCGAGAAGCTGCGTCAGGCCCGCTGTCTCCGCCGCCATCAGCTGCGCCGGCGTGATCCGTTCGTCTTCTCAGGCCGGCGGCGCGTGAACTGCACCGGCGTCTCGGACGGGTGCGGCGCCGGCGGCGGCTTCGAGCGCGCTCGCTGATCGAGATAGTCGACGACCTGCCGGTACAGCTGGTCGTTCCCGAGCATCTTGCGCAGCTCTTCGCCCATCGAGCGGTACACCGGCTCGCGCCCGGTGAACGCTTCCGGGGCTTCCGTGCACCACCACGCGAAGTCGTTGCCGCCCTCACCCCAGCCGTCGCGCCCGAACTCCGACAGCGTCGAGACGACGGTGCCGTCCTCCTGCTCCTCGTCGACGCAGCGCAGCGGCAGCTGCCAGCACACGTCGGGCTTGAGGTCGCTGTGGTGCGCGCCGTTCCGCATCGCATGGAGGTGCAGCGCGCAGCCGGCGCCGGCGGGGAAATCAGGGCGGTTCAGGAAGACGCAGGCGTCGTCGACGAGGCGCGTGCGCCACTCGATGCGACCTTCCTCGTCCTTGCCGCATTTGGCGTAGATGCCCTTGGAGCGGCCGGCCTTGGCGTACTGCCATTCGTCGTCGGTGAGCTCGCGCGCGGCGCGCACGACGCGATCTCGGTCCTTGCGGTTGGAGAAGTGCGCACCGTACGAGCAGCAGCCCTGGACCATCTCCGGCGCGGGTTCGGTGAAGACGCCCTGGCAGCCGCGCCCGAAGATGCACTCCCAGTGCGACGTCAGGAACGTCACGTCGATCTGCCAGCGCCGACCGTCGTCCTTGGGGTCCTCGAAGGTCACCCATTCCCGGGTCGGCCCGGTCCGAACCGGCGACGCGCTCATGCCGCCGAGAGTACACACCCCTCGTCGGTAGGCTTCGCGTATCGACATCGACCAGGAAGACAGCGCGCTCGTCGCCGACCTCGAGGCCGCGCTCGGACCGGGGCGGGCGCGTGCCGAGCCGCTCGAGCTCGCGCTGTACCAGCGCGACGCGGGCGTCGATCGCGGTCAGGCGGCCGCGGTGTGCTTCCCGTCGACCGGCGCGGACGTCGCCGCCGCCGTCCGGATCGCCGCCGACCACGACCGGCCGTTCGTCGCCCGGGGCAGCGGTACCGGGCTGGCCGGCGGGGCGACGCCGGTCGGTGACCCGCTGGTCATCGTGACCACGCACCTCACGCGGATCCTCGAGGTCGACGCCGACGACGGCTACGCGTGGGTCGAGCCGGGCGTCCTCAACCTCGACCTCAGCCGCGCCGTGCACCACCTCGGGCTCCACTACGCCCCCGATCCTTCCTCGCAGCAGGCGTGCACGATCGGCGGCAACGTGGCGACGAACGCCGGCGGACCGCATTGCCTGGCTTCGGGTGTCACCGCGATGCACGTTTTCGCGGTCGAGGTCGTGCTGGCCGACGGGTCCATCACGATGCTGGGCGGCCTCGAGCCAGACCAGGCCGGCTACGACCTGCGCGGCTGCTTCGTGGGCAGCGAGGGGACGATGGGCATCGCCACCCGCATCGCCGTGCGGCTGCTCCCGGACCCGCCCGCCGTTCGCACGCTGCTCCTCGACTTCACGTCGATCGAGGCGGCCGCCGCCACGGTCAGCGCCATCATCGCCGACGGCATCGTCCCGGCCGCCCTCGAGATGATGGACGCCGAGATCACACGCGCCGTCGAGGACTTCGTGGGCGCCGGCTACCCGCGGGACGCCGCCGCCGTGCTCCTCGTCGAGCTCGACGGGCTACCGGCCGGGGTCGCGGCCCAGGTGGCGTCGGTCGAGCGCATCGGCATCGAGCAGGGCGCGCGCACCGTGCGCGTGGCGGCGGACGACGCCGAACGGGCGTTGCTGTGGAAGGGCCGCAAGTCGGCGTTCGGCGCGATCTCCCGCATCGCGCCCGACTACTACCTGCACGACGCGGTCGTGCCCCGGACGCGCCTCGTGGACGTGTTGCAGCGCGTGTACGAGATCGCCGCCGAGTACGACCTGACGATGATGAACGTGTTCCACGCCGGCGACGGGAACCTGCACCCGCTCATTGTGTTCGACCAGCGGGAGCCCGGGATCTGGGAGCGGGTGCACGCGGCGGGGGACGCCATCCTGCGCACGTGCGTCGACGCCGGCGGCGTCCTGTCGGGCGAGCACGGCATCGGTCTCGAGAAGCGGGAGGCGATGCCGATGGTCTTCACGGCTGACGACCTCGACGTGCAGGCGCGACTGCGGGACGCGTTCGATCCCTCGGGGCGCGCCAACCCCCGGAAGATCCTGCCCCGGGGCAGCCGGTGCGGGGAGCTGCAGCGCGTGCCGGAAGGGGCATGGGTGTGACCGCGGCGCAGGTGCTCGATCAGCTCGACGAGCTGCGCGCGACGGTTGCGACCGCCGACGCCGTGCTCCCCGTCGGTGGCCGGACCCACTGGGAGGTCGGGAACCCGCCGACGACCGGTGTCGAAGTGCGCGCGCCGTCGGGAATCGTGGCCTATGACCCGGCCGAGCTGACTGTCACCGTTGGCGCCGGCACGGCGGTCGGCGACCTGGCCGGCGCGCTCGGCGAGGCGGGGCAGGAGTGCCCCCTCGATCCGCGCGCCCCGGCGGCGACGGTGGGCGGTGTCGTGGCCGCCGGCCTGTCGGGGCCGCGTCGCCTGCGCTACGGGCCGCTGCGCGACCGAGTGCTCGAGGTGCGCTTCGTGACGGCCGACGGCCGGCTGGTGAAGGGCGGCGGACCGACCGTGAAGAACGTCACCGGCTACGACGTGCCGCGGCTGCTCGTCGGCTCGCTGGGTACCGTCGGCGTGATCACGGAGGTGAAGCTGCGGTGCCAACCCCGTCCCCGCGTCGCGCGCTGGTTCGAGACGGCCGACGACGCCGACTCCGAAGCGGCGGCCGCCGGGCTCCAGCCGGTCGACGACGCGCCGCCCTGGCCCGCCGGCGCGCATCGGGGCCGGATCTCCGTGCAACCGTCCCGGCTGCGGGACCTTGCCCCCGCCCTCGACGACGTCCACGGTGTGCTCTGGCTCGCCGAAGTGGGCGTCGGCACCGTGCACGTCGCGGCGGACGATCCCGCGGATCTCGTTGCTGCGCGCGCGGTCGCGACCGAGCACGGGGGGTGGCTGCTGCGCGAGGCGGGCGCGTCCGGAGTCGACGGTTTCGGCGGCCCGCTCCCGAACCTCGCCATCGTGGAGCGGATCCGCGCCGCCCTCGATCCGACCGGCAAGCTGTCGCCGGGCCGGCTTCCCGGCGCTCCGGCGCCCGCGGCCGCCGCCGGATGAGCACCCACGCGCCCGGCGTGCTGGACCTCGACGAGGACGAGCTCGTCGCCTGTGTGGCGTGCGGCCTGTGCCTGCCGCACTGCCCGACGTACCGGGTGACCGGCTTCGAGACCGCCTCGCCGCGCGGTCGGATCGCCGCCATGCAGGCCGTCGACCTCCAGGGCGCGCCGCTCGACGCCACCTTCGAGCGGTACATGGAGGAGTGCGTGCAGTGCCGCGCGTGCGAGGCCGTGTGCCCCTCGTCGGTGCCGTTCGGCCATCTGATGGAGGGCGCGCGCGAGGCGCTCCAGGAACAGCGGCGGATGGCACGACCGTGGTCGCGCCGGTTCGCCGAGTGGCTCGGCTACCGACTCGTGCTCCCGCGCCACTGGCTGCTCGTGGCGCTGTCGTGGATGCTCGCCGTGGCGCAGCGATTGCACCTCGTACCGAAGCGATTCTCGATACCGCGGATCTCGATGCGCGAGCTGGTGCGGCCGCTCCGGGTGCCGGCAGCGGCCGAAGACGCGGACGCGTACTTGTTCCCGGGGTGCGTCATGGATGCCTGGCAGCGGGGCACGCATCGAGCCGCGCTGCGCGTCATGCAGGCGTCCGGCGCGCGGTCCGCCCTGCCACGCCGGGGCGCGGACTGCTGCGGTGCGCTGCACACGCATGCGGGGCGGACCGAGGAGGCGCGGCGGCTCGCGCGCCGTGTCGTCGCGTCGATGCCCGGCGATGCGCCGGTCGTGGTCGACAGCGCGGGCTGCGGCGCGGCGATGAAGGACTACGGCCGGCTCTTGGGGACACCAGAAGGGAGTGCGTTCGCAGCGCGCGTGCAGGACTTCTCCGAGTGGCTCGCGGCTCGAGGCCAGGTCCCGGTTCGACGGACGGGGCAGCTCGTCGTCGTGCAGGACCCTTGTCATCTGCGCCACGTGCAGAAGGCCGCGAGCGCGGTCCGTGCGGTACTCGCGCCTGCGTACGAGACCGTGGATACCGACGACGACGGACTGTGCTGCGGCGCCGGCGGTGCGTACAACGCCCTCCAGCCCGAGCTGTCCGGCGACATCCGGGACCGCAAGGTGGCCGCCATCGAGCGCGCCGCCGGCGGGCAGCGGGACGCGATCGTGGCGTCGGCGAACCCGGGGTGCGCGATGCACCTCGGCGCGGCCGGGCTCGATGTTCGCCACCCGGCCGACCTCCTGGCGGAGGCGCTCGATGTCTGACGCCGTGGACGGGCTCGTGGCGCAGCTGCGAACGATCGAGGAGTCGCTACGCGATCTCGCGTACGAGCGCCTCGAGGCCGCCGCCGGCGGCGACGAGGGCGCGGCCGCCGGCGAGAAGCGGCTGCACCAGGCGCGGCGGGCGGTGGAACGCGCCATCCACGCCCTGGCATCCGGGGCCGAGGACGCCTGAAGCTCAGCGACGCGGCTCGCGTCCGTTGAGGCGATCGATCAGCGTGCGGAGCCGGGCGAAGCCGTGGCGGTCGAACCGGAACGCGATCCGCTCGAGGCCGACGTTGTCACCATCGGCCTGCTCGGCGTCCGTCGCCTCGATCCGCTCGATGCGCCCGCGCACGACGATGTCGGCGAACTCCTCGGACAGCGCGTCGAGGGTGGCGTCGTCCGGTGCGTGCTGGAGGCGGAGGACGAGACGGCCGTCGACGAACCGCTGTGAGTGGTAGTTGGCGTAGAAGCCGGTGACCTCGTCGACGGCGAGCTCGACGTCGTCGGTGATCAGGAAGAGGTCGAGGTCGCGCTTGTCGATGTAGCCGCTCGTGACCAGCTCCTGCTCGACGAAGCTCCGCCACGACGCCCAGAACGTCCCGTCCGGCACGTCGAGGAGGACGATGGGCGCCGGCTGCGACTTGCCGGTCTGGACGAGCGTGAGGAGCTCGAAGGTCTCGTCCATCGTCCCGAACCCGCCCGGGAGCATGGCGAATCCGTGCGCCTCCTTCACGAACTCGAGCTTGCGGGTGAAGAAGTACCGGAAGTTGACGAGCTTCGGGTCGCCCGCCGCGATGAACTGGCTCGTCGACGCCTCGAACGGCAAGCGGATGCTCACCCCGAACGCGTTGTCAGCTCCGGCGCCTTCGAGGCCGGCCTCCATGATCCCGGGTCCGGCGCCGGTGATGATCATCCAGTCGTACGCGGCCATCGCGGTCGCGAGGCGCCGTGCCTGGTCGTAGAGCGGATCGTCGGCTTCGGTCCGCGCCGATCCGAAGATGGCGAGCTTGCGCTCGCTCCGGTACGGCGCGAACACGTGAAAGGCGTGCCGCATCTCCTTGAGCGCGGCGTTGGCGATCTTGAGATCACCGCGGTCGGCTCGGTCGCGCGCCAGGCGTACGGCCGACACGACGAGCTCGAAGATGAGGTCGGGATTTTCGGCGTCGGCCTGCTCGACGAGGGCGGTGACGGCGGCGTCGAGCTCGGCGTCACCGGTCCGGTAGCGGGGGCGTCGGGCCATCCTCCGAGGGTATGACGCGTCCGCTCGTTACGGGATGACCGTCGCCGCCAGGTCCGCGAGGGACACCTCCGGCCGGGCGCCGAAGTGGGAGATCACCTCGGCGGCGGCGGCCGACCCGAGCCGCCCGCACACGGCGAGGTCGTGACCGCGGGTCAGCCCGTACAGGAAACCGGCCGCGTACTGGTCGCCCGCACCCGTCGTGTCGACCAGCCGGTCGACGGGGGACGCGTCGATCACGTGCACGTCGTCGCCGGCGACGACCACCGACCCGAGCTCGCTCCGCGTCAGCGCCGCCACCTGGCAGTGGCGGCGGACGCGCTGCAGCGCGTCGTCGAACTCGTCGACCTCGTACAGCGAGCAGATCTCGGCCTCGTTGGCGAACAGCACGTCGACCTCACCCTCCACGAGCACGCGAAATTCGTCCCGGTGGCGGTCGACACAGAACGGATCCGACAACGTGAGCGCAACCAGACGGTCCGCGCCGCGAGCCGACGCGGCGGCGTGCCGGATCGCGTCCTTTGCCGGGGGCTGGTCCCACAGGTACCCCTCGAGGTAGGTCACCTGCGCCCGGGCGACCACGGCTGCGTCCACGTCCTCCGGACCGAGGAAGCTCGACGCGCCGAGGTACGTGCACTGGGTCCGTTGCGCGTCGGGCGTCACCATCACGAGGCAGCGGCCGGTGGCCGGCCCCGAGGTCGCGGGCGGCACGTCGAAGTGGGCTCCCAGCGACCGCAGGTCGTGCGTGTACACCTTGCCGAGCTGGTCGTCGCGGACGCGTCCCACGAAGGCGACGCGGGCGCCGAAGGACGCCAGGCCGGCGATCGTGTTGGCGCACGACCCGCCCGAGATCTCCTGCGCCGGGGGCAGGTCGGCGTAGACGGCGTCGACGCGATCGAGCTCGCCCATCGTGGTCGCGCCGCGGGCGAGATCATGGCTCTCGATGAAGGCGTCGTCGACGGAGGTGATGACATCGACGAGCGCGTTCCCGATGCCGAGAACGTCGAATCCCGGGTCGCTCATGCGCGCGATGCCGGGACCGATGGGACGAACGACACGGGTGCGGTGTGGCCGTTGCCGTGCGTGTGCTCCTCGTCGGGCGGGCGAAGGCGCCGCCCGACCGTCGTGACGCGCCCGTAGAGCGTCGTCCGCTGCTCGAGCGTCCGGCCCAGCGGCTCGACGAGCTCACGGAACTCGGCCTCGTCCAGCTCCTGGCCGTGGCTGGCGCCCGCGGCCCGCGAGATGTTCTCGTCCATGAGCGTCCCACCGAGATCGTTGGCGCCGGCGCGGAGGGCTTGACGCGCGCCTTCGACGCCCATCTTCACCCACGAGACCTGGATGTTGTCGATCCAGCCGCGGTACGCGATGCGCGCCACCGCATGGATGAGGAGCGCCTCGCGGAACGTCGGGCCGGGGCGGGCTCTCCGCTGGAGGAAGATCGGGCTGGCCATGTGCACGAACGGCAGCGGCACGAACTCGGTGAACCCGCCCGTCTCCTTCTGGAGGTCCCGGGTACGAACCATGTGCCGGGCGACGTGGACGGGGCGCTCGACGTGGCCGAACATGATCGTGATGTTCGACTGCAGCCCGATCGAGTGCGCGATCCGGTGCGTCTCCAGCCACTCGTCGGTGGTCACCTTGTCGGGGCAGATGACGGCGCGCACCTCGTCGTCGAGGATCTCGGCCGCGGTGCCGGGAAGCGTCGAGAGCCCGGCGTCCTTGGCGAGCAGCAGGTAGTCGCGCAACGGCATGTCGAGCCGTCGAGCGCCTTCGGTCACCTCGAGCGCCGTGAACGCGTGCACGTGGATCTGCGGCGCGACTTCCTTCACCGCGCGCGCGAC
>Ga0137369_10008331_pt1 | contig 10343 bp, 12 predicted proteins | sample SagtaG_12_FD_104918 | JGI IMG/M metagenome (GOLD analysis project Ga0137369, IMG submission 104918) | Vadose zone soil microbial communities from Sagehorn Ranch, Mendocino, California, USA - Sage1_L_113_16 metaG | ecosystem: Environmental > Terrestrial > Soil > Vadose zone | place: USA... | reverse complement strand
GAAAACTACGTCGGCAGGCCGCCCTGCTCGGATTCGGCCTGGTCAACGGCCAGACCGGCGAGATCTTGGAGGGAGTCTCTTAGGAGGCACATCCTCTCGGCGATCCCTCGGGCAATCCCCGAGTCACAAAATGCGGGAATTCCCGACTTGACAGTTCCACCCCCACGTTCTAGATTTTAGTGATAGTTCCCCCGGCGCCGCCACACGGTTGCCGAGTGAGTCGGAGGTTCTCAGGATGTCAAGTACGTTCGGGGGTGAATCCCCCCGATTGACATGAGCCTCCCGAGGCCTGGTGTATAGCGAGCGCGCGTCATGGGCTGGCGCGGGCGTCGCCCAATCGGAGTCGGGCGCTTCTGCCGAGCGCCCGTTGTTCGGTACCAGATAAGGCTACCAACTCAGGACTCACGCGCACCATTTCGTCACTCATGCACGGATGGTTCCGCGAGGGGCATCCTGAGGTCCTTTGACAGTATGGAGCATCGCCATGTACACGAGGGGCCGATGGACTTGGCTATTGTTGGCGTCCACTGCCCTGCTCACTTCACCATCACATGCGGAGGCCCCGGCCGAGGCCGGGGTGCCCGCCGCTTGCCATCAGCAGACGGCGGAGTTTGCAGTGCACCCGGTGGTTCCCTCAGCCACCATACCTGGCGCAGTTGAGCAGCTACCGGTCGCGATAGATGGGTTTCAAACGCCGGAGCTGATCCCCGATGCCGTTGCTTATCGGCTGTTCCTGTCCGCGATGTCGGTCGCCGGTGGCAAGCCCTCGCGGGAGGAACTCGATCGCCGCGACGCCCTACTCTCAAATGTCGGGCTGTCGGCTGACGATCACTCGCGATTCGTCGCTGCCACGCGTCACGTCAAGGGCGAGGTTGATATGATCGAAGCGGCAAGGCGACAACTGACGGCACGCTTGCCAGAGCCGCCGGTCCAACTCGATCAGCAGTTGGTCGCCCAACTCGATGACCTAAGGACTCGCCACAGACAGGTTCTAAACAACGCCGTGCGATCCGCCACCGCGGCACTTACCCCCGAAGGACGAGTGCAATTCGACACGTTCATCAGAGAGCACGTCAAGAGGCACATCGTCATCTACGGTGCGCCGCCATTGGCCGATGAGTGACCATGCGCTTCCACACGAGAACAGGGAGGACTCTGGCGATGTCACACAACGCTCTGCGCTTCATGTCAACACTCGCGGGAGCCATCGGGTTGGTGCTCGGCGTGGCGGAGCACGGCCTTGCCCAGCAGATGAGCTTCGCGGTCTACAGCGACGTCACGTTGTCGGGGGACGGGAACACGGTATACAACTACGGTTCGGCTGACGATAACAGCTCGGGCTGCACGCATTGGAACTACGCGACGACGGCGCAACTCAACAGTCCAACTGGCCGGAGCGGTTCCGGCGGGTCGAGCGGGCTGTCCGCCAGCACATCCCTTGCGTTTGCTGACGACTCAGGCAACTGGGGGGCGGTTACGCAGGGCACGTACAACTGTTCTTGCATCAACGGGAGCATGGCGGCGTTCGGAAGCGGCATAGGGTTCTACGTCGGGCGCTTTTACGGACGCTACTACAACTATGGTGTGCTGTGCCCGGATGGGAAGAATGCCTACTTGGCCGATTCGTGCAATCACAGGTGTATGTCGGCACAGGCGTGTTCGTCAGCGCAGGCTCCATTCCTCTGGGATGTTGGCGTCAACCTCGACGTTATGGGCTATGGTGTCTGCAGGCACAACTATCAAGGATCCAACAACCGGGGTCTCTGCGTAGGGCCGTGAGGCACTGGACGCCGCGGGTTGATGCCCGGGAAGCTGGGTGACCCGTGCTGATGAGTACGGAATGCCTGGTCTGCGTGCTAGCCTTGTCTATGAGTTCTGCCGCACACACCGCAGCGCTCGAAGGCAACACGGAGTTGTTGAAGTCTGCCCTCGAAGCTAATCCCGAGGAAGTCGTACGCCGCCATGGACCTGCAGAACTGACGCTACTGATGCTCGCGTCGGTTCGCGGGCATATCGCAACGGCATCGTGCCTTCTGAACGCTGGAGCCGACCCAAACGCCGTGAACATCAACGGTGAGACGGCCTTGATCCTCGCGGCGTCGGCCCGTTGGCCCGATGTCGTCCGCGTCTTGATCGCTGCTGGAGCGGAGGTAGACCACAGGGACGCCCTGGGGATGACGGCTGTTCACAGAGCCGTACTCGGCGGCACGCACCGCCTGACATCGGCTACCGACACGGTGCGAGCATTGCTCGATGCAGGCGCGGACGCTTCGATACCAGATCAGCAGGGGAAGTTGCCACATCAGTCCGCCACACAGCGGAGATGGACGTGGACAGTACCGTTGCTTAGGTGGGAGTTGACCGGCTACTACCCGGTCGGCCGCAACGACTTACTCGTCAGGACGTTGCGGGAAGCTGCATCGTCCAGGACGCGCTGACTGCGGCAGTCCCCTGACGGCCAGGGGGCGTGCCCTGGCCGGCATAGTGTGGATCCGGACGTTGCATTGGTGTCGCTGCCAACCGGCGAGAGCGCGCTCCGGTAGCGTCGCTCCGTACACTTCATCGCTGGCCATCAGATGGTCCTTCCCGCTGCCTGTCGCGGGATTCGCTTGGGCACCTCGAGCGCGTCCACTTCGCCCTGAGCGTTCGCCTCGAGGACAACAGTCAGTCGCCCCCCGTGGTTCCGGAGCCGATACCGTTCCAGCCATGCCGGCAGGTCGCGGGATGCGGTCCGGACACGCGGCCAGTGCGCAGGCTCTGGAGGCGAGCCTCCGGGCTGTCGGGCGCGTGGCTCATGAGCGCGCGATTCCGGCACGCGGGGCTGGCTCTTCCGGCGGCGGACGAGGCGAGGATCGCCGGGGGTGGCCGGCCGGGAAGGGGGGGCCGGCCGGGAAGGGGGGCTGAGACTTAGCTGAACGCGCTTCTCGGCGGGCCGGGTTCTCCGGGGTGAGAGGCAGGGCGGGCTGAAGGCCGACGTGCCCGGCCTCGTCCAGGGCTGGACGTATTACGCCTCCCCACGGCAGAACCGGTCCGCTCCCAAAAGAGGTCGCTCAGGCTCCGTGTCCGCGCCAACATGGGCCATGCGCAGGCCATCCGTTGCAGCTCGCTCCGGATGTCGAGGACTGCGGTGGCCGTGGCCCGGATCGGATCGGATCGGATCGAACAGCCGGTTTGGAAACGCGTACGCGTTGATGCGCGTGCTGATCTGCGCCTGGATCTGGGCCATCACCCGCATCCGGAACTGCTCGATGGCCTGGAGGGAGGCCGCGATCTTGGCGAGCAGGCCGGCTTCAACCGGGTCTGGAATGAGCGCCTGAACGGGGCACGCCATGAGCAGGACGACCAACCCAACGGCGGCTACCCGGCGGGTTGAGGTGTCATGGCTGGTCTCCCAACGGCACCGGCGGCGGATCGGGGGTGGTCCTGGAGTGTTGTCAGGCCCGCGTATACGAGGAAAGCCGCCTCATGATCCAGGAGCCGTCGGCGGCGCTTGTCGTTGAGCGCCTCCTGGTCGAGGTCCAGCATGGCGTTCTCGGTATCTCCCATCTCCACCATCACGTTCCCGAGTTCGGCGGCTCCCAAGGCCGACAGTCGCTGGGCATAGCCTGGGGAATAGGGCTGGGCCGGGTCCAACTCACTCGTCCGGGCGGGGCTCCAGCTTGCGCTGCTCCTGGCGGTACGCCGCAAGGGCGTCGCATTCTCCGTCGAACTTGCCGAGAAACTCCAGGTTCCCCTGAAACGTCGTCGCGTCCACTCGCCGGTCGTAGAGCGCGACCCGCACTCCGTGGACGTCCCGGATGCGATACAGGTAGTAGACGTCGTTCTTGCCCTTGAGCTTCTTGAGGGCCGATTTCGCGACGCACCCGGGATCGAGCGTCACCCCGGAGATGACGGGCCCCACCGGGCCCGGGCGATACGGAGCGAGCCCGTCCTTGGTGGGAGGACGGTCGGGGCTGGGGGCCGTCCCTGGCAGGAGAACCCCCAGGGACTCGCGGACCGAGGCCTCCGGCCCGCGAACGCTCGTCGAGACGGGGAAGCAGGGCTTCCCTTCGGCCACCGTCTTGCGACACGGATCCTCACGCTCCTTCTCGAGCCTCTCCACCACTCTTTCGATCGAATCGCTGATCGGACGCGGTGGTAGGGTGGTCGGGGGAGGGTCCTCCGAGGCGCCGGCGCGAGCGAGGCTCGCGGCGGGCGGCGCCGAGGACAGCCAGAGCACCATCCAGGCCGGTCCGGGGCGCCTCAGCAGGTGCATGCGGTGTCGATCCCACCGGGACCGCTTGCGGGCTTGGACGAGCCCTATTCGAGGGGCGGCTCGGTGCGGTCCTCCGGCTCCGGGACCAGGTGAGGATCCCGCATGAGGATGCGGGCGCAGGTGTTCCAGCGGAGGAGCGCGTCGTCGTTTCCCGCCGGACGGAGGGCTTCCGCCTTCTCGTACCAGCCCAGCGCCTCGCGGAACGCCCCGTAGGCGACGTAGCCGGAGCCGGGCCCCCCGTGCTTGAGCTGGGCCTTGGCCCGCCGCTCGCAGATGATGCCGGCGTAGTACGCCTTCGAGTATGCGTCACGCAGGCGGGGCAGAACCTCCCGGGCCTGGGTGACCGCGTCCGTGATCTCCTCGTCGAACTGGTCGGTCAGGGCCAGGAGAAGGCAGACCAGGGCCGACTCGTTCTCGGGGTCGATCCGCAGGACGTCGAGGCAGATGCTCTGGGCCTCCACCGGCTCGTTGAGGAGCCGGTAACGCTGGGCCTTCTCCAGGGCCCGGGGGATCGCCTCCTTGGACAGCGGCTTGAGCTCGAACATGGGTCCTCCCGCTCAGCCCGGGATGCTCCACAGCGCGTGCGCGGCCAAGGCCGTTCCCGCCAGGGCCGTGCCGTAGCAGAGGACGGCGATGAGGACCGTCAGGTGCTTGAGCTGCAGCCCGTCGTAGAGCGTGTACCGGAAGCGATGGGCCCCGTGGAAGAGGGGCAGGGAGATGAGGGCGAGAAAGTAGAGCCGCGTCAGGGGATGCCTCAGGAGGGTGAGCAAGACCTCGTGGGAGGGCGGGTCGAGCCAGCCCAGGGGGAAAGCCAACCCGGTGAGGAACAGGTGGGCCGGGAAGAGCAGGGCGGCCACGGTGCCCCCCGCGCTGAAGAGCAGCCAGAGGAACGGCGTCAGGCGTTCGAGCACCCTAGCCTCGCAGCAGGAAGAAAGCCACCGCTCCCGAGAGCACGAGCCAGGCCCCGTAGTTCAATCCGGTCACGATCGCGTCCGGGACCCGCTTGCCCTTGATCCGCACCACCATGGCCTTGGGCGCCAGGTTGAACCAGGTGATGGCGTGGAACAGCACGAAGACGAAGGCGACCACGTGCAGGGACAGGAAGAGTGGCGTGCCCAGCCGAGCCAGGAACCGCTGGTAGGCGTCCGGCCCCTCGGCCACGGCCCGCACCAGCCCCAGGGTCACGACCGCGAAGAAGGCCACGGCCACGCTGGTCAGCTCCCGCAGGACGAAGACGGTGTAGGAGCCCTTCTCGAGCCACCACCACACGGAGACGCGGCGGCGGTGCCACCGGGGGTGGTACGGCGTGTAACGGGCGGGGGAGCTCATTTCGCCGACCAGGGGAGGAGGGTCTTGAACCAGTGGGCGGCGGCCGCGAGCTTGTACTGCTGGATCGCCCCCGCGGGGTCGACGTTCTTGGGGCACACCTTGGAGCACTCCCCCACGAACGTGCACTGCCAGAGGCCGTCGTGCCCGGAGAGGATCTCCAGGCGCTCCGCCGCCCCCTGGTCCCGGGAGTCCTGGTTGTAGCGCTGAGCAAGGGCGATGGCCGCGGGGCCGATGAAGCCGGGCTCCAGGCCGTAGATGGGACAGGCGGAGTAGCAGAGCATGCAGTTGATGCACATGCTCCAGGGCTTGTAGGTGTCGAGCTCGTCGGGGGTCTGCCGGTACTCGCCCTCCGCGACCCCTTTCTCGTGGCGGCGCACGAGCCAGGGCTTCACCTTCTTGAGCTTGTGGAGGAAGTCGGTCAGGTCCACCACCAGGTCCCGCACCACCGCGAAGTAGTCGAGAGGCTCCACGCGGATGGGGCCGGGAAGGTGGCTGGACAGGAAGGCGGCGCAGGTGAGCTTGGGCTCGCCGTTCACCTTCATCCCGCAGCTCCCGCAGACCCCCATCCGGCAGGACCAGCGGAAGGAGAGCGAGCCGTCCAGCCGGTCCTTGATGTGGTTGAGGGCGTCCAGGACCACCCAGTCCTTGCGGAAGGGGACCTCGTACTCCTGGAAGACGGGCTCGCCCTCCTGCTCCGGCCGGTAGCGCGTGACGGAGAGGGTGACGGTCTCGGGCATGGCCCTACCTTCCGTAGACGCGCTGCCCGGGCGGCCAGCGCGTGATGGTGACCGGCAGGTACTCGATCCGGGGCACGCCCTCCGGGCCCCGGTAGGCGAGGGAATGGCGCAGGAATCGCTCGTCGTCGCGCTGCGGATGGTCGGTGCGCTGGTGGGAGCCGCGGGACTCCCGCCGCTCGCGGGCGGAGTGCACGATGGCCTCCGCCAGGTCCAGCATGTAGGACAGCTCGAGGGCGGAGGTCAGCTCCGTGTTGAAGGTGTAGCTGTGATCGTCCAGGGCCACCGCCTGGAACCTCTCCTGGAGCGTGCGCAGCTCCCCGGCCGCCTTCTCCAGGGCGGGGGCCGAGCGGTAGATGCCCGCGCTCTCCTCCATCGTCCGCTGCATCTCGGAACGGAGGGTGGCCACCCGCTCCTTGCCGCCCGCTTTCCGCTGAAGCCTCTCCTCCAGGCGCCGCTCCTCGTCGTGCGCCTGGGCGAGGACGGCGGGAGCGGCCTCTTTCTGATCGCCGGCGAAAGCCGCGGCGGACGCGCCCGCCCGCGCCCCGAAGACCAGCAGCTCGGGAAGCGAGTTGGAGCCCAGGCGGTTGGCCCCGTTGATGCTGACGCAAGCGACCTCCCCCGCCGCGTAGAGGCCGGGGAGCGGCGTGGCCCCGCGGATGTCGGTGGAGACGCCCCCCATCATGTAGTGGACCACCGGGCGCACGGGGATCATCTCCTTGACGGGATCGATGTTCTCATACTTGAGACACAGCTCACGCACGAAGGGCAGCTTCTTGTCGATGAGCTTCTCCCCCAGGTGGCGGATGTCCAGGTGGACGTAGTCGCCGTAGGGCCCTTTGAGGGTGCGCCCCTTCTGCTGCTCCTTCACGAAGGCCTGGGAGAGCCGATCGCGGGGTCCCAGCTCCATGGAGCGCAGCACGGGCGTGGGCGTGGGCTTGCCCAGGTCGTAGTCCTGCAGGTAACGGTATCCGTCCTTGTTGAGGAGCCAGCCTCCTTCGGAGCGCGTGGCTTCGGTGATCAGGATCCCCGTGAAGGGGAGCCCCGTGGGATGGTACTGGACGAACTCCATGTCCTTGAGGGGCGCCCCCACCCGGTACGCGAGGGCCATGCCGTCGCCGTTCTTGATGGCCGCGTTGGTGGTGAACGGGAAGACCTTGCCGCAGCCTCCCGTACAGAGGATGACGGCCTTGGCGGTGATGGCCAGGATCTTTCCCGAGGCCAGCTCGATGGCCACCACCCCCTGACAGCGCCCATCGTCCACCAGCAGCCTCGTGACGAAGCACTCGTCGTAGCGCTGAATGACGTCGTACTTGAGGGTGGTCTGGAAGAGGGTGTGGAGCATGTGGAAGCCGGTCTTGTCCGCGGCGAACCACGTGCGCTGGGCCTTCATGCCCCCGAAAGGGCGCACCGCCACCGAGCCGTCCGGCTCCCGGCTCCAGGGACAGCCCCAGTGCTCGAGGCGCAGCATCTCCGCGGGCGCCTCCCGGACGAAGGCCTCCACCGCGTCCTGGTCCGTGAGCCAGTCTCCCCCGGAGATCGTGTCGTAGGCGTGCTCGTCCAGGCTGTCTCCGGCCTTGATCACGGCGGCCGCCCCCCCCTCCGCCGACACCGTGTGGCTGCGCATGGGGTAGACCTTGGAGATCACGGCCACGCGCAGGCGCGGCTGCGTCTCCGCCACCGCGATGGCGGCGCGCAGGCCGGCCCCCCCGCCTCCCACGACCAGCACGTCGCTGGAGAAGACTTCCATTCGCTCTCTCGGGACCTGATTTCCTGGGGCGCACACTACGATGCGGCCCCCACCGGCGTCAAATTTCCAGGCAGGTTCTAGACCAGGAAAGCAAGAAAAAACCAAGGAATCCCCAGGGTCTTTCGGATCCTGACTGCCCATCTTTACTCAGAAGCCTTCCGGGGGCGGCTTGGTGAAAGAGGCAGTCATGCGTGAGATCGAGACACAAAGAGTCGGAGTCGTGATGGCCGTATTGCTGGTCCTGGCGCAGGGCGCGTGCGGTGGCGGGGGCGTCACCGCCCCCTCGAGCCCCGCGGCTTCCCTGGCGGCTCCCCAGGGCCTGACCGGCACCTGGAGGGGCTACGCTGCTAACTTGAGCCTGGTCTGGCAACTGAAGCAGGATGGAGAGACCATCACCGGCTCCAGCGCGATCGTTGGGAACGGCGGCTGGTCCGGCACCGGGGGCCGTGTGGACGGGACGATCGCCGGCTCCATGTTCGAGTTCAATGAGACTCATGCCGTCGGCACTCTGTCGGTCGCCGGCTGCTCGGCTCAGGTCCAGGGCACCCTTCAGATCAGCACCATCACGATCCCCGACATGCCCCGATCGCCCGAGATCCCGCGCGTGCCCTATCCCGGACACCAACCAGTGGTCAGCCTGCCACCGGCTACGAGGACGGAGATGTCCGGATCCGTCTCGGGCCACGCTTGCGGCGGCGATTTCGAGACCAGGATCGCCCTCTACAAGGACTGAGCCCGCGACGGCACGGTGCTCACCCTGGCTGGCGTCGTCCGCGGCAAGAGTGCGATCGGGGGGCTCGCGCGCCCACAGGATGAAGGCCTTTCCGCAGCCGGACGATAGTGCCCCCGTGCCGCGGGAATTCGAACGACACGCCGTCGGTGAGTTGCCGCATCAAGAAGACCCCGCGGCCGCAGCCCTTCGCGAGGTTCTCGGGTGAACAGGGATCCGGAACGCGCGCGGGGTCGAAGCCCGGTCCCTCGTCGCACACGCGGACCACGAGGGCTCCCTCCTCTCCCATCCCCAGCTCCATCTGCACGCGGCGGCCGGGGTCGAGACCGCAGCCGTGGCGGATCGCGTTGATGAGGGACTCCCGGGCCGCGATCCCCAGGTCCGCCGCCTTCTCGGGGGCGAGGCCGTGCGCCGCCGCATAGCTCACCACCAGCTCCTCCAGGAGATCGAGGTACTCCACGCGGCTCGCGACGTCGATCCGCAGATCGGCGGGATGGGCCGGCCGGCGAGGGCCTGGCGGCGGGGTCGACGCGGTGGGCAAAAAAGCGAGCCTCCACCCAAAAAGGACGAGGTGAGTCCGGCCCAGGTTCGTCCCGGGAGAGGCGACCTGTGACCGGCATCACAGTCCGCACGAAGGCAGGGTTGCGATTCGAGGAAGAGGGAAGTAAGTTGGCTCTCTGTCGCGCGATGTCCTCGAACCCCTCCCTCTCGGCGCCCCGCTCCCCGTTTCCCCCCGGCACACGTTTCGGTCCTTTCGAGGTGCTCTGCCCTCTGGGCGTCGGCGGCATGAGCGAGGTCTATCAGGCCCGCGACGCGCGGCTCGGACGCGACGTCGCGATCAAGGTGCTGCCCCCCGGGCTGACCGACAGCCCCGAGTACCTGGCCCGCTTCGAGCGGGAGGCGCGCGTGGTGGCGTCCCTGAACCACCCCAACATCGCGGCCCTCTACGCGGTCGACGATCGCGACGGGGTGCCCTACCTCGTCCTCGAGCTGGTGCCGGGGCAGACCTTGGCCGAGCTGCTGGAGGCGGGCCCCTTGCCCCTTGTCCGGGCCCTCGACCTGTGCCGCCAGATCGCCGACGCCGTCGAAGCCGCCCACGCGCGGGGGGTCGTGCACCGGGACCTCAAGCCCTCGAACGTGAAGGTCACCCCCTCGGGGATGGTCAAGGTGCTCGACTTCGGGCTCGCGAAGAGCCCCAGCGCCGAGTGGGCGGTGGCGGACATCTCGCGGGGCTCCACCGCGACCTTCGCGCTCGAGGGCCACGATCCGGCGGGAAGCGGGGCCGGACTCGTGGGCACCCTCTACTACATGAGCCCCGAGGCGGTGCGGGGAGGGACCGCCCACCGCCAGGGCGACGTGTGGTCGTTCGGCTGCGTCCTCTACGAGGCGCTCGCGGGTCGCAAGGCATTCGAGGGACCCACGAGCTCCGACACCATCGCCGCCATCCTCGAGCGCGATCCCGACTGGCAGGCCCTGCCCCGGGGGACGCCGCTCCGCATTCGCGATCTCCTCCGGCGCTGCCTGCGCAAGGACCGGCACCAGCGG
>Ga0137369_10008328_pt1 | contig 10345 bp, 8 predicted proteins | sample SagtaG_12_FD_104918 | JGI IMG/M metagenome (GOLD analysis project Ga0137369, IMG submission 104918) | Vadose zone soil microbial communities from Sagehorn Ranch, Mendocino, California, USA - Sage1_L_113_16 metaG | ecosystem: Environmental > Terrestrial > Soil > Vadose zone | place: USA... | reverse complement strand
CGGAGGGGTTGGTAGCAACTGGGTGGAAGAACGGGCCGGTTTTTTTCGACCAGCCTTACATTGGGAAATTGAGCATCTGTAGAGCTGCTAAATTGCCTTGTGAAAGTCGCGAGATCCGGCTCCTCAACACTTGCGAAGCGCCGTGAGCGTCTTTAGAAAGATCCAGTCTGCAACTCAAGGCACAGGTTTATGACGATGTTGATTAGAAGATCGGCCCATGAACGCCTCGACCGGAAATTAGCAATGTTCAAAAACAATCCCGTTGGACACGTAAGGAGACGCACGCGAGTATGGTTTAACGGCCTAAATCGCCGCTATCGTGAATATCCAGGAATCAAATTCAGTTGGCCAGTGTATGACATATGGCGCTATTTTGTTAATGGAGAGGCGATCAAACTCTACCGGCTCGAAAAAACACGTTTGGCTCCTACTCCTTTCGAGCAACAAGTGATTGATGATCTCAAGGAGAACGGAATCTCTATTATTCATTTTGACGATCTTTTCCCACACAACCGATTTAGTGAACTTCAAGCGTTGGCCGAAGCGTGTCTGCAAAGGCCTCCAAATCAGCAAAGGATTAGAGCAATAGAAAATGGTGTAAAAGTTGTTGCAAAAGCCGGAAAATTCTACCTAGTGAGACTTTTGGGCGATCTGCCTGTATTTAACCAAAACGACAAGTTTGTCACGCTTAGTCTCAGCGACGAGGTTCTGCGGATTGTTTGCAATTACTTAGGGATGCTCGGCCGACTTGGGTATATGGATTTGTGGTATAACGTTGCCACAGGTGCATCTCCCGTGCTGAGCCAACGATGGCATCGGGATCCTGACGATAGAAAACAGGTGAAATTTTTTCTCTATCTTCGCAGTGTTAACGACGATAACGGTCCTTTCTGTTACATTCCGCGAAGTCATAACGGAGGTTGCTTTAGGAAGATTCGTCCACAGGCCATCCATAATAGCAATTATCCACCTGATTATGTGATCGAGAGGAATTTTCCAGAGACTTTACGCAAGAAATGCATAGGCAAAGCTGGGACATTGATATTCTGTGATACGATTGGCTTTCATAAAGGCGGTGATTTAGTAATCGAAGGGCGATTGCTCTTCAACGCGGTTTACACGACAAACGCTGGTGTACCTGTGATAACGGCACAACCTTATTATCGAATATCTGAAATGCGCACCGACACACTCAGCGTCGCGGCACAATATGCAGTAGATCACTTAACGCGACATGATGCTCTCAGGTGATCACTGTCGGTTGTGTACTGTTAGCGCAGCGCATCCTAGACCGGCGGATGGAGTGCGACCAATTTTACGGTTCATCGAGGCCTAGCTAACTAACGAGTCTACGGTATGCCGGTTCTAATAATTGCGGAAATTGGCTCCGTCCACGACGGCAGTCTCGGCAATGCGCTGTGTCTGATTGATGCGGCCGCAGGCTGTGGCGTGGATGCAGTAAAGTTTCAGACGCATATTGCCGAGGCTGAAACCCTTCCGGGAGCGCCTATGCCGTCGTTTTTCAAAGGAGAACCCCGTTTCCAATATTTCCGGCGTACTAGTTTTAATATTGAAGAGTGGACACGGATCAAGAGGCAATGTGAAATCCGTAAGGTGATGTTTTTGTCATCGCCGTTCTCTGAAGCAGCGGTGGATGTTTTGGAAAAATTGGGAATAGAGCAATACAAAATCCCATCAGGCGAAGTTACGAATATCCCGATGGTGGAGAAGATCGCGAGGCTCAAAAAGCCCGTACTCCTGTCTTCTGGCATGAGTTCTTGGAAAGAGCTAGACCGTGCCGTTGAAACGATCCGAAGATTTCATGATCGCATCACTGTATTGCAATGCACAAGTGAGTATCCGTGCAAATATGAGCATGTGGGATTGAATGTCATGATCGAAATGCGCGAACGGTATGGCTTACCTGCGGGTCTCTCCGATCATACATTAACGCCCTACGCTACGTTGGCCGCCGTAACGCTGGGTGCTTCGGTGATCGAAAGACACTTTTCTTTCAGCCGCGAGATGTATGGTAGTGACGCTAAACATTCGTTGGAACCGGATGAACTGAAGGACCTTGTTTATGGAATAAGAGCTGTGGAAACGATGCTAGCTTCGAAAGTAGACAAAGAGGATGCGAGTCCATTCGCCGAAATGAAGCTTGTCTTCGAAAAAAGTTTGGTAGCTCGGACCGAGATCCCCGCTGGAACGGTGTTGACGCACGAGATGATTGGCGTAAAGAAACCAGGCGCGGGGCTCTCGCCGCGGTTTCTTACTGAAGTCATAGGTAAACGTACCGCTCGCGCTGTAAAAGTGGATACTATGTTAATGCCTGAGGACATAGAGTGGTAGGAAGGCTTAGAAGAGACGAGGGGCGGTCCATTCAACGAGTTTATTTTTGCACATACGTATTGGTTGATGAAAAGGCGTCCCCCCAGCAAGGCCCGCGTATCCCCATGGCTGTACCCAAGCTGGTAAACAATAGCCAAGAGTGGTGGGAAACGAATTATCGCGGCGCTCAATCATACAACCCAGAAAGTCGATTAGTGAGGACGAAAACTTCGCACCAAAAACAACAACGTTGGAGAGAGGCTCTGGTTCCGCGGAAAGGATCCGACGAAATAACTACGAATTTAGCATTCGGTTTCACACGCCAATAACAAGCCTCATTCTAGATCCGTATCGGTTTCCTTAGAGCAGACGGCTAGCTGTTAACTCAACTCTGCAAAGCAATCGCGATACTTTTACACATCCGGGATAGATCGAAAGCCCAACAAGTGAAGAAAATCTGTGTCGTTCTGGGAAGTCGAGCGAACTATTCCAGTATCAAGTCGGTCATGCGTGCAGTTCAGGCACATCCTGATTTGAAACTGCAAGTGGTTGTAGGTGCCTCGGCCTTATTGGACCGTTATGGAGAAGTTGTAAACGTCATTGAGAGGGACGGTTTCGAAGTAGCAGCTCGCGTTTACATGTTAATTGAAGGTGAAACACCTGTAACGATGGCGAAGTCAACAGGACTCGGACTGTTAGAGCTGCCGACCATCTTCGAACAATTAAAGCCTGACATCGTTCTAACTGTTGGCGATCGTTTCGAAACTATGGCTACTGCACTCGCGGCAGCGTATATGAACATTCCTCTAGCTCATACGATGGGCGGAGAAGTATCTGGGACGATAGACGAGAGTATTCGCCATGCGGTCACAAAGTTTGCGCACATTCATTTCCCAGCTTGCGCTCAGGCGCGCGATCGGATTATCCGGATGGGAGAAAGACCAGAAGACGTCCACTTGGTGGGCTGTCCACGTATCGACCTAGTAGCGGAAATTTTGAAACAGGACGGCAACGGTTCTTGTCTGGACGTTTTTAACCTAGGCGTTGGGGGGACATTTGATTTAAATCAGCCTTTCGTCACTGTTTCACAACATCCCGTGACTACTGAGTATGGTGCCGGGGAACGGCAAATTGCCGAAACGATGGCAGCAGTTCGATCGGTGGGGTTACCTGCGATCGTTCTCTGGCCGAACGCAGACGCTGGATCAGACGATATCGCTCGTGGAATTCGAAAATATCGCGAACATTGCGACGACTCCAACATGCATTTTTTGAAGAACCTTCCGCCGGAGGTTTACATCCGATTGATGCGGCGGACAAGTTGCTTGGTGGGAAATTCTAGCAGCGGTATTCGAGAAGGAGCTTTTATTGGAACTCCAGTTGTCAACATCGGCACCCGGCAGGCGATGAGGCAGCGGGGTAAGAACGTCATGGATGTTGATCACAATCGACCTGCCATTGCAGATGCGATTATTGAACAAGTTCGCAACGGAAAATATCCGTCCGAGCCAATTTACGGCGATGGGCAGGCGGGCAAGCGGATTACAGAGATCTTGCCGACCTGTTCCGTTCAATTACAGAAACAGATCACTTACTAAAGTTTAACTGTGGTTTCTAGTATTTTAGGAGTCATTCCTGCGCGGGCGGGATCCAAGAGCATCCCCGGCAAAAATCTCGCGCTACTTGCGGGTAAGCCCTTGCTCGCTTACACCTGTGAAGCCGTATTGGCCAGCCGGTACAACATGCGTACGGTCCTTAACACGGATGATGAGGTTATAGCGACGATCGGAAAACGATATGGAATTGAAGTTCCTTTCATGCGTCCTCCTGAACTCGGTCAAGATCAGACGCCCATCATCGACGTGCTGGCGCATAGTTTGCACTGGTTTCAGCGGAACGAAAACTACAGCCCGGATGTAATAGTACTTCTCCAACCGACTTCGCCGCTGCGCCGTGCAGAGCATATTGACGGTGGTATCAGTCTCTTGCTGGAATCGGGTGCGGACACTGTAGTTAGCGTAACGGAAGTGCCTCACCAGTACACTCCAGAATCAGTGATGCGTCTCGTCAACGATAGGTTGGTCCCCTACTTCGAGGGTCCAATGACGTTGCGCCGGCAAGAGAAGTCCCGTTTATATGCTCGCAATGGTCCAGCGGTGCTTGTAATTCGTCGTAAAGTCGTCGAAGAAGGGCGGTTGTACGGAGAGGCAATAAGGCCGCTGAAAATGAATTTGGTCGACTCGATCGATATCGATGAACCCCTGGACCTGGCTCTTGCTGAATTTTGGCTGAGTCATCGGCAGCGTTGAGCAGGAAATTAGAATTCTCATCAAGGGATCTGTGCCTGTGATCAGCGAATCCAAGAACTCGTACACTGACGTAGATTGGCCGGCTTTATTAAATCAAGATTCAGCACGATGGAGATTTGCTCGCTCCACTGCAGAAGCGGGTCCGGGAATTCTAATTGCGAACGCGATGGCAACGGACGCCGGTACGCCCAATGTCGATAATACACTCGCTGTCGCCTTGACATTGCGTGGAGCGAGCGTGCATTTCCTATCTTGCGACGGGGCGCTGCCAGCCTGCTGTGTGTCTCATATTGACTACGTGAGTGCGGATGAATTCGCCAGTTTAGGACCTTCGAAGAGTTTATGCGTACAATGTGTTGCTGGCGCAAGAAGGATGTTCAATCCACTGGGCTTGCCATTACACCGGTATAGTGAGCTGATTACAGCCGCGGAAAGGCAAACAGCTGATGATCTTTCATCGAGGCTCTCGATGCAGGAAATTGCAGGATATCGATTCGATGGCCTGGCTATAGGAGAACACGCCGTGGCCGGCGCCTTGCGGTTCCATTCTCGCGGCGATCTGAAAAATCAGTTTCACGGAGAGACAATTCTGCGGCGTTATCTTAACGCGGCTCTGCTGACCGTCTTCGCGCTTCGACGTCTACTGGACGCTTACGACTTCTCATGCGTATCGACCCTTCACGGAATTTATGTGCCGGAAGGGATCATCGGTGAAGTAGCCCGTGGGAGAGGTGTGCGGGTTGTTAACTGGAGTGTTGCCTATCGAGCGCAGACCTTCATCTTTAGCCACGAGGACACGTACCATCGTACCTTGATGTTCGAACCGGTAAAGAATTGGGAAAACATGACCTGGACTGCAGATTCTGAATCACAGATACTGGAGTATCTAAGAAGTAGGTTCCACGGGACTCATGATTGGGTTAGGGTTAGTCAGCCACCAGAAGAAGATTTGTCTTCGATCGCTGCCGAAGTGGGTGTTGACTTCTCAAAACCATGCATCGGACTGCTTACAAACGTGATGTGGGATGCCCAAGTTCATTATGTCGGGACAGCCTTTTCCGGGATGTTAGAATGGGTGTTGGAAACCATTAGATACTTCGCTGGCCGCACGGATCTACAGCTGATCATCCGAGTGCATCCCGGCGAATTGCTCGGGAGTCCGAGTTCAAGGCAACCGATTGTTAGTGAAATCAGGAAGGTTTTTCCGTCACTGCCGCGGAACATTTTTCTCATTCCTCCGGAAAGCCCGATTAGCACGTATGTTGTGGCTTTGCAATGCAACGCCATAATCATTTACGGGACGAAAGCGGGCGTTGAGCTATCTAGCATGGGACTTCCCGTCATAGTTGCCGGTGAAGCTTGGATCCGGAATAAAGGTGTTACCTATGACGCTAACAGTCCTGCGGAGTATTTTGAATTATTGGATCGCCTGCCTGTTAGAGAGCGCGTCAGTGAGGATGTATTAAAAAGAGCCCGAAAGTATGCATTTCATTTCTTTTTTCGTCGAATGATCCCTCTGCGTTTTATGGTCCCAACGTCCGGTATCACCCCACGCCTGGAGTTATCAGGTCTCGATGATCTTCTGCCGGGTAAGAGCATTGGGCTTGACGTGATTTGCGACGGGATTATCAAAGGCGATGATTTTGTCTATCCCGCGGAGCTAGAGCGGAAAAACATCACCGAAGGAGCCAAAATAACTCGCGTCGATGATTTTCAGATGATACGCGATGAGCGTGCCCGTGGAAGCTTGCGGATTGTTGAAATTTTAGGTGGACTTGGCGAACTCGAACGTATGCGAATTCATTTGTTGAGAGTGCTTCGAGAGTTCCCGTCTTTGCTAACGGAGTCTTGGGCCTGGTCCACCGTCATACGGAATGTGCGCCGACTTGCAGTGGCATCGGATTCCCCTATGGGTACGGTGCATTTTTTCCGAATCAAACTAATAGAGGCCTCAAGGGGCATTGGACTCATAAACCGTGTGAAGATACGGCGACTGATGTCAGAACTGTGGATGGAGACGGCTATCGGGCTTTACAGAGTAGGCTCCTACAGACTAGCGGGGTTTGCTGCCGTGCGGTCAATCCTCGACGATCCTACTCAGGTTGCACGGAAGGTTGGATTGAAACGTCTAGTACACGCCCTTATGAGTAACTCGTGAGCCTTTTGCAGGTTGTATCCTAAGACTCGAATCGGAGTAAAGATGATGAATTCTGATCAATGGTTTCCCGTGAAGACTCTGGTTTCTGATTACTTCGGGGCTTTTGAAAGAGTCTTAGCGCAAGTGGATTTAAGCGCATGCGAAAGGACGGTCCGGATTTTACATGAGGCTCGCGACCGGTCTGCCACCATATATGTCGCAGGCAATGGGGGCAGCGCAGCTACAGCATCCCATTGGGTTAATGATCTGGGAAAGGCGACGAAGCACTCGGGGAAAAGGCCCATTCGTGTGATGAGCTTGACCGATAATGTGTCGTGGTTAACAGCACTCGCCAACGATGAAGGCTATGAGCGGGTATTTACCGGTCAACTGGAAAATTTTGCCACACCCGGAGACGTCTTAATCACGATCTCTGCTAGCGGTAATTCGCCAAACTTGGTGCGAGCGGTTGAATTGGCGCATGAGTATAAGGTTACAACAATCGGCCTGGTGGGGTTCGATGGAGGTATTCTCAAAGATAAGGTCGAGGAGTGCTTATGGGTTAGAACTGAAAAAGGAGCATATGGGTTAGTTGAGAGTGCTCATGCCTTCCTCTGCCATGTTCTAACCGATTGCCTGACAAGAGATCTTCCAGCAGTCGTTAAGAATAGAGACGGGAAAGTGACTGATTCCCGCTAATTGCCGAAGTACGCCAAATCGGTCCACTTCGTAGCATTTACTCTCTAAGAGTTGAGACACTCGGCGAGATTACCAAGAGCAGTAGATTAGTAAACTTCTTTGATGCTGCTCATTCGAGACCGGACCCTACTAAAAGCATGCTTGCGGTGGAAAAGCGTGTCCCCGCAGTGAGTAAGTCAGTTGTTCCTAAAACATATTGCCGTGTCCACGCAAACCCGGTCTGAAAACGTGCGGGTTGGCTTCGGTATGATCGAGAATATCCGCGAAAATCAACGCACACGGTGAAGCTGCATTTGCGTAGGACAACGTTCTAGCGAGAAGTTTGATGGCAGTGAACGGAACCCGCCCCCTTGATCGTCCCACTCAGGCCGTGATTTTAGCCGGTGGGCGTGGCACGCGCTTAAAGCCTTTGACCGACGACAGACCCAAACCTATGGTCGAAATCAATGGGAAGCCGTTTCTTGAATATCAGATTGCGCAGCTCCGGGAACAAGGGTTCAAGAAAGTCTTGCTTTTACTTGGCTATTTGCCAGAGGTGATCCAAAACTATTTTGGCGACGGTCATCGCATAGGTATCAATATCGAGTATTCCATTTCTGCGGTAGAGGACGAAACGGCACGACGTCTGAGGCTCGCGGAATCGCGGCTAGATCGGTGTTTTCTTTTGCTCTATTGCGACAACTATTGGCCGATGCAAATCGACAAATTATGGTCCAGATTTGTCAGCTCAGGCGCGCCAGCAATGATCACTGTATATACAAACAAGGACGGCTATACCCGGAATAGTGTGCGGGTTGATTCCCAAGGTTACGTGGAAATTTATGACAAAGCCTGTGCGAGTCCAGGACTACAGGGGGTCGAGATCAGTTACGCGCTGATCGATAAGACTCTTATCAAACTCCTTCCTGACAGCAATGTTTCAGTTGAGGAAGCTCTGTACACTCGGCTGGTACGACAGAAGCAGTTGCTCGCGTACGTGACCGACCACCGCTATTACAGCGTCGGAGCTTTGCATAGGTTGCCGCTAACGGAAGCGTTTTTCGGTAACCGGCCGGCGATAATTCTAGATCGTGATGGAGTTCTCAATAGGCGACCTCCGAAAGCCGAGTATGTGCGGACGTGGGATAACTTTGAATGGCTCCCCGGCTCGCGAGAGGCGTTGAGGCTATTTCGAGATGCAAATTATCGCGTGATCGTGGTGTCCAACCAAGCAGGTGTAGCTCGTGGAGCATTGACGGAAACAGATTTGTTACAAATCCACGAACGGATGAGAGTGGACGCAGCCCTCACAGGTGGTGAGATTCACGCGATATACTATTGCCCACATGGCTGGGACGATGGCTGTGAATGCCGCAAGCCCAAGCCGGGTCTGCTCTTTCAGGCCCAACGCGAACTCCATCTGGATCTAAGCCGGACTCTATTCATAGGGGACGATGAGCGCGATGCCGAAGCCGCCTATGCCGCAGGTTGTCCCACGACTCTGGTCTCTGAAACGCGGAACCTGCTGGACGTGACGCGGCAATTGCTTAACACAACCTTATAGCTTCGGAGGATGAATGTCCAAGCGAGTATTGATTACCGGGCACAAGGGCTACATCGGATCGATTATGGCGCCGTACTTCGTCCAATCCGGATATGACGTCGTTGGTCTGGACATTGGCTATTACGACGCGTGTTCACTGGTTCCCGATCCGACTCCAATTCCCTACAGGCGAAAAGATATCCGAAAGTTGGAGGTTGAAGATGTCGTAGATTTCGATGCCGTCGTGCATCTCGCAGCTTTGAGTAATGATCCAATTGGGAATCTAAATGATAGCTGGACGGAAGAAATCAACTTCCGAGCGTCCATGCGTTTGGCGGAGTTGGCGAAAGCCGCGGGTGTCAGACGTTATCTCTTTTCGTCATCATGCATCATGTATGGTATGTCAGCTGCGGCGGTGGTTACGGAAGAGTCGCCGCTGGATCCTAAGACTGAGTATGCGCGCTCCAAAGTTAAGGCCGAACGGGCGATCTCCGAATTAGCCGATGATCGCTTTTCTCCTACGTTTATGCGGAATGGAACTGTCTACGGAGCTTCACCACGGATGAGATTTGACACCGTGCTCAACGATCTCGTCGGCTCGGCGCTTACGACGGGTAAGATTACTCTGTACAGCGATGGAAAACCGTGGCGGCCGGTGGTTTACGTGCAAGACGTGGCGCGCGCATTCCTCGCAGCACTGGAGGCTCCCATTGCCGACGTCTGGAATCAAGCCTTCAACACTGGCGCCGACCATCTAAATCATCAAATATTTGAACTCGCCGAGATTGTCGCGGATACGGTGCCGGGGTGTAGTGTCGAAATACTTGCGCAGACCGGGGCGGATCAACGCACGTACAAAGCCAGCTTCGAAAAGTTTTCAAGAGTTTTCCCGAATTTTGAATTTAGATGGAGTGCAAGAGAGGGGGCGCTGGAATTGTACAAGACGTTCAAACGAGTTGGCCTGACGCACGAAAGGTATGTTGACAAGCGATTTACCCGGCTAAAGTGGATTCGTCATTTGCTGGCAACAGGGGAGCTCGGCGATTCACTTAAATGGCAATACGAGGAAGACGTGGGAGCGAGCCTATGATCGATGGCGTAAAGATAGTCCCGCTGTCTCAGATCGTCGATGAGCGGGGCAAAATCATGCATATGATGAAGGCGACCGATCCCCACTTCATCAAATTCGGCGAGATCTACTTTTCCTGCGCTTGGCCGGGGACCGTCAAGGCATGGCATATCCACCAGACGATGACTATTAACAACGCCGTTCTTCAAGGACGAGCCAAGCTCGTGTTGTACGACATGCGCGAACAGTCTCCAACCAAAGGCGAATTGCAGGAAGTG
>Ga0137369_10008321_pt1 | contig 10350 bp, 9 predicted proteins | sample SagtaG_12_FD_104918 | JGI IMG/M metagenome (GOLD analysis project Ga0137369, IMG submission 104918) | Vadose zone soil microbial communities from Sagehorn Ranch, Mendocino, California, USA - Sage1_L_113_16 metaG | ecosystem: Environmental > Terrestrial > Soil > Vadose zone | place: USA... | reverse complement strand
TGGCGGAGGCGGCGGGATTTGAACCCGCGAGAGGGGATTGCCCTCAACCCGCTTAGCAGGCGGGCGCCATCGACCGGACTAGGCGACGCCTCCTTGCCGGCCGCACAATAGCGGCACGACGACGGCCTACAGTATCCGGCCTTGCCGCCGAGCGCCAAAGCGGGCCGAGCGGGTAAACGGTATGGCGTGGTTGAGAGGTGGCACTACGTCACCTGTACCCTTGCGTCGCAGTGCGGCAACCGGACGGGGCGGTTCCGTGTCAACTTTCACGCGCCGTCGTGCGTCGTGTTAAGTAGATGTGCTGCGCCGCCCGCCGTTCCTGGCCGCCGACAAGAGACTGGAGAGATGTCCGAAGAAGCGCGAAGGTCGACCCCGATGGGGCGTCCGGCGGGTCGTCACCGGGCACACCGCGCCCGGTCCGTGCCGCGCGCGATCGGTCTCACCCTGGTCAGCGCGCTCTTCCCCGGCTCGGGCTTCATCATGGGCGGCCGGGCCAAGCTCGGCGCGTTCGTGATGACGCTGACCTTCGGCCTGGTCGGGCTCGCGGCGCTGGTCGGTCTCACCCGGCGGGAGCAGGTGCTGGCGCTGGCGGTGAACCCGCAGGACCTGCTGGTCATGTCCGGGGTCCTGGTCTTCCTCGCGATGTGCTGGATCGCGATCATCATCTCCTCGCACCGGTTGCTCCGCCCCGCGACTGCCAGTACGGCGAGCCGGGCGTTCGGGTCCGCGTTCGTCGGGCTGCTGTGCTTCGCGATCGCGACCCCGATGGCGGTTGCCGCGCAGAGCGTGATGGCCCAGCGCGACCTGGTCTCGTCGGTGTTCGCCTCCGAGGGCAAATCCAAGAGCGCCACCCGCGAGAAGGTCAACAAGAAGGACCCGTGGGCGAACACCCCCCGGCTGAACATCCTGCTGCTCGGCGCCGACGACGGCGTCGGCCGCGAGGGCACCCGTACCGACACGGTGATGGTGGCGAGCATCGACACCAAGACCGGCAACACGGCGCTGATCTCGCTGAGCCGGAACTGGATGCGGATGCCGTTCCCCGAGAACTCGCCGCTGCACGACAAGTACCCGGACGGCTTCTGGGACCCCTCGCTGGGACCGAACACCGAGCAGCCGGAGTTCTACCTCGACGCGATGTACCGCAACGTGCCGGCTCGCTACCCGGACATCCTCGGGCCCTCGGACAACCTGGGCGCGGACGTGCTGAAGCTGTCCGTCGGTGAGGCATTCGGCCTGAAGATCCACTACTACATGCAGGTCAACCTCGAGGGCTTCCGTTCGATCGTCGACGCGCTCGGCGGCATCAAGGTGAACGTGAACTACCGGGTTCCGATCGGTGGCGACTACAAGGACATGTCGGACCCGAACGACGACGTCCTGCCGCACGACTACATCGAGCCGGGCCCGAACCAGAAGATGATGGGCGGCCGGGCACTCTGGTTCGCTCGCGGCCGGTACGGGCTGTCGGACGGCTCCCGTCAGGAGCGGCAGCGCTGCACGATCCAGGCGATCGTCAACGCGGCCGACCCGGCCAACGTCGTCACGAAGTACCAGGCGATCGCGTCGGCCGGCAAGAAGCTGCTCCGCACCGACATCCCGCAGGAGCTGCTGCCAGCGTTCGTCCAGCTCGGCCTCAAGGTCAAGGGCGCCAAGGTCACGAGCCTCGACCTCGACAAGCGGAAGAACTTCCCCAACGGCCGGAACCCGAACTACGAGGGCATGCGCGAGATCATCGCCAAGGCCACCGATCCGAAGAAGGCGGGCACCTCGACGCCCAAGCCGACCACGGCGCCGACGTCGGCCTCGACCAAGCGGCCCGCGACGACGCCGACTCCGGGCGAGGCCCAGGACCTCAAGGACGCCTGCGCCTACCACCCGGACCAGAAGTAGCCCCCCTCTGGGATGCTGTGCGGGTGAGTTCGTCGAGGTATCGGATGCGGCCGGAGCGGTTCATCGGGGTGTTCGCGCTCGGGCTGATGATCCTCGGTCTGGCCGCCGTGCTGTGGGGGTTCGGCGCACCGTCGAGCGTGATCGCCGTGGTGCTGTTGCTCGGCGGGCTGGTCACACTGACCGGGTTGTGGATCGTGGCGCGGCCGCCGCTGCTGGCCAAGCTGGACGACGACGGTATCGACGTACGCGGGGTGCGGACCGCGTGGAAGGACGTCGAGGCGGTCGGGCGGGTCGAGACCACGCACGGCAGCGCGCTGGCGATCCGGACCACCCGCGCCGAGGACACAGTGCTGATCCCGCTGCGCTGGCTGGCTGAGGGCCGCGGCGGCAAGCTCGAGACCGAGCTCGGCGAGCGGCTCAATACCGCGAACGGTTACACCCCGTGGGACGGCACCGCGGGCGAGTCGCCGGCTCAGTGAGAATGGGGCTCCGACACGTGAGGAGCCGCGCTGATGCCGTTGCAGTTCGATCTTTCGTACGACGCCCTGCTCACCTACGGCGGGACGAATCCGCGCCCGGACGACTTCGACGAGTTCTGGGACAAGGCTCTGGCCGAGCTCGCGACCGTCGACTCGCAGGTCGAGATCAGGCCGGCCGCGTTCCACGCGCCGTACGCGCGGTGTGAGCACCTGTACTTCACCGGCACCGGTGGGACCCGCGTGCACGCGAAACTCGTCCGGCCGCTCGAGACCAGCGCACCCGGGCCCGCTGTACTGATGTACCACGGATACGGCGGCGGGACCCCGGCGTGGGTGGACCTGCTCCCCTACGCGGCCGCGGGGTACACAGTGGCGCAGCTCGACGTGCGCGGGCAGGTCGGGCTGGCGGACGCCGAGCAGCCCGGCGGCGGGTTCGGGCCGCGGCACTTCGTGGTGGACGGGCTCGACGACTCCTCGGAGCGGTTCTTCTACCGGCACGTGTTCCTCGACGCGCGGCGGCTCGCGGACGTCGTACTCGGGCTGGACGAGGTGGACCCGTCCCGGGTCGCGGCGGCCGGTCACAGTCAGGGCGGCGCGCTCAGCCTGGTCGCGGCCGCGCTGGAGCCGCGGATCAGCCTGGTGGCGACGGTGTACCCGTTCCTGACCGACTACCGGCGGGCGTACGACCTGAGCCTGGACGACTCGCCGTACAACGAGATCAACCAGTGGTTCCGCAAGCGCGACCCGCGGCACCTGCGCGAGGACGAGGTGTTCACCCGGCTCGGGTACATCGACATCCAGCACCTGGCGCCGCGGATCACCGCGCGGGTCGACTTCACCACCGCGTTCGAGGACACGGTCTGCCCGCCGTCGACGCAGTTCGCGACGTACAACAAGCTGACCGGTGAGAAGGCGCTGCGGATCTACGCCGACCACGAGCACGAGGACCTGCCCGGCCTGGCCGACCTCCACTTCGAGGTGCTCGGCACCGTGTAGAGACGCACGAAGGCCCGGCACAGGTGGCGCCGGGCCTTCGTGCACAACGGTTCAGACGCTGCTGGTGTCCCCGATCCAGTACGGCCATTCGGCGGTCGCCACCGGCGTCCGCGTCAGTCCGTCCGGCCAGGTCGCCGGCAGCTCGTTCGAGCGTGCCGCGTACAGCACGATCTCGCTCTGCAGCGGATTACCACGGACGATCATCCGCGCCGCGGTCTCCGCCCGAACATCCGTGAGGTACTGGACGGCCGGCAGGAAGTCCGTGCTGCATGCCGGACCGAGCCGGCCGACCCTCTCGCCGTCCAGGCGAACCTCCACCGCCAGCTTCTCGTTCTTCGCAGTGATGGGCTCGACGGCGTGCAGTGTCGCATAGACCCAGCACTCTCCTTCTGGGCGGAAGTACGGCGCGATCAGGTCGAACCCGCCGCGATCCATCGGTACGACGGTTGCGCTGCCATGCGGTAACGACTGGTAGTTGCCGGCAGGCGGTAAGTTGAGCGGAACAAGCATGTGCGGGAGCGCCAGGGCAAGGGCGACGCTGGCGTGGAACTCGGTGACCCCGAGGCCACTCCTGTCCCAGTCCGCCGCCTCCCACTCACTGGCCGACACCCGGCACGGTGCCTGAGGCTGGAAACCCTGCGCGACCAGGTCCGCGAGCACCGGCTGATAATGCCGGGCGTCGTCCTGCGGCAGGTAGCCGACCACCTTTTCGGCTACCCGGACCGCGATGGCGGACGGGTCGAACCGGTTCTCCGGTTCAGGCACGAGATCGGCCACGGTGTCGAGATCGGCACCGCGGCCCGGCAACGGTACGGGAAGCAAGGAGCGGATAGCGGCCTCGTGTTCCGAAGCACCCACCACCTCCTGACCACACCACAACGCGTCGCCCCAAAGCCGGAACGGAATCATGCCAAGTCTGCCCTCCAGTCCCCGTGAGAGCGGTTGTTACCCCCTCTATCCTTTCCAAGGCCGTGCTCGTTACACAAAGTGAACGATTGAATACGTCCAATTTTTCGAGGGAGTCGAAACCCGATGTCGACCATCCAGCCCACCGGCGGCCGAGTGCTCCCGGGACCCGTCGACGCCGACTCGGTGGAGGCGGCGGTGACCCGCCTGGCGTCGGTCGCGGTCCGGACCCCGCTGCAGCGGAACACCCGGCTGTCCGCGCGCACCGGCGCCGAGGTGTGGCTGAAACGGGAGGACCTGCAGGTCGGGCGGTCGTACAAGCTGCGCGGCGCCTACAACCTGATCGCGCAACTGGCCGAGCCGGACCGGGCCGCCGGCGTGGTCTGCGCGAGCGCCGGCAACCACGGCCAGGGCGTCGCGTACTCGTGCCGCACCCTCGGCGTCCGCGGCGAGATCTTCGTCCCCCGCACCACCCCGCGACAGAAGCGCGACCGGATCAGCGCGCTCGGCGGCGACCAGGTCGAGGTGATCGTCACCGGCGACTCGTACGACGATGCTGCCGCGGCGGCACTCGCCGAGGTACGGCGGTCCGGCGCGACCCTGGTGCCCGCGTTCGACGACACCCGCACCGTTTCGGGCCAGGGGACGGTGGCGGTGGAACTCGTCGAGCAACTCGGGGGGCCGCCGGACGTGCTGGTGGTGCCGGTCGGCGGCGGCGGGTTGCTCGCCGGGGTCGCGACCTGGCTGGTAGGCCGGCACCCGGGTGTCCGGATCGTCGGCGTCGAGCCGGCCGGCGCGGCCTGCATGGCGGCGGCGATCGCGGCCGGCGAGCCGGTCACGCTGCCGGAGCTGGACACGTTCGTGGACGGCGCGGCGGTCCGGCGGGCGGGTGAGGTGACGCTCAAGCTGGTCGGTCGCATCGGCGCCGAGCTGGTGACCGTGCCGGAGGGGCTGGTCTGCACCGAGATGCTGGAGCTGTACCAGACCGAGGGCGTCATCGCCGAGCCCGCGGGCGCGCTGGCCACCGCGGCGCTGCGGTCGGTGGTCGCCGTCCGGCCGGGCGAGAAGGTGGTCTGCCTGGTGTCTGGCGGGAACAACGACGTCAGCCGGTACGGCGAGATCATCGAGCGGTCACTCGTGCACGAGGGGCTCAAGCACTACTTCCTGGTCACGTTCCCGCAGGAGCCGGGGGCACTGCGCCAATTCCTCGACGACGTGCTCGGCCCGGACGACGACATCACCCTGTTCGAGTACGTGAAGCGCAACAACCGGGAGACCGGCGTCGCCCTCGTGGGCATAGAGATGGGCAACGCGGACGACCTTCCCGGGCTGCTCGACCGGATGGACAAGGCGCCGCTCGACATCGAACGCGTCAAACCCGGCAGCGCGGAGTTCCGCTACCTGATCTGACGCGCTCGTGTTCAGGAGCTCCCACGATCGGCGTGCCTCGCGCGCTGCTCGCCCTCACCCCGCGCGTCGAGGCCCGCGTCAGGCCCCGCGTCAGGCCCCGCGTCCGGCCCGGCGTCCGGAGGCATCGCGCGGGCATGCTCGCCGGTCCTCGACGTCTCGTTCGGGCGCGGTCCGTCCGGGGCGGGGGCCGGCACGTCCGGGTCGATCTCGTCGGCGCGGCGCAGCTGGTCGTCGAGGCCGGAACGCGACGCGTCGAGGAGCCGCTGGCGTTCGCGGGCGCCGGCGTCGAGCCGCTCCGCCTCGGCGAGCTTCTCCTCGGCCTCGGCCCTGGCCCGCTGCGCTCGTGCGTGCACCTCGCGCGCGACGGCCGCCTGCTTGTCCACCGCCGGGCTCGACGCCGCCACCTGCCGGCGGATCTCGTTCGCCGCGTCCCGGTCGCGGTCGCGCCGTCCTACTCGCCGGCCGCGGACGATCATCGCGACCAGCCCGGTCACGATCACCACGACGATCGCGGCCAGCACGATCCAGAGGACAGTTGTGCCGTCCATCGCTCCTCCTCGGCTCAATGCTCGGCACCCCGGTACCCCGCCCCGCCGTCCTTCAAGCGGCCGCGCCTTCGCCGTACCCGCAAACCCGCCGAGTCGTGGCTTTCTGGTTGGGGTAAGCGTTTTCCGGGCGCCGATATCCACGACTCGGCGGAATCCTGCGGCGGGTAGGGGCTACGGGGTCCAGGTGAAGGCGGGTGGGCGCTTGGCGCGGAAGGCGGCGACGCCCTCGGGGAGTTCGCCGGAGGTGAAGGTCTCGAGGTAGCGGGCGCGGGCGGCCGGCTCAGGGTCGGTGCCGGTGAGGAGGGCGGCGACGGTTTCCTTCACGGCGTGGATGGTGAGTTGCGAGCGAGACAGCAGCACCTCGGCGAAGCGTCGTACGTCTGACTCCAGGTCGTCGCAGAGGCGGTCGACGAGACCCTTCGCGTACGACTCGTCGGCGGTGAGCAGCTCGCCGCTGAACAGCAGGTACTTCGCGGTCGCCGGGCCGACCAGGTCGACCAGTCCGCGGATCGCCTCCGGCGGGTAGATGACGCCGATCCGGGCAGGTGTCACGCCGAAGACCGCCGTACGGTCGGCGAAGCGCAGGTCGCAGCAGGCGGCGATCTCCATGCCGCCGCCGATGCAGTGGCCGCGGATCATCGCGATCGTCGGCTTCGGGAAGTCCCGGAGCGCGGCCTGGGCGCGCAGGTTGTGTCCGCGGATCGCCGCCATCGGATCGGCCGGGTCGTCACCGGCGACCAGGTCGGCGATGTCCGCGCCGGCCGAGAAGCTGGCGCCGGCGCCGGTCACGACCAGCACCTTGACCTGCGGGTCCTTCGCGAGCCCGGCCAGCAGGTCCGGCAGGGCCTGCCACATCGCGCTGGTCACCGCGTTCCGCTTGTCCGCGCGGTCGATGGTCAGCCGGCCCACCGCGCCGTCGGCCGACACGCTGAAGCCGTCGTACTCGCTCATGCCCGCATCCAACCAGCCTCTGGCAGCTACCGCCGCCAGACAGGTCACAAGCCTCGTGGCGAGCCCGCCGGTCATGAGCGACGCGCCGGGGGGTGAGCGTACGAGCGCGCGCGGCTAGCGTCGAGGATGTGGCTTCAGCAGCCAGGCCACTGGGAATTTTCTAGGAGGCTCACGATGAGCATTCCCGCCGGCATCTTCCTGCTCACCGTCGGCGCGATCCTGGTCTGGGCGATACCAGACCGGATCGACCGCATCGACTTAGCCGCGATGGGCTACATCCTGATGGCGGCCGGCGCGTTCGGCATGGTGCTGACCTGGATCCTGAGCAACCGCCGCCGCGACGTCGAGCACCACGAGGTCGATCCTGAGGTCGAGGACCAGTACCGTACGCACGACCTCACGGTCGACGAGACGTACGACACCACGCCCGAGATCGCCAAGTACGACCGGGAGCACGGCATCACCCACGTGATCCACCACGAGGAGGAGCACCGCTGAGTCGCGGGCCCGGCGCCGCTGAGTCGGTCAGGCGCCGGAGAGGACGAGGTCGAGGCGGTCCGGACCTCCGGGGGTGATCCGGACCGGAACACCCCAGTCCTGCCGATGCATGTGGCAGGCGGGGAACTCGGCCTCGTCCTCGTCGCATGACGCGGCCTGCACGGCGATGTGCAGCACGCCGTCACCGACCCGGTCGTCGATGACCAGCGTCCGGGTCAGGTCCGTCGAGTCGCCGCGGCCGTCCGTGATCAGCGCCTCTGGCGTCGACGTGATCCGCAACCGGGTTGACGGGCCGTACCGCTCGTCGAGCTTCTGCCCCGGCGGCGGTTCGAACACGACCCGCACGGTGACCGGGCCACCGTTCAGCTCGGTCGGCGGCCGCTGGGTCCGGTGGCTGAACTCGTCCGCGGTCGCGCTCGCGCCGAGCGGGATCCTGGTGAGCCGGTGCGCCGCGGACTCGACCACGAGCAGATCGTTGCCGTCGACAACGGCTCCGCTCGGCTCGGCCAGTCCGGTGGCCATCGTCTCGACGGTCTCGGTGCGCGGGTCGAAGCGTCGTACGGCGTTGTTGTAGGTGTCGGCGATCGCCACCGAGCCGTCGGGCAGCACGGTCACGCCGAGCGGGTGCTGGAGCAGCGCCTCACCCGCCTTGCCGTCCCGCAGGCCGAAGTCGAACAGGCCGGTGCCGATCGCGGTGTGCACACCGGCGTCGTCGATCCACCGTAGTGCCGAGATCTCCGAGTCGGCCAGCCAGAGGCGATCCTCGGTCGCCGCGAGGCCGGACGTCTGCGCGAACCAGGCCTGGTGCGGTTCGCCGTCGCGGAGGCCCTCGTTGGTGGTACCGGCCGCGACCTCGACGTCGCCGGTGCGCGGGTCGAAGGTCCAGAGCTGGTGCAGGCCGGCCATCGCGATCCAGACCCGGTCGCGCCACCAGACGACATCCCAGGGCGAGCTGAGGTTGCGGGTGCCGTCTCCGTCCATCCATTGCGCACCCGTGCCGGCCAGCGTGCGAACGTTACCTGAGGCAAGTTCCACGCCGCGTAGCGCGTGGTTGACGGTGTCCGCGACGACCACGTCGTACCCAGCCAGGGCGGCGATCTCCGCCGGCAGCAGCAGCAGCCCGTTCGGCTCCGACAAGCGCGCCTCGTCCGCCGGCCCGTCGGTCAGTCCGCGTTCACCGAGCCGATCCGTCGTACGTCGGTGGTGGCGTCGGCGGCCAGCTCGACCAAGCTGTGGTGGCCGGCGTCGGCGACCAGGAAGCCCTTGTTCGCAAGGCGGATCGCCTTCGCGGGGAAGCGCAGGTCGGTCGGCTCGGGAGCAGGCGCGACGTACGGGGACCGGCCGCGGGTCAGCGTGCCGGCACGCTCGTGCTGCGGGACCAGCTCGGCGAGCAGCGCCTCGAGCGCGTGCGCATGGCCCTCGCCCGAGTACTGCGCCACGATGTACCCGTCCGGGTCGACCAGCACCAGCGTCGGCCAGGCCCGCGCGGTGTAGGCCTGCCAGGTCACCAGCTCCGGGTCGTCCAGCACCGGGTGCGCCACCTCGTACCGCTCGACCGCGGCCGCCAGCGCGTCCGGGTCCGCCTCGTGCGCGAACTTCGGCGAGTGCGCCCCGACCACGACCAGCGCGTCGCCGTACTTCTCCTCCAGCGGCCGCAGCTCGTCCAGCACGTGCAGGCAGTTGACGCAGCAGAACGTCCAGAAGTCGAGCAGCAGGAACCGCCCCCGGAAGTCCGCGATCGAGTACGACTCACCGCCGGTGTTCAGCCAGCCGCGACCCTTGAGTTCAGGAGCCCGCACACGCATGCCGCCATTGTGCGTCCGGTGATCAAGCCCGCCGGCCGCCGTCTCAGATCGAGCGAGCGACCGAGGCGGCCATCTTCACGGCGTCCTTGAAGGTCGGCTGGTAGTCGGCCTTCAGCGCCACGGCGCAGACGCTCACCGTCACGTTGTGGATCGACTCGACGCCCGTGATCGTCCTGCACTTCCCGGCGAGGGAGATGCTCACGCCGTTGACCCTGACCCGGCCGGAGAAGTTCATCTCCGCCTCGCTGGCGATGTTCGAGTTCGAGGGCTTGAGCTTGCGCACCGGGCCCTTCCGCACCCCGACCATCTTGTCGCCCTTGATCTCGCTGGCGACCATCTGCTGGACGGCGGTGGAGGCGTTCACCCCGAACGGGTCGACCTCCGCGACGACGATGCCCTTACCGCGCGCCGTCAGCCAGATCACCGTCTTCGTCTTCCGGGTCTTCCGCCACCCCTTGGCGGGCTGGATGTAGACGTCGTCGTAGATCAGCAGGCCACGGTCCACGTCCGCCTGCGTGCGCTTGCGCTCGGCCGGAGCCTGCTTGCTCGGCGTCGGGGCCGTCGACGACAGGCCGTCGGTGAACGAGCCGGTCGGGATCGGAGCGGTAGGCCCGGACTCGCTGGCCTGCGAGGAGGCGTCCGTGACGGGAACCTCGCTGTCTCGGTTGGTTACCGCAACCGCCCCGCCGGCGACGAGGGCGACCACGAGCGCGGCCGCGCCGCCGAGGATCCAGGCGCGCTTGCGGGACGGGTTGCCCGGTCCCGGTCCACCCGGGAGCGGTCCACCCGGGTGCGGGCCGCCCGGGTACTGCGGTCCGCCCGGGAAGCCGGGCTGAACCTGGCCCGGCGCGAAGCCCTGGCCGC
>Ga0137369_10008313_pt1 | contig 10353 bp, 11 predicted proteins | sample SagtaG_12_FD_104918 | JGI IMG/M metagenome (GOLD analysis project Ga0137369, IMG submission 104918) | Vadose zone soil microbial communities from Sagehorn Ranch, Mendocino, California, USA - Sage1_L_113_16 metaG | ecosystem: Environmental > Terrestrial > Soil > Vadose zone | place: USA... | reverse complement strand
TGTTCTGGTTCTATGGCGCGGTCGGGCTGCCATACGCCTGCGACGCGCTGATCGCGATCGTCGCTGCGTGGCTGTGCTGGCCGGTCGCGCGCGGCTACGGGCGATACTTGTTCCCACTCGCGCTCTGGCTGGCGCTGGCCGGCGGCCTGCGCCCCGGGACGGCGCTCGCGCTGCTGCCGCTGGCGTTCTTCGCCGCGTGGCAGGCCTTTCACGTCGAGTCGCTGCGCCCGGCGCAGCTCGTCGGGTCGATCCTGGCGGGCGGCGCGCTCTCCATGGCCTGGCTGCTGCCGCCCGCGCCGCATCTCGGCGAGCTGTTCGGCTTCGAACACGGCTCGTCGATCACCCTGGGCCTCGCAAATCCGCTGGGTAATCTCGCCCGCCTCGGGCAGGCCATAAGTTGGGGCTGGGCACTGGCGGCCCTGCCGGCGCTCGGTACGCTGTCGCTCTGGGCGCTCGGCGTCCCCGGCTTCCTCGGCCGCGACGGGCGCTGGGGCTGGCTGCACGATGAGCGGATCCAATTTCTTGGCATCTGGGCGGCGCCGTGGCTGCTGTTCGCCATGTTGATCGGGATCGAGGCGCCGGGGCAGATCGCGATCTGCCTGCCGATCCTAATGCTCTGGAGCGCCGCCACGCTGGTGCGTTTCATCACGGTTGGTGTGCGCCGCCTGGCGATCGTCGCGACCGCGCTGATCATCCTCGGCAACGCCGCGCTGTTTCTGGTCGTCCCCGAACGACCCTCCTTCGCCGGCGGCCAGAGGTTGCTCTCGGCCGCGACGATCGCCAACCACGACCGCCGGCTCGCCGCGGCGATCACTGCCATCCGTGGCTTTTCGTCGACTGAAACGGTGATCCTCGCCGTCGAGTGGCAGCCGCTAGGCTACTATCTGCCGAAATACAAGCTGATCGCTTACGACCACGCGCCGGATGATCAGATGAGCAGTCCTGTCGGACTGACGGCAGAGCAGCGCGCAGCCGCCCGGCTCGCGGCGGCGCTGATCTGGTTCGAACCGGCGCTCGATCGCTACAACACAGCCCCATCCGAGACCGAGTTTCAGCCGATGGCGGCCGGCACGCTGCGTGTCCTGCGCCCCCAACGCGCCGAGGAATTGGTTGTCGGCGATGATAGTTTCGGGCTGCGAATCAAACGTCGCTGAAATGCAGCAATGTGACACTCCCTGTCACACCCTTCTGCTACACTCATCGGTAGAACGAAGCGATCCAGAAAGGAGCTGCCGATGGAGAAGGAATCGCGCGCGGCGGCCCGTGCGAGCCGATGGGCAGGCGCGCTGATCCTGGTGGGGCGGGCGCTGCTGCTGGCGCCAGAGGCGGCGCTGCTCGCCGCGCTGCTCTGCATCTACATGGCCTCGCATGCGCCGGGCGTCGCGCTGCTGATCGTGCTACTGATCATCGCCTTCATGGTGCGCGCGGCGGCGCTCCACCTGGCGCGGGCGGCGATCGAGCGCGGACGCGCGGGTGATGCCGCCGCGCTGCTCAAGGTCGCGCTGGCGATTTATCCCTGCTCGGCCGACGCGCTTGCGATGGAGGGCATCCTGGCGCTCAGGAGCGGTGCTCCAGCGCTGGCCGAGGCACGGCTGCGTCGGGCGATCGCGTTGCTGCCGGGGCAGGCCGCATTTCATGCGGCGCTGAGTGGCGCGCTGCTCGAGCTGGGCCGGCCGGCCCAGGCGGCCCAGGCGGCCCAGGCGGCGTTGGCGCTGGATCGGCGCTGCGCCGTGGCCTATCTGCACCTTGCCGAGGCCGAGCGGGCGCGCGGCGTGCCGGCCCACGCGATCGAGGGATGGCTGCGCGAGGGGATGGCCGCCGCCTCAGGCCCGGCGGCCGAGGCCGTGATTCGCTGTGCGCTGGCCGCGCACCTGCTCGCCGAGCAGCGCATCGCCGAGGCGATGCTGACGCTTCACGGCGCCGAGGCGCTGCTCCCACGCTGTCCCGCACCGTCGCAGGCCGCGCTGCATGTTCATCTCGGCGATATCCTCATCGCACAAGGGCAGGTCGAGCGTGCCCAGGAATACTTCCAGAGCGTCGAGGCGCTCGACCCGGACGGGCGCTACGCGACCGCCACCTGGCGCATCGCACAGCTCTAGAACCGAAAACTGAGGATCGAGCATTGTAAGGATAGAGGATAGCACCGCCTATCTTCTATCTTTTTGTACCGCTGCCAACCCGCCCCTAAGATCGGCTATAATGGACGACCAGTGTCCTACGCCAGGAGGGGGTGCGTATGCCCGAAGTCCATGTGTCTCCACACCCGCTGGTCCAGCACAAACTGACGCTGCTGCGCCGCAGCATGACCGAGCCGAAAAAATTCCGCGAGCTGGTGCGCGAGCTGGCGCAGTTTCTGCTGTATGAAGCGACGCTCGATCTGCCGCTCACGCCGCTCGAAATCACGACGCCGCTCGCGTCGCTGATGGGCAGCGAGATCGGCGCACAGATCGGCTTGGTTCCGATCCTGCGCGCCGGCCTCGGCATGGTCGATCCGATCCTCGAACTGATCCCCACCGCGCGCGTCTGGCATCTCGGGTTGTACCGCGACCATGCGACACTTGAGCCGGTGACCTATTACAACAAGCTGCCGGCCGAGGCGAACACCGACCTCTGCCTGGTGCTGGATCCGATGCTCGCGACCGGCGGCTCGGCCACGATGGCCGTGGACATCCTCAAGAAGTGGGGCGCGAAGCGCATCAAGTTCCTCGGCCTGATCGCTGCCCCCGAAGGTGTCGAAACGCTCTCGAAGGCCCACCCCGACGTGCCGATCCACCTCGCTGCCCTCGACGATCACTTGAACGATATCGGCTATATTGTGCCGGGGCTGGGTGACGCGGGCGATCGGCAGTTCGGAACCGGGTGACGCCGTGAGGGACGAAGGGGTGAGCGGGTGAAGGGGTGACAGGCTCACCCCTTCATAATAGTGTTTGTTATGAATGTACTGACAGCTTTCGCTCTGGTGTTGACGTTCGCTGTCGCCTTCGCGATCACCGCGCTGCTGGCCCCGCCGGTGCGGCGGCTGTGCGAGCGTCGCGGCTGGCTGGCGCTGCCCGGCGGTCGCCGACGGCATCCGCGCCCGACCCCGAATGTCGGCGGGATCGCGATCTACGCGGGCTTCGTGCTGGCGCTGCTCGGCACCCTGCTCTTTGGGTATCTCGACCCGGCACTGCGGCGCTCGCCGTTCGAGATGCTGCGGCTGGGGCTGTTGCTCACCGGTGGCACACTGATCTTCCTGGTGATGTGGCTCGACGACGTGCGCGATCTGCCGCCGGCGCCCAAGTTCGCTGCGCAGGGGCTGGCGGCGCTGATCGCCGTCGGGCCGTTCCTGTGGGATCACACCCACTACCCGGATGCGCTAGGCGCGCCGACCGAGGCGCGCGGCATCATTCTACCGGCCTTCAACTTCCCATTCGTTCATCAGATTCCGCTGTGGGAGATCAGCCCCTGGCTGGCGATCGGCGCAACGATCTTCTGGATCGTATTGATGACCAACACGATTAACTTCTCCGACGGGCTTGACGGGCTGGCCGCAGGCATCTCGCTGATCGCCGCCGCGATGCTGGCGATTCACGCGCTGACGATCAAGCCACTATCCCAGGTAACGATCGCGCTGCTGCCACTGGCGTTGGCGGGCGCCTGTGCCGGCTTCCTGCTGCTCAACTTTCCCCCCGCGCGACTCTTCATGGGCGATAGTGGCGCCCAATTCCTCGGCTATGTACTCGGCGTCAGTGCGATCATCGGCGGCGCAAAGCTGGCGACTGTGCTGCTCGTTCTGGGTGTGCCGCTGCTCGACGTCGCCTGGCTGGTCGTCGCACGCACCGCTACCGGGCGCTCGCCGACCGAGGGCGGACGCGATCACCTGCATCTGCGCCTGCGCGATCTGGGCTTCTCGACGCGCCAGATCGTGATCTTCTACTATGCCTTAAGCCTGATCTTCGGGCTGCTCGGCATCGCCAGCACCGACCAACGGCTCAAGCTGGTGGCGCTTGGGCTGCTCGGCTTGCTCGTCGCCGTGGTGATCGCTTACGTCACTCGGCGGGCGGCGGCGGCGGCGCGATAATAGCGCCCTAGATGAAGGCGCTCAGAAATGCTGCACAAGTTAGACCAGGGCAATACCAATACCGCAACAGCTCTATTCGCGCCCGTAGCGCCCCATGAGCCCCGCCTGGCCGAGGATATGGCCACGCAGCGCCCCCTCGACATCGCGGCGCGGCGCGTTCGGCGGCAGGTTGAGAGTCGCGACATCGAGCGCGGAGAGGGTGAAGTAGTAGCGGTGCGGCGCGCCGGGTGGCGGGCAGGGGCCACCATAGCCGTTCTCCCCGAAGCCGTTCACGCCGCTGACGCCGAGCGCACTGGCCGACCCTTCCGGCAGCTCGTGCTGAGAGCCAGGGATGTCGAACAGTACCCAGTGGGTGAACGTCGCGCCAGACGCGTCCGGATCGTCCACGATCAGCACGAAGCTTTTGGCGTCCGGCGCGCCTTCCCAGCGCAGCGGTGGCGAGAGATTTTCGCCGTCGCAGGTGTATTTGACCGGGATCAGCTCACCTTCGGCGAAGCTTGAGCTTGTGAGCCTGAATGTCACAAACGCACCTCCTGCTGTAGCTAACGCGCCCTGCGCAGGCGCGGCCGGAATCATCCCCGTTCATGCCGTTGTGTTCGGCTGCGCTTCACCATGATCGACCTTAACAAGCTATTGTTCCAGGATGAAGCTCGCATCCTGGCCGTAGGCGGTTGCGCGACCACCGCGATAAAGCGTCACCGTACCATGGCCGTAGATGCGCCACGCGCCGGCCTCCCCGTCGTCCAGCATCCCCGTGCGCTCGTCGATTCCAAGCAGCACGCTCGACGGCAGCAGAACCGTGAGGCGCGCCGCCCAGCCCCTGCCGAACGTATCGTGATGCGGCAGCACGCAAGCGTTCGGCACAATTCCCAGCCCTTCAAATACCTGGCCGGACTCTGGGTCATAGTAGTGTTCGCACAGCACCATCGCGCCCGCGCTGCTCCCGGCGACGACCGCACCATCCGCGTAGGCTGCCAGGATCGCCCGCCAGCTCGCGCTGCCCAGCAGCGTCCGGCCGAGGTAGTGGGTGAAGCCGCCGAGCATGTAGATCAGGTGCGAGTCGCGCAGCGCCGCTACGATCGCCGGATGATCGGCCGATTCGCGGTCGATCAGCGGCAGCGCGGCGACCTCGCGCGCGCCAAGGCCGCGAAACCAAAGCTCTGCGTTGCGGCCGGCGCGCTCGTGATTATGGTCGGGCGCGGCCGCGGCGGGGATGACGCTGATCCGCGCACCCGGCCCGCCGGCCAGCTCGATCGCTCGCCTATCCGGCTCGGCCATCCGGCCACCGAACTCGGCACCGCCCTCCAGAAGGATGTAGCCCGCCATGCTCGTTCGTCCAAATATTCGGCTCGGGTCTCGTTCTTAGCTGTCAATATCGACAACTGAGAACTGAGCGCGATCACAGAGACGGATCATTCGGCCTATTCTTCCGGGGGCGTCCACTTATGCCGCGCCAGTTCGAATGAGCGGCGGAACAGCCCGACCGCGCGCTCGATGTCGGCGGCCTCACGCAGGTAGAGGCTGATCCATCCGCTGTCGGGCAGGATATGATGGGCTTCCGCCAGCCCGGCGGCGACGACCTCATCGCGCACGCGCTTCGGGAAGGGAATGTCGACCAGGTGATCGCCGTGGGTGTGCCCCAGCTCGCGCGCGCCCAACCGGTACTCGGTGCCGCCGAAGCGGTGCGGATGCGCGGTGACACCCGGCCATTGCATCACCATCGCCGCGATCCGCTCCCCGGCGCCTTTGATCGACATGGTTCCGCGCCTTTCCTCAGATGAAAAACATAAAACGTAAAACGTAAGGGTAGTCGATACAGCGGTTCACATTTTACATCTTACACTTTACCCTGGCTAGCAGCGGCAGAACAAACGGCTCGCTACGGAACCGGATCGTAGCCGCCCCGGCCCCACGGGTGGCAGCGTACGAGCCGACGCACCGCGAGCCAGGAGCCTTTCAGCGCGCCATACTTGCCGATCGCCTGGTAGGCATACTGCGAGCAGCTCGGCGTGTAGATGCAGCTCGGCGGCGTCAGTGGCGAGATGAACCGCTGGTAGAAGTGGATCAGGTTGAGAAATAGCCAACGCATAAGTAGGTTATAGGTTATAGGTTACAGGCGATAGGTATTAGGTTATAGGGTTATACTCTCTGTCCCCTGTCCCCTGTTCCCGGTTCCCTGACGAAGAATCTCCCAGACCAAGTGCGGCAGCTCGGGCAGGATGAGCTTCTCCATGCCCAGGCGAACCGCTCCGGTCGAGCCAGGTAGGCAGAAAATCAGCGCGTCGTCGAACGTGCCGGCGGTCGCCCGCGAGAGCATCGCCGCCGGGCCGATATCGGCGTAGGAAAGCATGCGGAACAGCTCGCCGAAGCCGGGCAACCGCTTCTGGAGTAAGCTATCGATCGCCTCGAAAGTGCTGTCGCGCCGCGAGATGCCGGTGCCGCCGTTCATCAGGATGACCTGGCAGCCGGCGCTGGTCATCTCGCGCACCAGGGCGACGATCTCGGCCGGCTCGTCGCGCGCGAGGGCGTAGCGCACGACCATGTGGCCCTGGCGCTCCAGCGCCTCACGGATGGCCGCGCCGCTCGTGTCGGTCTCGGGCGTGCGCGAGTCGCTGATCGTGATCACGCCGCAGCGAATCGAGGCCGGAACCTCGGCACGCGCGCGCTGCTCGTGTTCCTGGTATCCCACAGCTCGACGCTCTCCTTTCGGAGCAATAACAACAGGCCCCAGGCGCTATGACCATAGCAGGGAATAACGAGATAGTGCGACTATAGGGCACTGCAGATCACCCATAGCATACCACAGCGGGATCAAAAAGGAAAGACAGGACGGACACTGCCTCAGATTTTGCGCAACCCGATCACCAGTTGCAAATTCGGCGCATTGCGTGTATGATTACATGTAATTATAGTTACAGCCACGGTCATTCCCCCACCAACCGAGAAACATGCAGCACACGCTGCGGCATCCGTGCCGTGCGCTGCGGACTATTGTGGTAAGGAGGCTCCCATGACAACCAACTGCACGCATCTGGATCAAGTTCGGCCTGTGACACCCAGCGCCAACGGCTGTGAAGATTGCCTGAAAACCGGCGACACTTGGGTTCACCTGCGCCTGTGTCTGATCTGCGGCCATGTTGGCTGCTGCGACTCGTCGAAGAACAAGCACGCGACGAAACACTTCCACGCTACTGGTCACCCGATCGTCCAATCGTTCCAGCCGGGCGAGGACTGGCGCTGGTGCTTTGTCGATCAGACGTTTCTGTAAGGGGTTTACATGGAGCACCTCAAAAGTCCTATGTCTGAGAATCAATGGTGGCAACGGCCCCGCCTGATCACCGCGGATGAGAGCGGCCAGGAGCGCAAAGTCTCCTGGCTGGAGCTGTTCTACGATCTGATCTTCGTGATCGTGATCTCCGAACTGTCGCACTACCTGTCGGCCCATGTTTCGTTCGCGGGTGCGCTCGGCTACATCCTGCTATTTGTCGCCGCGTGGTGGGCCTGGATCGGCGGCACGTTCTACAATGCGCGCTTCGAGACCAAGGACATCAGCTATCGACTGATCACCTACGTACAGATACTGCCGGTCGCGGCGATGGCAATCTTCGCCCATGACGCGGTCGGCAACACTGCGGCGCCGTTCGCGCTGGCGTACGCTGTGGTGCGCATCGTGATCATTTTCTTATGGCTGCGCGGCGGATGGCACGAGCCACGCTTCCGGCCAGTGTCGAACCGTTACGCGATCGGTTTCAGCATCTCGGTGCTGCTGTTCGTCACGTCGGTCTTTGTGCCGCCGCCGCTGCGCTTCGCGCTGTGGGGCTGCGGCCTGCTCTGCGACCTGGTCACACCGATCATGACCCTCGCGCAGCAGGCGCGGCTGCCGCGGCTCAGCAACTCCAAGCTGCCCGAGCGCTTCGGTCTGTTCGTGATCATCGTGCTGGGTGAGGCGATCGTCGGCATCATTCGCGGCGTCGCTCAACAAGAATCCCTGACCTTCGTCGTCGCTGTCCGCGGCGCCCTCTGCATGGCGCTGGTCTTCGGCCTGTGGTGGGTCTACTTCGACTTCGTCGCACGCCACGTCGAGTTCCGCCAGCCACGTCCCGGCCTATGGGCGATGCTGGCCTGGGGCTATCTGCACCTGCCGCTGGTGATGGGTATTGCCGCGGTCGGCGCGGGGGCGGTCAACCTGCTGGAGCACGAAATCCTGAACGCGGATGGCCGCTGGCTGATCACGGCGGCTATCGCCACCGCGCTGTTCGCGATCGGGTTAATTGAGCTAACGCTGCGGCGCGACGCAGACGAGCCGACCGACCTGCAGGTCAGCTTCACGCTAAAGATCGCTGGCGGGTTGCTGGCGCTGGCGCTTGGCGCATGGGGCGCGGGCCTCGGCCCGACCGGGCTGCTGATCGCACTGTTCCTGCCGCTGCTGATCCAGATGGTCTACGGCGCATATGTCTGGTTCCGATCGCCGGCAGCTCACAGCCCGCTGGCCGTGGATTCGTGAGGTGGCAGTGAACATTGAGAATTGAGAACCGCGCTATAATTGAGTAGCAGATCGCTCGCGGTCCTCGGCCAAGCCCGGCGGCGGTGGCGGCCATAGAAGGTCTGCCGTGAAGGAAGTCTTTCATACAGATTGAGAGGAGCCCATGGCTGATCCGTTTCGCAAAGTCCGGCTGGGGCACACCCGACTGGAGATCACCCGGTTTGGCTTGGGCAGCGCCGCGCTCGGTTGGCTCTATGCGCCGGTGCAGCGCGACGCGGCCCAGGCGACTGTCCGCCGCGCCCACGAACTGGGCTGCAACTTCTTCGACACCTCGCCGCTCTACGGCAGCGGCCTGGCCGAGACGCGCCTTGGCGCGGTGCTGTCGGATCGACCGCGCGAGAGCTTCGTGCTCTCCGACAAGGTCGGCTACGCGGTCTATCCCGACACGCCGCTGCCCGACGAGACCACCGCGCACAAGCCGCCACAGCCCGGCTACGACTTCAGCTACGACAGCGCTTTCCGACTTGTCGAGGGCAGCCTCAAGCGGCTTGGGCTGGAGCGGATCGACATCCTGTTGATCCACGACCCGGACGACTATATCGAGGAGGCGCTGCGCGGCACCTACCGCGCGCTCCGGCGCATGCGCGACGAGGGGCTGATCGGCGCGATCGGCGCGGGCATGAACTACGGTCACTTGCTGGCCCGCCTGGCGCGCGAGGCCGAGTTCGATTGCTTCCTGCTGGCTGGGCGCTATACGCTGCTCGACCAGGTCGCGCTCCATGATCTGCTGCCGCTCGCGGCCGAGCAGGGGATCGCGATCTACGTCGGCGGGCCGTTCAACAGTGGCATCCTGGCCGACCCGCACGCGGATCACCCGAACTTCAACTACGGCCCGGCTACAGCCGAATGGATCGACAAGGCGCGTCGACTCGACGCCATCTGCCGGCGGCACGACGTCCCACTCAAGGCGGCCGCGATCCAGTTTCCGCTCGGCCACCCGGCGGTTGTCTCGGTGCTATCGGGAGCGCGCTCGGTCGCCGAGCTGGACGAGAACATCGTTATGTTCCAGACCCCGATCCCCGCCGCCCTTTGGGACGACCTGCGCGCCGGGGGGCTGCTTGACGCGGATGCGCCCACGCCGCAGGGATAAGGAGAAGCGACCATGCCCGACTTTCCGATCATCGACGCGCACCTGCACCTATGGAACCCGAAGCGGTTTCGCATGAGTTGGCTGGACGGGAACGATACGCTCGACCGGCCGATCGGTCTGGAGCAGTACCGCGAGCAGACGCAGGGGATCGCCGTTGAGGCGATGGTCTACGTGGAGGTTGATGTCGCACCGCACTACACGCTGCTGGAGGCGCAGTGGGTCGAGGCATTCACGCGAGATGAGCCGCGCCTACGCGGGATCGTCGCCGCCGCGCCGCTGGAGTATGGCGAGCGTGCGCGGGCCTACCTGGAGGCGCTGGTCGCGATCGGCCCACACATCAAGGGCGTGCGGCGCCTCCTGCAGGGCGAAAGCGACCCGGCCTACTGCCTGCGGCCCGACTTCGTGCGCGGGGTACGGATGCTGCCGGAGTTCGGCCTGTCATTCGACATCTGCATCTACCACCACCAGCTCGCGGCGGTCGTCGAGCTGGTGCGACAGTGCCCCGAGACCAGTTTTATCCTCGATCACATCGCCAAGCCGGACATCAAAAATGGCCTGCTCGATCCCTGGCGCGACCAGATGCGCGCGCTGGCAGCGCTGCCGAACGTCGTATGCAAGGTCAGCGGCCTGGTCACGGAGGCCGATCATCAGCGCTGGACG
>Ga0137369_10008293_pt1 | contig 10367 bp, 10 predicted proteins | sample SagtaG_12_FD_104918 | JGI IMG/M metagenome (GOLD analysis project Ga0137369, IMG submission 104918) | Vadose zone soil microbial communities from Sagehorn Ranch, Mendocino, California, USA - Sage1_L_113_16 metaG | ecosystem: Environmental > Terrestrial > Soil > Vadose zone | place: USA... | reverse complement strand
GTATTGTCATGCGAAAAGTAATTTCGGGACTGTTCATCAGCCTGGATGGCGTCACGGAATCGCCCGATCAATCGCAGTTTGATGCGTTCGATGAGGACATGATGGCGACTATGAACGCACACATCGCCGCCGAGGACACCATCCTGCTCGGACGCGTGACCTATCAGGATTGGACACACTACTGGCCGACGGCAACGGACGAGCCGTACGCAAGCCACATCAATACGACACCTAAATACGTCGTCTCAACGACCCTCGACACGGTTGAGTGGGGCAGCTGGCAGAACATCAGCCTGATCAAAGGCAACCTTGCCGAAGCAATCGGCAGGCTGAAGCAGCAAGCCGGTAAGAACATTGGCGTCGCCGGCAGCCCGACCCTGGTGCGAAGCCTGCTCCTGGCCGACCTCCTCGATGAGCTGACGCTGATGATTCATCCGGTTGTCGCGGGCAGCGGCAAGCGTCTCTTCGAAGGTGAGCATGCGCTGAAGCGTCTGAAACTGGTGGCGAGCAAAACGACCAGGTCGGGGGTCTCAATTCTTACCTACCAGCCAGCGTAGCGGCAACTCGGATCCGCGGTATCTGCGGTATTATGAGTGGACCGGGCGCACACCAGACGAGGTACAAGCCTTCGTCCGCATGTTTCTTGACCAGCAAACCGAGCAGCCGCGCCTGAAATTCCAGCTCGCGCTGACCCTGAGAAGCAATAGTCAGCTGATCGGCAACTGTGGTATTCGGATGCGAACGCCTGACGCACACGAGGCGGATATCGGCTATGAGCTCAATCCAGAGTACTGGGGGCAGGGCTATGCGAGCGAGGCGGCCCGCGCGATTGTCGCCTTTGGTTTCACCCAACTGCGCCTCCATCGCATCTAGTCATGGTGTATCGCCGACAATGTCGGATCTGCGCGGGTATTGGAGAAGCTCGGCATGCGGCTGGAAGGACACTTGCGAGAGAACGAGTTTTTTAAGGCTCGCTGGTGGGACACGCTGATGTTCGCCATCCTGGAGCATGAGTGGCAGAACCAGCAGCAACCATAAAGCGGGACACGCTCGCGCCAGACAGCGCGAGTCGGACTGCCAGGCAGGCGAATGTCCTTTGCGTTCGCACGACTCGGAGGGCTCAGAAGTGGTCCAGTGCAGCATCTTGCCCTCCAGCCGTGCGGAGCAACCCTCGGTCTGCTCTTCCAAATGCCTCAATCTCTCGCCCCCAGTCTCTTTCCCCCACCCCCCTTGTGCCATAGAGGTTGGTCGTTATCATGCGCCTTAGGAAACCACTCTCACTGCTGTTGTGCATTGCGTGCGACCGTGGTACTCTAGATCGACCGCTCGGCCATGTCGGTTGAGGACGAAGTGATCGAGCGCCGACGGTGCAATGCTTTATCAAGGAGCAATGTGATGGCGACGGCATTTGATGAGGAAGTGATTCAGTTACTCGCCAAGATCGAAGAGGTTGAGATTGAAACGCGCGTTAGACCAGACGCGCCATCGCACCGGGTCACGATTTGGGTCGTCGTCGATGGTGATGCCGCCTACGTGCGCTCCGTCCGTGGTGCCCGTGGGCGTTGGTACCGCGAGGCGACCGCCTACCCAGAAGCGGTGCTGCACGCCGGCGCGCGCAAGTTGCCGGTCCAGCTCGAGCCGGTCAGCGATGGGGCCACGATCGCGCGCGTGAGCGACGCTTTTCTGCGCAAGTATGTGCAGTGGCCGAACGATGCACGCGCGATGGTGCGTGAGGATGTGCTTCCGACCACGCTGCGCCTCCACCCGACCGAAGCGCTCTAATGGCAGGGCAGCCCTACACTAGCGGTAGCCCGCCAGGTGTTCGCCTGGCGCGCAGTTCGTGAGGGCAATGTGCTTCAGTCTGCGCCGCGGCGCGCGTGAGCGGCGGCAGGCCCGCATCCACCGCCATATCGGCACGATCGCCTTCGTCTGTGTGATACTGGAGCCCACCCAGCTTCCAGAGCAGCATGCGGCGCGGCATGCTCCAGGCGGCGCGCCGGCCCCGATGAGGTCTTCGACGATCGAGCGCAGCAGCCATGTTCGGCGACAGATTTAGGGATCAGGGGTTGGAGGCTGGGGACGGAATCGGTTTCTAGTCTCGGCAGTGTGGCACATATGGCGGTCATGCGTCGCGCTGCTGGCACACTTTGGTACGCCGGCTGCCGTCATGTGTGCATCCCCCGAAGAGCTTGCCCAGGTGCGTGGGATCGGGAAGAAAAGCGCGCTGCGGATATGGCAGGCTGTCAATACCCAGTATCGCTCGGACGAGGCATCATCGCCGAGAGTACCGCAGTGTCATAGGTTGGCCGAAGGGTGACATGATCGCTCCAAACCAACGCGAGGGATCGAATGAGGCTGCACCGGCGGTGGTCGGGGTCTTTCTCGCCATCGAAGGGCCGATCGGCGCGGGGAAGACCACACTCGCACGCCTGCTCCACGAGAGCTGGCAGGCCGAGCTGGTGTTGGAGCACTTCGACGAGAACCCGTTCCTGCCGCTGTTCTACGCCGATCGCCAGCGCTATGCCTGGCAGACCCAGCTGCATTTTCTGATCGATCGCTTCGACCAGTGGACCGAGCTGCGGCCGACCCCCGCCCTGCGTGTGAGCGACTACCTGTTCGACAAAGATCGCGTGTTCGCCGAGCTGAATCTCGACGGCGTGGCGCTACGCCGCTATCTGAAGGTCTTCCACGCGCTCCGCGGCCAGCTGCGCCAACCGACCGGCGTCATCTATCTCCATGCCGACGTCGACGTCTTGCTAGCGCGTATCGCGGCACGGGCGCGCGCATATGAACAGCAGATCGAGCGGGCATACATAAGCGCGCTCGCAGACGCCTACGAGCGCTTCTTTGCGGCCTATGACGATGCCCCGGTGCTCGCATTGGATATGACTGAGCGCGAGCTGCTCCACAACGCCGATGACCGTTCGGCAGTGTTGACTGCAGTTCAGTCAGCATTTGCGGTGCTTCGCTCCCAGTAACGTTGAGACACAATATTTCCCTGAGATGTCCTGGGCATGCACTGGGGTGATAGGGTGCTGGCTGGCGCTCGATAATGTGCGTTATTTATCGTCAGCAGGTTGGCATCGAGGTGCTGTATACACTCTAACGCCGATTGGGATGCCGCAGATGATTGTTCGGCTGTCCACATTATCCTAAGGGGGTGCTGTGCGGAGCGCAGCAAGTATTGCCACTTCGTTGCACCCGCGTCTCATGGCTGCGCTCCGGCGTTCGCAGCACCGCGTCCCGGCTATTCCAGATACTTCACTGCCGGACGCACGTTGCCGAAGGGTGATCGCGGTCACGGATGAGCACACTCCACGGCACATGCTTTCCTCCGCGCCGCTCTTCAATGGGGAACTTACAAAGTTCCCCAATCGGCAGTACAGTAGCAGCAGCAGTTCCCCAATCAACCCCAAACGGTGTGGAAGGGGGTCGTGGTGGCACGCAGCACGCCACGCGTCGATGATACTGTGCTGGTCGGTGTGGCTGGCGCGGCGAGCAGCATCGCGGTCGACAGCCCGGCCTGGTATGCCTGGCTGGAGGACGCCACCAGCTTTGCCTTTCGCAGTGCAGAGGGCGGCTTCACTGCACGCAAGGAGCGGCGTGGACGGACTGGCTCCTATTGGAAAGCCTATCGCAAGCATAACGGCACGCTACATCGCGCTTACCTGGGAAAGTCTGCCGATCTGACCTACGACCGGCTGCACGCGATTGCCAGCGAACTCGCTGGGCGCGCCACCGGATCGCCACCTCGCGCATCTCCTACTATAGTCAGCTCGGCGCGGAATGCAGCGGATGGAGAGCCCGCGCTCCAGTCCGCCTCGGCGACCGCTCAGTTGCTGATGGCCAAACTCTCTGCTCCGCTCGCACGGTCCAAGTTGGTACCACGGCCGCACCTCACCGAGCGCCTGCAGGCCGGTCTTGCGGGCAAGCTAACGCTCATCGCTGCGCCAGCCGGCTTCGGCAAAACGACTTTGGTGAGCGCGTGGCGCGCCACCGCATCCAGTGCGCTGCCGCTCGCCTGGGTCGCGCTGGACGAGGATGATAATGACCCCATCCGCTTCTGGAACTATGTTATTGCCGCGCTCAACATCCTGCATCCAGACGTCGGCGCTGCCGCACTTGTACTGCTCCATTCACCACAACCACCGCCGATCGAGGCGATTCTCACCACGCTCCTAAATACACTCAACACGTGGACCGCCGACGTGGCGCTCATGCTCGACGACTACCACCTGATTGACTCGCCGCCAATCCACCAAGCGCTAGCCTTTCTGCTTGACTATCTGCCACCGCGCTTGCACCTCGTGATCGCCACGCGCGTGGACCCGCCGCTGCCCCTGGCACGGCTGCGTGGGCGCGGGCAGCTCTGTGAAGTGCGTGCCAGTGACCTGCGCTTTGGCGCCGCAGAGGCCAGCACGTTTTTGCGGACGGTGATGGGGTTGGATCTTGCGCCCACGGCGATCGCCGCCATCCACGACCGCACAGAAGGTTGGGTGACCGGCCTGCAACTGGCCGCGCTCGCGCTGCGGGGGAGCCAAAATGTGTCCGCGTTTTTGACTGCCTTTACCGGCAGCCATCGCTTCGTGCTCGACTACTTGTCGGAGGAGGTGTTGGCTCAACAATCGGCGACGGTGCAAACATTCCTGTTCTACACCGCTATCCTGGAGCGGCTCAGCGGCTCGCTCTGTGATGTGATGACGGAACAAACGGGCAGCCAGGCCATGTTGGAGGCGCTCGAGCAGGCAAACCTGTTTGTGGTGGCGCTGGACGCGGAGCAGCGCTGGTATCGCTACCATCCGTTATTTGCCGAAGTACTGCGCAGTCGCTTGCAGAAGATCGATCCCGGCTTGGTTCCCGTCTTGCATCAGCGGGCCAGTACCTGGTATGAACAGCAGGGATTGGTCATCGAAGCGGTCCAACATGCCCTGGCAGCTGCTGATTTCGAACGCATGGCCGAGATGATTGAACGCGTTGGACTCTCGATCGCCTATCAGGGCCAGGTCCACATGGTGCTCGGCTGGCTGAATGCGCTGCCTGATGTAGTGGTGGCGATGCGCCCGATCCTGTGCATCCTTCACGCCGATCTGTTGATGTATACCTATCAGACCCCCGCCGCCGAGGCCCGTCTGCAACTCGCCGAACGTGCCGTGCTGGCAGAGCTACCGCTCGAACAGCAGGAGATTATCCAGGGCTTGGTAGCGGTTATCCGTGCGCAGATCGCGCGCTATGCTGGCGACCTGCCTGCCTGTGTCACGTTCGCGCGTGACGCCCTGCGGCTCCTGCCTGAGACACGGATGTGGGCGCGCGCGGCCGCGGTGCTGAACGTTGCGCACGACTATCTCATAAGTGGCGCGGTGCCACCGGCGACCGAACAGCTGATTGTCGCGGTGCTCGAAATGGCACGTTCGGCCGGCGATCTCGTTTTGCAGCTCCGCAGCATCACGCTGCTCGCGCGCTTCCAAGTTCTCCAGGGGCGACTCCGGCAGGCTGCGACCACCTATGGCGAGGCACTCCGTATCATCGCAACGCCGGACATGCTCGGCTTCTTGCCGGGCGGTTCAGCATACTGCTTTGGCCTGGGCGAGATATTGCGGGAATGGAATGACCTGGATGGGGCCGAAAACCAGCTGAAGCAAGGTGTGGAGACCCTCGGTGGCACCCTACTGGCAGCTACCGAGGACATTACCCTGGGATATTTGGCCCTGGCACGCGTGCAGCACGCTCGTGGGAATGACGATGGCGCCCGCGCATCGCTCGCAGCGTTTGCCGACGTCGCTGCGCAACGGCATTTCCCGCCCTACTTGCAGGCGCGTGGGGTGGCGGTCCAGGTCCAGTTCGAGCTGGCACACGGGAATCTCACGCCCGCGCGCCGCTGGTTGGCCAGCAGCGGCCTGTCGGCCGATGATGGCGTATCCTTTGCTCATGAGCAGGAGTATCTGGTGCTGGCACGGGTTCTTCTTGCCCTAGCGGGCGCCGATCCAGTCAGCCCGCTGCTCCAGGATGCCCTGCGGCTGCTCGATCGCCTGCTTGCTGACGCCGAGGCCAAAACTCGCGTGCGGAGCGCGTTGGAGATCCTGGTGGTGCAGGCCCTGGCATTTGCCGTCCAGGCCGATTGGGTAGCGGCGCTGGCATCACTCAAACAGGCGCTCGTGCGTGCCGAACCCGAGGGCTACGTCCGCTTGTTTCTCGATGAAGGAACGGCGATGGTCGCGTTGCTACGTGACGCCCACGCCCAGGGTGTCACACCGGCGTACGTTACCACATTGCTGGCGGCGTGTGGTGAACACATCGGCGCCGTCCCCGCGCCGCGGCCTGGCGGCCTGCTCGAACCACTTACCGTGCGCGAAAGCGACGTATTGCGGCTCCTGGTGGCGGGTTTGTCCAACGCCGCCATTGCACGAGAACTCGTCGTCACCATCGGCACGGTGAAAAGCCATGTCAACCACATCTACGGCAAACTGGGCGTGACTAGTCGCACCCAGGCAATCGCGCGCACACACGCTTTGCACATCGCCTAGCCTCAACGACCCTCGCACACCAATCTCCGCTTCCTGGCATCTTTCGCCACCTCCGGCACCCGCCAGCATCGCGTTGGTGCCCCTACACCCGAAAACCAACCCGCAGATCCCACCTTCGATAGAGGCCGCCCGACCTGGTTGAGGCGCATACTAGGTGCTGTGCTGAACCGTCCGGTCCTCGCCACAGAAAGAAGGGAACAATGCCCTGGTATGAGATTCGCGTCCAAGGCCAGCTCGACCCGGCGTGGGCAGAGTGGTTCACGGGGCTCACCATCACCCACGACACCGAGGATAGCACGGTGCTGCAAGCTCTCGCGGTCGATCAGGCAGCGTTGCACGGAGTGCTAATCCGCATCCGCGATCTGGGCTTGGAGCTGCTCTCAGTGAACCAGGTGGCGGCCGACAGCGGCCGGGGAGACGACCGGCAGGTATAAACATTATCGGGTCGATAGACCGGAAAGGACACCTCACGATGTCTACTCTTCTGAAGCGCACCTCGCCCATTATGGCTGTGCCAGACAGTGTCGCGGGCCAGGACGCCTATGCCGCACCAGCGGACCCGCCACAACATTCGTTCATGCGCTCGGCCTGGTTGCATCTGCTGCCGGGTGCGCTGGCCGTCTTGTTTGCCTCTCTCGTTGGGCCACTGATCATCCTGGCCGAGCTGCCATTGTTGCTCCTGCCCAGTTTGTGGGCCGTCTGCGTGCTCATTCCTGTTGAACTGGGGTATCTGCTCGTTCAAGGGAAGCAGCGCAACGGCCGGTTTTCGCTGAATGGAATCGTGTGTTACCGTACACCGATGCCTGTGCGTACCTACGTGTTCCTCATTCCCGTGTTGTTGGTCTGGGGCGTCGTGGCCTTTCTTCTCGGCCAACCCTCAGAAGCATACCTCAGCAACAGCATCTTCTCCTGGATGCCCAGCTGGTTCCATACCATGTTCACCATTGATACCACTAGAGCGCACGATCCGACGATCGCGCGGCTCGCGGTTATGCTGTACCTCGTCACCAACCCAGCCACAGCGTTTGTCGAAGAACTCTATTTTCGCGGGTACCTGCTGCCGCGGATTGAGCATCTGAAAGGCTGGGCGCCGTTTACAAGCACGGTGCTGTTCTCGCTCCAGCATTTCTTCTCACCCTGGCAGAACCTTGGTCGGATCCTGGCGTTCCTGCCGATAGCCTACGCCGTCACCTGGAAAAAGAACATCGCGATCAGCATCATCACGCACTGCGCGCTGAATGTCCTTTCTGGGATACTGTTGCTGCTGACGCTGTATCGCTGATGCTGTGACCAGATTATTCCTGGATGGACCACGGCCGCTACGGTTTGGTGCGCACAGTGCATAGATTCTGCACGAAGCATAAGGAGAATCCATTATGGCAACCAGCATCACGACGCCCGCGCCCACATTCGAATCGCCGATCGCCCGGCTGCTCCGCCGCTATCCGTTGACCGCATTCTTTCTGCTCGCCTATGCGCTCTCCTGGCCGTATATGATCGTGGACGCGCTCGGCTCACATGGCCTGCTGCCATTCCGCTTGCCCATGCTGCTCTGGATCCCCGGGGGCTACGGGCCGACCTTCGCTGCCTTGATCGTCACGGGCACGCTTGATGGGAAGACCGGGATGCGTGCGCTGCTCGGGAGGCTGCTCTTGTGGCGGGTCGGATGGCCCTGGTACGCCGTGGCCCTCTTCGGCGCGGTCATTATGTCTTTCATCACGATGCTGCTATATGCTCTGTTCACCGGCACACCGCTGGCGCTGCCCGTAGTCTCCGGGCAACTCATGCTCATGGCGCCGCTGCTTTTTCTGGTCGGCGGGCTCGTGAATGGCGAGGAGATTGGCTGGCGCGGTTTCGCGCTGCCGCGGCTGCTAGCAAAACATAGCGCACTGACCGCGAGCCTGATCCTGGGCGTGCTGTGGGCACTGTTCCATCTGCCGTTATTCTTCACCCGCGGCGACTCGTTTGCTAGCACGTCCCCGTTGTCTCTTCTGGTCCGTTTTATTGGCGGGGCGATCCTGTTTACATGGCTCTACAACAACACGCGCGGCAGCCTGCTCCTGGCCTACCTGATGCACGCGGCGAGCAATTTCTGGCCGCGGGTCTTGCCCGTGGTCGCCCTCGTTGGATCATTCGCCTGGCTTCCGGATGGCGTCACCGTCCTGACCATCGTGCTGGTCGTGGTGGTCTATGGACCGGCCCACCTGTCGCGTAAACCCGTGGCCCAACTCTCGATTGTGCCGGCAACGCAAACGCCAAACGAAGCCGTACCAACCAGACCATAGAACACGGCACAGAAGCCGATGCACGTCGGTCGTGGAGGCATAGGCCGTTCAGAGGATGAGAGCTCGCCCGTCTGGACGACACGTTCGTTTCCCACGAAATGGGCCGCAGGTGCGTGGTCGTGTTCGCGCGCCTCGGCTCGGAATGAGGAATGCCATGAAGGATACAACGGCCTTGCGTTTGCCAGGGGCCGGCCGCACGCTGCGAGCCAGCACGCTGATGCTCATGCTCCTGGTTGAGCTGGTACTGATCGCACGGGTGGGCACGACGGCCGCAGCCCCTGCGCCAGCGACTCGTTCTAACACGTCAGATTTTCGCACGATTGACGCGTATGTTGAAGCTGAGATGCGGGCCACCCGTCTCCCCGGTGTCGCCCTCGCCATTGTGCATTGGTGCCTAGAAGAAGCCCAGCTCCTCGCGCGCATCCTCGCTCATCATGGACGGGTTCCAGAATGGCGTCCAGACCAGGTTGATGTTGACCTCTTGGAGATCGGAATAGACATCCCGCAGCGCGCCGATCTCGCGGCGCGCCTGCTCGAGGATCTGCGGGCCGGCGGGGCAGGCCGGCGTCGTGAGCGTCATATCCACATCGACCTTTTTGCCCTGCTCGTAGATATCGATATTATAGATCAGGCCAAGGTTGACCACATCCACGCCGATCTCCGGGTCGTATACATTCTTCAGCGCGCTGCGGACCATATCTTCAGTGATCATTCTTGATTCTCCTCGCGAACGGATTTGCGCTGGCTATATGATAACATAGTAGCGCACAAGCTGCCTCACCCGCTCCATGGCACCACTCCTTCGAGTGCTTCGATTGGTGCTAACCGGCGTTGGCGCTCTCTACGGTGTGGGGCGTCCCCGGCGCGCCGAAGCGCACCTCCAGCACGCCATTCTTGAACACCGCGCGCTTAGCCGGACGCTCGGCCAGCGTCATGGGCAGGATCATATCGCGCTTGAAGTTGCCGATCGCGATGAATAGCTCGTCGCCGCGCTTGGTCATCGACACCTTGCCGATCTCGACATGCGGCAGTGGCAGCCGCATGATGTACTCCTCGCCGTCCTTGACGATCTCCTGGATCGCGCCTTTGAAGAAAACCTTGGTCGGGTCATCCTCCTTGAACAGCGCGCGGCCGATCTCGGATAGATCGTTCAGTCCCTTGATATCGTGCGGGTAGTGCGGCGCCTCCCAGATCGGCAGTGGCGCGAAGATATCGTGTACTTCTTTGCGGTAGCCAGCCTGCAACTGATGCAGCCGCGCCATAAAATCGCCCTCGACCGCGCCCTGCGGCAGCAGCCGGTTCAGCACCACGCCATCGACCGGGTAGCCAAACAGCGACAGGTAGGTCGCGGCGCGTTGGGCCTCTTTGATGACCATGCGCTCGGCATTCACTACCAGCCGGTACGAGCTAATGTCCGGGTCGGTGAGCGTGGCCCGCAGCGCTTCGACCCCCTTGGTGAGGCGATTGAGCGATTCAAATGCATTCGTCGCCGGGATCAGCGCGCGCACCAGTGGCTTGGCGACACTTAGCGTGCCGGGGTCCCAATCCATCACGCGCGCGG
>Ga0137369_10008291_pt1 | contig 10368 bp, 10 predicted proteins | sample SagtaG_12_FD_104918 | JGI IMG/M metagenome (GOLD analysis project Ga0137369, IMG submission 104918) | Vadose zone soil microbial communities from Sagehorn Ranch, Mendocino, California, USA - Sage1_L_113_16 metaG | ecosystem: Environmental > Terrestrial > Soil > Vadose zone | place: USA... | reverse complement strand
GCTTTGGCCGTGCGCGAAGCCGGCGCGCTGGCGCTGCAAACATTTCGTCGTCAGCCGGTGAACTGGATCAAAGGCGTCTCCTCGCCGGTAAGCGAGGCCGATGTTGCCGTCGATGCGCTGTTGTGCGAGCGCCTGCTGGCCATCCGTGACGCCGGCTGGCTCTCCGAAGAGACGGAGGACGACCCGGCGCGATTGCGGCGCGCCGAGGTGTGGGTGGTCGATCCGATCGACGGTACCCGCGCGTATCTCGCGGGACTGCCGGACTGGGTGATCGCCGCGGCGCTGGTGCGCGCGGGCCGGCCGTTGGTCGGGGCGCTTTACGCGCAGGTGAGCGACGAGCTGTTCCTGGCGGTGGCGGGCGAGGGCGCCACCCTCAATGGGGCGCCGATCGCGGCCAGTACCGGTGATCATCTGGCCGGCGCCACGTTCTCCGGCGCCAAGCGCCGTCTCGACAGCCTTGCGGCGATCGAGCCGCGCATCGCGACCGTGCCGAGAATTCCCTCGCTCGCTTTGCGCCTTGCGCGCGTCGCGACCGGTGCGCTCGACGGCACTTTCGTCGCCCCGAACAGCCGTGATTGGGACCTTGCGGCGGCCGATCTTTTGGTGCACGAAGCCGGCGGGCTGATCACGACTTTGAAGGGGGAAAGTTTGATCTACAATCGGCCGGATCCCGTCCACGGCGTGCTGGTGGCGGCCGGGCGTGCTCGTCACGCGCGCTTGCTCGATGCCATTCGCGATCGGTTGGCCGAGTTCGCGTGATCGGGTCGAGCGGCTTGCGCGGCGTCCGACATACTCCGGACGTGGACGCGTTTTGACGCGAGCCGCTCGCCATGGTTCCTGATCGGGGGCATCAAGGGAGAAGCCATGCCGGAGCAGGGACAATTGCTGCATCTCGTGTTCGGTGGCGAGCTCACGGATTTGGGTCGGGTCGAATTTCGCGACCTCGGCAAGCTGGACATCGTCGGCATTTATCCCAACTACGCCAGCGCTTATGCTGCCTGGAAGGCGAAAGCGCAGCAGACCGTCGACAACGCTCTCATGCGCTACTTCATCGTGCATCTGCACCGGTTGCTCGATCCGCAAGCGGATCGGCGTGCGAAGCGCTGACGTTTCACGCCGCCGATGTCCTGGGTCAAGCATGTCGTGGGTTCGCGCCCGTTCCAGAAGACCGTCGGGGTCGTGGCGGCGGAATACCTGCGTCTGGTATGGAAAACCACCCGGCTCGTGATCGAACCGGAAGGCATCTACGAGCGCTTCGACCGGGACGCACCGGTCATCATCGCCATGTGGCACGGCCAGCATTTTCTCGCGCCTTTCATCCGACGCGCGCACGATCGTGGCAAGGTGCTGGTCTCGCGCCATCGCGACGGCGAGATCAATGCACTCGCCGTGGAGCGGCTCGGCATCGGCGCCATTCGGGGGTCCGGCAACCACGGCGGCGGATTCGTCGGCAAGGGCGGCGTGAGCGCGTTCAAGGAAATGTTGAGCGCGCTCGAGGAGGGCTACAATGTCGCGCTCACCGCCGATATTCCCAAGATCGCGCGCGTGGCCGGGCTCGGCGTCGCCAAGCTCGCGAGCGCGTCCGGCCGGCCGATCTATCCGATTGCGATCGCCACCAGGCGGCGGCTGGAGCTCAACAACTGGGATCGCACCGCCATCAATCTCCCCTTCGGCCGTGGCGCCGGTGTTGCCGGCGAGCCCGTTCGCGTGGCCGCGGACGCCGACGCCGCGGCGCTCGAATCGGCGCGACGCAGGCTCGAGACCTCGCTCAATGCCGCGACCGCGCGCGCCTATGCCCTCGCCGATGGGCCGCCGGAGCACGCCAGCCGTGGCTGAGGGTTTGCCGCTGACGCTGCACGCGTATCGCCTGCTCACGGCGGCAGCAACCCCGCTTGCGCCGGCGCTCATGTCGCATCGATTGAAACGCGGCAAGGAGCTCGCCGCGCGTCTCAACGAACGCTACGGCGAAAGCGATGTCGCGCGTCCATCGGGCCCGCTGGTGTGGGTGCACGGCGCCAGCGTCGGCGAGCTCATCTCGGTGATCCCGCTGATCGAGCGCATTAGCGAGAAAGGTTTGGCTGTGTTGTGCACGTCGGGCACCGTGACGTCGGCCAATCTCGCCGAGCAACGCCTGCCCAAGGGCGTGATCCACCAGTTTGTGATCCTCGACACGCCGCGTTTCGTCAAACGCTTCTTCGATCATTGGCAGCCCGATCTCGCGCTCTTCGTCGAGTCCGATCTGTGGCCGAACTTGATCATGACGAACGCCGAGCGGGGCGTTCCCTTGATCCTGATCAACGGCCGCGTCTCCGAGCGCTCCTTCAATCGCTGGCGGCGCGTTCCTGCCACGATCGCCGCCCTACTGCGCCGCTTCGATCTCTGCCTCGCGCAATCGACCGCCCATGCCGAACGTTATCGCGACCTCGGGGCGCCTCGCATCGTCACCACGGGCAACGTCAAATTCGACGTGCCGGAGCCCCCCGCCGATCCCGACAAGCTGGCCGAGTTGCGGGCGGCGATCGGCGAACGCACGGTCCTCGCCGGCGCCTCGACCCATGCCGGCGAGGAGGAAATGTTGATCGAGGCACACCAGCGGCTGCGCGGTGCGTTTCCCCGGCTGCTCATGATCATCGCGCCGCGTCATCCCGAACGGGGCCCCGCCATTCTGGACATCGCCAAGGCCGCCGGCCTTGCGGCGGCACTGCGCTCGCGCGGGGAATTGCCGAGCGGCAACACCGACGTCTATATCGCCGACACGCTGGGTGAACTCGGTCTCATCTATCGGCTCGCCCCGATCGTGTTCGTCGGCGGATCGCTGGCGAGCCACGGCGGTCAGAATCCGATCGAGCCGATCAAGCTGGGCGCGGCGATTCTGCATGGGCCGAATGTTTGGAATTTCGCGGAAGTCTATGCGGCGCTCGACAAGGCGCGCGGGGCCGAAGAGGTGAGCGACGTCGAGGGACTAGCGCTGCGGGCGACCGCCTGGCTCAAGGACGCGAATGCGCGTGCAGCGGTGATCGCCGCCGCGCGCGCGAGCGTTGCCGCGCTCGGCGGCGGGCTCGAACGCACGCTTGCGGCGCTCGAGCCGTATCTCAGGCAGGTTCGTCAGCGCGAGCGCCATGCGTGAGCCGGCGTTCTGGTGGCGCGAGCCCTCCCTTGCGTCCGCTCTGCTCGCGCCATTGGCCGCGGCCTACGGCGCGGTCGCGCAAGCGCGGTTGGAGCGGCGCGGCCGCCGCGCCGGCGTGCCCGTCGTTTGCATCGGGAATCTGACGGTCGGCGGCGCCGGCAAGACGCCGACGGCACTCGCCGTCGCGCGGATGTTGGCGGCGGCGGGCGAACGGCCGGTCTTTCTCAGCCGCGGCTATGGCGGGGCGCTTGTCGGTCCCGTTGTGGTGGACCCGTCGCGGCACCGCGCGCGCGAGGTGGGCGACGAGCCGCTTCTGCTGGCGCGCGCGGCCCCCACCATCGTGGCGCGCAACCGCGTCATGGGCGCGGGCTTTGCCGCCGGCGCGAGCGTCATCGTCATGGACGACGGTTTCCACAATCCCTCGCTCGCGAAGGATTTTTCAGTGCTCGTGGTCGACGCCAGGCGCGGCATCGGCAACGGGCAGGTCATCCCCGCCGGTCCGCTGCGGGCGCCAGTCGATGCGCAGCTCACGCGCGCCCAGGCACTCGTGGTGGTGGGCGCCTCCTCGCGCGCCTTGGCCATCGCGGAGACCGCGCGCACACGCAACATTCCGATCTTGCAGGCATACTTGCGGGCGGACACGGGCTTTATCGCTGAGCTTGCCGGGCGCCGGGTGCTCGCTTTTGCCGGCATCGGCGATCCGGAAAAATTCTTTGCCACCCTGGCCGAGGCTGGGATCGCACCTGCCGGCACGCGAAGCTTTCCCGACCATCACCGCTACACGCCGGCCGAGGCGGGGGCGCTGTGCAATGAGGCCGAGCGCGACGGGCTCGTGCTGGTGACGACGGAAAAGGATCTGGCGCGACTGTCCGGCGAGGATCAACTCAAACAGCTTGCCGGCCGCGCCAAGGCGCTCCCGGTCACGCTCGCCTTCGCGGACGAGGCGCTGTTCAAGTCGCTGTTGTTGGAGAAAGTAGCGGCAGCGCGGAGGAGGGGCGATCGGTGACGATATCTGCTAGCGTGCCTTGCCCTCGTTTGCGCGGCGTTTGGCACTGGGCAAGTGCCGTTGCAGGACCGCTTCAGGATTGACGTACGGCTCCTGCAAATCGACGCTCCAATATTTGAGCTCCTCGAGCGGGATCGGCACGCCGGTCACCGCGCAGCGCACGAACGCGCCCGGCCGCACCACGCGAAAGTCGCCGTCGAGATATTTGAGCTCGGCTTCGCCCGCCATGGGGGAAGAGGGATCGGATCGGTTCAGCACTGACGCCTCCAGCGCAGCCGGTTTGCCGGGACTGCTGGCCCCGGAGCTTCTGCGCCGCCACACAACATAGTGGCTCGACGCGGCGCATGTAACCCACCTGATCTAACCCACCTTATCGGGATGCCGACCCTCTCAGTTCGTTATTTCGGCCGAGCCCGCGCCCCAGAACGACGCCGGCAAAAAGAGCATTACGCGCCGAACAGGCTGCCCTGATTGGAATTGCCGCCGCCGCGGCGGCCGCGCGGCTTGGTCGCGGGGACCGGCCTCTCGGTCGCGGCGGGGAATACGCCTTCCGCAAGCGCGCGCACGTGGCCGTCCGAAAATTCGACGTCGAGCCGCATGCCTGCGCTCACCGCGGCGGCCTGCCGCAGCGGGCGCCCGGTGGGGTCGCGCACGAGCGCGAAGCCGCGCGCCAGCACGCCGCGGTGCGACAGCGCGTTGAGCAGTTGCCCGCAACGCTCGACGAACGCGGCGCGCTGGCTCAGCGAGGAGTGCACGGCGCGCCGCGCCCGCTCGGAGAGTTCCGCGATGCGCTCGCCTTGGCGGCCGATCCTGCTGCGGTGGGCGTCGGCGTTGGCCCGCAGGCTAGCGCTGAGCCGCGCCGTTGCGGTTGCCAGCTGCTCGCGCCGGCGCTGCCGAGCAATGCCTTCCGCCCGTTTGGCCCGCTCGGTGAGCGCCGTGACCAGCTCGCAGCCGCGCATAACGCGCGCGCGCAGGATTTGCGGGCCGAGCCGGCCGGCCGCGCGCGCAAAGCGCGCGTGATGAATTTGCGCATTGGCGGTGAGCGCGCGCGGCAGACGCGCGCTCGCGTGGTCGAGCCGTTGGCGCGGCACTGCCAACAGTTCTTCGGCCGTGGGCAAGGCGCGGATCGCGGCCCGCAACTCGGCGCGCCGTGCCTCCTCCCCGCGCTGCCAGCAGGCGAGCGAGCGCCGCGCCAGGCTCTCCACGCGCGCGCATAGCTCGATTCGTACCGGAACCGCGAGTTCAGCGGCCGCGCTCGGCGTCGGCGCGCGCACGTCGGCGGCGAAGTCGATCAGCGTTACGTCGGTCTCGTGCCCGACCGCGGAGATCAGTGGGATCATGCTCGCGGCCGCGGCGCGCACCACGATCTCTTCGTTGAACGACCACAGGTCCTCGAGCGAGCCCCCGCCGCGCGCGACAATGAGGAGGTCGGGCCTGCACGGCGAGCTGTCGAGCGCAAGCGCGTTGAAGCCATGGATGGCGGCGGCGACCTGCTCGGCGCAGCCGTCGCCTTGCACCCGCACCGGCCACACCATCACGTGGCGCGGGAAGCGGTCGGCGAGCCGATGCAGAATGTCGCGGATGACGGCGCCGGTCGGCGAGGTGATGACGCCGATGCGCTGCGGCAGAAACGGCAGGAGCTGCTTGCGCGCTTCATCGAACAGCCCTTCGGCGGCGAGCTTCTTCTTGCGCTCCTCGACGAGCGCCATCAACGCGCCGACACCCGCCGGCTCGAGCGTCTCGATCACGATCTGGTATGTCGACTTATTGGGATAGGTCGTCAGCCGTCCGGTGACCCGGACTTCGAGCCCTTCCTCGGGCTTGATGCGCATGCGGGCGAGCGCGCTTCTCCAGATCACCGCCTCGACCTTGGCGCCCTCGTCCTTGAGGGAGAAATAGCAGTGGCCGGAGGAGTGCGGTCCGCGGAAACCGGAAATTTCGCCGCGCACCCGCACATAGCCGAAAGCGTCCTCGACGGTCTTTTTGAGCGCCGCCGAAAGTTCGGAGACGGTCCATTCCGGAATATTGAGGCGCGCCGGCTCGTTCATTGCGAGGGGGTGAATCACCTTATCCGCGCGGCGTCAACCCATCCGCGCGGCGCTATCCGGCTTTGCCGCCATATTGCTCGTCCGTGACGTGCTCAAGCCAGGTGACATGGGTGCCGTCGAGATGCTCTTGCAGCGCGATGTGCATCATCGCGGTGTCGGGGCCGGCGCCGTGCCAGTGCTTTTCTCCCGGTGCGATCCACACCGTGTCGCCGGGACGGATTTCCCGCACCGGACCGCCCCACAGCGCCACGCGCCCCACGCCGGAGATCACGTGCAAGGTCTGGCCGAGCGGGTGGGTGTGCCATGCGGTGCGGGCCCGCGGCTCGAAGCGCACGAACGCGCCGCGGATGCGCGCCGGCGCCGGCGCCTCGATGATCGGGTCCTGCCAGACGGTGCCGGTGAAAGAGTCCGCGGGGCCGCGGCGCGAGGGCGTGGAGCCCAACGGTTTGATGTCCATGGCTGCGATTCCTCTGTTGTTCGCGTGTGCTCGTAGCACCGATTGATGCACGGCAGAAGACCGCTCGCTGGCCAATCGCCTCGACCTTATTGTTCGCGCGCGTTTGCTGGTAGCAGGCGGCGATCCCTTGCGATGCAATCGGAGCATGCTACACCAGCCGTCGAAAATCGCTCTCCGCGATCCAGCGGCATGGCATGAACATTCTTCTTCTCGGCTCGGGCGGACGCGAGCACGCGCTGGCTTGGAAGCTCGCGGCGAGCCCGCTCGTCGAGCGGCTCTACGGCGCGCCTGGCAATGCCGGTATTGCGCGCGAGTGCGAGCTGGTCGCGCTCGACATCGCCGACCACGCGGCGGTGATTTCATTCTGCAAGGCGCAAAAAATCGATCTTGTCGTGGTCGGGCCCGAGGTGCCGCTCTGCGCCGGCATCGTGGACGATCTCACCGCCGCCGGCATCAAGGCGTTTGGTCCGAACCGGGCGGCCGCGCGCCTCGAAGGCTCCAAGGGCTTCGCCAAGGATCTATGCAAGGCCAACAACATTCCGACCGCCGCATACGCGCGCTTTGACGCGGCCGCGGCGGCGAAGCGCTACGTCCGCGCGCAGGGCACGCCGATCGTGGTGAAGGCCGATGGGCTCGCCGCCGGCAAGGGCGTCGTCATTGCAAGCACCGTCGCCGAGGCTGAGGCTGCGATCGATATGATGTTCGGCGGCGGACTGGGCGCCGCCGGCGCGGAAGTGGTGGTGGAGGAATTCCTGCAGGGGGAGGAAGCGTCCTTCTTTGCGCTTTGTGACGGCGAGAGCGCGATCGCCCTTGCCTCGGCGCAGGACCACAAGCGTGCCTTCGACGGCGATCAGGGTCCCAACACCGGCGGCATGGGCGCCTATTCGCCGGCACCGGTGATGACGCCCGACATGTCGCGCCGCGCCATGGAGGAGATCGTGCTTCCCACCGTGCGCGCGATGAAGGCAGGCGGCGCCCCCTACAAGGGCGTGCTCTATGCCGGACTGATGGTCACCGCCGAGGGGCCGAAGCTGATCGAATACAACGTGCGGTTCGGCGATCCGGAATGTCAGGTGCTGATGCCGCGCCTGATGTCGGATCTGTTGCCCGCGCTGCTCGCAAGCTGCGACGGCGTGCTCAAGAATTTCGATTTGCGCTGGTACCCGGACGCGGCGCTGACCGTGGTGATGGCGGCCAAAGGCTATCCCGGCGCCACCGCGAAGGGTTCGGTCATCGGGGGTCTGGAGGCCGCGGCCGAGATCGCGGGCGTGGAAATCTTCCACGCCGGCACCATGGCGGAAGGCGGCCGCATCCTCGCCAATGGCGGGCGTGTGCTCAACGTCTGCGCACTCGGCAAGACCGTCGGCGAGGCGCAGGCGCGCGCGTATCGGGCGGTGGATCGGATTCACTGGCCGGACGGGTTCTGCCGCCGCGATATCGGCTTTCGCGCAGTGGAACGGGAGAAGGCGCCTCTGTAGGAGGCGGTCGCGCTTGTCAGGAGTTTTTGGGGTGCCCGATCTCGCCGATCTCTATCCCGGCTTCGCCGCGCACTGGATCGATACGTCGGCGGGCCGCATTTTCGCGCGCAGCGGCGGGGAGGGGCCGCCGCTCCTTCTATTGCACGGCTACCCGCAGACCAACGTCATGTGGCACCGGGTCGCGCCGGCGCTGGCGGCGCGTTTTCGCCTGATCATTGCGGATTTGCCCGGCTACGGCTGGTCCGACGCGCCGGCCGCCGACGCCGCGCACGCGCCCTACACCAAGCGCGCCATGGCGAGTGCGATGATCGAGGCGATGGAGGCGCTGGGCTACGCGCGGTTTTGGCTTGCGGGACACGACCGCGGCGGCCGCGTCGCCTACCGGCTCGCGCTCGACCACCCCGGGCGGCTTGAACGGCTCGCCGTGCTCGACATCGTGCCGACCTGGGCCATGTGGCACCGCATGGATGCCCGCCTCGCCAACCGCGCCTGGCACTGGATGTTCCTCGCCCTCCCGGCGCCGTTCCCCGAGACGATGATCGGCAAGGATCCGCTGTACTTTTTCGACACCCGCGCCGCTGCCGGGACGAAGGTCAAGAATCTCTCCGCCTTCGATCCGCGCGCGCTCGCCCATTACCACGCCTTTTTCAACGATCCCGTGCGCATCCATGCGACCTGCGAGGACTACCGCGCCGGCCGCACCACTGATCTCGTCCACGACGAGGAGACGCGCGCCGCAGGCCAGAAAATCGCGTGTCCGTTGCTGGCGATCTGGGGCGCCGCCGGCGGCATCCCGGCCGACACCGACGATCCGCTCGCGACCTGGCGCGAGTGGGCGGTTGACGTGCGCGGCTTTGCCGTCGACTGCGGCCACTATCTCGCCGAGGAGGCGCCGGATGCGACGGCAAAGGCGCTGCTGGACTTTTTCAGTTAGGGCCAGAAGGCGCGACTCATACCGAAACGACCCACCAGCTCATATACTGTCGTCCCCGCGCAAGCGGGGACCCATGACCACCGGCTCCGGAATATGGGTCCCCGCAACGGGGTCCCCGCGACGCGAGCGTCGCGGGGTGGCCCCTCGCGGGACGACATCATGTGGGTGTCGGGCATGTCACCGATCGATCGCCAAGCCGCATTTTCCGGAACCAAGGATGTTGCCGGCGCGCTCGCGGTCGATGCCGCGCGGCTCGAGGCCTTTCTCGCCTCGCGCTTGCCCGGTTTCGCGCCTCCGCTCACCGTGCGCCAATTTAAGGGCGGCCAATCCAATCCCACCTACCTGTTGGAGACACCCGCACGCCGCTACGTGCTGCGGCGAAAGCCGCCGGGCAAGCTGCTGCCTTCCGCGCACGCGGTCGACCGCGAGTTCCGCGTGATCAGCGCGCTTTATGCGCAAGGCTTCCCGGTCGCCGCGCCGCTCATCTACTGCGATGATCCCGGCATCGCTGGCACGCCGTTCTATGTCATGGATCACGTCGATGGCCGCGTCGTCTGGGAGCCGCACATGCCCGGTGCCGAGCCCCCCGAGCGCGCGGCGGTCTACGACGCCATGAACGCCACGCTGGCGCGGCTGCATTCCTTCGATCCCGCCGCGCTCGGCCTTTCCGACTTCGGTCGCGGCGACAACTACGTCGCGCGCCAGGTCGAGCGCTGGTCGAAGCAGTACCGCGCGTCCGAGACCGAAAAGATCGAGGAGATGGAGCGGCTGATCGCCTGGTTGCCGGCGCATCTGCCACCGCCCGCGCCGGTGCGCATCGTTCACGGCGATTATCGGCTCGACAACATCATTCTTGCGCCCTCGCAGCCGAAAATCCGCGCCGTGCTCGACTGGGAGCTCTCCACCTTGGGCGACCCGCTCGCCGATCTCGCCTATCATCTCATGCAGTGGAATATGCCGCCGTCGGAGACCGGAGCCGGGGTCGGCACGCTGCTCGGCCACGATCTCGGCGGGCTCGGCATCCCGTCGCGCGGCACCTACGTCGACGCCTATGTGGCGCGCACCGGACTCGATCCACGCCCGCATCTGCCGGTCTACCTGGCCTACAACTTCTTCCGCCTCGCGGCGATCTTTCAGGGCATCGTCGGCCGCGTCCGCGACGGCACGGCAACGAGCGAGAACGCCGCCGCCATGGCGCCCCTGGTGCGCCCGCTCGCGGTGAAGGCCTGGCAATTTGCCCAAGAGGCGGGCGCGCGATGAGGAAGAGCTTTGCCCTCGCCCTTGGCGGCGGCGGCGCGCGCGGGCTCGCGCACATCGC
>Ga0137369_10008288_pt1 | contig 10370 bp, 9 predicted proteins | sample SagtaG_12_FD_104918 | JGI IMG/M metagenome (GOLD analysis project Ga0137369, IMG submission 104918) | Vadose zone soil microbial communities from Sagehorn Ranch, Mendocino, California, USA - Sage1_L_113_16 metaG | ecosystem: Environmental > Terrestrial > Soil > Vadose zone | place: USA... | reverse complement strand
TGGGCGGCACCGCCGAAGACGCGCTCGACACCGCCTGCGGCCTCTACCTAGCCGACCCCACCGCCTGGACCTGAACCCCCGACGAACTAACGGAGATACCCACTAGCAGCTGACCCTGGGTCCGACGTTGTGGCTGCCGGAGCGACCACAACGTCGGATCTGGTCTTCAAGGGAGATCCACATGTCGATCCATGACTTCGAGCGCTATCCGCTCACCTTCGGACCCAGTCCCGTCCACCCGCTCGACCGCCTCAGCAAGCACCTCGGCGGCGCCCGCGTCTGGGCCAAGCGGGAGGACTGCAACAGCGGCCTGGCGTTCGGCGGCAACAAGATCCGCAAGCTCGAGTACATCGTCCCCGATGTCCTCGCCCAGGGCGCCGACACGCTCGTGTCGATCGGCGGCATCCAGTCCAACCACACGCGCCAGGTCGCCGCCGTCGCCGCCAAGCTGGGGCTGAAGTGCCGCCTCGTCCAGGAGAAGTGGGTCGACTGGGACGACCCCGTCAACGACCGGGTCGGCAACATCCTGCTGTCGCGGATCATGGGCGCCGACGTGCGCCTCGACCCGTCCGGCTTCGATATCGGCATCCGCTCGTCGTGGGAGGACGCCATCCGCCAGATCGAGAAGGACGGCGGCAAGCCCTACGGCATCCCGGCCGGCGCGTCCGAACACCGCCTCGGCGGTCTCGGCTTCGCCAACTGGGCCTTCGAGGTCGCCGAGCAAGAGAAGCAGCTCAGCGTCTTCTTCGACACCATCGTCGTCTGCACCGTCACCGGCTCGACCCACGCCGGCATGATCGCCGGCTTCGCCGCCCTCGAGGCGAGCGCCGGTGGCCGCCCGCGGCGGGTGCTCGGCATCGACGCGTCGGCCACCCTCGACAAGACCCGCGACCAGGTCGCCCGGATCGCCCGGAACACGGCGGACCTCATCGACCTCGGCCGGGACCTGCGTGATGACGAGATCACCGTGCTCGGAGACTGGGCCGGTGACTTCTACGGCATCCCCGTCGAGTCCACGATCGAGGCGATCCGCCTGTCCGGCCGTCTCGAGGGCATGATCATCGACCCCGTCTACGAGGGGAAGTCGATGGCCGGCCTGATCGACCTCGTCACGTCCGGCGAGATCGCGAAGGACTCCAACGTGCTCTACGCCCACCTGGGCGGGCAGCCGGCCCTAAACGCCTACTCCGGCCTCTTCTGACATCGCGCGCGGGCTAGCCGGGCGACTCGCCCGGGTGGATGTGCTGGGCGAGGTACTGCGCGGCACCGACGCGGGAGATCGCGTCGAGCTGGGCCTCGAACCAGTCGACGTGGTTCTCCTCGTCGCGGACCATGTCCTCGAAGACCGCGGCGGTTCCGTGGTCGCCGAGGTCGTGGCACTCGTGCGCCGCGGCGTTGAACCGCTCGACGGCGGAGCGCTCGCCCTCGCACCCGAGCCGCAGCATCTCCTCGGGGTCCTCGCCGACCCGGACGGCGCCCAGCTTCTGCAGGTTCGGATGGCCGTCGAAGAGCAGGATCCGCTTGATCAGCTCGTCGGCATCGCGCATCTCGTCGATCGACAGGTCGTAGAAGACCTTGCCGAGGCGGCCGAACCCCCAGTTCTCGAGCATCCTGGCGTGCAGGAAGTACTCGTTGACGACGGTGAGCTCGAGCGTCAGCGCGTCGTTGAGCAGCTCGACGATCCGCGCACTACGTGGCTCCACCTGTCCCCTCCTGGATCGAGACGACGATCGATCCATGCTGGCACAGCAGTCGCTTGAGGGAGAAGACGCAGCCGCCGCAGTTGCGCCCGGCCCCGGTGGCTCCGCACACCTGCGCGACGGTACGGGCGCCGCCGTCGATGGACCGCACGACATCTCGGTCGCTCACGACCTTGCAGTGGCAGACGATCACGAAGGTAAGCCTACCCTGACTCGCTGACGGCGCACAGCCGTCTCACGGATCACTAGCCCTGGGCGGGTCACGCTCGTACTCTGTTGGCAGGCTTCCGTGGGGGATGTCCGGGTGGGAAAGTCCTGTTGGGGGGACGCCATGAGCGTTTCGCGTTGTCTGCGCGCCGTCGGGCTGCTCGTCGCGGCCGGTGCGCTGGTCGTACCGGTCACGCTGACGGCGCAGTCCGCCGGGGCGGCCACGAACACCATCGTCAGTCTGACCTTCGACGACGGGCAGTCGTCGCAGTACTCGACGCTGCCGATGCTGCAGTCGCGCGGCATGCGCGGTACCTACTACATCAACTCAGGCTATGTCGGGTCGTCGTCGTACTACATGACCTGGCCGCAGATCCACGAGCTCGCGGCCGCCGGCGACGAGATCGGCGGGCACACGCTCACGCACGCCGACCTGACCAAGGTCAGCCTGAGCACCGCGCAGCACGAGGTGTGCGACGACCGCACCAACCTGATCAACCAGGGCTTCACGCCGGTCGCGTCCTTCGCCTACCCGTACGCGGCGGTGAACGCGACCGCCGAGCAGGTCGTGCACGACTGCGGGTACGCCAGCGGCCGCGGCGTCGGCGGTGTCGTCAGCGGCAACGTGTGCTCCGGCTGCCCGTACGCGGAGACCGTCCCGCCGGCGGACCCGTTCGCCCTCAGCACCCCGGAGCCGGCCGTCAGCTCGACCACGCTCGCCGAGCTGCAGACCTACGTGACCCAGGCCGAGACGCACGGCGGCGGATGGGTGATCCTGACCTTCCACGGCATCTGCTCGAACTCGTGCGCCGGAAGCAACTCCCTGAACCCGTCGGTGTTCACCGCGTTCCTCGACTGGCTGCAGCCGCGAGCCGCCACCGGCACCGTCGTACGCACCGTCGGCGACGTGATGGGGCAGCCCGCTCCCCCGCCAACGCCGGGGCCGCCGGTCACGAGCATCGCGTGCGACAGCGCCGCGTGCTCGACGGGCTGGAACCGGACCAGCCCGGTCGAGGTCTCCCTCAGCGCGACCGACCCGGACGGCTCCGCGATCGCCGCCACCCGCTACACCACCGACGGGACCGACCCGGCGACGAGCGGCACGGCCGTCACGTACACCGGACCGTTCCCGGTCGCCGCGACCACCACCGTGCGGTACGGGTCGCAGGACGTCGACGGCCATGTCGAGGCGTCCAAGTCACAGGTGGTCCAGATCGACGCGGCCGCGCCGTCCGTCGCGCTGACCAGCCCGGTGTCCGGGTCGTCGTACGCGCGCCGCGCCTCGATCCCGCTGGCGGCCACGGCGACCGACGGGGGCACCGGCGGCGGCGCGCCGTCCGGAGTGGCTAGCGTCCAGTTCCTGGACGGGTCCACCGTGGTGGCGACCGTGACCACCGCGCCGTACCAGGCCACGTGGACCACCAGGCCGAACGTCAAGATCGGCCAGCACCAACTGACGGCGGTCGCGACCGACGTCGCCGGCAGCTCGACCACCTCCGCGCCGGTGACCATCACGATCACCCGCTGACCCCGCACGCCGGCGCCTGCGCGGCGCCGGCGTCAGCGGGCCGGCTCGACGGCGGCGCGCAGCGCGGAGTACGACGCGACCAGCGCGCGGCGCGCAGCACGGCCGCCGGGTCGACGTCGTACACGTAGCTGTAGAAATCGACGAGCGCCTGCGTGAGCCGGCTCTCGGTGACGCCGGCGTCGTGCTGGTACTAGCAGTGCACCCGCCACGTGCCGGCGAGCGTGCGCCGCCGGTCCATCCCGAACCCGGCCGCCACCATCCCGACCGCGGCGACCAGGAACGCCCGCCACTCGTGCCGGTAGTACGCCGCCCAGGCATCGGTCTCGCGGTTCCCGACGGCCACCGGGTCGAACGTCCGCGGCCCTTTCCTCCCCATCGGCCGCACCCCCTTGCCCACCAGCGTGCCGGACGGTGCCACCCGCTGTCACCGGTCACGCCGGGCGGGCCCTGGGTCCGGTGACCGAACGTGTCCAGCATCACAGGAGTCAGTGAACCTTTTCCTGTGAATGATTCTGAACGGAAGAACCTGACCGGCCGCCGACAGAACACCGGAGGGGATGCCGATGGCCTGGTACCCGGGAGCGATCCGCAAGGAGGTGACCCGCCACCGCACCCCGATGGCGCGGTACCGCGGAGTCTGCAACCACGTGGCGGTCAGCGAGGCCGCCAGCCTGTTCGGCTACTTCAACGAACCCGGAAACCCGACCTCACACTTCTACGTCCGCAAGAGCGGGGTGGTGGAGCAGTACGTCAGCACCGCGTACCGCGCCCCCGCGCAGCTGGAGGGCAACTCCAGCATGATCAGCATCGAGACCCAGGGCGGGGTCACGCACCTCGAGACCGAACCGTGGACCGAGGCACAGCTCCAGACCCTGGCCGGCATCGCGCACTGGGCGCACCAGCTGCACGGCGTCCCGCTGGTCCGGATGACCGACTCGCGGCCCGAGACGCGCGGTATCGGCTACCACCGGCTGGGCATCGACCCGTGGCGCGTGGACGGCGGCGAGAGGTGGTCGAAGGCCTACGGCAAGGTCTGTCCCGGCAACGCCAAGATCGCACAAATCCCGGAGATCATCGCGCGGGCCAAGGGGTCCGCGGAAGGAGACGACGGCACCATGGCATGGACCGATGCGCAGATCGCCGCCACCCTGGCGCATCTCAAGGAGTCCTCCGCGACCCTCAACGAGGTCGCGCAGCTGCTCCGTACGCACGCCGAGCGGATGGACAACCTGGTCAACCAGCAGCTCCCCGAGCTGCGTTCGGAGATGGACTCCGTGCGCAAGTCGGTGTCGCTCACGGCGACCCGGCTGGACTACCTGGCCAACAACGCCGGGCCTGCCGTGAAGGACGACGTCGACGCGATCCGCGACCACGTGGCGGGCGCGGACAGCGCGGGTACGACGGCGGCCGGCGACTCGGAGTCCGCACAGTCCTGACGGCTTGTCCCGGTATGTGAGCATGCACAGGTGAGCGGCATCGGACTGACCGACGAGCAGATCCTCGAGCTGACCCCGCAGGAACGGCGCGACCTGGTACGACGCCTGACCTCGCCGCCGGAAGGCTTCCCGACCGCGGAGACGGTGCAGCGGATCCGGCGGATGCGGATCGCTCTGATGATCGTCAGCGTGCTCGTCCTGGTGCCGTGGACGGTCTACCTCGCGTACTCGCTGCCGGACCACTACGTCGCCGACAACTGGGCGGTCACCTGGGTCGGGTTCGACATCCTGCTCGTCGCCATGCTGGGCGCGACGGCCGTGTTCGGCTGGCTGCGCCGGCAGCTGCTGTTCCTCACCGCCTTCGCGTCCGGCGTGCTGCTGGTCTGCGACGCGTGGTTCGACGTCCTGACCAGCCAGCCGCACGACCGCCTCGAGTCGATCGCCAGCGCCCTCCTCCTGGAACTCCCGCTGGCCGCCGTCCTCCTGGCCGGCCCGCTGCGCCTGATGCGCTACGTCGCCGTCCGCCACGGCCTCCTGGACGCCGGCGTCCCCCTCCACCGCATGCCCATCCCCATCCCCGAGTTCTGGCCCGACCAGTACATCCCCCGCGCCACGACCCGCAAGCCCCTCACCTGATTTCCGATCATCGGGCCCTTGTGACGAGGCGTGTCGTCGTTCGTCGGGCCCGTCCGACCACACATGACGGTGTACGACGACCCGGGCCGCGGCGATTCGTCGTACCGGCCCATGTCCGGCGGGTGCTTGGGCAGGATCCCGGGAGCCGCCCGTGGCCGCCCGTCGATGAGCTCCTCACACGGACCGGGTGGTCACGAGGGCCCGACGAACGACGACACGCCGGGTCAGAAGGGCCCGATTAACGGAAAGGAGGGTCAGGGGGTGTGGGTGAAGAGGAGCATGTCTTTGCCGGTGGGTGGGTCTGTGACGGTTGAGTCGAGGGTGTAGCCGGACTTCTCGGCTACGCGGATCGATGGCAGGTTGTCCGGGTCGGTCTTGAGGTAGGTGCGGCGGATGGCGGTGGACGAGAGGGCCCAGGCGGTGACGGACGCCAGTGCCTCGGGGGCGTAGCCGTGGCCGCGGAGGCGGGGGCGGACGCCGTACCCGATCTCGACGCTGCCGGCCGCCCAGTCGGTGTTGAACAGGCTCATCGCGCCCACGTGCGCGCCGCACGCGCGGTCGGTGATCGCCAGGTGCACGCCGAGGCCGCCGGTGCGGAACCAGTGCACCTCCTCGGCCAGCCACCGCCACACCCCCGCGGGAGTGGAAGGCGCTCCGGGCGGCAGCGCCTCCCACTCCCGGGCCGCGATCACGAGCGTCACACCGGCGGCGTCGGCGGGGCGGTACTCCCGCACCAGCAGGCGCGGGGTCTCGACGCGTACGGCGGGGAACGTCGTGGTCGCGGGCATCACAGGTCGAACGACTCGATCTCCGCGGCACCGTCCTCGCTACCGAGCAGCGACTGGTTGATCGCCTCCGCGAGACCGGCGATCGTCGGCCGGTCGAACAGCGTGGCCAGCGGGATCTCGACCCCGAGGACGGCCCGCACCCGCGACATCACCTGCGTCGCGAGCAGCGAGTGCCCGCCGAGCTCGAAGAAGTTGTCGGTGACCCCGACGCGTTCCGCGTTCAGCAGCTCGGTCCAGATCCCGGCCAGCAGCTCCTCGGTGGCGTTGCGCGGCGGCTGGTAGACGGCGGCCGGCGCGAGCCGGGCGTCGTCCGGAGCCGGCAGCTTGGACCGGTCCAGCTTGCCGTTCGGGTTCAGCGGCAGCGCGGCGAGCTGGACGAACAGCGCCGGAACCATGAACTCCGGCAGCCGCCCGCGCAAGTGGTCGCGCAGCTGGTCGACCGGCGGCAGCGGCTCGTCCCCGGCGGGTACCAGGTAGGCCACCAGCCGCCGGTCATCCTCGTTGCCGTCGGCAACGACCACGGCGGCGCCGACCGCCGGGTGCGAGCCGAGGACGTGCTCGATCTCACCCGGCTCGATCCGGAACCCGCGCACCTTCACCTGGTCGTCCGCGCGCCCGACGAAGTCGAGCTGCCCGTCCGGCCGCCACCGGGCCAGGTCACCCGACCGATAAAGCCGCGAGCCGTCACCGGCCAGCGGGTCCGGCACGAACCGCTCGGCGGTGAGCGCCGGCCGGCCGAAGTACCCGCGCGCCACACCGGCCCCGCCGATGTAGACCTCACCGGTCACCCCGGTCGGCGCCGGCCGCAGGTTCCTGTCCAGCACCAGCACCCGGGCGTTCCCGATCGGCGCCCCGATCGGCGGCACGCCGCCGGCGTCGGCCGCCATCGGCCCGGCGGTGGTGATCACCGTCGTCTCGGTCGGCCCGTACGTGTTCCACAGCCGCGTCTTCGACGACCAGGTCCGGGACAGCTCGGCGGTCAGCCGCTCCGCGCCCACCACCCAGTTCGTCAGCGGCACCGCGTCGGGATCCAGCACCGCCAGCAACGACGGCACCACGCTCGCCACCGTCACCCCGCTGTCGCGCACCATCGCCGCCAGCGCATCCGGCTCGGCGCGCTCAGCACTGGTCGCGATCGCCAGCGTCCCGCCGCCGCCCAGCACTACGGCGATGTCCAGCACCGCCGCGTCGAAGCTGAACGACGCGAACTGCAGCGCCACCACGCCCTCGGCCACCCCGAGCACCGGCCGCATCGCCGGCGCCAGGTTCAGCGGTCCGCGGTGCGGCACCTGCACGCCCTTCGGCCGCCCGGTCGAGCCGGAGGTGTAGATGATGTACGCCGCCAGGTCCGGCGACGCCTCCAGCTCCGGCGCCGTCGCGGGCTCGGCCAGCAGCGCGTCCCGCACGGCTGCGTCGTCCAGCGCGATGACGTGGGTCCCCTCGGGTACGACGTCGGCCGGCAGCTCCCCGACGGTCCCGATCGTCGCGACCAGCACCCGCGCTCCGCTGTCGGCGACCATGTACCCGAGCCGGCCGCCCGGGTACTGCGGATCCAGTGGCACGTAGGCCGCGCCGGCCTTCCAGGTGGCCAGCACCGCGACGATCATGTCGACCCCGCGCGGCAGGCACAGCCCGACCATGTCCTCGCGGCCCACGCCGGCCGCGCGCAACCGCCGCGCCAGCCGGTTCGCCCGCTCGTCGAGGCCGGCATAGGTGACCGCCTCGCCGCCGCAGCACACCGCGACCGCGTCCGGCGTCCGCTCCACCCACTGACCGATCAGCTCGTGCACACCGGCCGCGTCCGGCACCGCCTGCAGGGTGTCGTTCCACCGCTCCAGCTCGGCCCGCTCCTCCGTGGTGCGCACGTCGAGCTCGGACAGCCGCTGCTCCGGGTTCGCCGCCACCGCCTCGAGCACCGCCAGCAGGTGCTCGACCAGCCGCCGCATCCGGTCGTGGTCGAACAGGCTCTTCGCGTACTGCACGCCACCGGCCAGCCCGCCGCCACCGGTCTCGCCGAACGACACCGCCAGGTCGAACTTCACCGGCGTCTCGGCCTGCACCTCGTCCGCGTCCGGCACCACCGGCCCGGCCTGGCCGGACCCGTCGTCGGCCGGCACCTGGCCGCCCTGCGCGTAGCTGAAGATCACCTGGAACAACGGCGTGCGGGACCGGTCCCGGGTCGTCTCCAGCGCGTCGACCAGGTTCTCGAACGGCAGGTCCTGGTGCGCGTAGGCGCCCAGCGCCGTCTCCCGCACCCGCCCCAGCAGCTCTTTGAACGTCGGGTCGCCCGACAGGTCCGTGCGCAGCACGAGCGTGTTCACGAAGAACCCGATCAGGCCCTCGATCTCGGTGCGGTTCCGGTTCGCGATCGGGGTGCCGATCACGATGTCGTCCTGGCCGCTGTACTTGCTCAGCAGAACGTTGAACGCGCTCACCAGCGTCATGAAGATCGACGCGCCCGAGTTCCGTGACAGCGTGCGCAGCGCCTGCGCGACGGGCAACGGCACCTCGAACTCGATCGACCCACCGGCCGTCGAGCGCACCGGCGGCCGCGGCCGGTCCGTGGGCAGCTCCAGCACCGGCGCCCCGGTCAGCTTCTCCCGCCAGTACGACAGCTGCCCCTCCAGCACGTCGCCCGTGAGCCAGCCACGCTGCCACACCGCGAAGTCGGCGTACTGCACCGGCAGCGGCGGCAGGGACGGCGCCCGGCCGGCCGTGAAGGCGTCGTACAGAACCCCAAGCTCGCGCCGGAAGATCCCCGCCGACCAGCCGTCGAAGGCGACGTGGTGCACGCACAGCTGCAGTGCGTGCAGCTCGTCCGACACCTTGATCAGCTGCGCCCGCAGCAGCGGTCCGGCGGACAGGTCGAACGGCGTCGCGCCGTCGGCCGCGATCAGCGCCCGGGCGGCCGCCGACGGGTCGGCCTCACCGGACACGTCGATCAGCGGCACGTCGACCGGCTTCGGCGGGTCGATCACCTGGTACGCGACCCCGTCGGTGCCCTCGACCAGCCGGGTCCGCAGCACCTCGTGCCGCTCGACGATCGCGTCCAGCGCGGTGCGCAGCGCGTCGACATCGAGGTCGTCGCCGTCGAACCAGATCGGCATCGGCATGTTGTACTCGACCGAGTTCGGGTCCAGCTGCCCGAGGAACCACAGCCGCTGCTGCGCGAACGACAGCGGCAGCTGCTGAGTGCGATCTGCCGTCGTGATCGGCGGTGCCTTGGTGAGATCGGCGAGCGTCTCCTTCTCGCGGAGGATGTCGATGATCTCCTCGCGGCTCTGCTTGATCAGCAGCTTGAGTTCCTGGGTCAGGACGTCCTTCGGCGCCAGCGCGCGCAGCTCGCCGTCGGCAAGGTAGAGACGCACGCCGCGCACCTCGAGGTCGCCGAGAAGTTCAGAAGAGGAGATCGTCACGTGCATCCACCCGCCCTAGGTCGCGTTGACTGTTCACATCGGGTCACACCGCTCACGACACCGCCTCCTCCGGCCAGGACGGCCCGGCGATCTCTTCCTTCAGCCGGGCCCCGACAGCCCGGGCGCCGGGCCCGACGATCACCGTCAGGTGCTCCCCCGGCACCGTGACGACCTCGGGCTCGGCGCGGAGCGCCGCCCGCCACTGCACGAGCGCCCGCCGCGTGGTCCCGGCCGGGTCGCCGTCCGGGACGAACAGCACCACCCGGCCGTCGTACGGCCTGGTCCCGCGCTCGAGCGCGGTCCGGTAGCGGCCGCTCGCCCAGCGGTTGACCACGTTGACCCGCTCGGCCCGCCAGCGCAGCACCACATCCGGCCCGGTCGCCGCGTGCCCGGCCGGGTCCCGCAGCGGGTCGTCGTTCAGGTCCCACTGCGGCAGCAGCTGCTTGCCGGCCGGCGCCGCGGCGGCGGCGATCCGGTCGCCGAGCTCCTGCAGGTGCCGCCGGGCGGCCTTCGTCTCCCTGCGGGCCCGGCGCCACGACCAGGGCTCGTCGTACGGCGGGGCGATCAGGAACACCCAGCCGACCTCGAGCCCGGCCGCCGCGGCCTGCCGGGCCAGCTCGACCGCGACGTACCCGCCCATCGACCAGGCGGCGAACACG
>Ga0137369_10008286_pt1 | contig 10370 bp, 6 predicted proteins | sample SagtaG_12_FD_104918 | JGI IMG/M metagenome (GOLD analysis project Ga0137369, IMG submission 104918) | Vadose zone soil microbial communities from Sagehorn Ranch, Mendocino, California, USA - Sage1_L_113_16 metaG | ecosystem: Environmental > Terrestrial > Soil > Vadose zone | place: USA... | reverse complement strand
CGACCGTCTATAGGTTCCGAACCCGAAGTTGTGCTCTGGTACCAGGACAACGAGTTGAGCGAGGCGGGCTGGATCGCCAACCTGATCCTCGACCTGCATGACCGTGGGGTACCGTATCGGGACATCGCGGTTCTGGTCCGCGGACGTGCCGCCTACCCGCGACTCGTTGATCAATTCGCCAGCTTCGATATCCCTGTCCAGCCTGGTGGTCGGACCGGGTTATTCGACCAGCCGGAAGCACGCGTTCTCGGCCATACCGTGTGTTGGATCTCAAGCACCGACTGGCGGGACACCTATGGTCCGCCACGGTCGATCACCGGGGAGGGACTCCTCGACGAGTACCAGCTTGTCTTCCAGCTCTCACCGCGTCAGCGAAAGGACTTGCGACGACTCCTTTATGCCTGGAAGGCTGCGGTCCCTCGTGAGGACCGGACGGCTGACCTTGTGGGCGAGCTCTACGAGCTGCTGGCGGAGCTCGACGTCCGGGATTGGGATCTGACTGACCCCATGTGGGTCAACAAGCTCGGCACCCTCGCCCGGTTCTCCTCCCTGCTCGCCGACTACGAGTCCGTGCGACGAAGGGCTCGCCCTGACCAAGCTGTCGCCGGCGAGCAGGTCGGTGGACAGGACCGGGGGACCTGGTACTACCGGAACTTGGCCATCCATATCGTCAACCACGCGCAGGGCGCCTACGAAGGCTTCGACGGCGAGCCGGACTTCGAGCTCGATGCGGTCGATCTGACCACGGTTCATCGCGCGAAGGGGCTGGAGTGGCCCGTCGTGTTCGTCCCCTCGCTCACGGCGAATCGATTCCCGTCCTCGAAGACCGGACAGGAGCAGACCTGGCTGGTTCCTCGATCCGCCTTCGCCGCCGCTCGGTACGAAGGGAGCGACGCTGACGAACGCCGCCTCTTCTACGTGGCGATGACTCGCTCCCGAGACTGGCTCTCACTATCGCGTCATGCAGCAGTCACGAGGCAAGCGGCTAGGGCCAGCCCGTACTGGCAGGAGCTGCAAGACCTGGAGGTCAAGGTCGATGCGATCGACCTCCCTGAGATCGAGACCTCCGAAGGTGACCCGACCGCGCCGATCACCGTCACGTATAGCGAGCTCGCGGCTTTCCTCGATTGCGCCATGGCCTACCGGCTGCGGAACCTGGTCGGCTTCCAACCCCGCCTGGCCCCCGAGCTCGGCTACGGCAAGGCGGTGCACCACCTGATGCGGACCGTTGCCGAGCGCACCCGTGAGACCGGATCAGTGCCCGACGAGGCCGAGTTGGAGCAGGTCCTAGACTCGAGCTTTTTCCTGCCGACCGCCAACAAGCCAGCTCACCGAAACCTGAAGGATGCGGCTCGCAGGCTCGTCGCCACCTATGCGAAGGATCACGCTGAAGATCTCCACCGTGTGTGGGAAACGGAACGCCCATTCGAGCTCCACCTTGAGGGCATCACCGTCACGGGACGAGCGGACGTCATCCTCGACAAGGAGGACGGCGTCCCGACAGGCCTTGCCATCCTCGACTACAAGACATCGACCCGGGACGAGAAGGAGGAGTACGGGCTGCAGCTCCAGGTGTACTCCGATGCAGGCCGACGGGAAGGACTCGACGTCCGTGGTGCCTACGTGCATGACCTCAAGGCGACGAGTCGGGAGCCTGTCGACATCGGCCCTGCAGCGATCGCCCAATCTGAGGCCCAGGTGCGGCAGGCCGCCAACCGCCTAAGAGCAAGGGAATACGCCCCCAACCCAGGGCTCAGGTGTCGCAGCTGCGAGGTTCGAGCGGTCTGCAAGTTTGCACAATTGTGACGAATCAGACCTCGAAGACCTTCATGACCTCGTCGCCATAGTCGTTGACTATCTTGACCGCGATCTTGCCGGACTCGGGCTTCGGGAACGGTCGTGAGGTAGTTCGGTAAAGGCTGGCCCAGGCTTCCTCATCGATCTCGGCCTTCAACGCGGTCTTGAGCCGCTTGTACGGGTCGTTGCCGCCCGTAAAGTAGCAGTGGCGAACGAAGAACGACTCATCGTCGTAGTTAGTGTCGATCATCCAAAGCGCGATCTGGTCGGTGCTGTTGGAGCGAACATCGCCCGTCGTGGGGTCGTACACATCGACGCCGAGCAACACGACCTCGAGCTCGCCGTCCCTCTCCTTGATCACTATGTCGGGTTCCCCGAACACCGTGAACAGATTGCCGGCACCTGTCTTCTTGAGGTCTTCTCCCATCAACAGGTCAGCGTTCATTCGAACAAGCAGCACCGGAACCTTCCCCAATGACCGTTCGGCTGCCACATCAAAGCCTTCGCCACTCGAGACGTAGTCATCGGTCGCGCCGATCGCCTGCGGGTCGAAAGCGAAGCCAAGCACGCAGAGCAAATCGATGTCCTTTGCCTTGATCGCTTCTCGTGCTGCATCCTTGATGATTGAAGGGCTGATCGTCCCATATTGGGGGCCGATCGCGATACCGATGTGGGTGGGACCAGAATCGACAGTCTCCCTAACGCCAACTGCTTGGATGTGCGTGCCGGCGTATGGCTCGAGCACGTCAAGCTCAAGACGCTCCTTTCGCCTGCCGTTCTGAACGCCGGCGCGACGGAGGTTCTCGAGAATCATTGCCTCGAACGACTCGGTAGACGGAGTCTGGTCCGCCTCCTGCTCGCTCTTGGGCCCAACGCCAGCGAAGGCGAGCGAGCGGTGCGGAGAGAGGCTTTCGACCGTAAACGGTCCGGTTACCCGCACCTTCGACTTGTCCTCGTAGGGCTGGTCGACAAGGAGCTCGTACTCCGCGTGCCGATTGATCGCCTCGTCAATCGCCTCCCGCGTATCTCCTGGCCCGATGTCAGGGTTCTGGGCGATAGACCCCAGAGTCACATGCAATACTCGGTTGAGAACAAAGCCGCGTCTAATGTCGGTCGACGCATCGGCGGTCGCAGGCGGGATCCCCGTGAGTTCCGCCTCCTGGGATCGGCCCTCAACCGAGTCCACGAGCAGCCAGTACGGGTGTCGAGCTGCCATCAGTCGCTGGCGGGCGATTGCCAGGGCTACGCGTGAAGTATCTATCGTGATCCAACGCCGACCCCAATACTCTGCAGCAAAGGCCGTTGTTCCTGCTCCGCAAGTAGGGTCAAGAACAAGGTCACCTGGATCTGTGGTCATGAGGAGGCAGCGCCCAATGACGGAGTCAGAAGTCTGCACGACATAGTTACGCTTTGACGCGGCTCGCGTGTCCGTCCAAACATTCAGCAGCGACTGATAAGGGTAGTCCTCATAGTAGAAGACGTACGCAAGTCCATTCCCTTGGCGCTCGACTCGCCGAGCTAGCAGGAGTCGGTCCATGCCTTCGGTATTGGTCTTCCAACTCTTGCCCGCAGTGGGTTTGAGAATCCGGCCATCTGTTTCAACGTCGAATACGCAGGACGGAGTCAGTCCGGCGCTTGACATGTCAATGTAACGGAACAGCCGCAAACCCGCCAGGAGCTGTCCATCGTCGTCGAAGTCCGCCAAACGCGCTTGGCGTCGAGAGCCATCCGACTCCTCAACACGGTCGAAGAGCGTATCCACACCCGCTGCTTTCCGCTGGAACAAAGGCCGGAACTTGATCCGCGAGCTGTCTTGTCCATACCAGAGCAAATGGTCGTAGACGTTGGGCAAGAGCCGAGCCCCTAGCGGCATCTTGGTGCGAAACGAGATCTGACTCACGAAGTTCTCGCTGCCGAAGACTTCGTCCATCAGCGCTCGTACAAGGTGGATATTCTCATCGCCTATCTGCACGAACATCGAACCCGTCTCAGTCAGCAGCTCTCTCGCCACGGTCAAGCGATCCCGCAGGTACGAGAGGTACGAGTGGATACCCAGCTCCCAGGTATCGCGGAAGGCTTTGATCATTTCGGCCTCACGGGAGGTGTCTTCGAGTCTGCCGTCCTTGACATCACTTTTGCGAGCCGAGACCTGCCAGTTCGACCCGAACTTGATGCCATAGGGCGGGTCGATGTAGATCATTTGCACCTTGCCGCGAAGTCTTTCGCGCTCGGCGAGCGAAGCCATGACCTTGAGCGAGTCCCCGAGGATCATTCGGTTCGACCAGTTGGCATCGTGGCGATAAAAGTCGACCAGGTCCAACTCGCCCAGGCCGTCGAACGTGTCGAATAGCGTGAGTTCCGGCTCGGGCTGGCCGCCCATCGCTGTGGAGCGAAGATTCTCAACGAGCACGCGCGGATCGATCTTCTCCTGGATGTAGATCGGCGGGGCATCGACCTCGAGGTCGTCGCCGTCCTCAGCATCCTTACCCTTCCAGACGAGTTGCGGATCGAGCGAAGGATCGCGTGGATAGCGGAGCTTTGGGATGGCCTCAACCTCCGGAGTCATGAAGTCCTGTGCGTCCGCTGTAGGAAGGTTCGTCCTTTTGTCGCTGTGGGTAATGGCTTCGACCGGCGTGGTGGCTTTCGTGGTCCTGTTCCTGGATGGCATGCTCAGTCCTCTCGATCCCGCAAGCCCGTGAGGGTTCCGTCCGCGTACAGGTTCTGGATCCAGCCATTGAGGTACTCGGCGGCGGTGTCCATTGACTTGATCTCCACAAAGCCCCATCTGCCGTAGCCGCCGTGATTGTTTACCGCGGCGCACCATTGATACCGGGCGGTGTCCGCCTTCGCTTGGACCGAGCCAGGCGAGTGGGCGGACTTCTTTCCGCCTGACACCTCGATAATCAGCGTGCGCACGGCGTCACCCGGCCGCTCGCGGAGGCGGACGAGGAAATCGGGGATGTATTGGTAGGTGCGCCCCTCGTGCAGGTACGGCACCATGAGACCCAGGTGGTCGTTCTTCACGTAGGCGGCAACGTCAGAGTGTTGCTCCAGGAGCCCCGCGAGGGTTGTCTCCCAGCCGCTGTCCGATACAACGCGGTTGACGTGTGAGCGCTGGGTGTCGACGACGACCTTGCGGGTGAAGAAGTGGACATCGTCGGTCGACCCTTCCGGGTCGAAGTGTCTCAGGATGGGCAGGAGCCGTCGCTCGCGGTTGCCCGGCTGGTGGATGAGCGCGTTGAACAGCCGCTCGGCGCCGAGATGGGTTCCCTCGGTCAGCAGCAGCATCCCGATCGTGGCGTCGGCGTCGACCGTGACGCTGGTGTTCAGCCATTCGCGAGCGATCTCGACAAGCTGCGGGAATAGCCACGGCCGCGGCACGCCGTCGTGGACGGCGAGCTCACGACGTACGAGGGTGCGCGCAACCTGGTAGGCAACCTCTTGGACGCGAGCGTGGCGCACACGCTCGAGGGTCTGCTCCTCACTCTCACCCACGATCCCTCCGGTCTTCGTCCAGGTCGCGACCGTCGACTTCGTGAGGTGCAGCCTGCAAGTCTCGTCGAAGCTCGTGAAGAACCGCTCGTCCGGGATCTCGATGCGGTAGCCGTCGAGCTTGGGAAAGGTGATGCGGAGTTCCGCTCGTTCGGGAAGCGCGTAGACCTCGACTGCGGGCGGCCGGGGAGGTGCATCCTTGACAGGTCGTCCGGGGATGAAGGCGAACGGCACCCCGTAGACCTCGGCGTACTCGGGGTCGAATCGACCCTCGTCGTTCACGGCATAGCTACGCCGGCGCAGGCCCCGGCCCACGACCTGCTCGCAGAGTAGCTGACTGCCGAAGCGACGGATGCCGAGAATGTGGGTGACGGTGTTGGCATCCCAGCCCTCGGTGAGCATCGAGACCGAGACGACACACCGGACGTGCTCGCCGAGACGGCCCTTCTTGCCGACCGTGTTTATCACCTCGCGGAGAAGGTCCTCGTCGGTGAGCTTCTCTACGTCCGCGCCGGGATTGCGGCGCCGGTACTCGTCCTTGAACGTTTCAATCTCATGCGAGGCCGCCTGCTTAAAGTCCCGGCCCATAACCTCGCCGGACTCGAGCTGGGCGGAGTCGATGAGGATCGAGCGAGGGCGCGGTACCCACACGCCATCATCCACGTTGGACAGGAGCGGGAGCTCACCGGTCTTGGGGATCGTGGTCCCATCGTCCAGCTCGACGTCACGACCGGCGATCCAGTCGTAAACGAGCTTAGAGACGAGCGTGTTGTTGCAGACCACGATCATCACAGGCGGGGTCTCTCCGAGCTTCGCGAGGTCCCGTTCCCACCGTTCGAATCGCCGCTGATACGAGCGATAGAGCGAACCCAACGCCCCTTCAAGCTCCTTCGGCGGGATCCAATCGGTCTGCTCCTCGAGTTGCTTGGTCTTCTTCTTCGGGAGGACCTGGCCGACGTGATCCCAGAGTCGAAGGTAGGTCACCAGTTCGCCGGTCGCGTCGTCATCGACGGGCACTCGGGGCACCTTCACGATGCCGGACTCGATCGCGTCCATCAGGGAAAAGTCGCTCACCACCCAAGGGAAGATGTAGCCCTCCAAATAGCCCGAGCCTCGCAAGTAGAACGGGGTGGCCGACAGGTCGTAGATCACCTTGATGCCGACCTTCTTGCGAATCGCCCGCAAGCCCTTGAACCAGACGCGGGCGTCCGCGTTGCGCGCCTCGATCTCCTTCTTGTCCTCCCCCGTTATCTCGCTCGGGTCCTCCAGTGGCTTGTCCTGATAGCAGTGATGCGCTTCGTCGTTGAGGACGACGATCTCGCCTTGGCCGCGGCCTGCGAGGTCCCGGAGAACGCGGGCCACCATCTGGTCGTTCGTCTCCTTGAAGGGGTCGGTCGGCTTGCCCGCGGTGAGGATCTTGCGCGTGTTGCTCGCGACGCCCTGGATCTCCTTCGCATCGCGCAGCAGGAAGGCGTGGTAGTTGGTTATCGCCACCTGTGCCTGGAGGAGGGCGTCCCAGAGATCGGGTGGGACGAGGTCACGTTCCCGGTAGTAGTTGCCCGGATCGGCCGGCTCGAGGACGCGTAGCCGATGCTTGATGGTGATGCCGGGCGTGACGACCAGGAACCGCTTGGCGAAGCGCCCATCTCTCGGGCTCGCAACCTTGTTGATGACCTGCCAAGCGATCAGCATCGCCATCACTACCGTCTTGCCCGTACCGGTTGCCATCTTGAGCGCTACACGAGGGAGGCCATCGTTGTGGGTCGCATTCTCGGGATCGACGCGTGTTCGGTAGTCCGCGTAGCCGTGCCGGCCAGCAACCTCGGCGAGGTAGATCGCGGTCTCGGCGGCCTCCCTTTGGCAGAAGAACATAGGCTCTTCTCGCTCCGGCGCCACGGCAGCCCAGTACTGCAGGAGCTTGCGAGTGATGGGAGTGACGCCCGGGTACTTCCATGCCCGCCAGCGATCGACCTCGAAACGGATGTCGTTGATAAGGCTGTTCTGCTCGCGGCGCTCACCTGTCGCGTCGAAGTTGAGGGCCGGCTGCCCCTTGCCCTTCTGGCTGGGAGGGACAGGGATGAAGGATTCGGACGGCCGCCGCCCCTCGAGGGTCGTGCCCGTCGGGCCGTCCCGGCCAAGCTCGAAGTGGAAGGCGGGCGAGGCGTACGGCGAATTCAGGATCGGATTCTCGATCGCTTCAGCAAGCATGATCCTCCTTGGTGACGTCCGCGAGTCTTCCGCTCGAGTGAACGCCGTTCAAGCAATTGGAGTCTACGCTGGGGTCGAGTCCCGGACCCGTTTCGGCCGGCTGAGGCCGGATGAGCTGGGTGCGAAGCCTTCTGCACTTCAGCCCTGGTGCCTCCCCGAGTGCCGCGCGCTCAGCCTGATCACAAGGCCGAACGACACACCCGAGTCGCGCATGGCTCGGCCGCGATCAGGTCGAGCGCCACCGAGGGTCGCCACGGACCCGCCGGGAACGCCACAAAGGTCGGTCTCTGGATCAGGTCCCCGCGATCTACGCCATGCCCTGATCCAGGGATCGTCCGTCGTCGTCCAAGACGACCAGGCGGCGGCGCGCCTCCTGACCGGTTAGTCCCCGGGGCGCGCCGAGCGATGCCCACAGGGCGTCGTCGAACTCCCGGCACTCGGCCGGGGTCATAGCGAGGCGTTGGGCGGCGGGGATGGTTGACGGCGGACGACCGCGGCAGAGCGTCGGATCATCGGCGGCGGCGAACCGGCGGCGCGGCTTTTTCATCGGCCGTTCCCCTGCCACCGCGCCTTCGCAGCCTTCTTCGCCTGAGCGGTCGTTACCGAGACGGTCAGGTCGAGCTCCCGCATCAGGCGGGACAGGACTAGCCGCTGCTGACGTACCTCGGCGAACGCAGGATGGACAACCAGCTGGCCGCGCGACCCCTGGACGGTGTCGCCGTCCTGCGCTATCTGCGCCTCGAGGCGTTCGATGACCTCCAGGACGGAACACGCCTGGTCGAGCAGGGTCCCGTACATCAGGTCCGGGTCCTCGAACTCGGCCTCGAACGCGGCGCGGAAGTCGGTCCCTGCGCTCACGAGCCCATCATCCCCACCCGATCAGGGCCGCTGGGAACCCGAACGAGCAGCATCGACGGGACGAGGATCCTACCTCGGCGGTCCTCACGTGTACGATTCGGCGACCGTGAAGCCCCCTCCCGGGGTCCTATCTCGCTCACCGGGATACCGTGACTCATCCCGACCGCCACCTGTTCTCGTTCCCACCACCCTTTGGGGGGTCGGAGAACGGGTGCAGAGAACGGGTACCCGTTCTGAGAACAGGTGAGAACGAGTGAGAACGGGAATGGGTCACGAGTCGGAATTCCCCGCGTGCACGACGGTCCACAGCTTGCTATTCCGGGGTCCCGGTTCGGATCGAACGACCCCATCGGCATCGAGCGACGCGAGCGTATCGACGACCATCTTGCCCATCCCGCCGACGCCGGAGCGAACAGCACGCGTCGATGAGCCTGGGTGGTCGGCGAGCCAAGACAGGATTCGATCCCGCGTATGCTCGGCTGGGGACGCTACTACGCTCCATCCCGGCACCTGGACGTAGGCCACGGATCCCTCCCGACCGTTGGTCGTGTCGAGGTGGAACAGGCCGACCAGATCCGCGGTCGCCAAGTGCCGAACGTATCCGTGACGGTCCTTCGAGACCCGGACCTCCGCGAACGAATGGCCGCCGCGCCCGGCTGACCTGCCGACACGAAACTCGTATGACGCGCCGTCGATCCCGGCCCGCTTGTGCTGCGACCCGAGCTGGCCGCGGCCGGCGGCCTTCGCAGTGTGGTCGATCTCGAGCGTGGCCGTCTCGAAACCGCGAAGCAGCAGACGGTGGTAGTTCGCAGTGTCAGTTTCCGACCGCGCGTCCCAGCCATGCAGCGCGAACGCCTCGGTGACGCCGTCGATGACGATCAGCGCGGGATCGAGCGCCATCCCGGCGCCGGCCAGGTCGGCTCGGGTCTCCTTGCTAGCGAGCGGCTCCTGCGGGCGGATGTACTTCATCGACCGGCCGATGTGCCCCTCCGAAATACCGACACGCGCGCCTGTTCAACGAACGAGATGGCGTCATCCTCGAAGTCGATGTACAGCGCGGTCAGTCCCGTGTCCAGGACGGACTTACACGCGTATAGCGCAGCCCAGGACTTCAGAGACTCCGCCGGCCCGAAGAACGAATGGGCGCGACCCGGGTAGATGAGGCAGTTGCCGTCGGATCGAGGCAGGAAAGCGGGTGGGTCGACGATTGACTCACCACGTTTGAACGGCTCGAGGTCGACTTCGGCCCACGTCGACACCATGTAGACCTTACCGCTCGATGGGTCGACCCGAACCCGTCCCGATGCGACGTCTCCCTCGATGTCGCTGATCATGGCCCGCTCCTCTCGAACGGCGGGATGGCGTCCAGCCAGCTGCACGCGGGACACGGGTCGTCCCCGGAGTGAATCCCGATACAGCGCCCTCGGCGCGGCAGGCACTCGGGATGGAACACGGCGCCCTCGATCGGCTTCAGCGTGACCGCCTCCTGGTGCGCGACCCCCCTGCCGCACGTTTCGCACGGGCACGGGTAGATATCCTCGGGCCCGATAGGGTGGGTCGGAGGCGCAGGAAAGGCCGACCCATCGTCAGGGGTCGTGGCGCCGTCGAGCTCGTGAAGATCGTCTCGCTCAGTGGGCAGCCACCCCGGTTCAGCGCGCCTCGACGTAGGCGCGGATGTCGTCGAGAGCGAACCTGAGCCGCCCACCGATGCGAACCGCAGGGATTCGCAGGGTGGGGTCTCGGCTCTCGGCGAGCTCGTAGACGGTGCGACGCGACACACCGAGGATGGGCGCGACGTCGCCAACGGTGAGTAGGGGTTCCACGGGAACCAGCCCTCCTGTCCGCCGCGGCTATTCGCTCCCCGAAATCGGTTCCCGCTAACTGAACCGTGCGGACGGAGCTTGCCTCCGCGAACCTGGACCGGGCTGCCGCCTTCGCGCTCCGGTGCGGTCGATCGCTACCGAGTCGGGGCGCGGGACCGGCCGCCTGGACCGCACCCGCGACGAGGGAAGGTT
>Ga0137369_10008282_pt1 | contig 10373 bp, 7 predicted proteins | sample SagtaG_12_FD_104918 | JGI IMG/M metagenome (GOLD analysis project Ga0137369, IMG submission 104918) | Vadose zone soil microbial communities from Sagehorn Ranch, Mendocino, California, USA - Sage1_L_113_16 metaG | ecosystem: Environmental > Terrestrial > Soil > Vadose zone | place: USA... | reverse complement strand
GTGTTCCAGAGCGCGCTCATGCGCCGGGCGCCGCGAACGTCGTGTACGCCGTGGACTTCGGCAGCCGGAAGCACTCGCGACCGGTGACCGCGTTCAGGATCGTCGCGTTGCGGACCGCGCCGATACCGAGATCGGGTGCGGCCACGCCGTGGCTGTGCAGGTCCGCGTTCGCCACGAAGACCCTGCCCCGCAACGGCTCGTCGGCGACGACGGAGTGGTCGCGCGCGATCTCGAACCGCCCGGCGGCATCCCGGTGCAGCCGCTCGGCCAGGTCGCCGAGGAAGATGGGCTCGCGGTGCCGGTAGCCGGTCGCGGCCACGACCTTGCCGGTCTGGTGCGTGAACGCGCGTCCGGTGTCGGCGTGCCGCAGCGTGAGCTCGATCCCGCCTGCCTCGGCACGGGTGGACTCGACGGCGACGCCGCAGCGCAGGTCCGCGGGTGCCGCGCCGTCCAGGTCACGGCGGTAGAGCTCGTCGTGGATCGCGTCCAGGGTCTCGCCGGAGATGCCCTTGTAGTGCCGCCACTGCTCCCGCACCAGCCGGTCGCGGTCCGGCTCGGCGAGCCCGTGGAAGTAGTCCACGTACGACGGGGTGGTCATCTCCAGCACCAGCTTCGAGTAGTCCAGCGGCGCGAACGACGCCGTCCGGGTCAGCCAGCTCACCCGCGGCCCGTCCGCGCGCAGCAGGTCGAGCACACACTCGGCGCCGGACTGCCCGGACCCGACCACCGTCACGTGCTTCGCGGCGAGCAGTTCGTCGCGCCGGTACAGGTAGTCCGCGGTGTGCACCGCGCCGGCATCCGCGAGCCCCGCCGGTACAGCCGGCTCGGTGCCGATGCCGAGCACCAGGTGCCGCGCGGCGACCGTCGTCAGGTCGTTGCCGTGGGCAACCGTCAGCCCGAACCGGTCGCCGTCCCAGTCCACGTCGCGGACGGTGTGCCCGAACCGCACCGAGTCCAGCTGGGCCGCGACCCAGCGCAGGTATGCCTCGTACTCACGCCGGGAAGGGTGGAACTGCTCGCGCACGTAGAACTGGTACAGCCGGTCCGTGTCGCGCAACCAGGCCAGGAACGACAGCGGGTGCGCCGGCTCCACCAGGCTCACGAGGTCCGCGAGGAACGACACCTGCAGCATCGCGTCGCCGAACATCAGCCCCCGGTGCCAGGTGAACTCCGGCCGGTCGTCGAACACGGCCAGATCGAGCCCGTCCACCCCGCTGGCGAGTGCCGCCAGCCCCAGGTTGAACGGGCCGCACCCGACCGCCACCACGTCGTACGTCATCTGTCGTCCTCTGTCGTCCCGCTCGGTCGTCGGGTGCGCACCATCAGCGCCGCGGTCTTGCCCGGCAGGGCCACGTCGGCGACCCGTTCGAAGCCGGCCGCGGCGAACGCCCGCACCGACGCGGTGTTGCGCACGTCGGGCTCCGCGACCACCCGGTGGCAGCACCGGTCGGCGGCGAACAGGGCTTCGGCGATCGCCGACAGCAGCCGGCGGCCCAGGCCCGCGCCGGTGCGGGCCGGTTCGCCGATCGCGACGTGCACGCCCCAGTCGTGCTCGTCGTAGTCGTAGTACGCGGCCAGCACGTCGAGCCGGACCCGGTACAGCTCCAGATACCCGACCGGCTCACCGTCGTACGACGCGAGGCAGGGCAGCGAGTGCTCGCCGGCCGCCTGCCCGGCGAGCTCGGCGGCCCATCGCTCGTCGGTCCAGGCCTGGTCCCACCAGACCCGGACGTGCTCCGCGCGCATCCAGCGTGCCACCGTCGCCGCGTCCGTGGGCTCCGCCGGGCGCAGGTCGAACCCGGCCGCGCAGTGCAGCACCATCGCGCACCTCATCGGATCCCCACCAGTGGGTTGGGAACGTCCAGGTACACCGACTGGGCGTCCAGCGGGGCGATGACCTCGTCGATCCCCTTCAGGCGGGTGAGCAGATTCGCCTTGCAGGGAAGGGTTTCCGCGGTCAGCCAGCGCCGCGCCAGCCGGCCCCCGTCCGGCCCGGCGGCCGCCAGTCCGGGCAGCGCCGCGGTCAGCCGGTCGCGTACGACGGCGAGCAGTTCGCGCTCGTCCGCGAGACCTTCCGCGGCCAGCGTCCCGACCGGCGCCAGCGCCTGGTTGTGCAGCAGGTAGTAGGTCAGCCGGTCGTCCACGATCCCGTCGTCCACGACCGCCAGCAGCGACCCGTCACCGCCACGCACCCGCGACGCGTACGACGCGGCCAGGTAGTACCCCTGGTTGTCACGGAACGCCGCGCCCGTGACGTTGCCCTCGGCATCCAACCGGACCAGCGTGTTCTGCTGGTGCGCCTCCACCCCGATCCCGGTCTCGGCGTACAGGTGCAGCATCGGCACCAGCACCTTGTCGATGTACGACGCGACCCAGCCGGCCGGGTCCGTGACGCTCTCGCCGAGCCTGCTGCGCCGGTCCTGCCCGGGCCGCGGCGCGACCAGGCCGGCGAGGCAGCCGTAGTCGTCGACGTTCGCCGGCACCTCCCGGACGGCGACGTCGAGCCCGGTGAGCCGCGGCCCGTCCGGAGTGGCGGGCTGGTCGAGCGCCAGCCAGGCCGGGTCCCGGACGATCCGGAACGACGGGTGCGCGGCCGTGGTTCCGGCGGCGTACCCGGCATCGAGCATCCGGTGGATCTCGAGGCCGCGCCGCAGCTCGGTGCGGGTCGACTCGCGCTTGGAGTTGGTGATCCGCAGCCCCAGCGACAGCTTGAGCATCACCGGCAGGTCCGGGTGGTACAGCGTCCGAGGGCTCGAGGTGGCGAACCACTGCGCGCCCAGCGGCCCCAGCGGGCGCACCCGGCCCTGGGTGATCAGCTCGGCCACGCGCGGCCGTAGTACCGCATCCTCGGCCTGCCACGGGTGCGCCGGGACCAGGACCGTGCCCGGTTCCGGCGTCCGGCCCGCCAGGGCGGCCATCAGCGCGGGCGTGTCGAGCCCGTTCAGCGACCCGGTCACCTGGTCGAAGGACACCAGGCCGGCGTCCGCCTCGAACCAGTGCACGGCGAACCGGCCGCCCAATTCCGGCGAGTACGACGCCAGCGCGGCCGGGTCGAGACCGTCGCGGCTCTTCGGCGCCGGGTGGTGCAGGTGGCCGAGCGTCAGCGCCTGCTCGGCGTCGAGGAACCGTCCCGCGCCGCGCGCCGTACCGCCCGGGTCGTTCACGAAGGCGGCGACGTTGCGCACCGACTCCGCGACCCGCGTGGCCAGGTCGTCCACCTCGGCTGCGACCGCGCCGGCCGCCTCCGACACCAGCCGCACCAGCTCCTCGGCGGCGACTGGCCGACCGTCCAGCAGCACGTCGGCGAAGTCGTGCCGTCCGGTCGGCGACGTGTGCGTGACGGTCGCGGTCAGCACCCGGCCCGGCAGCTCCAGGCGGAGCGCCCCGGGACGCACGGGGACACCGGTCTCGCGGGTCCAGCACCGCAGGATCGCGTTGTGGTGCGCCTGCACCGCGAGTGCCTGCGGGCTCCTTGTCGACAAGTCGATGGTCATGCCGCGCCCTCTCCGTTCAGGTCGTCGGCCAGCACCGCGCGGCCGGTCTCGACGACCAGGTCGAGCAGCGCGTCGATGTCGGCGGGTGTCGCGTTCGGGTTCAGCAGGGTCAGCTTCAGCGCGGTCGTCGCCGGGCGTCCCGCGCGCGCCGGCATCGTCGTACGGCCGATCAGGGCTCGTCCCGAGGTGAGCAGCCGCCGCCGGATCTCACCCTGCACGCCGTCGTCCGCGTCGAAGCGGAACACGACGGTGGTCAGGGTGACCGGGGCGAGAAGCTCGAGGTTGCCGTCGGCAACGATCCGGCCGGCGGCCGCGCGGGCGAGCTCGTGGCAGTGGTCGAGCATCCGGCCGAGACCGGTGCGGCCGTAGGCGCGCAGCGTGGTCGCGACCTTGACCGCGTCCGGGCGCCGGGTGGTCTGCAGGCTGCGCCCGAGCAGGCCGTCCAGCCCGGCGTCCACGTCGTCCGGCGGGTTCAGGTAGTCGACCGACCGGTCCAGCGCGGCGAACCGGTTCCGGTCCGCGACCAGCAGCACGCTGGTCGCCGCCGGCTGCCAGCCGATCTTGTGCAGGTCCAGCGTCACCGAGTCGGCCAGCGCCAGCCCGTCCAGCAGCGGCGCGAGCCGGTCGGAGAACAACGCGCCGAACCCGTACGCCGCGTCCACGTGCAGCCAGGTGCCGTAGGCCCGGGCCAGCTCCGCGATCTCGCCGAGCGGGTCGATCGAGCCGTAGTCCGTCGTACCGGCCGTGGCGACCACCGCGACCGGGGTCCGGCCGGGACGGCGCAGCTCGGCCTCCAGCAGGTCGGGACGCATCCGGAACGCCTGATCGGAGCCGATCGTGACCACCGCGTCCTCACCGAGGCCGAGCGCCGCGCAGGCCCGCTGGACGGAGAAGTGCGCGAGCTCGGAGCAGAACACCACCGGCCGAGTCAGCCCGTGCACGCCGCGGCGCCGCGCGTCCACGCCGGCGCGGGCCGCGGCCACGTCTCGCGCGATCAGCACGGCGAGCAGGTTCGACATCGAGCCGCCCCGGGGTGAGCACGCCGTCCGCGGCCGCGCCGAACCCGGCCAGGCCGGCGAGTGAGCGGACCACCCAGCGCTCGATCGCCAGCGTCGCCGGGCCGGTAGTCGTACGTGTCCATCGACGCGTTGCCCGCCGAGGCGAGCGCGTCGGCCTCCACCGCGACACGCAGCACCGGCGGCTGCAGGTGCGCGGCCGCGTACGGGTGCCGCAGGTCGATGCCGCCCTCGCCCAGCAGGGTGCGGACGAGCGCGAGCGCGGCGGACTCCCCCACCCCGGCGGCCGGCACCCGCGGCTCCCCCAGCGCGTCCAGCGTGCGGCGCAGCACGCCGGCCGGCGACCCGGCCGGCAGCGGCCCGCGGCGCGGGTCGGACACGGTGGAGGCGAGGGGCCAGCGATCGGTGCTGGGCGAGCTCAGCGCGGTCAGACGCGCGGCATGCGGCATGCGGTTCTCCCGAGACTTAGGTAACCCTAACTAAGGCTCGCCTAACTTACCGATCCGCGGTCGCTGAGTGTCAACTCCGGCACGCCGCCGAGTGAGAACCGCAACGCATGACCTCACGCAGCGGACCGGAGAACCACAAGGCACGATGACACCGTGGACTACCAACGCCAGCTCGAAGACGCGATGGCCGCCGCCCGCCCGCTACTGGGCAGTCAGGGGCGTGTCGCCGACTACATCCCACTGCTGGCCGAGGCCGACGCCGGCGCGTTCGGGATGGCGCTGGCCACCGTGGACGGCGCGGTGTACGGGGTGGGTGAGCACGAGCGGGCGTTCTCGATCCAGAGCATCTCCAAGCTCTTCAGCCTCGTGCTCACCCTGGCCCTGGGCGGCGAGGCCCTGTGGGAGCGGGTCGGCCGCGAGCCGTCCGGCAGTCCGTTCAACTCGCTCGTGCAGCTGGAGACCGAGAACGGCATCCCGCGCAACCCGTTCATCAACGCCGGCGCGCTCGTGGTCACCGACCGCCTGCACAGCCTCACCGGCGACGCGGGTGGCGCCGTACGGGATCTGCTGCGCACCGAGTCGGGCAACCCGCTGGTGGACACCGATCCGCAGGTGGCGATCTCCGAGGCCGGGCACGGGCACCGCAACGCCGCACTGGCGCATTTCCTCGCGAGCTACGGCAACTTGGAGAATCCCGTGGCCACCGTGCTCGACCACTACTACGCGCACTGCGCGATCACCGCGAGCTGCCGCGACCTGGCGCTCGCCGGCCGGTTCCTGGCGCGGTACGGTCTGCTCGCCGACGGCACGCGCCTGCTGACCCGCAGCGACGCCAAACGCGTCAACGCGGTGCTGCTGACCTGCGGCACGTACGACGCCGCCGGGCAGTTCGCGTACCGGGTCGGCCTGCCCGGCAAGAGCGGCGTCGGTGGCGGTATCCTGACGATCCTGCCGGGCTTGGGCGCACTGTGCGTGTGGAGCCCGGCGCTGGACGCGGCGGGCAACTCGGTGGCCGGCGTGGCAGGCACTGGACGCGTTCACGACCGGAACGGGACTGTCGGTGTTCTAGGTGAGCAGGAGTGCCTCGACCCGCTCCAGGGGCGGGGCGGTGATCGTGAGGGTGACGGTCAGGTTGTGGCCGTCGAAGAGCTTCAGGTTGTGCTCGGAGCCGTGACCGAGCAGCCGGTCCCGCTGCCCGTCGAGCACGAACGCGACCACGTTGTAGGTGGCTGGCCGCAGGTCGAACAGCAGTGACCCGTCGAAGGTGTCGGTCGCGAGCAACCCCTCGAGCTCCGGGTCCTGCGTGTCCTGGACGACCACCAGCACCGGCTCGTCGGCGAACCCGGCGGCGTCCGCCGCGACGAACTCCACGGCCAGCAGAGCCGAGGCCGTCAGGTGCACCGGCGCGGCCCGCAGCGCGCCGCGCGGGGTGCTCGTCAGCGGCGCCGCGTAGCCGCCGCGGACCGCGAGGTCGAACTGTCTACGGCGCCCGTCGCGCCACTCCTGGAACACCGGCCGCGCGACCTTGCCCACCAGTGTGGCCGCCTGGCTCAGGAAGTGTTCCGCGACCGGCATGGCACCGCCCCCTCCGCCTCACACACGCCCGGACAGGCACCCATCGTGACATGCGGGTCACTACCGGCACCAGCGAGTAGCGAACGGGGGCTTCAGCGCCCGTACGGCGTGCGGTGCAGCAGGAAGGTGATCAGGTTCAGGTGGTCGATGCTGCCGTCGGCGGCGCGCACGATCCTGAGTCGCTCGCCGGCGAAGTAGCCGTCCTGGCCGATGAAGTCGCCGGATGCGTCCGGCACGAACCGCGACTCGCGCGTGCCTCCCGGCCCGGCCAGCACGAGTACCCCGCCGGACACCGTGAACTGGTACGGCGTATTGCCCCAGAACCAGGCCCCGAGCAGCTCCGCGCCCTGCTCGATCGTTGCCTCCGGCACCCATTCGTCGGGCAGCGGCGGCTCGTGCGTCGCGACCACCTGGACCAGGTCCAGCGGCAGCGTCGTACACCGCCCGTACGTCGCGTTGGCGAGCGTGACGGCGCCGATGCCGCGATCCCGATCCACGAACAGGCCGGCCACGAACCCGGGCATCGAACCGGTATGACCCACCAGCAGGTGCTCACCGTCCGCACACAGCCGCAACCCGAGGCCGTAACTCGCGGTCATGCCCTCCACGGGGTCGGACGCCTGCGGCGCGGCCATCTCCGCGACCGAGTCCTCCCGCAGCACCTCGTCGACCGGGTCCAGCCAGAAGACGGCATAGCGGGCCAGGTCCTCGACCGTGCTCCAGAGCTGTCCGGCCGGCGCCATCGCCACCGCGTCGTACGCCGGTTCCTCGGACAGCTGCCCGGTGAACGGGTGCACGGACAGGCCCTGCGCCGCTCGCTCCGCCGGCAGGTACGTCGTACGCCGCATCTGCAGCGGGTCGAGGATCCGGCGCCGCACGAGGTCCATCCAGGACTCGCCGCGCAGCCTGGCGACCAGCTCGCCGAGCACGCCGTAGCCGAGGTTCGAGTAGTGGTGGCGGCGATCAGGCGGGCCGGCGGCCAGGGTCTCGTCCATCGCGGCGGCGAGCTGCTCGAACGAGACGCCGGGGCTGCGTTCCCACCAGTCGCCGGAGGGCTCGGCGTTCATGCCGCCGGAGTGCGCGAGCAGGTGCCGGACGGTGCGGTCGCCGTACGGGATGCCCGGCAGGTGCTTGCCGACCGGGTCGGACAGCGCCAGCAGGCCGTCGTCGCGGCACTGCATCACGAGAACGGCGGTCAGCGTCTTCGTGATCGAGCCGATCCGGTACTGCGTGTCCGTGTCGGGCAGCGCGCCCGCGGCGGTCGCGAACCGGCCGCGGCTGCCCGTCCAGACCAGCTCGCCGTCGCGCACCACACCGGCCGCGATCGACGGCAGCCGGGTGTCGGCCTGCGCGTCCGCGACCTCCTTCAGCAGCGCGTGCGCGGTGTCGGGCCGTACGGTCACGCGAAGGCCTCGGGTGGCGGGCAGGAGCAGATCAGGTTGCGGTCGCCGTGCGCGCCGTCGATCCGGCGCACCGGCGGCCAGTACTTCGCCGTCGGGTCGACCGAGTGCGGGAACGCCGCGTCCTCACGGGTGTAGGCGTGCTCCCACTTGTCGTTGATCACGCTCACCGCGGTGTGCGGGGCGTTCACCAGCGGGTTGTCGTCGGCCGGCCACTCCCCCACCGCGACCCGGTCGATCTCGTGCCTGATCGCGATCATCGCGTCGCAAAATCTGTCAAGCTCCACCAGATCTTCAGATTCCGTCGGCTCCACCATCAGCGTGCCCGCGACCGGGAACGACATCGTCGGCGCGTGGAACCCGTAGTCGATCAGCCGCTTCGCGACGTCGTCCACGGTGACGCCGGTGGCCTTGGTGATCGGGCGCAGGTCGAGGATGCACTCGTGCGCGACCAGGCCGGTCTCGCCGGTGTAGAGCACCGGGAAGTGCTCGCCGAGCCGCTTCGCCACGTAGTTCGCGGTCAGCACCGCGGCCTTGGTGGCGTCGGTCAGGCCCTGCGCGCCCATCATCCGGATGTAGGCCCAGGAGATCGCCAGCACACCGGCCGACCCGTACGGCGCGGCGCTGATCGGACCCACGCCGGACTCCGGCCCGGCGGCGGCCAGCAGCGGATGGTTCGGCAGGTACGGCGCCAGGTGCTCGGCGACCGCGACCGGTCCGACACCCGGTCCGCCACCGCCGTGTGGGATGCAGAAAGTCTTGTGCAGGTTCAGGTGGCTGACGTCGCCGCCGAACTGGCCGGGCTTGGCCAGGCCGAGCAGCGCGTTCAGGTTCGCGCCGTCGACGTACACCTGGCCGCCGTGCTCGTGCACGATCCGGCAGACCTCGGTGACGCTCTCCTCGTAGACGCCGTGCGTGGACGGGTAGGTGATCATGATCGCGGCCAGCTCGCTCGCGTGCTCGGCGGCCTTGGCCCGTAGGTCGTCCAGGTCGATGGTGCCGTCGTCGTTGCCCTTGACAACGACCACCTTCATGCCGGCCATCACCGCGGAGGCGGCGTTGGTGCCGTGCGCGCTGGCCGGGATCAGGCACACCGTGCGGGTCTCGTCCCCATTCGCGCGGTGGTACGCGCGGATCGCGAGCAGGCCGGCGAGCTCACCCTGGCTGCCCGCGTTCGGCTGGATCGAGACCTTCGCGTAGCCGGTCACCTCGGCCAGCCACTGCTCGAGCTGCGCGATCAGCTGCGTGTAGCCCGCGGCGTCCTCGACCGGCGCGAACGGGTGCAGGTCGGCGAACTCGGGCCACGTCACCGGCTCCATCTCGGTCGTGGCGTTGAGCTTCATCGTGCAGGAACCGAGCGGGATCATGCCGCGGTCCAGCGCGTAGTCGTAGTCGGCCAGCTTGCGCAGGTAGCGCAGCATCGACGTCTCGGACCGGTGCGTGTTGAACACCGGGTGGGTCAGGAACGCCGACGTCCGGGTCACTGGCTCCGGCAGCGCGTCGTCCTCGGCGGCGACCAGGGCGACGCCGAAGGCCTGGCAGACCCGGCCGAGCGCGGTGGTGTTCGTCTTCTCGTCGCAGGAGATGCCGACGTGGTCGGCGTCGGCGAGCCGTAGCCACACGCCGTTCTCACGGGCGGCCGCGACCACCTCGGCGGCCCGGCCCGGGACCCGCGCCACGACGGTGTCGAAGAACGCGTCGTGCAGCACCTCGACGCCACCGGCGCGTAGCGAGGCGGCCAGGTCGGCCGCGCTGCGGTGCACCCGGCGCGCGATCGCGGTCAGGCCGTCCGGGCCGTGGTAGACGGCGTACATCGAGGCGACCACGGCGAGCAGCACCTGGGCGGTGCAGATGTTCGAGGTCGCCTTCTCGCGGCGGATGTGCTGCTCGCGGGTCTGCAACGCGAGCCGGTACGCCGGCGCACCGTCGACGTCGCGCGAGACACCGACCAGCCGGCCCGGCAGCGACCGCTCGAGGCCCTCGCGCACCGACATGAAGCCGGCGTGCGGGCCGCCGTAGAACAGCGGAACGCCGAACCGCTGCGAGGACCCGACGACGATGTCCGCGCCGCTCTCGCCCGGCGGGGTGAGCAGCGTCAGCGCCAGCAGGTCGCTCGCGACCGCGACCAGCGCGCCGTTGCCGTGCGCGGCCTCGATCAGCGGCCTCAGATCGCGGACCAGGCCGCTGGAGCCCGGGTACTGCAGCAGCACGCCGAAGAAGTCGCCCTCGGGAAGTCCGTCCGTGGTGTCCGCGACCACGACCTCGATACCGAGCGCCTGTGCACGTGTCTGAACCACCGCGATCGTCTGGGGGAACGTGTCGGCGTCGACCAGGAAGCGGTGCGACGTCGACTTCTTGTTGGACCGGCGCGCGAGCGTCATCGCCTCCGCGGCCGCGGTGCCCTCGTCCAGCAGCGACGCGTTCGCGGTCGGCAGGCCG
>Ga0137369_10008281_pt1 | contig 10374 bp, 9 predicted proteins | sample SagtaG_12_FD_104918 | JGI IMG/M metagenome (GOLD analysis project Ga0137369, IMG submission 104918) | Vadose zone soil microbial communities from Sagehorn Ranch, Mendocino, California, USA - Sage1_L_113_16 metaG | ecosystem: Environmental > Terrestrial > Soil > Vadose zone | place: USA... | reverse complement strand
GCAGCAAGCCGGGAACGCCCGCAAGCCAGACGCCGGCGGCACACAGCAGCAAGCCGGGAACGCCCGCAAGCCAGACGCCGGCGGCACACAGAAGAAGGGCGGAGAGGTGAAGCCGAGCCAGCAACCCGGGCAGCCCAGGGCAGGCGGCGGGCGGAAACCGGGGGCTGGGTCCGGTGGTCGTCCAAGCGGAAAGGGTAGGCCGAGTGGACAGCGCCGAAGCAAGCGCTAGGACACTCGAGGCGGCGATCGCCGCCGCAGCCAACCAGCTCGGGCTTCGGCGTGATCAAGTCGACGTGGAGATCTTGCAGGACGCGGTCCCGTCGACATTCGGCACGGTAGGACAGCCAGCCCGGGTGCGAGTGACCGTGCGCGAGTCCTCGCCGAACGGCTCGACCGTGAAGGACATCGAGCCACAGGTGGTCCCGACAACGAGCATCCCTGTTTCGCGTCTCCGCCCCGAGGCACCCCGGGAGCGCACGCCGATGGTGATGGACGCCGAGGCGATCGCGGCAGACACGGAGATCGCGGGGGATTTCGTCGAGGGGTTCCTCGACGCCCTCGACCTGGATGGCGACATCGACACTTGGGCCGACAGCAACGGTGGGAACGTCAACGTCGAGGGGCCTGACCTCGATCTGCTGATCGGACCGGACGGGGAGACGCTCACCGCCCTCCAGGAGTTGACCCGGCTCGCCGTGCTGCGCCAGACGCAGCGCCGGGTGCGGATCACCGTGGACATCGGCGGCTACCGGGCTCGCCGCCAGGAGGAGCTCACTGCCAAGGCGAAGGCGACGGCGGAGCGGGTGGTCCAGACGGGTCAGGCCGAACGTCTGCGACCGATGACGCCCTATGAGCGCAAGATCGTCCATGACGCCGTGGCCATGGTGGATGGCGCGATCACCGAGAGCGTGGGTGAGGAGCCCGAGCGCTTCGTGATCATCCACCCAGCGGCGTCCTAGACGGTTTCACGTGAAACGTGTCCTCGGCTGATCCCCGGCGAAGCCGAGACACCGCCGGTTCGCTCATCGACGCGCTCGAAGCTGCCTACCTCGAAGCGATCGAGCTCGGCTACCTAGGTCCTCGCGAAGGCACTCGGCTTCGCGAGCGCCACATCGATGACGCGCTCGGCTTGGCTCGACTCCGAACGCCTGCCACCGGGGAACGCTGGGTCGATCTTGGGTCGGGGGCCGGCTTGCCTGGCCTTCCGCTGGCAGCAAGCTTCCCGAGCACGGTATTCACGCTCGTCGACGCGCAGCAGCGACGGTTGGACTGGGTGGGCAGGACGGCCGCGAGGCTAGGGATCGCGAACGTCACGACGATACACAGCAGGCTCGAGGACTTCGCGCATGGACCTGAGCGAGAGCAGTTCGACGTCGCCACGGCTCGAGCGCTCGGCCCTCTTCCCGTCGTGGCCGAGCTTGGTCTCCCGCTCTTGCGGGTCGGTGGTCTCCTGATCGTCCCACGCGGGCAACCGACCGACCTCGAGCTGCGCCATGCCGCCGTGGCATGCGGGCTTCTCGGCGGCAAGCTCGAAGGGGTTTTCCCCAACCCGACGGCGCCGGTTGACCCTGTCGGGTTTGTCGTTATGATGGCCAAGACCGCTTCGACCTCTCCCCGCTTCCCCCGTCGGCCCGGTGTGCCGGCGCGGAATCCTCTGGGTCAGCGGCGTTCGACGGCCAGATGACCAGAGGCGGCTTCGCCCGTGCGACGTGGAGAGGACAAGACGATCCATGCGGAAGAACTGAAGCCGTCCCTCGCGATGGGTGCAGCGGCAGGTGATGCGGTGATCAGACGCCCACCTCCCACCGGCCCAGCGCCTCTGCCGTGTCCCACAAGATCGAAGGGAGGCGAGACCATTGGGTGAGCAGCGCAACAATGGTCCTGCCGACTCCTGCCGAGTTCTCGGCTCCCTGCTCCGCCGCGTCCGGGCGGCACTGGGCAGAAGCCATCGACCCGCCGACCTGCCGGAGACATCGGCTTCGCGCCTTCCTGAGGCCGCGGCGGCGTCAGGACCTTGCCCTGGTGCTGGCGAGCCGCTGGAGGAAGAACGCCCCGCTCCCGCGGGCGAGGTTGCGTCCTCGACACCGCCAGGTGCTCCGCCAGGTGACGCGCCGGTCAGCGCCTTTGTGCCAACGCAGGACCCGTCGTTGACGCCGAGTGAGCCGGTTCCGCTGGCGGGGGGTGAGCCGGTGGAGCTGGATCCGGTGGTGCCGCCGGGGCCTGTGTACGTGCCGCCGCCCGATGTGCCGTGGCCGGTGTCGGCTTGGCCCGCGGAGGTGGTACCGGCGAGGCCATCGGGGTCGCCATCGGTGGTGCCACCTGCACCGGCTTCCGAAACGCCGTGGAGGTCGATCTCAGCCAGTCCTTCGGAGGATCGCTTGCCGAACGATGTCGAAGAGCCGCCGGAGAGACCTTGGGAAGCCGCGGATCCAGGGTTCGAGGCCGGATCGCCGTCTCGTGTTCACCAGGCGATCGCGATCGAGCAGCCCCCGGACCCTGCCCTCCACGGCGACAGCGACGGTGATCGGTCGTTGCTGACCGATCCTCCTAGCGGCGAACAGAACGTCCTCTTTGCACCGCTGGCACCCGCTGGGTGGCTGGACTCCGATGAGAACGCGAGCCCGGACGACGTCGAGCCCGGATCTACGGGAAGTCCACCGCCTGAGATGCACGACCACATCGCTGCGGGGATGCTGGCGTCCAGGGCCGAGGGAGGCGTCGGTAGCTGGGCTCCGGCACCTGGCGAAGGCGTCGATGTGGCTGCGCCGACCCCGATGGACGGCGAGGCGCAGGAAGCCCCGCCTGGACCGCCGACCTATGAGGACGGCCAGAGCGTGTTCGGGCCGGCAGACGGCACCGATGCTGAGCTCTTCGACCATGCAGGGAGCGGTCAAGTCGAGCACCGAGGGCTTCCGGACGCGATCGCAGCCACGGAGCTCGATCCTCGAGCGGACCGCCCCGAGCCAATCCAGGCCGTGCCGAATACCGGTGTGCCGACGACGGGACTGTCCTGGACAGAGGCCATGGCCACACGGTACCGAGCGTGCGATACCGCCGACCACGAAGTGCTCAGGGCGACCGTCAGGTCGCTCGACGAGCAGGCTGCGGAACTCCGGCCACACATTCTCCGCCAAGCACGACCTGAGCCGGAGGCCAGCGTTTGGACAGCGGGGGAGATCGGGTCGGAGCCCGATGTTTCGGCGGTGGTGGAGGCCGCGCCGGAGATCAACCCACCAATGGTGGAGGCCGGCCCGAAAGCTGGTCTTTCCCCGGAGGCCGCGCCCCGCGCGGGCTTCCCGGCAGCCGTGGAGGCGAGCACGAGTGGGGGTCTTCCCCAGGAGGTTGTGCCGGGTGCGGGTGGCCCGGCGGCGATCGACGCTGGGCCGGACGCGGGTGCTCCCGGGACGGAGGCTCAACCAGACTCGCAGCTACCGGCGGCGATCGACGCTGGGCCGGGTGACACCTACGTTCCTGACATGGAGCCAGGGTCTGGCGCGGTGTTCGGCCATCCATCAACGCTCGACCCGCGCGCATCGTCGGAGCCAGCGCGCTCGGATGCGTTCGATCACCGGCCGGCGTCCGGCCGGCGATCATCATCGGGTCACGGACTGAGACCGGCGGAGGAGGATCCATCCAGATGGTATCGGGAAGCACTGGCCGGCGCTCGGGAGGAGGAGAGTGCACCGGGATCGGGTACCGCGCCGACGGGTGGCACCGTTGCCCCAGGTGCCCCTGCCACACCGGTCAGGGCCGAGACAGGAGAACGGCCCGACCCGAGGCCCTTCGGAACCGCCAAGGGTGCGCCGGAGGGAAGCGTACCGGCAGGGCGCGAGCGGCAGCGTCAGGAGGTGGCCGAGCCCGAGCCGCGACGCTTCGAAGGGGTGCCTTCGAGGGTGGTACGGGCATCGCCGGCACCGCCGGCACCGCCGGCACCGCCGGGCATGGCAGCCAGTGATTCCAACGACCCGGCAGGGCCGCCTTCCCAGCTGAGCTCGGCCGACCACTTCACCAGCGAGGACGCGTCCGGTCCTGAGGACATGCCGACGGCTCCTCACCGGCGCGCGCAGCGCTCCTCGCGCCAAGGGAATGCGGGTAGTCCGTCCAGCCGGACCGTCCCCCTGGAGGAGGTCGTTCGGCGTGCTGGAGCAGCGTGGGCCACGCAAGGCGGTGCACTCGCTCCTACTGGTGAACCCGCTGCCGATCCCGAACCCGATGCGGTGCGTGGACTCGCCTCCGACCCCGGACCAGATGTCGACCCTGTGTGGGGCTGGGCCGTCGCCGGCCGGTTCCCCGCGCAGCATGGCCAGGTAGAGGCCATCTACGATCCCGTGCTTGGGCCCAGTCCCGGGTCCACCGCTGATCCAGCACTTGGTGCCGACCACGGACCTGGTGCCAGTCCCGGACCCGATCTCGATCCCGGGCCTGGTGGCGACCCTGAGCTTGGTGCCGACCCCGGATCTGCTCGCGATCCCGGGCCCGCAGCGCCACAGCCCGATTCTGACCAGGGCGAGCAGGGGGAGAAGTCGACGCCGAGCAGACGGCTCCATGGCGATTCGATGGAGATCGACCTAATCGACTCAGAGTCGCCATCGCGACCTAGCGCGAACGACGCTCCGAGCGTCAGCATGGCTCCGCTTGTCATGCACCCCGATCCCGACCGGCAGGAGGAAGAGGCTGCGCACGACCCCCGGGTGGCAGCCGGCGATGTTTCACGTGAAACCATGAGGGGCTACGAAGGCATGCTCGACGTAGGTGAGGAAGTACGTATGGAAGATGAAGCTGCGATCGCGGTTCGAGAGGCAGCCCTACGCGCAGCCGCCGAGGTTCGGTCGGACGCTGACGAGTTGCCGCCCGACGGACCTACCTCCACCCTCGACTCTGGCCATGTTTCACGTGAAACCAAAGGCGCTGCTGCCACAGGCCACTCGGGTGCGCCGGTGGTGGTCGACAACGATGCGGCAGCGCGTGAGGCGCGTGTGACCTTCCGTGTCGGACTGGCGCAGGATCGCAGGGCGCAGCGCGTCATGGCCGTGGCGAACCAGAAGGGTGGAGTGGGCAAGTCCACCACCGCGGTGAATCTTGGTGCGTATCTTGCTCTTGCCGGCGCACGCGTCCTTATCGTCGACTTGGATCCCCAGGGTAATGCGTCTACCGGATTGGGACTCGATCATCGTCAGATCGAGCACTCTCTGTACGATGTCCTGACGGGTGATCTGGACGCGGCGGCGGCGGTCAAGACAACGCCGGTGCACAACCTGGACGTGCTGCCAAGCACGATCGACCTAGCGGGAGCAGAGGTCGAGTTGGTGAGCGCGATCTCTCGCGAGAGCCGACTCCGGCGGGCACTGACCCCGGTTCGCTATCTCTACGACGTGATCATCATCGACTGCCCACCCTCGCTCGGGCTCCTCACCGTGAACGCGCTGGCGGCGGCCGACGAGCTCCTCATCCCAATCCAATGTGAGTACTACGCCCTGGAGGGGCTCGGCCAACTGCTCCGCAACGTCGATCTGGTCCGGGCGAACCTCAACCCGCAGCTTCGGATCGGCGGCATCGTGCTCACCATGTACGACGGTCGGACGCGCCTCGCCGAGCAAGTCGTCTATGAGGTCCGCAAGCACTTCACCGACATCGTGTATCGGACGGTCGTACCTCGCAGCGTTCGTCTTTCTGAAGCGCCTGGGTACGGCGTGCCGATCGCGCTCTACGATCCCCTGTCGCGCGGCGGGATCGCCTATCGAGACTTGACCCTCGAATTTGCGGCGCGAGCGGGTTTGCTCGTGTCCACGGTAGAAGGAGCCAGCTGATGCGACGGCGAGTCGGGGGCCTCGGCCGCGGCCTCGAATCACTCATCCCGCCCTCATCCCAGGATGAGCAGCAGGCCCTGCGCGACGACAGCCGGGCGAGTGCCTTTGGTGTGTTCGAGACCGAGCAGCGCTCTCCGATGGCACCACCGTTCTTTGAGGTGCCTCTGGACAAGCTGGATCCCAACCCAAGGCAGCCGCGCACGACCTTCGACGAAGAGGGGATCGAGGAGCTTGCTGCAAGCATCGGAGCGGTGGGCGTCCTACAGCCGATCGTCGTCCGGCCAAACGGTGACCGGTACCAGATCGTCATGGGGGAGCGCCGAGTGCGGGCGGCCAAACAGGCCAGGCTCAGCACGATCCCCGCAGTCGTTCGGGTCACCGAGGACCACTTCCTGCTCCGTGACGCGCTCCTTGAGAATGTTCACCGGGAGGACCTCAACCCCTTGGAGGAAGCGGCCGCGTACGAGCAACTCCTCAGCGACTTCTCGGTGACGCACGAACAATTGGCCCATCGGATTGGCCGGAGCCGCTCAGCGATCTCAAATGCCGTCCGTCTCCTTAGGCTGCCGCCGAGTGTCCAGCGCCGCATCGCGGCGGGGACGCTCTCGGCCGGTCACGCCAGGGCGGTGGTCTCCCTGTCGGATCCCGGGCTACAGGAACGCTTGGCGGACCGGATCGTGGCAGAGGGCTTGACCGTTCGTATGGCGGAGGAGTGGGCCCAGCGCATGCAGTTGGGGCATGCACTGGAGGCAGACGCGTCGCAACGGCCTCGACCCCGACCGACCATGCAGGCCCCAGGCACGGTGGATCTCGCCGAGCGGCTCTCCGATCGGCTGGAGACCCGCGTCCGCGTTCAGCTTGGGAAGCGCAAAGGCAAGGTGCTGATCGAGTTCGCCACGCTGGATGACCTGCAGCGAATCTGCGATGCCATCGGGCTGGATCCCGGCGCTGCCCGGCAGGCGGTCAGCGAGGAACCCGAACCGGCCGCTGCACAGCCGCCCGCACCCGGCGCCGTCTGACCTCGCGAGCACGCCGATCCCACGAGGGTGGGAGGCCCGAGCAGCTCCGGCGCTCGGTGGGCCTCAGCCTCGACGCTAGTGGCTCCCCAAGGAAGGGTTGCCCGGTCACGCCTCGCCACAGCGGATGTCGCCGCAGCGTGGGCGCCATGGATCCCGGCGCCGACCGGGCAACCCTTGTCGGCGTCGCCACCAGGCTCAGCGTGGGCGGCGCGCGACGGCCCGGTTGGTGAGGTGGGCGGCGAGGTCGGCGAAGGGCACGCCGGCGGAATCGGCCGCCGCCGGGACCAGGCTGGTGGAGGTGAGTCCCGGTCCGGTGTTCAGCTCGAGTACCCAGCAGGTACCGTCCTCGTCGAGGATCGCATCGGTGCGGGACAGGTCGCGGCACCCCAGCGCGAGGTGGGCTGCTCGGGCGACCTCCAGGCAGTGCTGGGTGAGCTCCCTGTCGATCTCGGCTGGTACCCGGAAGTCGGCGGCGCCGTGGGTGTAGCGGGCTGCAAAGTCGTACCAGCCCTGCTTGGGCCGGATCTCGACCGCGGGGAGCGGGGAGAGCCCGTCGACCACGGCGAGCGCGAGCTCGGTACCCAGCACCCGCCGCTCCAGCAGGACCGTGTCGTCGTACCCGAACGCCGTCATCAGTGCCGCGGGGAGCTGGTCGGCGCGTTCGACCAGGCGAACGCCAAGCGCGGACCCACCACGGTTCGGCTTGACCACCAAAGGGAGGCCGAGTTGGTCCACGGCCCGATCGAGCAGCGCACCCATGCCGAGCTCCCGCAAGGCCCCCTCGCCAACCGGGATGGCCTCCGGCACCCGGATTCCGGCCCGCCGCAGCACCGACTTGGCCGCCAGCTTGTCGAACGCAAGCCGGCTCGCATCGAAGCTGGAGCCCGTGTAGGGCATCCCCAACAGCTCAAGCAGCGCGGCGACCGTGCCGTCTTCGCCGAACCGACCGTGCAGAGCGAGGAAGGCAGCATCGAAGTAGCCCGCCTGCAGCGACTCGACCAACTGCTCGTCGGCGTCCAGCAGCGCGACCCGGTAGCCCTTCTCTTCGAGCCCTTCGGCGACTCGCCGGCCGGACCGTAGCGAGACCTCCCGCTCGAACGAGAGGCCCCCGGCGATCACGGCGACGGTGCAGTCGAAGCTCACTGCACCCCTCCCCAGGCTGCCGGCCCAGCCGCTTCGGGCTCGTCGGTGGGAGCCCGAAGGCCACCGAGTGCCCGCAGCAGATCCAGCTCCTCTTCCACGACACCGGCCAGACGCCGGACGCCCTCCCGGATGCGGTCGGGTGGCGGGAAGCAGTAGGAGAGACGGAGGTAGGAGCTTCCCTGGCCGTCGGCGAAGAACGACCCGCCGGGCACATAGGCGACCCTCGCGGTGATCGCCTTCGCCAGCATGGCCTTGGCGTCGAGGCGCTCCGGCAGACGCACCCACACATAGAAGCCGCCCTGCGGGTGGGTCCATGTCACCTCGGTGGGGAAGTCCTCCGACAGCGAGTCCAGCAGTACATTGCGCCGCTCGCGGTAGACGTCTCGGAGGGCCTTCAGGGTCTGCTGCCAGGGGTAGTCCGCGAAGTACCGGTAGGCGACGGCTTGGGCGAAGTTCGAGGAGCAGAGGTCCGCTGCCTCCTTTACGAGGACCAGCCGCTCGCTGATGGCAGGCGGCGCGAGCACCCAGCCGATCCGGAGACCGGGACAGAACGTCTTCGAAACGGTGCCGAGGTAGACGACGTTGTCCGGATCGCGACCGCGCAGGGTGGTCGGTGGGTCGCTCTCGAAGCCGAGCATCCCGTAGGGGTTGTCCTCGAGGATCAGGACGTCGTGCCGGCGGGCGATCTCGACGACCCGGTCGCGACGCTCGTCGCTCAGCGTCACCCCCGCGGGGTTGTGGAAGTTGGGGACGGTGTAGAGGAACTTCACCCGCCTCCCCTCGGCGGAGAGACGATGGAGTTCGTCGTTCAGTTCATCCGGGTCGAGACCGTCATCGTCGAGCCGGACGTGGCGGACCTGGGCCTGGTACTGGGAGAAGGCCGAGAGCGCCCCGACGTAGGAGGGACCCTCGGCCACGATGACGTCCCCGGGGTCGCAGAACATCCGGGCGAGCAGGTCCAGCGCCTGCTGGGATCCTGCCGTGACGACGATGTCGCCTCCGGAGGCGTGGATGCCCTCGCGCCGCATCAGGTCCACGAGGACCTCACGGAGCCGCGGGTCGCCCTGACCCCCGCCATACTGGAGGGCAGCGGGGCCTTCCTTTGCCAGGACCTCGCTCATGACGTCGCCGACCACATCGAGCGGCAGCGCGGCCGTGAACGGCATCCCACCGGCCAGGCTGACGATCTCGGGTCGGGCGGCGACGGCGAACAGTGCTCGGATCTCGGAAGCGGTCATCGCCCGGGTGCCGTGGGCGTAACGGTCGAGAAATGGGTCGTCAGCGCGCATACGGGGCAGGATACAGCCACCTGGGCTTGGCATCCTCGACACCGCGCCGAACCCGCTGCTAGCATCCACGTCCCTGCTGGCCTCAACCGGCGAGTTCCGGCGACCGTGGGTGCCCACCGTGCTGATGCCGCAGACCTGCGTCGGTGAGCCGTGAAGGAGCTTCCGTGCCCCGACCCACATGGCCAATCCTTCGACGAGTGGGGCAGAGCTTCCTCGCCGGCATCCTGGCCGGGATGGTCTGGGCCCTGTGCAGGATCAGGGACCGGCAGCTTTCGGTGTCCCATGGGGTCAGGTGACGAGTGGGTCGCAAGGTCAGCCCTCTGCTCCTCGACACGCTCCACCTGCTGCCCGAGCCGTGCCGGCACTGCGTGTTCTGGGAGCTCGCCGGCAGGGCGCGCCCTCGCGGGTCGGAGGAGGCCGGTCTCCAGAAGGAGGCATGGCTCTCTTCCGTCGTGCTCGAGTGGGGCGCGGCGGGGCATGTCCTGACGGTCGACGGGGCTGTCGCCGGCTACTCGCTGTTCGCTCCGGCCCGGTTCCTGGAGCAGGTGGGGGTCCAGGCTGCCAGGCCCGTGAGCAGGGACGCCGTACTACTGGCGGCCTTGGCCGTGGCGCCAGAGCACGAGGGTCAGGGCATCGGGCGGGTCCTGCTCCAGACGATGGCGCGCGATCTCACCAAGCGGAAGGTCAGGGCGGTGGAGGCCTTCGCCGACCGGGCGTGGACCGGCCGCAACTGCCATGTCCCGCTCGGGTTCCTGGAGGCCTGTGGCTTCCAGATCGTGCGAGAGCACCCGCGCTACCCGCTGCTGCGAATGGACCTTCGCACCGCCCTGCGCTGGAAGGACGCGCGCGAGGCGGCGCTCGAAGCGCTCCGGGTGCCTGCCTCCCAGCCGGCACTCCGCCCCGTACCGGCCGCGCGCCCAGAGCTGCGCCCTGACAACGGTCAGTAGCCGCTACCGCTGCGGGGCCCGCTACCGCTGCGGGGCCCGCACCGCGGGGCCGGCCCTAGAGGGCCGGTCAAGTAGTCCGGATGACCGGTTTGTGTCGCTGCGCTGATGCCCGTGACCTGCGCGTTCTTCTCGGCCGGTGGAGCAGTAGCCCCGCACCGGCCACTACTTG
>Ga0137369_10008278_pt1 | contig 10375 bp, 7 predicted proteins | sample SagtaG_12_FD_104918 | JGI IMG/M metagenome (GOLD analysis project Ga0137369, IMG submission 104918) | Vadose zone soil microbial communities from Sagehorn Ranch, Mendocino, California, USA - Sage1_L_113_16 metaG | ecosystem: Environmental > Terrestrial > Soil > Vadose zone | place: USA... | reverse complement strand
GGGTGGTTGATATCGGTGATGTCGCGGACGACGATGGCGTCGCTCCCGCGGAGTGTGACCAGGGCAAGGCAGCGATTGGATACAGAGCAAACGGCAGTCGGCGCCGAGCTGGGCGATGGCACAGCAGATGGCGACGCCGTCGCAGGTGGGCTCGGTGACGTTACCGATCCGGTGGGCGTGCCGCCGAACCCGCATGCGGCGGTCAACAGGGTGCTGATGGCTAGTACTCGCAACGCGGCAGCGGTTTTCATGACTTGTTGCCAGCGCTAACGCCCCCGACCGCCGTTAGTTATGGAGGCTGTCGGGCGGATTCCGCACTTTATCGCCATCTGGTGCGGAATCGGGCTCACAATTCCGCGCGTTTCGGCGATCTCGTGCGGAATTTCGGCGCTCTAGCCCGAGGTCATGTGCAGCTCGCCGTTGTTGCACTCGTACCGGTAGGTCCCACCGAGCAGGTGCGTGCCACCACCGCCTGACTGACCCACAGCGGGACACACGATCACGCGGCCGGCCATGTCCAGCCCGACCAGCAGCACGCCCAGCGACAGCACCGCGGCCAGCAGGCCCGCCAGCGCGCGAAGCCTCGACCGGGGCGTCCGCGCCGTCAGCCGGAAAGCGATCACAACCAGGATCCCGGCCACCACGAGCGGGAGGCCAATGGACATGGCGGCCAGGAGTCCAAGCCCGAGGAGCCCGGCCCCAGACGCAGCTCGTAGTGGCGCCCGGATCGAGACGATTTCCGGCCGTGGCAGCAAAGTGAGAGCGATCAGCGCGGCTATCACAGCCAGGTAGCTCGCCACGAACCGCGGGACGTAGGGCATGTCGTCCGACGACGACGCGTTCTGGGCGTTGATCAACGTCACATACAGCACGTCAGCCGTCAGCACGATCGCGAACGCGACCAGAGACAAGATCACAACGGCGCGTCGCTCCATCGCGCCGAACTCTAAGCCGGTCGGAAACCGGCTCCACCTACTATTAGTTCCGAAGTGGCGGAGCTCAGCCCCGGGCTGGAAGGTGTGGTGGCCGCTGAAACCGCCGTCAGCGAGGTCGACGGCGCGAACGGCCGTCTCATCTATCGCGGCGGATACCTGATCGAAGACATCGCGCCGGTCGCGAGCTTCGAAGAGATCGCGTACCTCCTCTGGCACGGCGAGCTTCCAAACGAGAAGGAGCTTGACGCCCTGCGCCAACAGATGGCGGCGGCCCGGAGCCTGAACAAATCCGCCCGCGGGACGCTGATGGCGATGGACCCCTCGATCGACGCGATGGACGTGTTGCGCACGGTCGTCTCGGCCCAGGGCGCCAGCAAAGCGCTGACCAAGCCGTCGCTGGAAGAGGCGATCGCGATGACGGCGATCTTCCCGACGATCGTCGGGGCCGCCCACCGCCGGCGCCAGGGCAAGGACCTGGTCGAACCACGAAGCGACCTCGGCCACGCGGCCAACCTGCTCTGGATGATGGACGGCCAGGAACCGGACCCGCAGAAGGTCCACTGGGTCGACTCCTACCTGGTCCTTCTCGCCGATCACGGTCTCAACGCCTCCACGTTCGCCGCCCGCGTCGTCGCGTCGACCGGCAGCGACCTCGCGTCGTGCGTCGTCGGCGCCATCGCAGCCCTGAAGGGACCTGCCCACGGCGGCGCCACTTTCGCCGCCCGCACCATGCTGGACAAGATCGGCTCGGCCGACAACGCGGAGAAGTGGCTGACCGAAGCGCACGGCCGGCACGAGCGCTTCTCCGGCTTCGGCCATCGCGTCTACCGCACCTACGACCCGCGGGCCAAGATCCTGCGCGAGATGGCAAAGCAAGCAGCGCCCGAGCTCCACCAGACGGCGGCCCGCACCGAGGAGGTCGCGCTCAAGATCCTCCACGACGCCCACCCCGAGCGCCCCAACGCGACCAACGTCGACTTCTGGGCCTCGGTCGTGCTCACTGGCGCGGGCATCCCCAAGGCGCTCTTCACCTGCCTGTTTGCCACCTCCCGCGTGGCAGGTTGGACAGCGCACGTGCTCGAATCACTGTCCGACTTGAGGATCATCCGGCCCGCCTCGCGCTGGGTCGGGCCCGAGCCCGGCCGGAAACCGCTCCAGCTCGCCAAGCGATGAGCGGCGGCAACAACAGCACTTACGTTCCGGGGCTCGAGGGCATCATCGGCGCCCAGACGGCCATCTCGCTGGTCGACGGAGCCAACGGCCGCCTGGTGTACCAGGGCTACGTCATCGCCGACCTCGCAGAGGCGATGTCCTTCGAGGAGGTCGCGTTCCTGCTTTGGGAGGGCCGCCTGCCGAATCGGGCCGAGCTCGACGCGCTGTCGTCGGAGCTGGCGAGCAGCCGCGAGCTGACCCAGGCCGCCACCATCGCGCTCGACGCGCTGCCGGCCGAGACCGACCCCATGGACGTCCTGCGAAGCGTGGTCTCGATCCAGGGCGTGGAGCACCGGCTCGCGAAGCCGACGCGCCCCCTGGCGATCCACGCGACCGGCTCCTTTCCCACGATTCTCGCGACCTTTTACCGCCGGCAGCTCGGGCTCCCACCCGTGAAGCCGCGGTCCGACCTCGGCCACGCGGCCAACTACCTCTACATGCTGAACGGCAAGGAGTCGAGCCCGGAGCAGGTCCGCGCGCTCAACACCTACCTGGTGCTTCTCGCCGACCACGGGATGAACGCATCGACCTTCACCGCACGCGTGATCGCTTCCACGGAGTCGGATCTGACCTCATGCCTGGTCGGTGCGATCGGCGCGCTCAAGGGCCCGGCGCACGGCGGCGCGCCGTCGGCCGTGATGGACCAGCTGGAGAAGATCGAGACCGCCGACCGCGCCGAGACCTGGCTGCGCGACGCCCGCAAGCGCAAAGAGCGCTTCATGGGTTTCGGGCACCGTGTGTACCGCGTCTACGACCCGCGCGCGAAGATCCTGAAAGAGATGTGCCGGCAGATGAACCCGAAGTTCTACGACCTCGCGTCGAAGGTCGAAGAGGTCGCGCTCCAGATCCTTCACGAGGAACACCCTGAGCGGCCGCAGTCGACCAACGTCGAGTTCTACTCGGCTGGTGTGCTCCAGGCGATCGGCCTGCCCAAGGAGTTCTTCACGCCGACGTTCGCCGTGGCGCGAGTCGCCGGCTGGAGCGCTCACGTGCTCGAACAGGCCGCCCACAACCGCATAATCCGGCCGCAATCGGAATACATCGGACCGGAGCCGCGGAAGCCAGTGCCTCTCGCCGAGCGCGGCTAGACCTCACTCGCCTCGATGGCGCCGCGTGGCGCAATCTCGGCCTGGCGGCGCTGACCTGGTTCTTGCTCATCGCCCTCGCGCTGGGCGCCTGGTTCGTGGTCGTGGTCCCGCTGCGGGCCGACATCCTCGACAACGACCTGACGCTGGTGTACATCGGCATCCGGATCGGCCTCGAGCAGGGCTGGTCACACATCTATTCGCTTCCACTCCAACACGACCTGTTCGCGCAGCTGCGACCCCACGGCGACTTCAACGACGGCGCCCGCTTCATCTCGCCTCCGCCCTACGCATGGCTCGTCCTGCCCCTGACCCTGCTGGGCGCGCGTGTGGCCGTCTACGCCTGGCTGGCCATCTCGGTCGCCGGGCTGGTCGGGGCGTGGTGGCTCGCCGCGCCCGGGTCCTGGCCGCGGCGCGGCCTGTGGCTGCTCGGAGCCCTCGCCTGGTACCCGGTGCTCTACGGCCTGAGCCTCGCCCAGCCCGACCTCGTCATCCTCTTTCTCGTCGCCGCGGCATGGTGGTTGGCCGAGGCCAGGAAGCCTTACCTCGCCGGGCTGGTGCTGGGCCTGTCGGTGATCAAGCCGCAGCTCACGCTGGTCCTGCCCCTCGTCCTGCTCTTCGCCGGGCGCTGGCGGATCGTCGCCACCTGGGCGGCGACGGCCGCGGTTCTCGCCGTCGCCTCGCTCGCCGCCATCGGGAGCCAGGGCCTGGCGGACTACTCGGCGCTTCTCAACGAGGCGCAGCACGTGGTCAACAACCGCTACTTCACCCTCGCTTACCTGCTCGGACCGGACACTCCGAGCTACGTGGCGCAGGCGGTGGTCGCCATCGCGGCGGCCGCCGCCGCTTACGCCAACCGCCGCGCCGGCCACGCCCGCGTGTTCGCGCTGGGCCTGGTCGCCACCTCCCTCGGCGCCACCTACTGGCACCTCCAGGACTACACGATCCTGGTCCTCGCAGCGTGGCTGTTCTGGCGAGAACCCTCGCCGGCCTGGCAGCGCTGGGGGCTGCTGGTCGTCGCGGTCGCCGGCGAGTTTGCGTGGCCGCTGACGCCGCTTCCGATACTCGTCGCCGTGGCCGTCTGGTTCGTCGCCCTGGCCCTGCCTCCAAAATCCTCGACCGCCGTCGCGGCCTGAGCCACCAGTGACCGCGGCCGACGTCCGGGTACCGCACGCGCGCTGGATCGCCGCCGGGGCCGCGCTGATCGTCTGCGGCGTCCTGCTCTGGTGGACGCGCACCTTCACCTTCTATTTCGACGAGTGGAGCTTCATCACGACCGCACCCGACTGGACGCTCGCCACCTACTTCGAGCCCCACAACGAGCACCCGTCCATGCTGCTGCGAGCCGTCTACGCAATCCTTCTCAACACCGTCGGGCTGCGCAGCTACATCCCCTACATGGCGCTCCTCTACATCTTCCATTTCGCCAACGTCGTCCTGCTGTTCGAGCTGGTGCGGCGGCGCTCTGGCGAGCTCGTCGGCCTGGCCGCCGCCTTGCTCCTGGTCGTCATCGGCGCCGGCTGGGAAGACCTGCTGTGGGCCTGGCAGCTCGCGTGGCTTGCGTCGGTGGCGTTTGGGCTCGGCGCGCTGATCCTGCTCCAGACCCCGGGGCGCGGGCGGATGGCCGCTGTTCTCGGGCTGCTGGCCCTCTCCCTTTCCTTCTCGGCCATCGGCGTCCCGTTCGCGGTTGCGGCCGGCGTCAAGCTGCTCCTGACCCCTGACCGAAGGCGAGACCTGGCGTGGCTCGGCCCGTTGGGCATCGCCCTGGTCGCCTGGTATGTCGTCTTCGGCCGTTTCGCGGAGCATCCCGACCCCCAGCCGACCGCGGCCAACCTGCTCCTCGATCCTCTCTATACGGCGTGGGGACTCAGCCAGAGCCTGGCCGGCCTCGCGGGCCTCGGCGACTGGATCGGCATTCCGCTCCTGGCCGCCGCCGTCCTGGCTCTCGCATGGTGGTGGCGCAATCACCGCCCCGATGCCTTCGCAATCGGCGTCTGTGCCGGCCTCCTCGCCTTCTATGGCGTCGCCGGCCTGACGCGCGCGCAGCTCGGCCTCCAACAGTCGGGGGCTTCGCGCTACGTCTACGTGGCGGCCGTCCTCTGGCTGATCGTGCTCGCCGACGCGGCGCGGGGCCTGCCGTGGCGGGGCACCTGGCGGCCGGCGCTCGCGGCGTGCCTGTTCCTGGCCTGCTTCAACAGCGGTGTCCTGCTCTTCGAGTTCGCGAGCGCCAAGACGCTGCAGATGGAGCGCGCCGTGGCCGACCTCCAGGCGCTGGCGGCCGAGCGCGAGGACGCGTGCCTCGACGCAACCGCCAAAGCCGACGTGCTGGTGATGCCAGGTGTGGGCCCTCCCGCCTACTACCGGGCGGTCGACCATTACGGCGACCCGGTGGCAGGCATCCCCGTGCGAGATCGAGGCGATTTCGAGTTCGCGCGGGCCAACCTGCGCAAGGCGAACTGCTGACCGTCCCTACTATTGATCCCAGTGCCGGAAGCTGATTTCGACGTCGCGATCCTGGGTGGCGGGATGGGCGGTTATCCCGCGGCCATCCGCGCCTCACAGCTCGGGCTCAAGGTCGCGCTGGTCGAGTCGGGCAAGCTGGGCGGCACCTGCCTGCACATCGGCTGCATCCCGACCAAGGCCCTCCTCGAGTCCTCGGAGCTCTACCACCGGGTGGCCAACCGGGGCGCCGAGTTCGGCCTCAAGGCCGAGGTCGTGGGCTACGACTACCCTCGCATCGCCGAACGGCGGGACGCCGTCGTCGCCCAGCTGTACAAGGGCGTCCAGTACCTCATGAAGAAGAACAAGATCGAGGTGGTGGCGGGCAAGGGCAAGCTGCGCGACCGCAACACGATCGACGTCAACGGCCAGCAGGTCAAAGCCAAGAACCTGATCATCGCCACGGGCTCCGTGGTCAAGACGCTGCCCGGTCTCGAGCTCGACGGGCAGTCCATCATCTCGTCGGACCACGCCGTGCTCTCGAAGAGCGCCCCCGAGTCGATCTGCATCATCGGTGCGGGCGCGGTCGGCGTCGAGTTCGCGACCTTCTACAACCAGCTCGGGGTCAAGGTCACGCTGCTGGAGGCGCTCGACCGCCTCGTTCCTCTCGAGGACGAGGAGGTCTCGAAGGAGATGCTCGCCCAGTTCAAGAAGGCAGGCATCGAATGCCGCCTAGGGGTCAAGGTCAGCGGCGCCAGGAAGGCGCGCGACGGCGTCAGCGTCGACACCGACCAGGGCGAGGTATGGGCGAAGCAGCTCCTGGTGGCGGTCGGCCGCGCCGCCGTCTCCAAAGAGATCGGCCTCGAGCAGATCGGCGTGCAGACACACCCGAACGGTTTCATCAAGGTCGACGAGTGGATGCGGACTTCGGCCGAATCGGTCCACGCCATCGGCGACGTCGTCGGCGGATACCTGCTCGCCCACGCGGCCTCCCACGAAGGCATCGTCGCCGCCGAGGACATCGCGGGCGAGCGCCTGGCTCCCATGGAGCAGAACCTGATTACGCGCTGCACCTACTCCCATCCCCAGGTCGCCTCGGTCGGTCTGACCGAGAAGCAGGCGCGGGACGCCGGACATGAGCTCAAGATCGGCACGTTCCCGTTCTCCGCCATCGGCCGCGCCCAGATCCACGGCGAGACGGCGGGCTTCGTGAAGATCGTCGCCGACGCCAAGACCGGCCAGATGCTCGGCACGCACATCGTCGGCGCCAACGCCACCGAGCTCATTGCGGAGCCGGCGCTGACCCAGCTGTTCCAGGGCGACGCCTGGGAGCTCGGTCGCAACATCCACCCCCACCCGACGCTGAGCGAGGCCGTGATGGAGGCGGCGATGGCCGTCGACGGCCACGCCATCCATTTCTAGCCGGCGCATGGCGCAAACCACCAGGACGCGCGAGGAGCACTCCTTCAGCCCCGAGTGGCACTTCCAGGATCCCGTGCCCTGGCGCGACACCGACCTGGACGAAAACATCCTGACCGAGTGGTTCCACTACATCCTGCTCGGCCGGCAGATCGACTACCGCTTCCAGGTCCTGAACCGGCAGGGACGGGCGCCGTTCATCATCTCCTGCGCGGGCCACGAAGCGGCGCAGATCGGCGTCGGCTGGCCGCTCAAGCCGAAATACGACTGGATCGCTCCTTACTACCGGGACGTCGTGCTGTGCATGCGCATGGGCATGACCCCGCTCGACCTCATGCTGTCGGTCCTGGCCAAGGCCAGCGACCCGGCGTCGGGCGGCAAGCAGACGCCCGGCCATTTCTCCGACTCGCGCCTCAACATCACGTCCGGCGGGTCACCGGTCGCGACCCAGATGGTGCGCGGCGCGGGTGTCGCCTACGCGATGAAGATGGACGGCACCGACAAGGTATTGCTCACCTGCTACGGCGAAGGCGCCGGCGCCGAGGGCGACGCCCACGAGGCGTTCAACTTCGCGGCCGTCTACAAGCTGCCGGAGATCTTCGTCTGCGAGAACAACGGATTTGCGATCTCGACGCCGTTCCGCAAGGAATACGCGATCGACTACGTCGCGCAGCGCGCTTCGGGCTACGGGTTCCCCGGCGTCACCGTCGACGGCCGCGACCCCGTCACCTGTTATGCCGTCTCGAAGGAAGCGATCGCGCGGGCAAGAGCCGGCGAGGGGCCGACCCTCATCGAGTGCCTGGTCGACCGCCTCGGCGCGCACTCGTCGGAAGACGACCAGCGCCGGTATCGCACGCAGGAGGAGATCGACACGCTAGCCGAGAACGACTGCCTCGAGCGTTTCAAGAAGCGGCTGGTCGAAGAGGGCGTGCTCACGACAAAGCAGGTGAGCGAGTTCGAAGAGTCGGTCAGAGAAGAGGTGACCGCCGCGACCAAGCAGGGCATGGAGGCGCCGGACCCGGCGCCCGAGGACGCGCTGACCAACGTCTACGCGATCGCGGCTCCGAAGGCGATCGCACCCGCGGCCGGGCTCGAGACCGAAGAGATGAACATGGTCGCCGCGTTGCGCTCGGCGCTGACCGAGGAGATGGAGCGCGACGGCCGCGTGATGGTGATGGGCGAAGACGTGGGCAACAAGGGCGGCGTGTTCCTGGTCACCGACGGGCTGCGGGCGAAATTCGGCGAGGCGCGCGTGATCGACACCCCGCTTGCCGAATCGTCGATCGCGGGGGTGGCGCTCGGCCTGGCGATCGCGGGCAAGCGACCCGTCGCGGAGATGCAGTTCACCGACTTCGCCCACATGGCCTTCAACTCGATCACCAACGAGATCGCCAAGTACCGCTACCGGAGCGACGGCGACTGGTCGGTGCCGCTGGTCGTCCGCGCCCCGATGGGCGGCCACGCGCACGGCGCGCTGTACCACTCGCAGTCGATCGAGGCGCGGTTCGCCACGCCGGGGCTGAAGATCGTCATCCCCTCGTCGCCTTATGAGGCGAAAGGCCTGCTGCTGGCCGCGATCCGGGACCCCGACCCGGTGCTCTTCTTCGAGCACAAGCGGCTGTACCGCAGCTTCAAGGAGGCGGTGCCCAAGGGCGAGTACCTCATCCCGCTGCAGGTCGCGCGCACGGCGCGCGAGGGGACCGACATCTCGGTCTTCTGCTACGGCCTGATGGTCCACTACGCGATGGAAGCGGCTCGCGCCCTCGAGGCTGACGGCGTGAGCGTCGAGATCATCGACCTGCGCACCGTCTACCCGCTCGACAAGGAGGCGATCATCGTCTCGGCGCGCAAAACGGGCAAGTGCCTCGTCCTGTACGAGGACAACTTCAGCGTGTCGGTCGGTTCGGAGGTCGCGGCGCTGATCGCCGACGAGGCGTGGCGGTGGCTGGACGCGCCGGTGAAGCGCTTCGGCGGCCTCGATGTGCCGTCGATGCCCTACGCGGTGCCGATGGAGGAGTACTTCATGCCGACGCCTGACAAGATCACGAAGGTCTTGAAGGAGCTCGCGGCTTACTGATGGCCGGCAAAACCACGCGGGTCGTCATGCCGCAGCTGGGGGAGTCGGTGCACGAGGGCACGATCTCGAAGTGGCTCGTCAAGCCGGGAGACAAGGTGGTCGAGTTCGAGCCCATGCTCGAGGTCGACACCGACAAGGTCAACGCCGAGGTGCCGGCACCCGTGTCGGGCATCCTCCGCGAGATCCTGGCCAAGGAAGGCGAAACGGTGCAGGCCGGGGCCGAGATCGCGGTGGTCGAGGTCGGGGGCGACGGGGCTGTGACCGCAACGCCTGAGGCCCCCGCGCCGGCACCGAAGACGGAGGCGCCGAAGGTTGAAACGGAGGGTGCCGTCCCCACCCGGCCGGCTACGCCGGCCGACCTCCCCGGCAAGCGGGGAGGTGAAGCTCCCCACCCGGCGCCTTCGGCGCCGACCTCCCCACAAGGTGGGGAGGTGAAGGCCGACCTCCCCGGCAAGCGGGGAGGTGAAGAGCCGCATCGCTATTCGCCTGGGGTCCAGATGGCGGCCTCCGAGCTCAAGGTCGACCTCTCCCGTGTGACCGGGACCGGGCTCGGTGGCCGGGTGACCAGGAAGGACGTCCAGGAGTTCGCGACGCGAGCCAAGGCCGCCTCGAGCGCGCCGCCGCCTTCGCCGGCGCCCGTCAAGCCGGCCGAGGGTGACGAGGTCGTCCCGCTCACCCGCGTGCGCCGCCTGATCGGCGAGAACATGGCCCGCGCGAAGGCCACGATCCCTCATGCGTGGCAGACGCAAGAGGTCGACATGTCAGGCGTCGTCGCCAACCGCAACGCGAGCAAGGGCGCGTTCCAGAAGCAGGAGGGCTTCTCCCTCACTTACCTGCCGTACGTGATGGCCGCCGCCGTCTCCGCGCTGCGCGAGCATCGCGAGGTCAACTCCACGTTCAACGAGACCGAGCTGATCGTGCACCGCGACATCAACCTCGGCATCTCCGTCGGCATGGAGGACACGCTCCTGGTCCCGGTCGTCCGCCGGGCTGACGGCCTGTCGATCGCCGGCCTGGCGCGCGCGGTCAACGACCTGGCGACGCGAGCCCGCAACAAGCAGCTCAAGGCCGACGAGCTGGCGGGCGCCACATTCACGGTCAACAACTCGGGCACCTTCGGCACCCTGTTCAGCTACTCGGTCATCAACCCCGGCCAGGCCGGCATCCTGACCATGGAGGCGATCGTCGAGCGACCCGTCGCCGTCGAG
>Ga0137369_10008277_pt1 | contig 10375 bp, 9 predicted proteins | sample SagtaG_12_FD_104918 | JGI IMG/M metagenome (GOLD analysis project Ga0137369, IMG submission 104918) | Vadose zone soil microbial communities from Sagehorn Ranch, Mendocino, California, USA - Sage1_L_113_16 metaG | ecosystem: Environmental > Terrestrial > Soil > Vadose zone | place: USA... | reverse complement strand
CGGATCGCCTCGATCTGGCGGTCGCCGTGCCCGGTGTCCTGCTCGGCGTGCAGCTCGTACGTCGCCGCGGCGCGCGCGCTGAAGCCGTAGTGCTTCGTCATCGCCTCGAACATGCCGGCCGCGGCGCCATCCGGACCGCCGTGCATGGCCTCGACGAACGACAGCATCGCGATCCCTTCGAGCGCGCTCCGCCGCTGGCAGCAGCCGACGATCATCTCGATGGCCGCGAGCGTGCCCGGCGCGGCCTCGGCGGCGTCGGCCTGCTCGTGCGTGAGACCCGCCTCCTCGAGGAACTGGAGCATCACGTCGACGTGCGTCTTCTCGCCGCCGAGCTCCTCCATGAAGTTCTCCATGACGATGGGCATGAGGTCGTAGTTCCGCTCGTTCACGACGTTCGTGACGATGTAGCCGAAGAAGACCGGATTCATGCGGACGCGAAGGTAGTGCTGCATCTCGGCGCGGGCGATCTGCTCGCGCGTCCAGCGGTGCTCGCGGACGCCCTTGAACCAGGGGTGCTCCTTCATCTCGAGCGCGCGCGCATATCCCCACAGCTCGTCGATGAAGGCGTTCGGATCCTTCGCGGTCACGGGTCGCGATGGTAGACCGGCCGGACCGCGTCGTTGCGGCCCGGCCGGTCCGCGGATCCCCTAGCCGCCGAGCTTCCGGTCCTGCGCGCTCTTCACGAAGGACGTGTCGATCATCTTGCTGACGTCGACGTTCTTGATCTTCTCGTTGTCCGCGCCGAGGATCGCGATGGAGTCCTTGAACTGCTCGACGCTCGGCAGCGGGTACAGCGGTGTGACGGGGCTCTTCCCGGCGATGAAGAAGTCATAGGCCTTCTCCATCGATGCGGTGTTGTCGCTCTTGAAGTACTTCTTCAGGACCGCGACCGAGCCCTCCTTGTCCTTGACCATCTTCGCCCGCGCGATGACGGTCGCGTCGATGTACGCCTGGATCGTGTCCCGGTTCGCGTTCAGGTAGCTGCGCTGCACGATGATCCCCGTGTTCGCGGCCGGCAGCTTCTGTGACGCGAGGTCGATGATCGGGTTCAGGCCGGCCTTCACGAGCTCCTCGTCCTCGGGCGGGTCGTCGACGCCCGCGTCGATGGACCCGTTCAGGAGCGCCGCGGTGCGGTTCGCGTGCGAGCCGACCGCGACGATCTGGACGTCCTTGTCCGGGTCGAGGCCGTTGGCCTTCAGTGCCGCGCGCGTCGCGATGTCGCTCGAGCCGCCCTTGTTCGAGACGCCGACCTTCTTGCCCTTGAGGTCGGCCACGGTCTTGATGCTCTTCTGCGCGTAGAGGATGTACGGGTAGACCGTCGCCATGTTGCCGACGAGCACGAGGTCGGCTCCCTGGGCGACCGCGCTGAGCGCCTCCGAGCCGCCGAACTGACCGATGTGGATCTTGTTCGCCAGGAGCGCGGCGCTGGTCTGCGCCCCGCCGCTGATCGACTGCATGTCCACCTCGAGGCCCTGCTCCTTGAAGATGCCCTTCTCGAACGCGTAGTACATGACCCAGTCGTCGCCGGTGATGTTGCTGTAGGCCGCGATGACCTTGGTGCAGCACGGCCGCGGCGTCGCCGTGGGCGCCGTCGTGGCGGCGGCCTGCGTCGGTGCCGTCGTCGGCGCGCTCGTCGCGGCCGGTGTCGAGCCGCCGCATGCGGCAGCCAGGATCGCGAAGACACCCGCGAAGACAGCCAGTTTGAGCCTCATCCTCTGGTCCTTCCCGCCTTCCTAGCGTTCATTTCTCGGTCCCCTATCGCCTGATGTCCGGTCGCCAGCTCTGGAATCTCTTCTCTATACGTCCGAGGAGCGTCGTGAGGAGCATGCCGCTGCCGGCGATGATGATCACGCCGACGAACATCTTGTCCATCTGCAGCGTCACGCCGTAGTCGGAGATCAGCTTCCCCACCCCGTGCCTCGCGGCGATGAGCTCGCCGACGACCACGCCGGTCAGCGCGTGGCCCACGCCGAGCCGGAAGCCCGTCAGGATGAACGGCACGGACCCGGGAAGCACGACGCGCCGGAAGATGAGCGCATCGGAGGCGCCGAACGATCGCGCGACGCGCAGGAGGGCGGCCTCGGTGTTCCGCACCCCCGCCATCGTGTTGATGATGACCGGGAACAGCGCGCCGAGGAAGATCACGGCGATCTTGGACTCGATGTCGATGCCGAGCCAGACGATGAATAGCGGCACGAGCACGATGCGCGGCGTGCTGTAGAAGAAGTTCACGTACGGGTCGAGCGCGTACTGGAACCGCGTGTACCACCCCATGAGGAGACCGAGCACGAGGCCGGCGACGACGGCCAGGCCGTACCCGATCGCGACCTCTTCCGCGCTGGTGGCGATGTCGACCCAGATGTCGCCCTTCTGGAAGAGCTTGATGCCCGCCTGCACGATCGCGAGAGGGCCAGGCAGGAAGATCCCGGCAAGCCCGGCGTTGGCGGCCAGCTGCCAGGTGGTCAGAACGAAGACGACGCTCGCGGTGCCGACCGCGGGCGCCTCGTAGCGCTTCCAGCGCGTCGGCCGCATGACGGACCGGCGCTCGGGATCCTCGACGATCCGGCCGCGGGCCGCCAGGACGCGGTCGGCCTCTTTGACGCTCACGCGGGCACGCCCGCCACGAGGCGCTCCGCGGGACCGGCGAGCTCTTCCTGGATGCTCTCCCAGACCTGATCCTCGTAACCGAGGAATTTCGGGTCGCGCTTCACGCGGAGCGTGCGCGGGCGCGGGATGTCGACGTCGATGGTGACCTTCACGCGGCCCGGGCGCTTCGTGAACACGATGACGCGGTCGGCGAGGTAGATCGCCTCCTTGATGTCGTGCGTGATGAAGAGCGCGGTCTTGCGGTCCTTGTTCCAGATCCGCAGCAGCTCGAGCTGCATCAGCTCGCGCGTCTGCGCGTCGAGCGCGGCGAACGGCTCGTCGAGGAGGAGCATCTCCGGGTCGGTGAGGAGAGCGCGCGCGAGGTTGACGCGCTGCTGCATGCCCCCCGAGAGCTCACCGGGATAGGCATCCTCGAAGCCCTTCAGCGCGACGGGCTCGATGTACTGCTGGGCGCGCTCCTTCGCTTCCTTCGCCGGCATGGTCCCCTGCGCCTCGACGCCGAAGATCACGTTGCCGGTCACCGTGCGCCAGGGCAGCAGTCCGGGCTGCTGGAACACCACCGCGCGGTCGCGGCCCGGCGCTCGGATCTCGCGACCGTCGAGGGTCAGCGATCCGGCCGCGATCGGGATCAACCCGTCGACGGCGTTCAGGAAGGTCGTCTTGCCGCATCCCGACGGCCCGACGATGGCGACGAACTCACCCTCCGGGATCTCGAGATCGACACCGTTGACCGCCGTGAACAGCGTCTCGGAGCGGGCAAGCCAGTACTCGATCGCGACGCCCTGGGCCTGGAGCTTCGCCATCCCCAACGGCTGAATGGTCATACCAATTGCGCCGGTCCGCAAGGGGAGCGCGCGGGCCTACATGGGCCAGCTCTTGGGGAAGACCTTGCGCATCGCCTTGTACGTCGGATCGCTCGCGTGCTCACGCGCGATCCGCGCGAGCGCGCGCACCAGCTCGCTCTTCGACATGCTCACCGCGCTGGAGACCATACCCGTGGTCTCCTCGAAGGTCGCCCTTCAGTTGCGGCGTCAGCCCTGCATGCGCTCCAAGATGTAACGGTCACGTTCCGGCAGTGGCATGACCCTGACGCTAGTCCGCGGCGGGGTGGACGTCGATCGCCTCGACGCGCGCCGACGGCGTTCCGTCGTCGCCGATGCGCAGCGTGAAACGGGACAGCGCACGCCAGCCCTCGCGGCCACGGCTCGCGCGCAGGATGAGGAAGCAGTTCTCGATCTCGTCGCCCGGCGCCGCGTCGATGCGAGCGGGCAGCTCGAGGCTCGCGCTCGCGCGCGCGGGTATCCGGAGCGAGCGGCGCAGGCGAGAGCTATGGAAGCGGCCGTGCGGGTGCCATGCCTCCGTCACGGTGACGGGCGTTGCTCCGCCGTTCCGGATCCGCCACGTGACGAGCCAGGACCGCTCGCCGCGGCGGCGTATCGCCTCGAACGACACCGCGATCCGCGGCGATCCGCGCTGCGCCACCGCGCGATGATGATCGTCCGCGGATGTGGCACCGGGGATGCATGGCAGCGCCAGGACATGCGGGTCGTTCTGAGCGAGGAGCCCGCCGCCTAGATCCGGAACTCCCCGAGCGCGATCCGCTCGCGTCCGCCCATGTAGGGCCGCACCGCCTCCGGGATGACCACGGACCCGTCGGGCTGCTGGTAGTTCTCCATGACCGCGATCATCAGACGCGGCAGCGCGAGGCCGGACGCGTTCAGCGTGTGGACCAGCTCGGCCTTGCCGCCGGCCTCGCGCCGAAAGCGGATGTTCGAGCGCTCGGCCTGGAAGTAGCCGCAATTGGAGATCGACGAGACCTCGAGCCACTCCGCCTGCCCCGGTGCCCACGCCTCGAGGTCATAGCCCTTATGCGAGTTGAACCCGAGGTCGCCGGTGCACCGCTCGACGACGCGCGCCGGGATCCGCAGCGCGCGGAGCACCTCGATCGCGAGCTCGCGCATGAGCTCGAGCTCCTTCGGCGAGTCCTCGGGAAGGCAGTGGACGACCATCTCGACCTTATCGAACTGGTGGCCGCGCTTGATGCCGCGCACGTCGCGCCCGGCGCTCATGTGCTCGCGCCGGAAGCACGCCGTGTACGCGACGTACCGCCGCGGGAGGTCCGCGGCGTCGAACGTCTCGTCGCGGTGCATCGCCACGAGCTGCGGCTCCGCGGTCGGCACGAGCCACAGATCGTCCTGCGTGTCGCGGTACAGGTTGTCGTCGAAGTGCGGGAGCTGGCCGGTCGCGGTGAGCGTCTCGCGCTTCGTCAGGAACGGCGGATAGATCTCCACGAATCCACGCGGGAGCTTCAGGTCGATCATCCACGCGATGAGCGCCCGCTGGAGCGCGGCGCCCGCGCCGCACAGCACGTAGAAGCGGGACCCTGACAGCTTCGTCCCGCGCGGGATGTCGAGGATCCCGAGCGCTTCGCCGATGTCCCAGTGCGCCTTCGCCGGGAACGGGAGGTCGCGCACGGGGTCCTGCGACACGACAGGGTCGTCCTTCTCGTCCTTGCCCTGCGGGACCGTCGGGTCGATGACGTTCGGGATCCAGAGGAGGTCCTCGTCGATCTGCCTCTGCGCGACCGCGAGCTCGGCGTCGATCGCCTTGATCCGGCCGCCCACCGTGCGCATCTGCTCGCGGACCTCGGGCGTCGGCGGTCCCCCCTTGCTCGCGCGGTTCCGCTCGGCCTTCAGCGTCTCCGACTCCGTCTTGAGCGCACGGACCTTCCCATCGAGCTCGATGATCCGGTCGAGCGGCGCCTCGAAGCCGCGCAGCTCGAGCGTGCGCCGCACTTCGTCCGGGTCCTGTCGGATGCGGTCGATCGGTCGCATGGTGAGCGGGTATGGTGCCCGACCCGGAGCGATCGCGCCGGGTAGTCTCGCGACGCCATGCGTCCGCTGGTCCAGCTCGTCGCGTTCGAAGGGCCCGACCGCTACTCGTTCGTCGGCGGCCTCGCGACGCGGATGAACGACCTCGCCGAGGCGCTCGTCGATCGCGGCTACGACGTGCGGCACCTGTTCGTCGGCGACCCGGACCTCCCGCACGTCGAGGAGCGCCTCGGCGGTCGCCTGACCCTCGTGCGTTGGGGCCAGTGGATCAGCGCGTACCACCCGAAGGACGTGTACGACGGCGAGGATGGCAAGTGGCGGGACTTCTCGCGGACGGTCCCGCGACATCTCGTCGACGAGGTCATCGTCCCCGCGGCGGAGCGCGGCCGGCGCACCGTCGTCCTGTTCGAGGATTGGCAGACCGCCGACGCCGCGATCGGGACCGCGCTGCTGCTGGGGGTGCGCGAGCGCCGCGGCGCGGCGTCGCTGTTCTGGAACGCGAACAACACGTACGGCCTCGGCGCCATCGACCTCGTGACGCTCGAGCGCGCCGCGACCGTCACCACGGTCTCGCGCTTCATGCGCGCGGCGCTCGCCGCCGAGGACGTCGACGCGGCGGTCCTGCCGAACGGGATCGCCGAGCGCTGGCTCCGGCCGGTCCCGCTCGAGGATGTGCGCGCGATGCGCGCCGCGTTCGGCGACCGCCCGACGCTCGTGAAGGTCGCACGGTTCGACCGCGACAAGCGCTGGGACTGGGCCGTCGACGCCGTCGCGGCGATGCGCGCGACCGGGCAGCGCCCGCGCTTCGTCATGCGCGGCAGCCGCGCGGACTACGCCGACACGGTCTGGCGCCAGGTGCGCGACCGCGGTCTCGTGGTCGAGCCACTGCGGCTCGCGCCGGACGCGCCGACCGCGGACGTGGCCGCGGCGATCGGCCGGTCGACAGGCGACATCGTGTTCCTCGACTTCTTCGTCTCCGAGCCCGCGCTGCGCGCGCTCTACGCGACTGCCGACGGCGTCCTCGCGAACTCCGAGAAGGAGCCGTTCGGCCTCGTCGGGCTCGAGGTCATGGCGTGCGCCGGCATCGCGTACGTCGGCCGCACCGGCGAGGACTACGCGATCCCGTACGGGAACGCCGTCGTCGTGCAGACCGACGACCCGCGCGAGCTGGCCACGCACCTCTCGTACGTGCGCGAGCGGCCCGGCCTCGCCGAGCGGATCCGCGCCGAGGGCCAGGCGACCGCGGAGCGGTTCGCGTGGCCGCGGATCATCGAGGCGCTCGAGGCGACGTGGGACGCCGCGGCCCGTCTGGGTAAGTGATCCGCCCACCCAGATGGCGGCTCAGCGGCCGCGGTCGTTCGTGCAGCGGCCGAGCAACGTCCGCCCTTCGAGCGCGTTCTGTCCGCAGGCCATCACTCCAGACCGCGGCGACGAGGAGGGGATCCTGGGAACGATCGCTGTCCAGCGCGCTCACGCGCATGCCAGCGTGGGCGCACAGGCGACGTGGCGCGAGGATCTCATCACCGGCCTGCTCGCGACCCTGCTCGTGGTCGGCCTCTTCGTCGACGGCTGGAACCACATCAACCTCCAGAACGGCGCGCTCGGCAGCTTCTTCACGATCTGGCACGGGCTCCTCTATCTCGGCTTCAACGCCACGGCCCTCTGGGTGGTCACGCGGAATCCGCACCTCTACAGGCGCGGCGCGCATCCGGAGCCCTACTTCTACAAGCTCCTCGGCATCCCTCTCCGCTATCCGTTCGCCATCGGTGGGCTGGCCATCGCGACGGTCGGCCTCTTCGGCGATATCGCCTGGCACACCGCCTTCGGCGAGGAACGCGGCGTGGCGCGCGTCATCGCGCCCTTCCATCTCCTCCTCTTCGCCGGCGCCGCGGGGCTCGTGTCGGCGCCGCTCCGTTCGGCCTGGTACGCGCCGCGCTTCTATCCAAGCGGCGCCTCGTTCCGCACGCTCCTGCCGCCGCTGCTGTCGTTGACGCTCGTCACGTGCGTCGCGGCGTTCATGTTCCAGTGGCTCAACGCTTTCCTCGACTGGACGCCGTCGGTGGCGATCGGCCGAATCCCCGCGGAGCTCGCTCGCGACGAGCGGATCCGAGGCACGACCGAGTTCGCCGGAGCCGCCCGGATCCTCTTCACCGGCCTCATCCTCCTGGCGCCGCTCTTCCTCGCGCTGCGACGCTGGCGGCTGCCATTCGGCAGCGCGACCCTGCTGTTCGTTGGCACGAGCTTCGCGATGAGCGCCCTGACCAGCTTCGATCTCGGGGCGACCGTCGTCGCGGCGCTGCTCGGCGGGCTCGTCGCCGATCTGGTGATCGACGCCTACCGGCCCGACCCCGAGCGGCCGCTCGGCTACCGCGTCATGGCCCTCGTGACGCCGCTCGTGTTGTGGTCGAGCTACTTCCTGATCCTCGCGTGGGTCTACGGGATGGTCTGGCCATGGGACCTGTGGCTCGGGACGACCCTGCTCGCGTCCATCTCGGCCCTGCTGCTCAGCTACGTCGCGATCCCGCCGGTCGTCCCCCCGCCCGACACCGACGAGCTCACCAAGCACCTCAGGGAGGACGAGCGTGGAAGCACGTAGACCCGGGCCGGCGCGTGGATACAGCCGGCGAACGTTCCTCACCGGTCTCGGCATCGGGCTCGGCGGCGCCGGAGCGGCGGGCGTCGCGACGGGAATGAGCCTGGGTCGGGCGGATCTCCGGTCGCACGCGACCGTGCCCGGCAACTTCAGCCGTCTCTTCCCCGACCTCCCGCCGTTCTTCGAGAGCCTCCGCCCGGCGGGCGCGACCGATCAGCTCCGCGACGTCCTGCGTGACATCGGGAAGCTCGGTGGGCTGCTCGACGCCAAGGATCGCCTCGCCGCCGGCCCGGTCGCCCTGATCGCGGATCGCGCGGTGAACGGGAACGACCCGCCCACGAACCCCGACAACCCGACGCACACCGCGGGCGTCACGTTCTTCGGCCAGTTCATGGACTTCGACATCACGTTCGACAGCCGCTCGACGCTCGGTGTGCCGACGGACCCGCTGGCCACGCCGAACGCGCGCATGGCCGCGTTCGACCTGGACACGATCTACGGACAGGGGCCGTTCGTGACCCCGCAGTTCTACGACCCGGAGGATCCAGCGAAGCTGAGGATCGAGAGCGGCGGGATCTTCGAGGACCTGCCGCGCAACGCGGACATGATCGCCCTCATACCGGACCCGCGCAGCGATCAGCACATCATGATCGCGGGACTCCACTGCGCCTTCATCCTGTTCCACAACAAGGCCGTCGATCACGCACGCGCTCAGGGTCTCCTCGATCCCGCCGCGATCTTCGCCGAGGCGAAGCGGCTGACGGTCTGGCACTACCACTGGCTGATCCTCAACGAATTCCTGCCGCTGTTCGTCGGACCCGAGCTCGTGAAGGACGTCCTCACGAACGGGCGACGCTTCTATCAGCCCGAGACCGGTCAGGCGACGATGCCGATCGAGTTCCAGGGAGCGTGCTTCCGGATCGGCCACACGATGATCCGGCCGTCGTACCGCGCGAATCTGAAAGGCGACAACGGGAAGCCCTTCTTCGGATTCATCTTCGACCCGAGCCTCGGCGACATCACGCAGGGACCCGGCAGGGACCCGGGCGACCTCCGGAGCGGCTTCCGCGCCCCGAGGCGCTTCATCGGATGGCAGACGTTCTTCGATTTCCGCGACGGCGAGGTGAAGCCCAACAAGATGCTGGACGAGAAGATCTCGACGCCGCTGTTCACGCTGCCGCTGGGCGCGATCGCGAGCCACAAGGCGCCCACCGCGCTGATGCAGCGGAACCTGCTGCGCCACATCACCTGGTCGATGCCGTCCGGTCAGTCGATCGCGCGGGCGATCGGCGTCGAGCGGCTCAGCGCGGACGATCTCAAGGAGCTTCGCGCCTACGACATGGGCCTCGAAGAGAGCACGCCGCTCTTCTACTACATGCTCAAGGAAGCGACGCTCGTGCCGGACCGCGATATCGGGCGCAACATGGGCGGATACCACCTCGGGCCGGTCGGCGGGCGGATCGTCGCCGAAGTGGTCGTGGGTCTCTTGCAGAGCGATCCCGGGTCGTGGGTCGCGAAGCAGCCTGATTGGACGCCGATGCTGCAGAACCCCGGGAGCGGATTCCGCATGACCGACTTCCTGACCTTCGCCGGCGTGGATCCGGCCACGCGCCATGCGCGCCACCCCGAAAGCGCGTGAGAGGGACCGCCGCCCTGCGAGCGCGCTAGACGAAGAACGGGGTCATCGCGCGGCGCTCGACGAGCTCGGCCATCTCGGCGTCGGTCGGTCGCGGGCCGCCGCGGCTCGCGGCGTCGAGGACCTTCGGGAGCAGGCCGAGGTCGCCGACCGTGTTGAGGAAGAGGCCGGGCCGCGACAGCACGAAGCGCACGGCGAGATCGATGTCGCGCTGCTCGGTGAGCGGCTCGTACCAGGTCGTCGGCGTCGCCGGGCGCTCGCCGTGCCACGCGCCGAGCGTGATCGCCTTGATCGTCTGCATCGCGACGCCGCGCGCTTCGCACAGCGCGATGAGCGCCTCGGCATCGGCCGCGTACTGGCCGCGCATCTGGGTCACGTTGTAGGGGAAGAGCACGCTGTCGAACGCGAACCGCTCGAGGCTGCGGCGGTGCTGCCGCGGCGCGAGGATCCCGTGGCCCGTGACGCCGATGGAGCGCGCCAGGCCGGCATCGCGCGCTTCGACCGCCGCGCGGAGCGCGCCGTCCGGCGCGAACGCCTGCTCCCATTCGTCCTCGGCGACGAGGTTGTGCAGCTGGATGAGGTCGACGTGGTCGGTGCCGAGGCGCGCGAGCGACCGCCGGATCTCGTCGCGCGCCTCAGCGTACGTGCGCTTCCCCGTCTTCGTCGCCACGAAGAAGCGGTCACGGCCATGGCGCGCGAGCCACGGCG
>Ga0137369_10008270_pt1 | contig 10381 bp, 10 predicted proteins | sample SagtaG_12_FD_104918 | JGI IMG/M metagenome (GOLD analysis project Ga0137369, IMG submission 104918) | Vadose zone soil microbial communities from Sagehorn Ranch, Mendocino, California, USA - Sage1_L_113_16 metaG | ecosystem: Environmental > Terrestrial > Soil > Vadose zone | place: USA... | reverse complement strand
TCGGCATTGAGGTGGAGCCAAAACGTTTTGGCTCGCCGGCATCCAATCTAGCAGGGGCGGCAGGTGCTGTCAAGACTTGGCCACCGTCCTCGCCGTCTTACACCTCGCCTGCTCGCTCATCTGTGTGCGCTACCTCCGGCGCGCCGAGACATCCGAGACCGGCGGCTCCCGCGGAATGCCGGCTAGCGGAACTGCCTGAAGAACGTGCGGAGATCCGCCGCGAGCAGCTCCGGCTCCTCCAGCGCGATGAAGTGGCCGCCGCGAGAGAACTCCGTCCAGTGTCGGAGGTCGGTGTAGCGCCGCTCGACCCAGGCGCGCGGCGCGCGCTGCACGGGCTCGGTGGTCAGCGCCACGCCGGTCGGGACCCGGATGCGCTCGTCCGGGCCGACAGCCCGTGGGTCACGCGCCCGCTCGTAGTACGACCGGGCCGACGAGTTGGCGGTCTGGGTCACCCAGTAGACCATCACGTTCGTGAGCAGCTCGTCCTTTGTGAAGGCCCGCTCGAAATCGCCGTTCGGGTCGGTCCAGGCGCGCCACTTCTCGACGATCCAGGCCGCGAGCCCGGCCGGCGAGTCGTTCAGGCCGTACGCCAGCGTCTGCGGGCGGGTCTCCTGGACGCGGTTGTAGCCGCCCTCCTCCTGATCCCAGCGCCGCTGCACTTCCAGAAAGGCGTGCTCCGCTTCGGACAGGTCCGATTCGTCCGGGCCAAGGTGTGGGCGCGGGAACCCGGGCATCATGGTGTGGATCCCGATGAGTCGCTCCGGATAATCCAGGCCGATGAACGCCATGATGACGGCCCCGATGTCGTTGGCGTGGGCCGCGAAGCGCCCGTAGCCCAGGCCGTCCATCAGGCGGACCCACAGACCGGCGACGCGAGACCGCGTCATCCCTCGCTCGAGCGGGCGCTCGGAGAACCCGAACCCGGGCACCGAGGGCACCACGACGTCGAAGCTGTCGCGCGGATCCGCCCCGTGCGCGGCGGGATCGGTTAGCAGCGGAATGAGCTTGAGCATCTCGGTGAACGAGCTGGGCCAGCCGTGCGTGACGACCAGCGGGATGGCGCCCGGCGTCGTCCCACGCTCGTGGATGAAGTGAATGCCGAGCCCGTCCACCTCGGCCCGGAAATGGGCGAAGGCGTTGATCGCCCGCTCCTGCGCCCGCCAGTCGAAGCCCTCGTGCCAGTAGGCGATCAGCTCCCGCATGTACGCGAGGTTCGCCCCGTACTCCCAGCCGGCCTCGCTCACCTCATCAGGCCAGCGGGTCCGCGCCAAGCGTTCCCTCAGATCATCGAGGCTCGCCTCCGGGACTGCAATGCGGAAGGACTCCACCTGCAACGCTCATCCTTCGCGCTCGAGATGCTACCGTCGTGTCGGGGCTATTGTAGGCGCGACCGAGGCGATTCCCCACCTGCAGGCGGGTTGTGAAACACCTGCAAGAAGCGGAACGCCCCGATTGGCGCATACAGTCCGGGCGTTCGCGATCTGGCCGAGAGGGTGAGCCGCGTCCGCCGAGCGCGATTACTCATTCACCGCCCGGCGGTGACCTGCGTCCGACCGGAGCATCGATCAGCGAGTCGTTCGCTTGGCCAGCACGTGTTCGGAGACCGGGTACTCGGCAACTTCCGCCACCGCCCGGCCTCTTAGGTCGCGCTCCTCCCACCTGGCGTAATAGTAGTAATCAGAGTCTCCGTCGAGGTCCGCCTCCTCGAGCCACGTCAAACCGCGGGTGGCGCGATAATAGGTGACGATTGGCGCAACCCACGGAGTCGTTCCGAGGCTCACTTGGCGGCCCACACGGTCTGAGGACTCATACTCCACCGCGAGGTCGTCGATCATCCGCCGCGCATCGGCGTAGACCCACGCCTCCTGGGTAGAGGCAAAATCCAACGAGTTTACCGCGTGGACCAGACAAAGAACCCCGACCAGGGCCGCCAGACCCACGCCGAACGGTCTTGCAGGCCCACCTATGGACGTGACAGCGTACAGACAATTCAGTGCCAGCAGGCCCAATACCGGAACGAACCGAATCGTCATCCTCGCATTTACACCGCCCACGCCAACTACGTAGTGATCGCCAATCGTTGCCGAAGCCATACGCCCGCCGATCGGCAGGATCGACAACGGCAGCGTGGATCCGCCAATCCTGTAGCGGAGCAGGTGCGCCACGAGCAGCGCGCAATTCACCAGCACTACAACGGCGACCGCCGTCGCCACGATTGGCATCCACTCCGCCAAGTAGCTCCGCCCGTACAACGACAACTGGAGGAGCGACGTGATCGTGACATTCCAGAAGTTCGGCTGCTGGCCGGGGAAATCACCCCCACCACCGGGCGAATGAATGTCGTTTGCCTGCCCTAGCCTCAATATCCCGGGCACCATCACCACGGCCCACATCAGGGTGCTGATGAGCAGCGGCAAGTTTCTGTATAGCGCGATAATTCCGAGCTTCTTCAAACTGAGACCTTGTTTAGCTCTCACCATAGCTCTCACCAACCTCCACAGCGTGAGGACAGCAAGGACGCCCGCCAACGCAACATAGAAATGGATGAAGGTAAGAGATGCCATAACAGCATATGCGGCAAACAGAGGTGGGAGAAATAGATCGGTTGGCTTGAGCTCTTCCGCGTCAAAGCATCTCAGAGCGAAGTACAAGCTGCCAAGCATGAAGGCCAAGGCCAGACCGTAGCCGCGGGCCAGGGAAAAGTGCTCAAGTAAAAATGGATTTGCGTTTAGTAGTATGAATCCGGATAGTTTTATGAGACTACTCGAAAACCTGTCGACGAGCAGATACGAGAAGGACAGGTACATCAGGTGCGCCAGCAAGTTTGGCGCTCTCAACGCCAATTCTGACTGCCCGAAGAGCGAAGCCGACAACTTGACCAGGAGTGTGTTGAGTAGATGGTTGTTGGACGGCGCGATGCCGACCCTGAAGTGAAGGATGTCATCGAGGGACGACTGGACGTGGACGACGTACGTGACGCTTTCATCATGGGTAAAGGAGAGCAGGTACGCTCGCGAGCAGGTGTATCCGAATAGCATCGCGCCGAGCAGCAAGATCATGACCTGGGTGAGCATGTTTGTGCTGGCGTTCAGCCCGAGCGTGTGCGTGGGTCGACCAGGCCCAATGCCAACGGTTCGGGAGGGCGGCTCCTGAACGGCCGCCGCGGACGGCCCGGTCGCTGGAGTGCGCCTCAATCTCTCAATCCTGGGTGTCATGTCGAGACCGTGCATGCTCAGCGCGGCCACATCTGGCAGGAGGCCGGCAAATCTCGTGCCGTCCAGTTGCCAGTGCAGGCGCCACGGCCTGTTGACCGCTACGCAGTGCAGGCCGCGCGTCATTGTCAACTCGACCACACGCGGCGTACGAGGACCCGGCCCAACCGGCCCTCCCGTCCGAGAGCCTGTTGTTAGGTCTCTCAGCCTGCCAAGCGGTGAGACATTCTGGTGGGCGGTACTTAGTGACTGAGCCGCCCGCCTCCGCTCCACCTAAATAGGTCCCGCAGGAGCGCTATCTCCGCGCCGTGATGGATGATCTCCCGGTTGATGTGCAGGATCAACGCCGCCATCGGATACTCGGCGTACGGTCCTTCAGCTGGGCCCGCCTTCCGTGTAAGCGCCCTGTTGTCCAGCGCCTCAACGCCTGCCTTCCATCGGGCGTAGCCATTGTCCAACAACTCCAGGGCGGACTGTACCGTCCCTGGCCAGTCGAATGTCTGAATGTCGAAGCTGGGCCCGCCGAAGTGATTACAATTGCGCCACGCCAGGATAGGGCCCGCGAGATGGCTCATGCGCCAGGCGATGGTTGTTACCGGAGGCGGGCTGGGTTCTGGCCATTGGTAATCCGCCATGTATTTGCCGTTGCCGATCGGGCGCACGCTCCAGCACCCCTCCACCGGCTCCCATAGGTACTCCTGGTCGGTCAGCCCGGCCAGGCGCGGCCGGAACCCATTGCTCCAGTACCAGTCGAGCTGTGCGCTCAACTCGATATTCCAGTTCATAGTCCTCTCCCACGGTCCGACGGCACGCCCTGCTTCCAATGCGCCGAGCCGCCTGAGGCGGGAACTCGGGAGAGCACGAGCGCGCTCGCGTGATCAGTCCGCCGCCCGGCGCACCACGGGCCCAGGCGCTAGACCACGAGCATGACCGGTCCTCGGCGGTCGCTAGGGCGTTTGGTCGCCAGTTTTGGTCGTCAAAACAAAGAGATGCCCGGTCCGGACCGGTCCGAGAGGGCAACTCGTATCCGCTCGACTGGGGTGAGCCGCGTAGGACTCGAACCTACAACCGGCTGATTAAGGGTTGGCGGCGGTCCCGTCTTGGCCGCCATCCACGCACCTGTTGTAAGCTTTCCGGGCGACCGTAGGCGGCCGCCCCACACCGCAAGTTTGTACCTCCGCCCAGGAGAAAACAGCCAAACAATATCACCATTCGCTCATCTCCGTGCATGTTAGCAAAGATTGGCCGCCGCGCGCTTCGCGGCCGTGGCAAACACCGCGCTTGAACTGGGCCGTGGGGTGTACGATGCACGACGGGCCGCGGCGCTGGCGGGGGTGCCAGTGTCCACCCTTCACTACTGGGCGCGAGAGGGCATCTACGCGCCGTCTGTCTCCCCCGAGCCGCGCCCGCGACTTTGGTCCTACGCTGATCTGCTCGCTCTTCGGGCGATTTACTGGTTCCGTCACCGCAATGAGTCGGGTGAGCGGAGCCAGGTGAGCATGGCGAAAATCCGTCAGGCGCTCGTAGTACTCCAGGAGGAGGGCCTGGTACCCCAGATGCTGCACCAACTCGTCGCTGTGTCGGAGAACGGCGAACTGTTTATCACGCGCGAAGAGAACGTCTCCATGCGTGCCATCTCCCCCCGCCAACTTGGCTGGACCGACATCCTTCATCTGACCAGGCCCTACCTCCGTGGCCCGGACCTCGTCGAGCCCCGCCCGCTCTTGAGGATCATCCCAGGCAAGCTGCATGGAGAACCGCATGTCGTCAACACACGGATTCCATCAGCCTCGTTGTACGCCCTTCATCGTGCGGGCTATGCGATGGATGACATCCAGTGGATGTACCCCGATGCGCCCGCTGAGGCGGTAAGCCAGGCGATCGACCTAGAAGGCTCGTTGCAACGACTGGCAGCCTAAAGCCGGCCGCCACCTATTGGCGCACTTCGTCATCGACCACAACTTCCCCCAACCGGTCCTCAACGTGCGCTGGCCGCCCAGCATTCAGTTGGCGAAAGTCATCGATTTCGACCGCCGTCTGGTCCGCGATCACGAGGACTGGGAGATCTTTCTCGAACTAGATCGTCGTGGTGGCGTCGACGGGTACATCACGAACGACGCCAAGGTACTCAACAGCGCGACAGAGATGGTTGCTCTATCTACAACCAATTTGACCCTGATCGTCACCGACGACACCGGACACACGCCGATCGAAGCGATGGGACTGCTGATGGCTTATCTCAGGCAGATCGCCGCACGGGTGAGCGCTAGATCTGAGATCTATGTGCTGCGAGTCGGTGATGTAGCAAGGCATCGGGCCTCGGCGAGGGAGTACATTCGGAGGATTGCGAAGAGGAAGTATGATCGCATGATCTCTGAAGAGACTGCCCGGATGTCGACATACCAGGGGCCTGGCTAAGTTTCGGCCTTGAAACAGCCAAGTACTTGCTATAGCGATGGCGACGCCTCAAGGGCGCGTGCCGGGAGACTCGTGGTCGGCAGCGCGGGCAGCAGCGATGTCCTTCTTTTGCACACGTCGAGCCACGGCCGCGGCCTACCGCTTGATCGCTGGCGCGCTGTGTCCGATCATATGAGGCGCATGCGGGACTCAAGAGCAATGGCAGCTGGTGACCTAGGCTGCAGTCTGCCGAATATGTCGGCTGGGGAGGTGTCCGCCAGATGATGAGTTCCTCCGTCTCGCCACTGGGAAAGCTCAAGCGAATCGATGCACGCACAGTGTGGAAAGACGAAGCACAGGACTTTACGCCGTGGATCAAGGCCAACATCCAAACCCTGTCGGTCTAGCTGGAGCTCGAGCTTCCAGAGGCTGAGGTGGCAGTTGGCAGCTTTGCCTGCGATGTTGTTGCTCATGAAGTCGGAACGGGGCACAAAGTCATCATCGAGAATCAGCTGGAGCCAACCGACCACAGCCATCTCGGCCAGGTGCTTACATACACGCGGCTGGTCTGGACGCGCGGGCGCTCGTGTGGATATCCGCTCAATTCCGTCCCGAGCACCGACAGACCATTGATTGGCTGAACGCGAACACGGTGGAGGGACTCGCATTCTTCGGCGTAGAGGTAGAGCTCTTACAGATCGAGGAGTCGCCTTACGCCCCTCATTTCAAGCTGGTCGCGCAGCCCAATGATTGGCAGAAGGCAGTGAGGGCGAAGGCAGAGTCTCAACCAAGCGAGAAGGGCCTGGTCTATCAGCGGTTCTGGACAGACCTCCTGGCGCACTACAAGAAAGCCTTCCCCACGCAGCGGACCGCCAACAAGGCGCCCCCGCAGAATTGGCTCACCATTGCCGGCGCCGGACGATCCGGGTTCGCTTACAACCTCTCCTTCACGGGGGACGCCCAAATGCGCGTGGAACTGACGATCTATCCGGGGGACAGTGTTGCCAACAAGGCCGCCTTTGACCAGCTAATGACCCAGAAGGAAGGCATCGAAGATGAAATGGGGGAGGAGTTGTCGTGGGAACGCCACGACAACATTAAGTCGTCTTGGGTCGCTACCTACCGTGCAGGCCAGGTCGCAGACGCCGAACCCGTCCGGACGCAGCACATCGAGTGGGGGCGTGGCGATGGTCAACAAATTTCGACAGGCGTTCGGCCCGAGACTCCCCACGCTGCAGTTTGCCTCCGCAGAAGCGTCTGCCCTGACATCGGACGAGGAGTCTTGATCGGCCGCCCCTCATCACGTGCCTGGCGGTGCCGGCTCGACTCGCCCCGTCAGTTGAAGGCGCATCAGGCCGAGGAGCGGCTGCGGCTCGGCCCGGCGTGGTCCGACAGCGGCCAGCGTTCACCTCGCAGGCCCCGTACGTCTCGCGCCGGTGGCACCAGCACCTGGACGCCGCGGGAATCGCGCGGCGTCGCGCGCACGCGACCCGTCACCCGACGGAGACTTTGCTCATGGCGGCAGGCGAGCATCCGAAGGTCGTCCAGGAACTCCTCGGACGCGCCTCAGTCACCCTGACCCTCGACACTTACAGCCACGTCATGCAGGGTCAGCCCGCGCGGCCGACCGCGAAGCTCTCGGCGCTTCTGACACCGACCGGCGATGCCGCAGGGCTGACTGGTGGCGGTGAAGGACGGTAGGACCGCCCGGCGTTCCCAGCCGCTAGGGCCTGAGACGCCCTCCGTCGATGTAATCGTCCACGACGTCATCGAGATCCGCCACCGCCGTCGATAACCTCTCCTGAGCCTGAGCGACAGCGTCAACGTGAGCTGGTTCGACTTGAACCGAGCCTTCGGAGATCCGCGCCGACGCGGCGAGCGTTTTCACCGCGTCGCGGGCGCCTCGTTCTGCCGCCATGAACTTCATCAGGACCGACGCCAGCGAATCCTCGCGCCTGGCCACTGGCATCACGGACGAATCGGCCATCAACTCGGCAGCGCTCTCGCTTGCGCGAAGCAGCGCGTCTCGGAATGTGTTCGCATCGCCGTGCTTGGCCGTGGCAACCACGTCGGCGTAGGCCTTTAGGCGACCGTGGACCAGTGTGAGGAACGGCGTCACCCGAGCCGCTCGGCGCTCGCGTCGAGCCCTTTCGCGGTCAAGGTGAAGCTGAGCCTCTCGGCTCTCCCGGGCGGTGAAATAGTTGGTCACGGCGGTGATCGACGCGCCCACCAGCGTACCGATGAACGACGCCGCTCCGGTGATCATCGCCACGAGTTTCGCTGTCTCTGGGTCCATCGCCGCCACCAGCGGCCCACGATGGGGCGTCAACTAGGGCGTCAGCCGGATCCCACTACGCAAGAGAATCCCCTGATCCTGGGGATTCCTATCTGGTCGCTTGGGTGAGCCGCGTAGGACTCGAACCTACAACCGGCTGATTAAGAGTCAGCTGCTCTACCAATTGAGCTAGCGGCCCAGATTACCAAGGCGAGTATATCGCACGCTTCCGGGGGGTCGCAATCCGAGAGCAGGGGAGTTGGGCGCGTGGCGACTCGAAAAGAGGGTCTGTTAGACTTGCCACGATGTCCCTGGTCTGGCTAGCCGCGTCGCAGGATGACCGCCACCGCTAGCGAAGCGGCCGGGCTCGAGGCGGCCGCCCCGGGTGTTGGCGCGTCGGCCTCCGTGGCGCGCCGCGCCGAGCAGCGCGCCTGGCTCTTGCTCAGCGCCGCGTTCCTGGTCTGGTGCGGCCTGGTGGGGGCAGGCCTCGTAACGGCCAATAACTACCGCCGCTACGCCACCGATTCCCCGCCGGCCGCGCTGACGATCGACCGCGGGACGGTGTTCTACCAGGGCTCGGCCAGTGCGACCCAGGTCAGGGCGCGACCGGGCCTGACGGTCGAGGAAGGTGGACTGCTCGAGGTCGGCGACAACGGCCAGGCTTCGCTCGAGCTATTCGACGGCAGCACCGTCAAGCTGATGCCCAGCACCCGTCTGGAGCTGGCCGCGGCCCGCGTCGGCAAGTTCAATCCGGAGCACACGAGGCTGTCGATGAGCCTGCTAACCGGCGCAGCCAACCTGTCTGTGGCTGGCAGATTGCCATTCGGGCGTGAGGTGACGGTCGCCACGCCGCACGGGGTGGTCAGCCTGAGCAAGGGCGACTACCTGGTCTGGGTCCAGGACGATGGGACCCGAGTCTCCTCGTACGCCGGGCGAGCCAAGGTCGAGGTGGACGAGAATGCGGTCCGCCTGCGCGACGGTCAGCGGGCCTTGCTGCCGCTTGACGGATTCCCGCGCGGTCCCTTCTCACTTACGGAAAACCTGGCCCGCAACGGCGACTACGCGCGGCAGTTCCAGGGTTGGACCATGCTCGACAAGGGCGAGCCTGGGCGACCCGACGTGGGCGGCACGCGGCGCATGGTGGAGGAGTCGATCGCCGGCCGCAAGGTCCAGGCGCTGCGGATCACCCGCAACACCGAAAAGGACACCCACAACGAGACCGGCATCGTCCAGGAGATCAATCGCGACGTGTCGGTCTACCGCAACGTCACCTTCTCGGCCTGGGTCAAGATCAACCAGGCCAGCCTGTCGGGCGGCGGGTACCTCGGCTCGGAGTACCCACTGATGTTCCGAGTCAACTACACCGACGAGACCGGTGGCCGGCCCGGCTGGACTCACGGCTTCTACTATGCCAACCCTGAGAATCGGCCAACCGACAACGGCGAGCTGATCGCCCAGGGCGAGTGGTACCCGTACCTGGGCCGCTTGTCGGACCTGCCCGAGCGGCCAGTCTTCATCCGCTCGATCGAGGTGTTGGCATCCGGGCACGATTTCGACGCAGCGGTCGCCGACATCCGGCTGACCGCGGAGTGAGGGAACTCGACCCTTCCCCCTAACCCCCTCCCCGAGTTAGGTTTTCGTCCCTACTGGTTGCTTGCCGACCTCGCGGACGACGCTGAAAACGTCGCGGATGCCCTCGAGGCGGTTCAGGACGCGACTGAGCGTTTCCAGGCCGTTGACTTCGACCGTCGCCCAGACGGTCGCGGTCTGGTCTTTGTGGACTACCGAGCTCTGGGCCGTCATGCTCAGTCCCTCGTCCGCCAGCAGCGCCGCCACGTCGCGTGTCAGCCCTACCCGGTCCCAAGCCTCCACGCGGATCGTGACCGGGAAGACTTGCTGCTCAGTCTTGCCCCAGTCGACCGGCACGAAACGCTCCTTGTCGTCCTCGTTCGCCACACTGGCACAGTCCGAGCGGTGCACGGTGACGCCCTTTCCGCGCGTGATGTAGCCCACGATCGAGTCGCCGGGGACGGGATTGCAGCACCGAGCCAGCCTGGTGAGCAGGTCACCAACCCCGCCCACGCGCACGCCGCCAGTCGCCGGGGCGCTGGCCGGACGTAGGGTCGGCACGTCTGATTCGGCCTGCTCGCGCGCCTCGGCTGCCAGGCGCATCGCCACCTGGTGGGGGTGGATGTCCCCGTAGCCGACGGCGGCCAGGAAGTCGTCGACGCGCTCGTACTTGAACAGGCCCGCGATCTCTTCCAGCTTGACGCCGTCGATCGACAGGCGCTTGAGCTCCTTGTCGAGCTGCTCGCGGCCACGCTGGACGTTCTCTTCACGCTGCTGGCGGCGAAACCATTGGCGAATCTTCTCACGCGCATTGGCGCTGCGGACGTAACCCAGGTTCGGGTTCAGCCAGTCGCGGCTGGGTCCCTTGGAGCCCCGGGCGGTGATTATCTCGACAATGTCGCCATTCTGGAGGCGATGGTCCAGTGGC
>Ga0137369_10008265_pt1 | contig 10384 bp, 9 predicted proteins | sample SagtaG_12_FD_104918 | JGI IMG/M metagenome (GOLD analysis project Ga0137369, IMG submission 104918) | Vadose zone soil microbial communities from Sagehorn Ranch, Mendocino, California, USA - Sage1_L_113_16 metaG | ecosystem: Environmental > Terrestrial > Soil > Vadose zone | place: USA... | reverse complement strand
ACCGGGCCCTGGCGGAAGAGAACCGGCTACTGGCGCGCCGGGCGGTGGAGCCCCGGCCGGGTCTTTACGTGCCCGCGGTGGAGGCAGCGACTCTGGATGGAACGCCGGTCGTGCTTGGCCAGCCGGGTCACCGCCAGCTGCTCTTCTTCTTCAATCACACCTGCCCGTACTGTCGCGCGTCTCTTCCCGGGTGGAACACGATCGCGGCTCGGGTCGCACACGAGCCCGCGGTCGCGGTGTTCGGCGTTGCTCTCGACTCCGCACATGTAGCCGCAGCGTACAGGTCCGAGCACCGGTTGGTCTTCCCGGTGATCGCCAAGCGAGATCCGCGTCTCGTGGGCCTGTACCGGGTGAGCGCGGTGCCGCTCGTGCTCGTGCTGGACGACGGGCGGATGGCCTATGTACGGCTCGGCGTGCTGGAGGCGCCGCGGGCGATTGACTCGGTAGTCGCGGCGGCGCAGCACAAAGACTCGCTCGGGGAGCACGGGAAGCCCCGATTGTAGCCCCAACCCTTGCAAGGAGGGTATCATGAACGGCACAATGAAGAGGTGGCTGGCGCGGGGCACATTTGTCGCGCTCGTGGCCGTTGCGATGGTCGTCGCGGGCCCCCGCCGCGTGGCGGCTTTCACGTGCCCGGATCCGAACGCGGGAACGTGCCCGCCTCTAAACAATGGCACGTGTGCGGACGCATGTCGCTCGCTTGGCTACGACTCCGGGGGTAGCTGTGTAGCGACCTGTTGCACGTGTTTCACGAGGTAGTCGCGAACGGGGCAGCCCGGCGTTGTCAGCGCAGCGCCGGGAGGCCCCACCGCGCGGGTGGCTCGTAGGGAGTACTGGCGAGACGATGCGAGGGACAAACCTCGGAATCCTCTTAATTCTTGCCGCCTGCGACCCTGGCGATGTCGTGCTCATCGCCCCGGACGCGGGCGGCCCCGGCGCTCAAGTCGTCTCGATCCGCGCCATCGTCGATACGCCCTACGCGGGCATCGCCGAGTCTCTCGGCTGGAGCAACGGCGTCCCGGGTGCCCAGGTGCGCGTGCACCGGATGGAGGAGCCGTACGATGCGGCCTATTGGACGGCCGCCGTCGCTGATACCACCGGTGTGGCCACGTTCGCCGATCTGCTGGACGGTCTCTACGAGGTCGAGGTGAGCCGCCCACTGACGGCGGCGGAAGGCGCGGTGGCTAACGGCGCCCGAATCTTGGCAGGGGGCCGGCGGATGTATTTACCCACGCCTCGCGTCGAGGGCGTCACCGTGGCTCCCGACCACCGGGGCTCGCTTGTCTTCAGCGAGTTCGGCCTGAACACGCCGCTACCCTGGGAGACGGGCGGCACGGGCTACCACGAGGCCAAATACTTCGAGGTTTCCAACAACAGCGACACGACCATCTACCTCGACGGCAAGTACTGGGGGATGGGGTGGGACCTGAATTACGACTACACCTACTGGCCTTGTGTCCAGACTCTCACAGTACGGGCCGATCCAGAGGGTATTTGGACAAATCACGTGTTCCGCTTTCCGGGCCGGGGAACGGACTACGCGCTCGCGCCCGGTGATGTGGCCCTGATCGCGAAAGCGGCAGTTGACCACCGTGCCGTGCATCCGCGCCTCTATGACCTGCGCGACGCCAACTTCGAATGGGGTGGGGCCGCCAACAATCCCGACGTGCCGAACCTCGAGTACGTTGGCCTCGAGTGGATGCCGTCGTTCTGGCCATCCTCTCATGAGATGCCAGAGTTCCTCTCCGAGCCCGTGGATCTGCAAACGCTGCCCCGGTATGTGGATCCACACAGTGGCAAGGTCTGGGTGCGCATTCCCACGGCGCTCGTTCTGGACGCCTGGACGAACCCGCTCGATTGGACCACCCAGGGCGTGGATCTCGGGCTCCGCCCCTGTTTGGAGGAGATGCATCGGTCGTTCGAGCGCCTTGCAGGGCCCGCCGAGGCGAACTCGGACTTCGACAACGGGCTATCCATACAGCGCCGCGTGCTCACCGTCCTCCCCGACGGCCGCAAGATCCTCCAAGACGCCAATACCAGCATGGTGGACTTCGTGAAGGCCGCGCGGACCCCCGGCTGGATTCCGTAGCACATGCGCGGCACGAAGCTCGGACTCCTCCTGTTCCTCGCCGCCTGCGACCCGGGCGACGTCGTGCTCATCCGCCCAGATACAGGCGGCCCGAGCGCCCGGCTCGTTTCCATCCGAGCGCTCGTCGACACCCCCTACAGCCGGGTCGCCGAGTCCCTTGGCTGGAGCGATGGCGTCCCGGGCGCGCAGGTCCGCTTGCACCGGATGGAGGAGCCGTACGATGCGGTCTATTGGACCGCTGCCGTCGCTGATACCACCGGTGTGGCCACGTTCGCCGATCTGCTGGACGGTCTCTACGAGGTCGAGGTGAGCCGCCCACTGACGGCGCCGGAAGGCGCGCTGGCTAACGACGCCCGGGTCTTGGCAGGGGGCCGGCGGATGTATTTACCCACGCCTCGCGTCGAGGGCGTCACCGTGGCTCCCGACCACCGGGGCTCGCTTGTCTTCAGCGAGGTCGACTTGGACGACCCTTCTACCTTTGAGACCGGCGGCAGGGATTACCCCGGCGCTAAGTACTTCGAGGTCTACAACAATAGCGACACGACCATCTACCTGGACGGGAAGTACTGGGGGATCGGGTGGCACTTCAATAGGGACTACCCCTACTGGCCCTGCGCTCAGACGAGTGTCATCCGGAACGATCCCGAAGGCGTGTGGGCCGAGTGGATACTCCGGTTCCCCGGTCGAGGGCAGGATTACCCGCTCCAGCCGGGTGAAGCCGCGCTCGTGGCCAAGGCGGCCATCGACCATCGTCCCGTGCACGCCGCGCTTCCCGACCTGCGGGGCGCAGATTTCGAGTGGGGCGGCGGCAATCCTGACGTACCGAACCTAGACGACATTGGGCTGCGCCCGATGCATCCCTTTTGGCCAGGTTACGGGGCGCCGGAGTTCCTCTCCGAGCCGGTCGATCTCACCACGCTGCCGCGATATGTCGATCCTCACAGCGGCAGTGCGTGGGTGCGCATCCCGAGGGCGTCGTTGCTGGACACGTGGGTCAACACGATCGATTGGACGACGTTTAGCTATGTAGCGACCCCCGCGTGCCTCGAGGACATGCACCGGTCCTTCGAGCGTCTCGCTGGCCCGGCGTCGTTTTGGCAGATAGACCTCTCCCAAGGCCTGTCGCACCAGCGGAGGGTGCTCACGGTCCTCCCTGACGGCCGCAAGATCCTCCAAGACGCCAACACGAGTATGGTGGATTTCGTGAAGGCGCCGCGGACGCCGGGGTGGATTCCGTAGTGACGCCGTAGGCTACGCCCGCTCACTCAACTGCTCCAGCGCGCTCACCAGATCCGGCTTCACCTCGAGCACCGGCAGCAGCGGATCCTCCTTGAGCTTCTTCATTCGGGCCGGCGCATTCTTGATCGTGAACTTGCGGATGTCGAGCTTGGGCGTGACCTCGCGCCACTCGAGCGGCATCGAGACGGGCGCGCCGGGCAGGGGCCGCACGCTGAACGGCGCGACGAGCAGGCGGCCCTGGCCGTTCTGGACGTAATCGAGATACACCCGCCCGCCCCGCTTCCCCACCTGGCGCGTCACGGTCGCGACGTCGGGCAGCCCGTTCGCGATCACGCGGGCGAGCAGGCCGCCCAGCTGGCGCGCCTGCTCGTACGTCACGAGCCGGGCCAGCGGGAGCATCACGTGCAGGCCCGTCGAGCCGCTCGTCTTGATGAACGCCGGCAGGTCGATTGCGTCGCACAGTTTCTTCACGGCCTTCGCCACGGTCACGACGTGCGTAAACGGCGCGTCCTTGGGATCGAGATCGAGAATGCACCAGTCGGGACGCTCAATGCTCGACGCCCGGCTCCCCCACACGTGCAGCGGGATCGTCCCCATGTTGGCGAGATAGAGCAGCGACTCGAGGTTGTCGCACACGAAATAGTCGATGTCGCGCTGCGTGTCCTCGCTCCACATCCGCTCGGTCCGCAGCCACTCGGGAATGAATCCGGGCGCGTCCTTCTGGAAAAAGGACTTGCCCGCGATGCCGTCGGGATAGCGCGTCAGCACGACGGGCCGGTCCTTGAGATACGGCAAGAGCCAGGGAGAGATGGCGCGGTAATACTCGATCAGGTCGCCCTTGGTGTACTTCTCGTTGGGCCAGAAGACCTTGTCGAGGTTCGAGAAGACAACCTCGTGCGACGGGACACGGGAAACGGGAAACGTGGTTGGTTCGGCCTCCTCGTTTCCCGTTTCTCGTTTCCCGTTTCCCGTGATGACACAGTCCTTCGGCTCCTTATCATCCCGAAATCTCAGGAACACCGGCTGGCGCAAGAGATGGTCGGGCGTCACCTCCTTGTAGCGCACCTCCGCCACGAGCCTCGGCTCGACCCACACGTTCTCCTTGTCCTTGAGCAGCGCTGGCGGACCCTCGCACGGCGGCGTGTCGCGCACGGCGCCCTCCAGCTCGGCGCTCACCTCGTCGAGCTGCTGCGCGGTGAACCCGGAGCCCACCCGGCCGGCGTACACGAGCTTGCCGTCTTCGTATCCGGCGAGATGCAACGCCCCGAAGCCGCCGCGCGAGCCCTTGGGCCGTGAGTAGCCCACCACCACGAAGTCGTCAGTGCGGTCGGCGCGGATCTTGAGCCAGTTGGCAGACCGCCCGCCGCGGTACGGAGAGTCCGTCTTCTTCGCCACGATCCCCTCGAGGCCGAGCTGCACGACGTGCTCGTACAGGTCTTCGCCCTTCGTCTCGAAATCGTCGGAGTAGCGCAGCGCGCCGGCGCGCGGCAGGAGCTTGGCGAGGATCGCCTTGCGCTTGACGAGCGGCAGCGGCCGCACGTCGTAGCCCTCGAAGGCAAGGAGGTCGAATACGTAGAACGTGGCAGGCGTCTCGACGGCGGCGCGCTTGATCTCGGGCACCCGCGACAGCCGGGCGCGGTTCTGTAGCCGGTTAAAGCTCGGCCGCCCCGCGTCGTCCAGCACCACCAGCTCGCCGTCTAGGATCAGTCCCTCGTACGGCAAGGCCGCCACGGCACGGGCGATCTCCGGAAATGCGGCGGTCATGTCGTGGCCCTTCCGCGAGATGAGCTTCGCCTCACCATCCTCTCGCGCTGCGCGCACGCGGTACCCGTCGAGCTTCAGCTCGAACAGCCACCCGGCCTTCGAAAACGGCTGCTCGCGCGTTTCGGCGAGCATCAGCTCAGTCTCCTCGACGCGCGCGGGGCGCTGCGGAGCGCCGAGCTTCTCGAGCTCTTTCCTGAGGGGTGCCGCGCGGTCCTTCGCTGCGCGCAGCTCCTCCACCGTCATCCCCGAGAGCACCGACTCGTCGGAATAGGGCGTTTCCGATACGTACGCGTCCTTCTCCTTGATCAGCAGCCATTCCTTGACGCCCTTCTTCAGTTTCACGAGGGTCCACTTGCCGCGCAGCTTGTAGCCCTTCAGCTCGAAGAGCAGCTTGCCTTTCTTCAGGCCCTCGAACGGGTCCTCGAGCGGCACCCACACCCCGCGGTCCCACACGATCACGGCGCCGGCGCCGTAGTTGCCTTCGGGGATGATCCCCTCGAAGTCGCCGTACTCGATGGGGTGATCCTCGACGTTGACCGCGAGCCGCTTGTCGGCGCGGTTGGCCGACGGGCCCTTGGGGACGGCCCACGACTTGAGCACCCCTTCCATTTCGAGACGCAGGTCCCAGTGGAGGCGGGTGGCGGCGTGCATGTGGACGATGAACAAGCCCCCAGCCTTGGGGGCGGGGGCCGGCGGCCGGGCCCCCGGCTCGGGGGTGCGGTCGAGCGAACGCTTGGCGCGATAGGCGCCCAACGGGTCGGGGGCGGGGGCGGGGGCGGCCTTGTCCTTCCGGTTTGCGGGCATGGGTGCGGCTGGGTATGATAGCCGCTTATGAGCGCTCATTCCATCGGTTCGGCCACCGTCTCCTTCGGCCTCGTCTCCGTCCCGGTGAAGCTGTTCTCCGCCGGTGAGTCGTCCGCGACCATCTCCTTCAACTGGCTCCACAAGAAGGACGGGTCCCGTCTGAAACAGCAGTACATCTGCTCCAAGGACGGCGAGAAGGTCGAGAAGGACGAGATGATCAAGGGATACGAGTTCACCAAGGGGCAGTACGTCTTGTTCACGCCCGAGGAGCTGAAGACCCTGGAGGAGCCGCGGGGCACGGGAGCGATCGAGATCACGGAGTTCCTGCCCGCCAACCAAGTGGACCGCATCTACATGGACAGGACCTACTTCCTGGGCCCCGACAAGGGCGGCGAGCGCGCGTACAAGCTGCTGTCCGAAGCGCTCAAGAAGACCGGCCGCGTGGCACTGGGCCAATGGGCCGCGCGCGGCAAGCAGTACCTCATCCTGGTGCGGCCGTTGGACGGCGGCTTGGCGATGGAGCAGCTCAAATACCCGGAGGAGCTGCGCTCGATCGCCGAGGTGCCGATTCCCAAGACGGAAGTGAAGAAGACCGAGCTGGACATGGCGATCAAGCTCATCGATCAGGGAACTGCCGAAGAGTTCCGGCCGCAGGAGTACAAGGACAACGTGCGCCGGCGCATCCTGGACATGATCCAGCAGAAGGTCGAAGGCAAGGAAATCACGGAGGAGCCGACCGAGGCGCCCAAGACGCAGATCATCGACCTGATGGAGGCGCTCAAGGCCAGCTTGAAGGGCGGCAAGGGCGGCGCGGAGCGCAAGCCCGCGAAGCGCGTCGAAGGCAAGGCTGCCGCGGCGCCCAAGCGTAAGGTGGCGGGAGGCCGTTGAAGGGGTACACGACCAGGGACGCCGCCCGGGTGCTCGGTCTGACCGTCGCGCAAGTGCGGAGGTTCGCGCGCGACGGTTTTTTGACGCCCCCGTTCTCGTTCAAAGACCTAGTGATTCTGCGCGCGGCCAAGGGTCTCGTCGCGGCCCGCATCCCCACCAGTCGCATCCGCCGCGCCCTGCGCAGGCTGCGCGCGCAGCTGCCGCGGGGCCGTTCGCTCGCCGAGCTGCGCATCACGGCGGAGGCGGAGCGGATCGTCGTGAGCGACGGCGAGGCGACGTGGAGCCCCGAATCGGGGCAGACCCAGTTCGACTTCTCGGTCTCGGACCTCGTGACGCGCGCGGCGCCGGTGGCGCGGCGCGCCGCCCGCGTAGCGCGCCAGTCGGCCGACGACCTCTCCGCGGGGGACTGGTACGAGATGGGGCTCGAGTTGGAGGCGGTGGACCCCGAAGAAGCGCGCGACGCGTACCGTCGGGCACTCGAGCTCGACGCCCAGCACGCCGACGCGCACGTCAACCTGGGCCGGCTGCTGCACGCGGACGATCGCGTGACGGAAGCGGAGCGACACTTCCGCCAGGCGCTCGCCGCCGCGCCCGAGCATGCGACGGCGGCGTTCGATCTGGGAATCGCGCTCGAGGACCTGCGCCACCCAGCCGACGCGATCGACGCATACCGGCGGGCGCTGGCGGTGGACCCGCGTCTGGCCGACGCGCACTACAACCTGGCACGGCTGTACGACAAGCAGGGCAAGAAAGCCGCGGCGCTGCGGCATTGGAGCGCCTACCGGCGGCTCACGGAGGGACGCTAGAACAGTCCTGCGAACTGCGCGGCGAGCTTCGGCCCCTCTCCTTTCTCCTCGTGCTTGAAGAAGACGAAGGCATCGGTCCACGCTCGGCCCAATGCCTGAACCTTCGCCACCCAGTCCTCGAGGTCCTTCTTCTTATAGCCCTCGTCGCGCAACCGCACGTAACCGAAATCGGCCGTGGACTCGAGCGGCGTCGTTGCTTCCGCGGTATCGGCGACGCACAGGGCGGCGTTCCCGGTCCGCAGCACCTCGTACGCGTCGTCCGCGAACCACGACGCGTGGCGGAACTCCCAGGCGCAGCGCAGATCGGCGGGGAACTGGGTCAGCAGGTCGCCCAACAGCGCGACGTCCTTCTTGAAGTTGGGCGGCAGCTGGAACAGGATCGGCCCGAGCTTGGGGCCGAGCCGGCGCGCGATCTCGAGGAAGAAACGCAGCGAGTCGTCGATGTTCCGGAGGCGGGAGAAGTGGGTGATCCGCTGCGGGGCCTTGAGCACGAAGGTGAACGCGGCCGGCGTCGCGGCGTCCCACCCCGCGACGGTCTTGCCGCTGGGCATCCGGTGGAAGGTGTAGTTGATCTCGACGGTGCCGAGCTGCGTCGCGTAATACTCCAGCCACTTGGCGGCGGGGAGCTTGGGCGGGTAGAAGCTGCCTTTCCACTCGGGGAAGTTGTAGCCGGAGGTGCCGACCAGGAGGCGCATCAGCGCAAAGCTCGCGGGGGTGTGGCGTACGTGCAACCCGCCGTGGCGTGACCTGTGTCACGCGGAACCGTTGCGCCAATGGACAGTATGAATGCCGGAGCCCAACTCACACCAGGGGAGCCTAGACCCATGACATTCAAGCCCATCGTCGCGGCGCTCCTCGCCGCCGCGACGGCGACCGCGTGCGGCACCTCGGCCGAGACCGAGCGCAAGCTCGCCGAGCTGGAGCAAGCCTCCGCGCAGAAGGACAGCCTGTTGCAGGAGGTCGCGATGAGCTCCCGGCTGCTGAGCGAGGTCAGCGCCGAGCTCGCCAACGTCAAGGTCAAGGGACGGCTACGCGTCTCGTCCGAGACGCCGCTCATGGCCCAGCGCGACACGATGATCCAGAAGCTGCGCTACGTCGTGGCCCGCGTGACCGAGACGGAGAACCGCCTGGCCGAGAGCCAGCGGAGCATCCGCAGCCTTACGAATCTCTCGGACAGCCTGCGCGCGACCCTCGACTCCAGCGTGACCAACCTGCAGACCCTCGTCGAGACCCAGAAAACGACGATCGCGTCGCTCACCGATCAGGTGGACGCGCTGCAGACGGAAAACGTCGCGCTGAGGGACACGGTGGCCACCGTGACGGAGCGCGAGAACACCGTCTACTACATCATCGGCACCAAGGAAGAGCTGAAGGAGAAGGGGATCATCACCGAGGAGGGGGGCAGCCGCGTGTTGTTCGTGCTGTGGCGCACCGGCCGCACGCTCAACCCCGCCCGCGAGCTCGATCCCAGCCAGTTCCACATCATCAACAAGCGGCAGGTGACGGAGATACGGCTCGATCCGGCCGCCGACTACCGGATCGCGTCGCGCCAGGACCTGAACCAGCTGGCGACGCCTCCCGACGCGGACGGCAAGATCCACGGCGTGTCCAGTCTCCAGATCGGCGCGCCGGAGCAGTTCTGGCGCACCTCGAAGTTCCTGATCATCGTCCAAGAGGGGGCAGCGGGCCCTAACGCGGCGGGGCGGACGGACTGAGTCGCCGCCGCACCCGCGCAGTCCAGCCCCACATCACGCCGAGTGGTGTGGGGCTTGTTACAGCGTGGGGCCTGGGGGAGGACGTGTGACGAATCGCTGTCGGTGGGCCGAGTCCAGCGACCAAATGATCGCGTATCACGACACCGAGTGGGGCGTGCCGGTGCACGACGACCGCCAGCTCTTTGCGAAGCTCGTCCTCGACGGCTTCCAAGCCGGCCTGTCGTGGGCGATCATCCTGCGGAAGCGCGACGCATTCCTGCGCGCGTTCGACGGCTTCAATCCGGACCGGATGGCGCGCTACGACCGGAAGGCGATCGCCCGGTTGCTCAAGGACGACGGCATCGTGCGGAACCGCCAGAAGGTGCAGGCGGCCGTGACCAACGCGCGCGCCTTCCTCGCGATGGCCGACGCCGGGGAGTCGTTCGACGCGTTCCTCTGGGCGTTCGTGGGCGGCGCACCGAAAGACGGCGCCCGGAAGAGTCAGAGCCGGATTCCCGCCAAGAGCAAGGAATCCGAGCGCATGAGCGAGGCGCTCGTGGAACAAGGCTTTCGCTTCGTGGGGCCGACGATCTGCTACGCGTTCATGCAGGCGGTGGGGATGGTGAACGATCACCTGGTGACGTGCTACAGGTACCGTGAATTGAAGTAGGGGCACAGCATGCTGTGCCCCTACTTCGCGCGCTCCAGGTATTCCCCCGAGCGCGGATCCACGCGGATCTTCTCACCCGGGCTGATGAAGTCGGGCACCTGCACGGTGACCCCGTTCGACATTTTGGCGGGCTTCGTGCTGGCGTTCTTCGTCGCCGTCTTCATGACCGGGGCCGTGTCCACCACCTTGAGCTCGATCACCGGCGGCAGCTCGATGGCGATCGGCCGGCCGTCGAGCCACTCGACCTGCACCACCATTTCGGGCTGGAGCCAGGGCGTGTCCTCGCCGACGGCGCGCTCGTCGAGCGTGTACTGCTCGTAGGTCTGCTGGTCCATCACGTGCACACCGCCGCCGTCCTGATAGAGAACCTGCATCTCTTTCGTATCGAGCCGGGCCTCTTCGACGAAGTCGGTGGCGGCGAGTCGCTGGT
>Ga0137369_10008263_pt1 | contig 10385 bp, 8 predicted proteins | sample SagtaG_12_FD_104918 | JGI IMG/M metagenome (GOLD analysis project Ga0137369, IMG submission 104918) | Vadose zone soil microbial communities from Sagehorn Ranch, Mendocino, California, USA - Sage1_L_113_16 metaG | ecosystem: Environmental > Terrestrial > Soil > Vadose zone | place: USA... | reverse complement strand
GATCCGCCGCCCCGAGCGGCACGGCCTCCGCGGCCGCTTCGTCTCCACCGCCGGGGCCGGCCTCCGCCCGCACGCCGCCGGCGGTCTCCACGGTGCAGCGCGCCAGATCGAACAGCGCGGCCAGTGCATCGGCGGCCGCGGCGAACACCCCCTGCGGTGGTTCGCCCGCCAGGAGCCGGGTGGAAAGGCCGTACAGGAGACGCGCCTCGCGCTCCCGGTGCTCCGCCCGCGCCCGGGCCTCGAGGGCGCGGGCGACCACGCCGCCGACCAGGATCGCCGCGGCCAGGAAGGCCAGCAGCGCCACGAGGTCCTCGACGGTCCCGACCCGAAGCGTGCCGAACGGCGGCGTGAAGAAGACGTTCAGGCCGAGGAACGACAGCGCGGCCGCCAGGAACCCGGCCCGCACGCCGCCGCGCACCGCCGCGACGACCACCGCCACCTCATACACGCTGGCCGCGATGGCCAGGGAGACGTCGACCGGTAGCCCCGCCAGCGCCGTCACGGCCACCGGCGGGAGCGTCCCGGCGACCACGACCCGCAGCGCCGACGGCGCCGAGCGCGGGCCGAGCGCCACGCGCCGGCCGGCCGGAACCCGTCCCATCTCGCCTCGATTCTCCGCCCGCAGCGCACGCACGGGGGGCTCCGCCCCCGTGTTCCCCCGATGGCCCGGAGGGAGGCGCATGAACTTGACGGAATCTTGACGCGGCGGCGCGATCCCTTGACGCGGCGCTGACGGCGGGGCGCCGACACTCGGGTCGTGCAACGCGACATCGTGAAGCGCCTGTTCCTCGGCAGGCCACTGGTCACCGCCCGCCTGGAGCACGAGCGGCTCGGCAAGCCCACCGCGCTTGCGGTGTTCGCCTCGGACAACCTCTCCTCGAGCGCGTACGCCACCGAGGAGATCCTGCGGGTGCTGGTCCCGGCGGTCGGAGCGGCAGCCTTCGCGCTGGTCGTCCCGATCACGATCGCTCTGCTCGGCGTGCTGGCGATCCTGCTGTTCTCCTACCGCCAGACGATCAGGGCGTACCCGACCGCCGGCGGCGCCTACATCGTGACGAAGGACAACTTCGGGCTGCTCCCGGCGCAGGTGGCCGGAGTGGCGCTGCTGACCGACTACGTCCTGACGGTGTCGGTGTCGGTCGCCGCCGGCGTGCAGGCGCTGACCTCGGTGGCACAGGGCCTGCACCCGTACCGCGCGCTGATCGCGTCCGCGCTGATCTGGATCATCGCCTGGGGGAACCTGCGCGGCGTGCGCGAGTCGGGGAAGATGTTCGCGGTCCCGACCTACCTGTTCGTCGTCAGCATGTTCGCCATGCTCGGGACCGGCCTGGTCCGCGCGGTGACCGGCACGCTCCCCGAGGGCGGGGGCGCCCCGCCCGCCGGTTCCCTGTCGTTCGGCACCGCGGCGCTGACGGCGTTCCTGGTGCTGAAGGCGTTCGCCTCGGGCGGCGCCGCGGTCACCGGGGTCGAGGCCATCTCGAACGGCGTCCCCGCGTTCAAGAAGCCGGAGTGGCGCAACGCCCGCACCACCCTGATGTGGATGGGATCGCTGCTCGGGATCATGTTCCTCGGCATCTCGATCCTCGCCGCCCACCTCCGGCTCGCGCCGGTCGCCGACGAGAGCAAGTCGGTGCTGGCGCAGGTGTCGCAGACGGTGTTCGGGCCGTCCGCCCTGGGCAACGCCCTGTTCCTGATCCTGCAGGCCGGAACGATGCTGATCCTGGTCCTCGCGGCGAACACCTCGTTCGCCGACTTCCCTCGCCTGGCGAGCTTCCACGCGCACGACGACTTCCTGCCGCGGCAGTTCACCAAGCGTGGGCACCGCCTGGTGTTCTCCTCGGGGATCATCGCGCTGGCCGGCGCGGCCACGCTCGTCGTCGTGGCGTTCAACGCCAGCGTGACGAACCTGATCCCGCTCTACGCGCTCGGCGTGTTCACCTCGTTCACGCTCTCCCAGGCCGGCATGGCCCGGCGGCACCTGCGGCTGCGAGAGCCCGGCTGGCGAGCCGGCCTCCTGATCAACGGGCTCGGGGCGATCGCCACCGGCATCGTCGACGTGGTCATCGCCACCGTGAAGTTCCGCGACGGCGCCTGGATGGTGATGATCGCGGTGCCCGTGCTGGTCTTCCTGCTCGTCCGGCTGAACCACCAGTACGAGCGCGAGCGGCGCGAACTGTCCGAGGGGCTGGCCCAGGGCCTGCCGGAGGGCGTGCGCCGAACCTTCGTGGTCGTGGTCGACGCTCTCGACGAGAAGACGCTCCACGCCGTGCAGTACGCGCTGACGGCCGGCGCCCGTTCGCTGCGGGTGATCCACCCGGAGACCGACCGGACAGTCGCGGATGTACTGGAGAGCGCCTGGCGGACGCGCGGACCGGGCCAGACGCTCGTCCGCGTGCCCTGCCCCGGCGGGAACCGGGCCGAGGGCATCCGCCGGTTCGTCGAGGAGCTGCGCGCCGGCGGCGACGAGGTGACGGTGCTCCTGCCCGGCCCGGCCAGCCTGTCGTTCTGGCAGCGGCTGCGCCGCGGCCGCACGGGGGAGCGCCTGACCCGTCTGATCGACGACCCCGGGGTGATCGTCACGGTCATCCGCGAGCACGGGGGCGGCGGCCACGCAGTGGCGCCGGGCGGCGAACGGTTCGCGGTGCGGGCCCGGCCCGAGCATCGTGTCGTGGTGATGGTCGACCGCGTCGACCGCAGTACCGTCCAGGCGCTGCGCTACGCGAAGTCCCTCGATGCGCTCGAGGTCATCGCGCTGCACATCGCCGTCGACCCCGAACGGGCCGACGAGCTGCTGCGCACCTGGAGCGAGACGCGCCTGCCGGTCGCCCTCGAGGCCGTTCACTGCCCCGACCGCAACATCGGGCGCTGCACGGTGAAGACCGTCGCCCGGCTGCAGGGCCCGCGGAGCGAGGTGACGCTCGTGATCCCGCGCCGCGACTACACGCAGGGCTGGCACCGGCTGCTGCACGACCGCACCAGCCGGACGATCGCCCGGGCGGTGGGCGATCTTGCCCACGTGGACGTCGTGGTGGTGCCCTACCGTCTGGGCGCCCCCAAGGCGCCGCCCGCGCCGGCGGAGGCCGAGGCCCCCGTCGCCGAGCCCGCAGCTCCGGCCCGCGTGTAGGCTGTCGTTGATGCACTTCGTGATCATGGGTTGCGGCCGGGTCGGCGCGGAACTCACCGTGCAGCTCGGCAAGGGCGGCCACAGCGTCTCGATCATCGACAAGCGGCCCCAGGCCTTCGACCGCCTCCCGCCCGGGTTCGAGGCGCGCACGATCGTCGGCCTCGGGTTCGACCGGGAGACCCTCGAGGAGGCCGGGATCAAGGAGGCCGACGCCTTCATCGCCGTCTCGAACGGCGACAACTCGAACATCGTCTCCGCGCGGATCGCGCGCGAGCACTACCACGTCGACAAGGTGATCGCCCGGATCTACGACCCGCGCCGGGCGGACATCTACGAGAAGCTGAACATCCCGACCATCGCCAGCGTGCGCTGGGCGGCGCGCCAGATCCAGTTCCTGCTCTTCCACGGCAGGGAGCAGCTGCTCGACTCGCTCGCCGGCGGCAGCCTGTTCGTGCTGCGGATCGAGGTCCCGGCCCACCTCGTCGGCAAGCCGGTGTCGCAGGTCGGGACCGAGGGCCAGGTGATGGTCGTCGGGGTAGACCGCGGCGGCACGGGCTTCATCCCCACGCCCGACAGCGCGTTCCAGGAGGGCGACGTGATGGACGTCGTCGTGGCGCGCGACGGGATGGAGACCCTGGACGTCCAGCTCGAGGCCCCGGCAGAGCATTAGCGACGGGGGAGGGAACGGCGTGACCCTGCAGCAGGAACGGACGGAGGACACCGGCCGCACGCAGCGCGGGATGGCGGTCGTGGTCGCCGGCGCCGGCAACGTCGGGCGGCACCTGGCCGCCGACCTGTCCGAGCGCGGCCACCGGATCACGCTGATCGAGCAGCAGCCCGAGATGCTGCGGCGCGCCAAGCAGGACGTGCCGTCGTCGGTGACGTTCATCCTCGGCGACGCGTGCGAGCCGTGGGTGCTGGAGAAGGCGTCCTGCAACGGGGCCGACGTGATGATCGCCGCCACCGGCGACGACGAGGACAACCTGGTGATCTCGCTGCTGGCGAAGCAGGAGTACGCCGTCCCGCGCGTCATCGCCCGGGTGAACCACCCGAAGAACGAGTGGATGTTCAACGAGCAGTGGGGCGTCGACGTGGCGGTCAGCCCGCCGCACCTGCTGACAGCGCTCGTCGAGGAGGCCGTGACGGTCGGGGACCTGGTCCGGCTGATGCGCCTGGAGTCGGGGCAGGTTTCCCTGGTCGAGATCACGCTGCGCGAGGGCTCGCCGAACACCGGCCGCCCGATCTACGAGCTGCGCCTCCCGCTCGACTCCGCGGTCGTCGCCATCGTCCGCCGCGGCCACGTGGTCATCCCCCAGCCAGAGACCACGCTCGCCGCCGGTGACGAGGTGATGGCGATCTCCTCCACCGCCAGCGAGGGCCAGCTCCGCCAGGCGATCACGGGCGAGTAGCGCTCAGGCGACGGCTGATCGTTCAGCCACCTCCCGGCCTGGCGCGGGCCCTGTAGCCCGCAAGCAACAGGATGGTGCCGGCGACCACTCCTCCAGCAATGAAGCTCAAGCGGAGAGTCGTCCGAGCATCGCGCGACGCATCCATCATGTTGAGCTGACTCACCGCTACGAATCTCGCTATGCAAACGGGGGTGTGTCTACCTAGCACGTAACCGCTCGGGCAGAAGTATCGGGACGGCCAGGCCAGCGCCAGCACCACGGAAGCGACAGCGACCACCGCGGCGGCAACCCACATGACCACGGAGGCGGGGCCCGCGACCTTTCGTTCCGCGGAGCGCCTCGCCAGGCCCTTCACGAACCTCACGCTAGCGCGGAACTTGCAGCTGTTCGGCGATCGACAACAGATCGTCCAGCGAGAACTGAACGCCCGTTCGCCCTGGAAGCATCTGCGTCAGCATCCGCACGGAATATCTCCCGGTTACCCACGTCAAGGCCCCTGGACCGTGCGCGTCCGGATCCGCGCCCATCCCGACGACTCCACGGACAGTCACCAGACGGAATCCGCTACCCCCGTTCGCTGCGTCATCGGCAATCATGGCCGCAGCGTCCGTTCCGTACTCCTCCGGCGTGCGGGAGTCCGGCACATAGTCAAGCGCAAGGCCGGAGTCGAACATCAGGCCGACGCCCTCCCCAGAACTCGCCGCCCACAGGACTCTGGACTGCGACGCGATGCCGACAGGCGCCGGCCCGGGACACCCGCAGGCGGCGAGGCGGGCGAGCGCCTCGTCGAACATCGGGACGCTCAGGGATCGGCCACGCCTCAGTCTCCGGGACGGGAGTCAGTCATGCGAAGTCGTAGCTCGGGTTGATCAGGCGGCGGACGCCGCGGTCCTCGCCGAGGACGCCCTCGAGGACCAGGCGCGAGCCGAGCACCAGGCCGGGGATCGAGGTCCGGCCGAGCCACACCGCGGTGACCTCGCCGGTGCCGTCGGAGAGCACCGCCTCGAGCGACTGGAACCCCTGCGTCGGACGGACGGTGATCCGCTCGACCACGCCGGCCAGCTTGACGTGCTGGCGCGGGGTGGCTTCTGTCATCCGCGCGCTCCCGGGGACGGTCGAGGCCCACTGCAGCGTCTCCTCGGCGAGGACCTCCTCGTCGGTCCGGGCCAGTCGCCGGAAGATCCGGCTCAGGAGTCCCACGCCGTCGATCCGTCCGCTCCCGCGCGAGCCCGTCGCCCGATCGCCGGCTACGCCACCGTGGTGGCCTTCGCGTCCGCCGCCTTCAGCTCCGCCTCGAGCTCCGAGCGCCGCGACTTCGAGACCCAGATCGCGGCGGCAAGGATCAGGGCCCCGACGACGCCGACCGCGATGCGCAGCCCGGTGTCCCCGGCGTGGGAGACGACGAGCGGCGCGGACAGCAGCGCCACCAGGTTCATCACCTTGATCAGCGGGTTGAGCGCCGGCCCGGCCGTGTCCTTGAACGGGTCGCCGACCGTGTCCCCGATCACCGCGGCCTTGTGCTGCTCGGAGCCCTTGCCACCGTAGTGGCCCTCCTCGATGTATTTCTTGGCGTTGTCCCAGGCGCCTCCGGAGTTCGCGAACATCACCGCCAGCAGCTGACCGGTGAGGATCGCGCCCGCCAGGAACGCTCCGAGCGCCTCGGCCTTCAGGAAGAACCCGGTGATCAGCGGCGCGAGCACGGCGAGCAGGCCGGGCGTCATCAGCTCGCGCAGCGACGTCCGCGTGCATATGTCGACCACCTTCTTGTAGTCCGGCTTCTCGCTGAAGTCCATGATCCCGGGGTGGTCCCGGAACTGGTTGCGCACCTCGACCACCACCTGCTGTGCCGCGCGGCCGACGGCGCGGATGGCGAGCGAGGAGAACAGGAACGCCACCGCCCCGCCCAGCAACAGGCCGACCAGCACGTCCGGGTGGTCGATGCGCAGGCCCTGGAAGTTCAACCCGGCGCCCTTCAGCGCTTCCTCGAACGAGCCGAACAGCGAGGTCGCCGCCAGCACCGCGGTGGCGATGGCCATCCCCTTGGTGATCGCCTTCGTCGAGTTCCCGATGGCGTCCAGGCCGCCAAGGATCACCGCCGGCCGGCCCTTGAACTCGCCCGACATCTCGGCGATCCCCTGCGCGTTGTCCGACACCGGGCCGTAGGTGTCCATCGACACCACCACACCGACCGTGGTCAGCATCCCCATGCCGGCCAGCGAGATGAAGTAGAGACGCTCGGCGTTGGTGTCCCCGAGCAGGAACGCCCCGATCACCGCCCCGGCGATGATCAGGATCGACCAGACCGTGGACTCCAGACCGGTGGAGAATCCGGACAGGATCGTCGTCGCCGGCCCGGTCACCGTGGCCTCGGCGATCTCCCGAACCGGCTTGTACTTCGTGTCGGTGAAGTACTGGGTCAGGACCTGGATGATGCTCGCCAGCACCAGGCCGAGCAGCACGGCGACGGCCGGCGCCCACGAGTCGAGGTAGACCTTCGAGATGGCGAACACGGCCGCCGCCGACAGCGCGGCGGAGAGGAAGAAGCCGCGGTTGATCGCGCGCATCCCGTGCTCCTCCTCGCTGCGCGGCGCCACCGCCAGGATGCCGACGATCGAGGTGACGACGCCGACCGCGCGGACGAACAGCGGGAACATCACGCCGACGATGGCGCCCTTCGGCGAGCCGGCGAACGCCGCCGCCCCGAGGATCAGCGACGCCACCAGCGTGACCTCGTAGGACTCGAACAGGTCGGCCGCCATCCCGGCACAGTCGCCGACGTTATCTCCGACGTTGTCGGCGATGACGGCTGCGTTGCGCGGGTCGTCCTCCGGGATGCCCTGCTCGACCTTGCCGACCAGGTCGGCGCCGACGTCGGCCGCCTTGGTGAAGATACCGCCGCCGACCCGCATGAACATCGCCAGCAGCGCCCCGCCGAAACCGAACCCGACCAGCACCGAGGTGGCGTCCGACTTGTAGATCAGCAGGATCGTGGTCGCGCCGAGCAGCCCGAGGCCGACCGTGAACATGCCTGCAACCCCGCCCGCGCGGAAGGCGATCTTCATCGCCCGGCGCAGGCCGCTCTCGCGGGCGGCGTTCGCCGTTCGCACGTTGGCGCGCACGGCGAGCCACATCCCGGCGTAGCCCGTCACCGCGGAGAACCCCGCGCCGAGGATGAACGCCAGGGAACGGCCGAGCTTGATCGAAAGCTCGGAGTGCAGGGCGTCCTTCGGTGCCGGAAGGATGAAGAAGATGATCACGGTCAGCAGACCGAGGAAGAGCCCGACGGTGCGGAACTGGCGGTTCAGGTAGGCTCGCGCGCCCTCCTGGATCGCCCGGGCGATCTCGACCATCTTCGGCGTCCCCTCGGGCGCGGCCAGGACCTCGCGGACCAGGTAGTAGGCGAACGCCAGCGCGCCGAGCGACACCAGCAGGATCACCCAGAGCGCATTGTTCTCGAACGATCGGAAGACGGCCTGGATCGGGCCGCTTTCCTGGGCAAGGCCGTGCATCGATCCTCCTCGGTCGGATTCGGGAAGGTTTTGCTCCCGGCCGGGCCGGGGCCCGAGCAGTATAGAGAAGCGCCAAACGCGTTTCCCCCGCGGCCGGCGAGCCCGGGGGGGCGCGGTCGGTCAGCGGAACGCGAAGTACCGCAGCCACAGGTACGCCAGGGCCACGGCGACCGATATGGCCGTGACCGGCAACCCCTGCCGCAGGAACTGGGTGAATCGGATCCGGGAGCCGGCGCGCTCCGCCACGCCGAGCACCACCACGTTCGCGCTGGCGCCGATCGACGTGGCGTTCCCGCCGAGGCCCGCGCCGAGGGCGAGCGCCCACCACAACACCGTCGTGTCCCCGGGGATCGCGGCAGCCAGGGCGCCGACGAGCGGCACGATGGTCGCCACGTACGGGATGTTGTCGACCAGGCCCGACAGCACGGCCGACGCCACCAGCAACAGGGCCGTCGCCAGGAAGAGCCGGCCGTCCGTGAACTCGATCAGGCGATCGGCGAGCGCCTCGATCACGCCGGCCTTCACCAACCCGCCGACCATGACGAACAGCCCCATGAAGAAGACGAGCGTCGGCCATTCGACGTCGCGCAGGTAGTCCAGCCGGTCACCGCCGGAGATCAGCAACAGCACGCCCGCGCCCAGGAGCGCGACCACGGACGGCTCGTAGCCGAGCGGCTCCTGCAGCGCGAACGCCAGCGTGACCACGCCGAGGACGCTGAGCGCCTTCGGGAGCAGTGATCCCTCCAGCAGGGCCTCTCGCTCGTCGAGCGCCATCAGCTCCTCGACCCGGTCGGGGTGGGAGACCAGCGAGCGGCGGAACATCCACCGAGACTGGAAGACGAACACGGCGACGAGCACCGCCACGATCGGCCCGAGGTTCGCCAGAAAGTCCAGGTAGGAGAGGCCGGCCGCGCTCCCGATGATGATGTTCGGCGGGTCACCGATCAGCGTGGCCGTCCCGCCGATGTTCGAGGCGAACACCTCCGCCATAAGCAGTGGGACCGGCTGCACACCCAAGCGCTCGGCGATCAGCACCGTCACCGGCGCGATCAGCAGGATCGTCGTCACGTTGTCGAGCAAGGCGGACGCGACCGCCGTGATCAGGACGAGCGTGGTGAGGATGGCGAAGGGGCGCCCGCGGGATCGCTTGGCCGACCAGATGGCCACATACTCGAAGAACCCGGTCCGACGCAACACCCCGACGATGATCATCATCGCGAACAGCAGGAAGACCACGTTCCAGTCGACCCCGAACTCCTCGGAGTGGAACGCGTCGTTCGCATCGACGATCTTGAACAGCAGCATCAGGCCCGCGCCGGCGAGGGCCACGACGACGCGGTGCACCCATTCGGTGGCGATCAGGACGTAGGCCCCGACGAAGATCGCGATGGCGACCGCGTCGGTCATCGCGTCCGGAGCAGGTGGCTCACCAGGTCGTCGATCGAGATGCCGCCGATCAGCCGACCCTCGTCGACCACTCCGACGAGCGAGGCGCGCGACCGCACCATGGTCGCGGCGACCTCGACGAGGGTGTCCTCGCCGTCGACCACCGGGTACTCCTCGCGATCGCCGGGCATCAGGTCGGCAACCGTGAGTCCCTCGAGCCTCCCCTGGAGGGCCTCCGCGGCGCCCTCCTCCAGCACTCGCGCCAGCGCCTCGTTCTCCGTGACGTATGCGGGCAGGAGGCGCCGGAGCAGCTCGCTGTCGCTGATCACGCCGGCGAACGATCCGGTGGGGTCGACCACCAGCACCGCCCGGACGCCGTAGCGGGAGAGCACGCTCGCCGCCTCGCCGGCCTCCTGGTCCGTGCGAAGGGTTTCCTGCGGGCTCGCCAGGTTGCGCGCCTTCATGGTGCCATCCCTCCTCGTCGCCGTGAGTGATCCGGCGGCAGCGTACGCGCGAGCGAAAACGGGAGGAGGAGGGGAGCCACGTGCGGGACGCCGGTGCACCACGAAGCGGCATCGGGGTAGGGGCGCATGCCGGGGTCTCCCTGCCGACCAGACTTCCCGGCACACCGACGAGGCGTCTTCGGTTGAAACGATCCTATCGGTTCCGCCGGCGGCGGCCGGGCGAGCGGCTCAGCCGGCGCGCAGGGTGAAGCGGACGCGCATGCCGCCCTCGGCACGGGCGACGATCTCGAGGTCCTCGACCAGGCCGCGCACGACGGGCAGCGACAGCCCGCGCTCGAACGAGAACTCCTCGCCGTCGACGGCGGCCGGCTCGCCCTCGTAGGTGTCCGGGTCGAACGGCGCCCCGGAATCGGTCACCTCGACCGTGACCGCCCCCGCGGAGGTGGAGGCCACCACCGAGACCGGATCGTCGACGCCGGCGGCGCCGTGGCGG
>Ga0137369_10008261_pt1 | contig 10386 bp, 6 predicted proteins | sample SagtaG_12_FD_104918 | JGI IMG/M metagenome (GOLD analysis project Ga0137369, IMG submission 104918) | Vadose zone soil microbial communities from Sagehorn Ranch, Mendocino, California, USA - Sage1_L_113_16 metaG | ecosystem: Environmental > Terrestrial > Soil > Vadose zone | place: USA... | reverse complement strand
TCGAGGACCTCGTCCCGCACGCGGGCCATCTCCTCCTCGGTGGCCGCCTCGACGTTGAGGCGCAGCAGCGGTTCGGTGTTGCTCGGGCGCAGGTTGAACCACCAGGTCGGGCCTTGGACGGTGAGCCCGTCGGTGCGGTCGGTGCTGGTCGCGGCCGGCCAACGGCCGGCGTCCGCGAGGCGGGCGACCACCGCCCCTGGCTCGTCGACCCGGCGGTTGATCTCCCCGGAGCCAGCGTACTTGCGGTAGGGGGCGAGCACCTCGGACAGCGGCCGGCCGGCGCGGGACAGGACGTCGAGCACCACCAGGGCGGCGACCAGGCCGGAGTCGGCGCGGTAGTTGTCGCGGAAGTAGTAGTGGCCGGAGTGCTCGCCACCGAAGACCGCCCCGGTGTCGGCCATCACCTGCTTGATGAAGGAGTGGCCGACGCGGGTGCGCACCGGCGTTCCGCCCGCCGCCCTGACGGTCTCGGGCACCACCCGCGAGCAGATCAGGTTGTAGAGCACCACCGAGCCCGGCTCGCGCTCGCACATCGTCTCGGCGACCAGCGCCACCACCAGGCTGGACGGCACGATGCCGCCCTGCTCGTCGACCAGGAACATGCGGTCGGCGTCGCCGTCGAAGGCCAGGCCGACGTCGGCTCCGGAGGCCACCACCTGCTTGCGGAGGTCAGCAAGGTTCTCAGGGTTGATCGGGTCGGCCGGGTGGTTGGGGAAGTTGCCGTCGAGCTCGAAGTACATCGGCTCGAGCTGGAAGGGCAGCCCCTCGAAGACCGCGGGCAGGACGTAGCCGGCCATGCCGTTGCCGGCATCGGCGACCACCTTCAACGGGCGCAGGGCGCCGGGGTCGACGAAGCCGCGGACGTGCTCGGCGTAGCGTCGCAGGAGATCCTCGCGCTGGCTGACGGTGCCCGGGCGGTCGCTGTCGCCTGCCGGCTCGCCGGCGGCCACCATGCGCTCGATCTCGGCAAGGCCCGACTCCTGGCCGACCGGCACCGCGCCGGGCCGGCACAGCTTGAAGCCGTTGTAACGGGCCGGGTTGTGGGAGGCGGTGAGCATGATCCCGGCAACGCCGAGCGCGCCGGAGACGAAGTAGAGCATGTCGGTCGAGCAGAGCCCGACCTGGATCACGTCGGCGCCCTGGCTGGTGGCGCCCTCGCTCAGTGCCTCGGCCATGGGGACCGAGGAGGGCCGCATGTCGTGCCCGATGGCGACGGCCGGCGCGCCGGTCAGCGCGACGAAGGCGCGGCCGACGGCCCGGGCCAGGTCCTCGTCGATCTCGTCGGGGTAGACCCCGCGGACGTCGTAGGCCTTGAACACCTTGGCGAGCTCGGCGGGCACGGTGACTCCTCGAGACGGCGGACGGGCCTGCCTCGCGTGGAACGCGAGGGTCGGCGAGGGCGCATTCTAGAGCAGTGCGCCCTGCCATGGCCCAGCCGTCCTCGCGAGGCGCGCCGCCTAGAACCTCCGCTCGGAGGCGAGCGAGAGGACGTGCTCCAGGGGAACCGCGCTGCCCTGCTTGAACCAGCCCTTCCACTCGCATGCGTGGCAAGAGGCGAACAGGTGGTCCTCCGCCGGCGCCAGCCGGATCGCGATCGCGGTGAGCCTCGGCGAACTGCAGGTTGGGCACATCATGTGGCACCTCGGCGGTGAGCGCCCGCTGGGGTAGGGAAGTTGCCTTGGCCAGTGCGCCCGCACCTCCGCACCGGCCTGCTCTCCTTCACTCGGCACGCGCAGGCTGGTCCCACATGGCCCGATCGGACCCGTCATACCACCCGGTAGGACTATGCCTGCCGCCAGCGCAGGGGTGGTCGGCGACGCCCGCGGCGACGATCGGGTCGCCCCTACGGGTCCCCGCGGGCGTCACGGCGAAGCTACGGGCGCCACCCGCCGCCGGTCAACGGACCTCGACGCTCACCCGGATCCCCGCCCTCCCGGATCCCCGCCCTCCCGCCGGGCTTCCGGCAGCACCCCAACCCGATTGGCTATCGTTGCCCGTGACCAGCCGTCGGAGAGGAGGCTGCCCTGTCCCGCCAGCGTCACGGCCGCCGCGCGCCCCGGCCGAGGCTGCCGGTTCCCGAGGTCCACCCGCCCGGGTTCGGCAGCGAGGCGTTCATGCGGCTGGTCGCGGAGGCGGTCACGAGCATCCCGGCGCAGTTCCGCGACAAGCTGGACAACGTGGAGTTCGTGGTCGAGGAGACCTTCCGTGGCGACGAGGTGCCAGGCGGCGGCCTGCTGCTCGGGCTCTACCAGGGCGTGCCCCTCCCCGAGCGCAGCGCTGGCTACTCGGCGGTGCTGCCCGACCGGATCGTGATCTTCCGCCGGCCCATCGAGGCCCACTCCAGCTCCGACGCCGACCTCGCCGAGCTGGTCCGCGAGGTGGTCATCCACGAGGTGGCCCACTACTTCGGCATCGACGACGACCGCCTCGACGAGCTCGGCTGGTAGCGACCTCTCAGGGTGCGGCGGCGGGGCCGGTGGTCACCGCGCCCTCGAGGGGCACGCCGCCGACCTCGGACCCGGGCACCAGCTGGCCAGGCCCGACCGGTGCGGCCACCAGGCCGGGCGCGTCGGCCACCAGCAGCAGGCTCTGCACGCCCTTGGGCACGTCGGTGAAGCGCACCTGTCCGGGTTCGACCGTGACCGAGCCGCCCTTGCCCGCCTCGGTCGCGGTGGCGCCGCCTGGCGCGCCGCCGAGCGCCGACAGGGTGGCCGTGACCGGCTGCTGCGCCATGTTGGCCAGCACCAGGCGGCGCGACTCGGGCACCACCGGCGCCATCCAGCGGGCGTCGAGCCCGCTGCCGCCGAGGTCGAGGTGGGTGGTGTTGATCGGCCCGCCGCCCGCGCCGTAGCTCAGCGCGGCGACGAACTTGGAGCCGTCCTGCGAGCGCACCCGCAACCCGAACACGGCCGACTTGCCGACGTTCACGGGAACCAGCGCCTCGTTGATGGCACCGTCCCCGATGGGCAGGTCGAAGCCGGCCACCTTGAACGGTCCCTGGTCGTTGACGCCCTCGACGACCAGCGACAGCGGCTCGGGGTTGGGGTTGGTGACCAGCAGCTCGACCTGGCGCGACTCCCCGCGCAGGCCACCTGAGAACGCCCACGACGAGCGCATCGCCGGCTGCGCCGGCACGATCAGGTGCTGCTGGTTGTTGCCGATCTTGGTGTCGAGGCGCGCCCCGACCACCACCCGGCCCTGGCTCGCCACCACCTCGGCGGTGTAGCTCAGGGTCTGCACCTCGGGGACGTTGATGTCCTTGCTCACCGTCGTACCGGCCCGCACGAACACGTTCTGCAGTGACTCCGGGTGCAGCGAGCCCTCGGTCAGGTGCGGGGTGATGTTGACGGTCGCGTCGGAGGTCTCCGGGTTCGCGATCACCAGGGTGACCTTGCTGTCGCCGCTGGTGGTGAGGCCGGGCAGCCACCAGCGGGTGCCCGGGCCGGCGACGCATGGCGGCTGGCCGGCCGAGGTGGCGGCGACCGGCGCGCCGAACGCCTCCACCTGCACGAAGCCACCGGCGAGGCCAGCGCTCGCGTGGAAGTCGTGGGTCGCCCTGGCGGCGAGCTGCTGGGGCTGCCCGCCGCCGGCCTGCTGGCCGGCAGAGCCCGCCTCGAGGGAGGCGGCGGTCTGGCCGACGTTGTTGGCCGTGACCTTGCCGACCGAGTTGGGCAGCAGCGGGCAGACCCAGCGGGCCGAGTAGGGCGCGCCGGCGTCGGCCGGCGCCGCTGGGGGCGCCTTCGGCACGAGGGTCATCAGGCCGGCGAGGCCGCCCGCGACCACGATCGCGATGCCGGCGAGGGCCAGGCTGGCCTGGGGGATGCGGGCCCGGCCGACCTTGGGCAGGCGCGGCAGCGTCCGGCCCCGGGCGCGGCCGTGCGCGCCGCGCCCCTGGCGGCCGCGGGCCGCCGGTGCCTGCGCGCCCACCCAGCGGCCGGCGGGGGCGCCTGGCTGCGGTGCGCCGTCCTCGTCGGCCTCCGCCGGCTGCTCGTCCCACGCCTCCTGCTCCTGGGGCGGCGCGAGGCCGCGCGGGTCGCCGTAGCCGAACCCGTCGAACCCGCCGGTAGCGGCGGGGGCTTCCCCGTACTCCGGCGCCTCGCCGAGGTCCTGCCCGTCGGCGTACCCGGAGTGGGGGCGCAGCTCGGGCGCCGGCTCGACGAAGCGGGCCGGCTCCGCGAACCGCGACGGTGCCGCCTCGCCGCCCCGCGCCCAGGCGTGCGGCGGGGTCGGCGGCGGCTCCCCGCCGCGCTCGACCCTGGGGATCTCCTGCGACCACGGCTGCTCAACGCTCGGCTGCCCGGTGGCCCAGGCGCTCCGGGAACCCGGGTCGGAGCCGGGAGCGGCCTCGGGCACCGCCGGCGACCATGGCTGCCCGCCCGACCAGGCAGTCCCGGAACTCTGCTCGGGAGCGGCCTCGGGCGCCGCCGGCGACCACGGCTGCTCGCCGCTCGGCTGCTCGGTGGCCCATGCGGGCGGGGAAGCCGGGGTGGGGCCGGCCTCGCGCGCCTCCGGCGGCGCTGTCGGCTCGTCCGCCCCGGTGGCGCCGCGGCGCCCGCGGAACAGGCTGCCGCGGTCGGTGCGCCTGGTCAGCCGTCCGGTGATCCGCCCGCTGTTGCGCTGCGCGCGGTCCGCGACCACCCGGCCGCTGTCGTCGCCGCCCGGCGGCGCCGCGCCGGGCTGGCGCTGCTGCGGCCAGCCACCCGACGCGTCGCGCCCGCCAGGCTCGGGCCGCGCCGGCCCGCCGCGCGGGTTCTGCCACTCGCCGGAGGTCCCGCCCTGGCCCTCGGCATCGCGCCAGCCGGGGTCGTCCTGCCGCCCGCCGGCGGCAGCCTCGCCCCAGTCCGCCGCTGGCCCTGCGGGCGCGCCACGCCAGTCCTGCTCGGACGGGTCCCCGGCGTCGTGCCGTCCCGGGGCGCCCTGGTCGGCCAACGGCCGCTCGCCGGCGTCGCGCCGTCCCGGCGCCGGCTGCTGGCCGGAGTCGTGCCGTCCACCGCGCCGCTGGGCCTGGGCTGGGTCGCGCCACCCTTGGGTCGACCACTGGCCGGAGTCGTGCCGGCCGCCGCGCCGCTGGGCTGGCCGCTCACCGGTCTCCTGCCAGCCGCCGGCCTGCTGGGGCTGGGCGGGGTCGCGCCGCCCCTGGGCCGGCCGCTCGCCAGTTTCCTGCCAGCCGTCGCGCCCCGGGGGCTGGGCGGGGCCGGGCCACCCCTGGCCGGGCCGCTCGCCGGTCTGCCACTCGCCGCTCTGCTCGGGCGCGGCGGGGTCGCCCCAGGCCTCGCCGGTCGCCGGCGGGGTGCCCTGGTCGGCCCGGCGCCGGCCGGCCAGGTCCGGCCGGTCGTGCCCTCGCCGGCCGCCGCCGGGTTGCCGCGGCGGGTTGGGCGCGCCGCGCCAGCCGGGAGCGGCCGGGCCGGCCCAGCGCCCACCGCTCTGCTCGGGCGGGTCCTCGTCCCAGCCCTCGCCCGCCCGGGGGGCGCCGTCGGGCCAGTCCGGCGCGGTGGCCTCGGGGGCCTGGCCGCGTCCGTGGTTGCCGTGGCGGCCGTTCCCGTGCTGGCCGGACTCGGCCTCGCCCTGGTAGTCGGGCCAGTCCCGGTAGTCAGGTTGCTCGCGCCATTCGGGGTGGCGGTCGCTCACCGCGCTGCTCCTTGCCTGGTCAGCTCCGCCACGGGGAGGTCCGTGACGGTGTCGTCGAGCGAGATCGGCGCGGCCGGCGGCGCCGCCCTCGTCGGGCGGAACAGGGTAGCGACGACCGCGAGGGCCAGCAGCCCCTCGATCAGCAGGAGGGTCCTGCGCTCGCCCTGGCCGGTCTCCTGGACCTGCAGCGCTCCGCGGACCCCCTGCGGCACGACGAAGCCCTGCTCCCAGCCGAGGACGGTGGTCGGCTCGAGGCGGGTGTCACCCACCCAGGCGCTCCAGGCGTGCCCGGTGGGCACCGGCAGCACCACCGTGGCCGGGCCGTTGACCTGGCCGACGCCGTCGCCGAGGCGGCCGTGCAGCGGCACCGGCGCCGGCGCGACCACCAGGTCCTGCAGCCGCTGCGGCAGCCGGCCGGGCAGCACCCAGCCGCTCGGGGCGACGTCGGGCCCCTGGAACAGCGCGGCCTGGCTCGACGGCCGCCAGACCAGGTCCTGCTGGCGGGCCACCAGGTCGGTGAGCCGGTCGGCGTCCGGTCCGGACCGCACCGCCACGAAGCCGATGTCGAACAGGCGCAGCATCGACCCGGCGCGGTGGGTGCGGGCCTGGGCGATGTCGGTCACCAGCGAGCCGAGCGCCTCGGCGGCGGGCGCCGGTGCCGGCCGTCCGGAGTCGAGCAAGGTACGGCCGGACGGGCCGGTCACGGCGAAGTCGAGCTCGTGGTCGGGCCGGCCGGCCAGCCACAGCACCCGAGCCTGGCTCCCGGTGACGGTGGCGGGCAGCGCGTGGCCGCGGACGGGCTGCAGCTCCGCCCACGAGCCGGTGGCGAGGTGGGCGAAGACCACCACGCTGGAAGCGACCGTGAGCAGGGCGAGGACGGTGGCGCCGAGGCGGCGCGGGTCCAGGTCGAGCTTGAACTTGAACGAGCCGATCCCGGCGAGCGCCAGCGCCGCCGCCGCCGCCCAGGCGACCGCCCCGGCGACCATCACCCCGCCGGGCCAGTTGGTGAACTCGGGCGGCAGCCCCTTGGCCTGCCAAGCGGCCAGCGCCGCGGCGGCCACGAAGCCGAGCACCAGCCAGAACGCCTGTAGGCGGCGGCTGGCGGGGGCGAACAGCAGCGCGGTCACGGCGAGGATCGGGTAGACGGGCCCGACCAGCACGCTGGGCAACCCCGGCCCGCCAGGCCGCAGCTGCAGCAGGTCCACCATGGTCGGCGAGACCAGTGGCCGGTCGAAGGCGCGCAGCGGCGAGGCGCCGGTGAACAGCAGCCCGCTCCACGGCGCCAGCAGGGCGAGCACGCCGGCGAAGCCGGCGCCGAGGAAGATCGCCTGGCGCACCGTGGTCGAGGGGCCTTGGGCGCGGAAGATCGCCAGGCCGCAGGCGCCGAGCACCACCAGTCCGAGGATCACCAGGGCGGGCGGGTACATGGCGATCGCCACCGCCGCCAGCAGGGTGAAGCGCAGCGCCGGCCGCCACGGCTCGCGCGGCTGGTCGCCGCGGAAGGCGAGCACCACCTGGGCGAAGGCCGGCGGGGCGAGCACCAGGAAGACCAGCTCACCGAGGCGGCCCTGGGCCAGCGCGCCGATGGCCAGCGGCGAGGTGGCGTAGATGAGGCTGGCGACCGCCCGCGGTGCCCGGTCGGCCACCACCACCCGCAGGGCGCGGGTGCAGGTCGCCGCGGCCAGCGGCAGCGCCAGCCACAGCAGCAGCTTCTCGGCCACGAGGGCCTTGCCTGCCGCGACCAGGCTGGCGAAGCCGAGCAGGGCGAGCGAGGGCGACGCGGCCAGGGTCGAGCCGAGCCCGCCCAGGTGGAGGGTGGCCCGGTACTCCGCGAACAGGTCCCAGGCGCTGGCGGGGAACGGCGCCAGGGCGCCGCCGCTGATCGCCGAGGCGACCAGCACCGAGCGCAGCGAGACCGCCATCAGCATGGCGAAGGCGGCCACCGCGAAGCCGACCGGATGGCGGGCGAGCACCCGTCCGAGCGAGGCGCCCAGCGCCGGCGAGTCCTCTTCCTCGCGGAAGCGGACCTCGGCGACGTGCTCGCCGACCTCGCCCTCGACCAGGTCGAGCCAGTCGCGCAGCAGCGCCCTGACGCGCTGGCCACCTGGCGCCTGGAACGCCGAGAGGCGTTTGTCGTCGAGCCTGCGGGTCTTCTGGATGCGGCGCCGGTGGACCAGGGTGATGGGCAGTTCCTTGGCGTTCCAGCCCCAGGCCCACAGCACCTGGGCGGCGTCGCCCGGGCGCCCGGTGAGGGTCAGCCCCAGCGCCCTGACCAGCCCGCCGAGGAGGGACAGCAGCAGCACCATCGGCAGGCGCCGCAGCGCGGTCGCCTTGAGCATCGCCAGGATGGTGTGCCGCTCGATCAGGTAGCGCGGCAGGTTGGTGGCGCGGGTGCGGCGCGCCCTGGAGGCGGCCGCGCCGAAGTGGCGCACCCGTGCCTGCGGCACGATCAGCACCCGGCCGCCGGCCAGGTGGGTGCGCCAGCACAGGTCGAGGTCGTCGCGGAAGGCGGAGATGCGCTCGTCGAAGCCGCCGATGGCCAGCAGCGCCTCGCGGCGCACCAGCATGCCGGCGGTCGAGACGTAGAAGACGTCCTTGATCAGGTCGTGCTGGCCCTGGTCGATCTCGTCGTCCTCGATCGCCGAGACCGCCCGGCCGGTGCGGTCGACCGACCAGCCGACCTCCTGTAGCCGCTGGGTGTCGTTCCATCCCACCAGCTTGGGACCGAGGACGCTGGCCCCTGGCCGCGTCTCGGCCTCGGCGAGCAGCCGCTCCAGCGCGTCCGGCTCCGGCGCCGAGTCGTCGTGCAGCAGCCAGAGCCACTCCATCTCGGCCGAGCGCGGGTCGCGCAGGGCCGACATCACGGCCCGGCCGAACTGCCCGCGGACGGCGAGGATGGCGTCGGTGCCCAGGCGCGTGCGCGCCCAGTCGGAGCTGCCGTCGGTCGAGCCGGTGTCGACGATCAGCACGTCGTCGATGGCGCGGGTCTGGCCGGCGAGGCCCCGGAACGTATCCCTCAGGAATGGTCGACCGTTGTGGACCACGACCACGGCGAGGACGCGCTGAGGACTGACTGCCACTGGCGATGCGTCTCCTGAGCAGGGGATGCTTGCGTAGGGGCGAGGTCAAGGCCGCGGGGGCTGGCCTGCGTATTCTGCCACCATGACAAATACCCGTGGGGCTAGGTGACCTCCCCACGGGCGGGCCGACATCCTATCACGCTTGCACTGCTGGTGCGCCAACCGGCTGGTCGTGGCGGCGGCAGGTGGCGCCGAGGGGCGCTCGGCCAGGGACGGAGGCGTCCAGGGTGCGCGGCGGGCACGCCGGCCTCTGTGGCGGTCCCGAGCCGGGCACACCGGCGAAAGATACCAAGAACTGCCGACGCGCCGTCCACCTCCACTAGGCAAGGCGGGCCGGACGTCAGGAGGCGAGGCGCTTCAGGCGGCGACGTTCGCGCTCGCTGAGACCGCCCCAGATCCCGAAGCGCTCGTCGTTCGCCAGGGCGTACTGGAGGCATTCGAGGCGGACGTTGCAGGTGCCGCAGATGCGCTTGGCCTCGCGGGTGGAGCCGCCCTTCTCCGGGAAGAAGCAGTCGGCATTGGCCTGCAAGCAGGCGGCCCGCTCGTACCAGGCTTGGGTTTCGACCAGAGGGAGCCGGTTCATCGCTGCCCTCTCAAGGAATGCGCGGCGGCCATGTCGTGCTCGGGGCGGCGGGGCTCGGCCCGCCCCCGGCCCCCCTTTCGTGCTCGCTGCGGCTCGTTACGTAGCGCCATGGCCGTAATTACATCGGTGGGATTCTCGGTCATCTTGAGGGGCAGAATCAAGCAGTTTGGTACTCGCACGCCACCAATATGTGATCTGTTGGAAGCGCGGAAGACTCGTCCTCCTCCCTGTTCATCGGATAGCCTCTACGCCGCTCGACATCAGCCCGAGGGGCGTTCGTGTTCAAGACCACTCGCGCACAGGAGACGCCCGGTACCCCCGGAGTCTTGACCGCTGGTGGGATCGAACTCGGACCGGCCGATCTGGTCGCCGCCCGACGCCGGGACCCCCAGGCGGTCACCCGCATCTACCAGGCATTCGCGCCGTCCCTGCTGCGCTTCTTCGTCGCCGCCGTCGGCGACCGCCACGCCGCCGAGGACCTCACCGGCACGGTCTTCGCCGCCGCCATCGAGGACCTGCCCGGCTTCCGCGGCGAGGTCACCAAGCTCGGCGGCTGGCTGTTCCGCATCGCCCGCCACGACCTCTACGACTACCGCCGGCGGGTGGCACGGGCGCGCACCGAGAGCCTCGACGACGTGCTCGACGAGGCCGCCTTGGCCGAGGACGCGCCCGACCCGCAGGACCTGGCGGTGGACCGCCTCGAGGGCAGCCGGGTGATGGCCGCGCTGAACCAGCTCTCCACCGACCAGCGTGAGGTGCTGCTGCTGCGGCTCGCCGCAGGCCTGACCGCCCCCGAGGTCGCCGCGACCCTCGGCAAGACCACCGGCGCGGTCAAGGCGCTGCAGCACAGAGGCCTCGCCAGCCTCGCCCGGGTGCTCGGTCTGCGCACCGATCGCAACCAGGAAAGCAATCAAGACGGTGAGAACCCGTATCCATCCGACCCCATCGATCGCCTCAACTCTAAGGAGGAGGGTTGACGATGGGGAGGCCCTTGAGCCTCGACGACGAGCTGGATGCGCTGCTGGACGCGCCCCCCGGCGACAGCGGCCGCGTCTCGGCGGAGCTGCGTCCGCTGGTCGCCGTGGCGACGGCCCT
>Ga0137369_10008256_pt1 | contig 10387 bp, 8 predicted proteins | sample SagtaG_12_FD_104918 | JGI IMG/M metagenome (GOLD analysis project Ga0137369, IMG submission 104918) | Vadose zone soil microbial communities from Sagehorn Ranch, Mendocino, California, USA - Sage1_L_113_16 metaG | ecosystem: Environmental > Terrestrial > Soil > Vadose zone | place: USA... | reverse complement strand
TCTTCCTTCCTTGAAGCGCGCCAGATCAAGCAGGGAGACGTCCAATGTTGAAAATTTTCCATCCAGAATATATTCGCTCATTAACTTTCCCGCAATAGGTCCATGCATAAAGCCGTGACCGGAAAAGCCTGCGCAGATCGTGAAGCCCTTTACGTCGCTTCCACCAAAAATCGGATGAGCATCAGGAGTCACTTCATATAAGCCTGCCCAATGGGAAGCGCGGCTTGCCCGTTCGAGTAGAGGCATTCGTTCAATGGCCGCCTCCAGGTTGACAAATTCGAATTCTTCGTCGATGTTTTGATCAAAGCCGGGCTTCTCATTCTGATTGCTCATCCCAATCAACAAGCCCTCGCCCTCACGATGGAAATAAAGCGATTGGGCAAAGTCAATTACAAAAGGAAAGTCTTCTGGGATTTCCTTCAGTGGATCCGTCGTAAACATTTGCCTGCGGATGGGAACAATAGGGATTTGAACTCCGGCCATTTCACCGATCTGACCAGACCAAGGTCCTGCTGCGTTTAGAATCATGCGAGTCTGGATCAAGCCCTGGCTTGTCTCCACTGCTTCGACCTCATCTTCACGAACATGGATTTCTGTCACCTCCGCGCGGGTGAGAGCTTTGACGCCCATCTTCTGGGCAGCGCTGATGTATCCGGCAACCACGCTATTTGGGTCAACAATCCCATCCTCTTGATTGAAGGTTCCCGCGATGGCATCATCGAATTTCATCAGAGGCAAGCGTTCCCGAACTTCATTGCCACTGAGGAGTTGAGTCTGTACACCCAGACTGTTTTGTAATTCAACGTTGTTCTTGAAGGTGGTTGCATCTTTCTGATTTGTTGCGATGAGCAAATATCCGCATTTCCGATAGTTCACATCCTGCCCGAGCTCTTCCTTGAATCGTTCGATCAATGTCAAACTTTCAATCGAAAGTTTGACATTGATCTCTGTCGAGAATTGATAACGGACTCCACCCGCACAACGTCCCGTTGCCCCTGTGCCAAAAAATTCCTCCTTTTCCAGGAGAACAATATTCTTCATTCCACACTTTGCGAGATGATATGCCGCGCTGGCTCCCATCACGCCACCCCCGATGATTACGATGTCTGCTGTGTTTGGTAGATTCATTTTTTGTATTCCAGTTAGTTATAGTTATACGCGCTGAGCGGAGTGGCGCCTTGGCGTCACTCCGCTCAGCGCGAACATATTTTAGAAATCTATTTCTGTGCCAATATTCATCTTGCGAGCATTATTTAGCGCGACTTGCGCCGCCATTGCATCCTGCACAGCAATGCCAACTGATTTAAAGTAAGTGATTTCTTCTTGCGATTGCCTGCCAGGTATTCGTCCTAATACAACCTCACCGAGTTCACCATAAATATGCGATTCATCAAATAGTCCCGTACGAATAGGTTGGATGAGGTCACCTGCTTCTTCCAACGCTGCGGAACGCGAATCGACAAAGACTTTTGCGCGTTGTAAGGTCTCTGCTGAGACTTCCTGCATCTCTGGGGTGTAGGATCCCACTGCAGAGATGTGCACGCCTGCTTTGAGGTCTTTATCCTCGAAGACAGGTTTGGAAGAAGTGGTAGCCGTGCAAATCACATCTGCATATTCAATCGCTTCTTTGGGGCTGCGCGCCACACGAACATCTTTTGGAATAGGACCTTTCCCTTTCATCTCCTCTACTAAAACTTGTGCTCTCTCTGTGTTTAGACTGAAGAGGAAAACTGTTTCTACGTTACGAGCGGTACATGCAGCTTCTAGTTGGGTACGTGCCTGTGCACCCGCACCGAAAATTGCGAGGATTTTGCTATCTTTGCGTGCTAACAGGTCAACGGCAGCGCCGCCAGCCGCGCCTGTCCGAATGGCAGTGAGAGAACTTCCTTCGAGAAGAGCAATTACCTGGCCGGTTTCGGGGTTGAAGACAAGCACAGCGGCTTGAATATACTCGAGTCCGCGGGCGGGGTTTGTGGCGAAGAGGGAAACAACTTTAATGGCGAGCGCTTGGCTATCCTCGGAATGAACGTAAGCTGGCATAAAAAGACTTAAAGCATCACTGTTTGGGATAGAGAGGCGGATCCGAAGGGGGACGACGGCCTTCCCGTCGGAGATAGCCGTGTAGGCACGTTTCATCGCCTCGATTGCTTCCTTCATCGACAATGATCTGCGTACATCATCAGCATTCAGAAGCAACATAGTATCCTCTCCGGGTTACTCGTTTGGGTCATAGCCAGCGGGTTTTTCCCAGTGGTCAGTGAGGGCTGCCTCCGTGTTCGGAGGTCTGCAGGAGAGCCAGAGCTGGTCGATCAGATTCGCGGCCCGATAATATTCGATGTGGCATACTGTGGGGCGCATGGGGAAAATCACCCCAGCAACTGAAGTAGCGGAATAAACAGACGCACACGACTCAAAATCGTGTTCCCTCCGGGAATGTGGGTTCGATTCCATCCTTCGGCACTCGCTCGGCTCGGATTATACCAACGCCCTCTCATGAATTGGAGAGGGCGTTTTGGTTCTAGGAAGCGGATAGTTCTGTTGACTAACGATAACGGTCCGCTTGCATATGATACAACTTGGCATAAGCGCCCCCACGTGCTAGAAGATCGCCATGGATGCCATATTTACTGATAGAGCCATTCTCAAGCACAGCAATCATATCTGCCATGCGTACTGTGCTAAAGCGATGAGAGATCAGTAGGTAAGGTAAAATCTTCGCGGTAGGTCATGTGTTTCTCCTTTTGGTGTGGTAACCGCAAGGATAACAGGTGACCTACTCTTTCCTAAATTTACGGAACTAATCCTACACTACTAATATAACGAGAATTTCTTCCCCGTTTACGGATCCTGTTACTGGTTTTAGTGGCAGGATTTTCTTTATTTCTCGACCCGGGTTCCAAATACACGCAAAAAAACACGCGCAATCCACGCTCAAAAACACGCTCAGGGACGGGGGTCATGTAAACTTTGGTCATAGATTGGGAACACCACATTCACCCAATCGAGGAGACCAAAATGTCCAGCACAATACAAACCCCCAAAATCAGCACCATCCGCCTTTTGAATGACCGCAATTTGATGGGCCTTTTCATCCTTGCTGCACTCGTGGTTACGCTGATGGTGATCTTCACCTACGCCGTGGATCGTCCTGCAGTAAAGTCAATCTATGGTGAGGGATATATGATCTATCGGCAGAGCGAGTGGGCCTCGGTGCCTATCCCCGTTGACATGGCCGAAGCGTATCGTATCTATCGCCAAAGCGAAAGGGCTTCAGTAGCTATCCCTACGGTTGATCTGAACGCAGCCATGTACATCTATCACAAAAGTGAACGAACCAGCATCCCTGTGCCACAAGAGTGAGCGAACAAGCATACCCCTACGCTTCAACAAATACCAACGCAGTGAGTGGTCTAGTGAATAGGAGATGCATGGAGTACTCCTCCGAAAAAGTAAGTCCGAGCATCTAGCAGGTAGTCAGCGGCGGGAACAGGCACCGCCGCTGACTCGTTAACATCACGACTCAAAATTGACAACATAGGTCTCCTCCTGTAAACTCCCTTCATGAACATCGACCTCGATCTTTATCGGCATGAAGTTCGCGTTTCGACAAATCCTCTGGTGAGGCTTTCGGCGATTGACATTTCGCCCGATCATCCCCAGCGGACATTTGTTTTTATCCATGGCTTTGGGGGACAGGCCGAACAGTGGCATTATCAATTGCAGAAGTTTTCGATCGAATTATTCTTATAAACCAAAATCGGTAATGCTTTGTGAGCGCCATCGGCTGTCAGAATCAACGTGGAAATTCTTTACAATATCTGCAACAATCATACGTGTATAATTTAATCATCGTATTTTAGTTCAATCTGTGAATTTTAACGGAGGATGATTGTGAGAACCAAGGATCGCAAAGTTCCTATTTTGCTGTTCGCTTTCGTGATTATCGGTTTAGTTGTCGCGGGGATCGTTTTCTCTCGCCTAAATGCGAATCAGACAAGTCCAACGCAATCGATAGCTGAGAGCCCGATCGCGGTAGCGTCGGCAACTCCAACCACGCTTTGGAATGCCCTGTTGCAAGCCACTCCCTTTGCTTATCACACGCCAATGCCTGAGCCTGTGCAAAGTAAATTAGATGGACTCTATGCGAAGATCGATTCTTCACCTCCGCAGTGGTGGAGGTGTTATCGCTGCGCCGACTATCGGCCGGCTGGTGGGATATGGCGATTACAGTTCAAGGAAAGTGTGATGCGCATCTATTATGATGTCACTGGCTGGAGGACAATCGCGTCATTTACAACAGCTGATGATCGTCTCTATATTTTCAACGATCCTTACTGCCCGGAGGATGTGGGTGAGTATAAATGGAATATCGTAAATGGGCAATTGAATCTGGAAACGGTCAATGATCATTGTGCATTCGATTTGCGCGCGAAGAATATCACTCTTCAACTGTGGGTTGCGTGCACTCCATCCACCGAAAAGAAAACGCCCGGCTGCGAGGAGAATGTCCCTATGCCAGAACCGGTTGTTCAATCCGCGCCAACGGTTGACGTGAATGTCTACGGAGGCGACAGTCGTTTTTTCGCGAAGACGCCTGAACTGATGGCCATTGCCAATACCGCGGACCGCGAGGCGCCAGAAGGCATTTTCATCAGCTATGACGAGAATACCATTCCATATGGGATTCATCGTGTCTTGTGGTGGAACGGCAATTGGATCGAAGCAACCACAGATCTGCCATTCAACGCGATCGGCGTTCAATTTTACGGCGAGGCACAGATTGGCTGGGCGCGAGTCCTATTTGATGGAGAAGAAGTATGGCGCGGGAACACAGCAGATCTTTACGAAAAACTTGGCCGTCATGGCGGCTATATTGAAATCACGGGTTTTGAGCCCGGACATCATACGCTCCGCGCAGAGAGCCTCGGCTTTGACTATCGTCCAGTTACTGTGGTCAGTTTTGGGTTCAGTGAGGATGGCAGTGTGGAGGTCGCAATTCCGTAATCTAGCAATTGGAATTTAAATAACAAACGCCGAGGATGGAATCGTCCTCGGCACTGCTGTTTTAGGCTGAAAAAATTATTCAACGCCCAAATAGGCCCTTTGGACTGTTGGGTTCTTTTTTAGATTTTCGGCCGTGTCGTTGAGCACAATTTCACCTGTTTGAAGCACGTAACCGCGATGCGCAATGGCCAAAGCCATCAGGGCGTTCTGCTCCACGAGCAAAATTGTCACGCCCTCTTTATTTATCTGCTGGATGGTGTCAAAAATTAATTCCACTAAAACTGGTGCGAGGCCCATGGAAGGTTCATCCATAAGAAGTATTCGCGGTCTTGCCATGAGCGCGCGGCCGGTGGCCAGCATTTGTTGTTCGCCACCCGAAAGTGTGCCAGCGACCTGCGTGCGGCGCTCCTTGAGACGTGGGAACAACTGAAAGATCCGATCCAGATCCGCTTCTGTTTCCTTCTTGCTATTGCGTGAATAAGCGCCCATATCCAGGTTTTCGGCCACGGTCAGGCGGCCAAATACATGACGACCCTCTGGGACCATCGCGACACCCTTATAAACAATCTCATGAGGTTTGAAAGGCGCCAAATCCTCACCTTCTAGGTGAACAAAGCCTTCTAGGGACTTCATGATTCCTGTGATGGTGCGCAAGGTAGTAGTTTTGCCTGCACCATTGCCGCCAATCAATGTGACGATCTCACCCTTGTCAACGGTCAGAGAGACCCCTTTCAGGGCATGAATGTTTCCATAGTATGAATGGATGTTTTCGACTTCAAGCATTGCCATGGTATCCCTCCACATCAAGTGGTTGCCGCAGCTTCTTTTTGACCAAGCCCACTGGCCGCGCCACGCCCGAGATAGGCCTCGATTACGCGCGGGTTGCTCTGGATCTCGGCGGGAGTCCCCTCGGCGATTTTCTCGCCAAAATCCAACACAGTAATCTGTTCAGATATGCTCATCACCACCCGCATCTGGTGTTCAATGAGCAGAATGGTGATTCCTAATTCATCTCGCAGGCGGCGAATGAAATGCACCATCTCCTGAGTCTCACTAGGGTTCATTCCAGCGGTTGGCTCATCCAGCAATAAGAGCTTGGGCTTACTGGCCAGTGCTCGGGCAATCTCCAGTCGGCGTTGATCCCCGTAAGAAAGATTCTTGGAAATCTGGTCACCCTTTTTTTTCAATCCAACGAAACCTAGCAATCGGCGGGCCTCATTTAAGGCTTCCTTCTCCTCATTGATCATGCCCGGCGTTCGCAGGATGCTTCCAAGCATGCCAGTATGCAAACGCGGGTGTTCTCCGATGAGAACGTTCTCGATGGCGGTTAGGTTGTTGAAGAGCCGGATATTTTGATAGGTACGGGAAATACCCAGATTTGTAATGCGGTTAGGGAGCATGCCCTGAAGGTGGTGGATCTCAAAAAGGATTTCACCGCTTTCCGGCCGATAGAATCCCGTGATGCAGTTGAATAAAGTTGTCTTTCCGGCGCCGTTCGGCCCGATCACGCTGTGAATGCCATGTTCGGCAAGCTCTAGGTCCAGGTCGTGGACCGCAATCAGGCCGCCAAAGGCCTTCGTGACTTTGCGAATTGAAAGGATAGAAGTGCTCATAAGGTGCCTCCTATGGTGCTGGATTGGTTTCGTCTTGCAATTTCGGGGCTTCCGGGAGCAATTCGCCTTCGGGGCCAAGCTCTTCATGCAACTCCTGGCGGCGAGTGGCCTCGGGCAAGAAGCCCTCGGGGCGAGTCAGCATCATGATGATCAACAGCGCTCCGTAGATCAGCAGGCGGTACTCAGAGAACTCACGCAAGAGTTCCGGCAATCCGACCAGAATCAAAGCTCCAACGAAAACACCGGGCAAACTTCCCATGCCACCAACAATAATGAGCGCCAGCACATTTATGGAAACCAGCAATTTGAAGCTGTGTGGGTAGATGGATCCAATTTGAGAGGCGAAAATGGCACCGCTCAATCCGGCGAATGCTGCACCGGTTGCAAAAGCCATCAGTTTGGTGGAGACCAGATGAATGCCCATCGCCTGAGCAACGTCTTCGTCCTCGCGCAATGCCTTCCATGCCCGGCCAACGCGTGAATCACGCAACCGCCATGAAACGAAAGCCGCCAGCAAAATTCCGGCGAGGATCACGTAATATAGCTTCTGCGGTGAGTGAAAATCGATCCCTCCAATGTTGCTCTTGGCGACCTGTACGATGCCCTGCGAGCCGCCAATATAGGGCTTGAGGAAGTCAGACCCAGCCAGAATCCGAATGATCTCGCCGAATCCGAGTGTTACGATGGCGAGATAATCACCGCGGATGTTAAGCACGGGGATGCCCAGGATCACGCCTGCTATTACCGAAACCAGGACAGCAATGGGGAGTGCCTGCCAGAAGGTCATCTGTGGACCGTAGACAATCTGTCCTGCTTGCGGGCCAATGGCGTTGGTAGTAAGCACGCCCATTACATAAGCCCCAATCGCAAAGAAAGCGACATATCCCAGGTCAAGCAGCCCGGCGAAGCCAACCACGATGTTCAAGCCCAGGCCCATCAGTAGGAACAAGCCTACCTGGTTGGAAACTTGGCTTAGATAAGATCCAAGCACGTTTGGCAAGTACAAAATTATAGCGGCCAGGAGCGCCAGGCTGATCCAGCGTACAGCCTGTTGACTAGCGGCAGGGAGAGCACGTAATCTAGTCTGAAGTCGAGATGATTGGCCAGATCGCAGAACGCTCATGCCGGCCACAACAACGAATACAACCACAGCGCCCAATATCGATAGCCCTTTTTCATTCCGGCTGCCAAACATCCACTGCAGGGCATCGCCGATTGTGGGCAGATTGAGCAGGGTGACGCGTATTAAATCCTGCAATAAGCCCAGCAAAGCTACCCAGGCCAAAGCCTGAACCGTCGCGTTGCTGTAGCGCCCCGGCAGAATCTGGACGAGGGCACCGGCAAGTCCTCCAAGTGCACCCAGCACAAGCATTAGGCCAAGGGCCGCCGCGCCTTCTTTCCCAAAGGTCAGGATTTTGATCAGCGCCGGTGAGGCATTCAGAAAAATCGTTCGAAGATCGAGAGGTGCGATTGATTGGACCAGGAGCCAGAGCAATAGTCCAGCCGTTGCTCCAGCCACGCCCCCTTCGATGATCCGCAGGAATGACCCTGTGCTGGGCGAACGACGGGCAGCGAAGTAACCGGTCGCGAGCAGAGCGATCAAGATCAGGGTCTGTCCCATTTCGATCACGCCTGCCACTATATCGCGTTTTGCAAACTCCTCTACCATCCCAACCAGCGACAGCAATATCGCAGCGATTCCACCGATCACGCCGATTTGAAGAGCCATGAACCAGTTGGACGATTGCAATTTATTCATTGTCGTCGACTCCTTACGCCTTGGTTGTTGCCAATCGTTCACCCAGAAGGCCGGTCGGGCGGAATATCAGGACCAGAACGAGCATGGTAAAGGCAATCACATCCTTGAGTTGATAGGGTGCCGCGACTCCCAAGCCATCCAGGAAAAGGATTGGACCAACGGATTCGAAGATGCCAAGGAAAAGACTGCCGAGCATCGCGCCAGGAAGGTTGCCAATGCCACCCAATACTGCCGCAGTAAATGCTTTGATGCCGGGGACGAAGCCCATGTATGCATTGATCTGTCGAAACATCAGAGAATAGAGCATGCCTCCGGCCCCAGCGGCCGCGGCGCCGAGCACAAAGGTCCGGACAATGATGGCATCCACGTCAATGCCCATGAGCGCCGCAGTGTCTTTATCTTCGGACACAGCCCGCATTGCTTTACCTGCGCGCGTGCGCATAACGTAAAAGTAGAGAGATGCCATCAGCAGGCCTGCGGCAATGATCACGAGAATTTGGATTTTTTGAATAACAAAGTCGCCGCTGAGACTGACCGTGCCTTTGAGGATGTCCACATCTGGATAGGCTTTGCTCTGCGAGCCAAAGAGTGTGCGAAATGTTTCCTGGAGGAAAAAGGATGCGCCAATGGCAGTAATGAGGGGAACAAGGCGCGGCGCCCGGCGGAGTGAACGGTAGGCAATGCGCTCCAAAAGCACTGCTACGGTCACCGAGGTTAGCATGGCAACAGCCAAAACGACCAACAGTGCGAAAAGGGGGTTCTTATCCAGGAACCCAGATCGATTGAAGGAAGTAGCTACGAAGTATCCGATGTAAGCCCCACTCATGAACACTTCGCTATGAGCGAAGTTGATCATGCGCAGGATGCCGTATACCAATGTATAGCCAAGGGCGATCAAAGCATATATGCTCCCCTGTGCCAGTCCAAAAATAAAAAAATCAAACCAATGTCTCGCTGTATAGGTGCCGGTGCGCAAAGTAGCAATTGAACCAACCACAACGAGTGCAACAATTGCCCCGCCTGTGATCCACATGAATAGATCGGTCACTGTAAATCGTTCGAAGGCTCGTTTCAACATACTGCACTCCTCTTTCGCGAAGGTGTCTAACAAGAGGCAATGTACAGGATGAGCCGGGAATGGAAAGACCCGGCTCATCCTTCTGGGCTATCTTATTATATGTGCAAGTCTTATCAATTACTGATTAGGTGTCCAGACGACAGGCGGGGGCCAGTTACCGCCAACTTCCTCTTCACCTATCTGGTAAATAGCCAAGGCTTTACCGGTGGCGCAGTCGCCTTCCTCTACAACCTCAGAGTCCGGATTATCATTATCGCAACTTAATGTGCCGGAAATGCCAGGAAAGTCTGTGGTTGCATACATGGCATCGCGCAGTGCCTGCCGACCGATGTGAACCGTGCCGTCAGCATCCACGACTGCCACAGATTCAATCGCTGCAAAGATCATGTTCGTCGCGTCGTAGGCGAAGGCATGGTAGCCGCTCGGCGGTTGGCCGCCAAACTTGTCAGTCCACTTCTGAAGGAATTCTGCATAACTCGATATCGCTGGATCCAGATATGGACCAGACAGATACATGCCCGCTGCTGCATCACCGGTGGCTTCAGGGAAGGAATCTGCGAATAAACCATCTGCACCCATCGAAACAACGTTTTCTAGGCCAGATACTTCCTTAATTTGTTGGGCCACCAGATCGCCTTCGGGCTCAAAGATCGGGAAGTAGATGATCTCCGGAGCGCCAGTGGCAATGCTGGTCAACACAGGCTTCATATCGGTGTCACCGACATTGATAGCTTCCTGAGCCGTGATTGTGCCACCCAGTTCCGTGAATACTTTGGCGAACACTTCCTGTAGACTCTGGGCATATGGGCTGCCATCATGAATGGTAGCAGCTTTGGTGAGGCCTAGTTCATTAAAGGCATATTCAGCCGCAACACGACCCTGGCAGAGCGCGCTACGCCCAGCCCGGCAGTAGCCTTTGTAGCGCCCCGGCTG
>Ga0137369_10008251_pt1 | contig 10391 bp, 7 predicted proteins | sample SagtaG_12_FD_104918 | JGI IMG/M metagenome (GOLD analysis project Ga0137369, IMG submission 104918) | Vadose zone soil microbial communities from Sagehorn Ranch, Mendocino, California, USA - Sage1_L_113_16 metaG | ecosystem: Environmental > Terrestrial > Soil > Vadose zone | place: USA... | reverse complement strand
TGCCGAGGTTGCGCGCCGTTGCAAGCGCCAGCGCGTACTCCTCGGCGGCAGTGTCGTGTTCTTCTCTCCCCGCAGCCGCGTTGGCACGGATTCGCGCGCCGCAGAGATCGACGGCGCGTGTTCGCCGTCCGGGTGGAATCGCGTCGAGCAGCGCCGCGACCGGAAGCGCGAGGCTGGAGTCCTGCAGATCGTTCGCTGCCGTCGCGGCGTCCTCGAAAGCCGGCTGGGCGAAGCCGACCAAGTCCTGAGCGATCGACATCTGAGCAAGCTCCCCGAAGAGGGGGAGCGCATCGGCCGGCCGGCGCTCTCCGATCGCTACGACGGCCCGTCGCCAGAGGGCGAGGTTCTGGAGCTGAATGTCGCTTGAGGCACCAACCTCCGGTGAGATTCGCGCCAGCCAGCTCTCGGCCTGCTCCGGGTCAGAGCGTTCATATGCCGCGCGGGCGAGCGAGAGGTACCCATGTACGTGGCCGGCCACCGCTGTCTGAGCCTCGAGCGGCAGCTCATCGGCGAGGGCGAAAGCGCTGTCCCAGTCGCCATCCCAGAGCAGAGCTTCCATGAGGCTCAGGCCCAGCTGGACGGCGAACTGGCGGTCCCCTCGGCTACGGGCAAGCTCGAAGCCCGCCTCGACGGAACGGCGCGCCTCCTCGTGGCGGTCGTCGTTGAACGCGAACACGGCGAGGTTGTTGTAGGCGCGGAGCGCCTGGGTAACGAGGTCATGCTGAAGCGCGATTGCGAGCGCTTCTCGGAGCAGCGCGCGCGACTCGTTCGGCCGTCCCCGCAGGAGCAGCGCCTTCGTGTTCAGCGCCTCGGAGAGCACAGCCGGGAAGCCGTGTAACTCGGCAATCTCGAGCGCGAACTCGATGCGCTGCTTGCCGGTCTCATCGTCACCCTGGAAGTGGTGGATTCGCCCGGCCTCAGCGGCGAGCTGCGCGACGTTCTTGTCCGGCTCGTCCTGGGCGAGCACGGCCAGGGCGGGCTCGAGAAGCTCGAGTGCCTCCTCGCCACGTCCGAGCGCCCAGAGAGCCAGGCTGAGCCGGGCGGTGGCGCGGGCGGCGTCGTGCGGTAGGCCGGCATCCTCGAACCGCGCTCGCGCGTCACGCAGCGTCTCGGCTGCCACTGCTGCATCGTTCGCGGACAGAGCCATCTCACCGGCGCGCTCGAGCAGCCGCGCGTGTTCCTCCTCGTCGTCCGCGAGCCGTGCGGCGCGATCGAATGCCCGGCGCGCGTCCTCGGGCGCCGCGAGGGCGGCGGCGCGTTCGCCCGCCCGGCAGAGCCAGTCGCGCGCCTGTGCCTTGACGAGGTCGGCGTCGTCGCCTTCAGGGTCGGCGGCGTGCGCGTCGAGGTAGTGCGCGGCGATCACCTCCGCGATCTCATCCGGATCGAGCCCCGCTTCGCGCTCCAGGAAGCCGGCTGCCGCAAGATGCCGAGCCTTGCGATCACGGCGCGCGAGCGTCTCGTAGGCGACGTGCTGGACGAGCGCCTGCAGGAAGCCGTACTGGCCCCGTTCGGGCGAGCGTGGGTCGGTCTGGAGCGTGAGCAGCTCCTTCCGAAACAGTGAGGCAAGGATCGGCTCGAGGTTGGCCTCGGCACTTCCCGATACCGCCGCGAGCCCGCGCTGGGTGAACGTCTTGCCGAGCACCGCTGCGTCCTCGAGCACTCGGCGTTCCAGCGGCTCGAGCCCGTCGAGCCGTGCGGCGATCAGCGCATGCAGCGTCTCCGGCACCTCGAGCGCCTCGACCGGGCCGCTGACGCGGAAGCCGTCGCCGTCGCGCTCCAGCACCCCGCGGTCGAGCAGCATCCGCACCGTCTCGACGGCGTAGAGCGGGATGCCGTCGGCCCGGTCGCGGATCGTCACCCGCAGCTCCTCCGGCAGGCCGGGGACGAGCCCGTGCAGGAGCGAATCCATCGCCGCGTCGTCGAGGGGCTCGAGCGTCAGCGCAGTGGAGTTGCGGATCCGCGTGCCGAACGTCGGGTGCCGCCCGCCGAGCTCCGGCCGGGAGAGGGTGAGGACGTAGAGCGGATGGCTGCGCGACCAGTCGAGCAGGTACTCGACGAAGTCGAGCAGCGCGGCGTCGGCCCAATGGAGATCCTCGAAGAGCAGCACGACCGGGCCGGTCTCCGCCATCCGCTCGAAGAAGAGACGCCAGGCCGAGTGGAGATCCTCCCGGTCCGGCGCGACGCGGTCGGTCAGCCCGAGGACATGCTGGAGGCGCGGCTCCACCCACTCGCGCTCGTCTGCGTCGGGTATGTGCTCCTCGATCGTCGCGTGCAGCTTCGCGAGCGCCTCTGCCGGCGGATCGTCCTCCGCGATGCGGGCGCGCATCCGCACCATCTCGGCGAGCGCCCAGTACGCGACGCCGTCGCCGTAGGAGAGGCAGCGGCCGCGATGCCACCAGATGTTCTCAACGAGGCCGTCGATGTACTTCTCGAACTCCCAGGCCAGGCGCGACTTGCCGATGCCGGCTACACCGACCACCGCGACGAGGCTCGCGCGCCGGTCGTCCGCGGTCGCGTGGAACAGGTCCTTGACGAGCCTGAACTCCCGATCGCGGCCGACGAACGGCGCCTCGAGCCCGATCGAGCGACCCTCGCCGCGCCTCGACCCGACGACTCGCGACGCACGCCAGAGCTGGACCGGCTCCGCTTTCCCCTTCAGCCCGTGCGAACCCGCGTCCTCGTAGACGATCGCCGCCTCCGACGCCCGCTTGGTCGCTTCGCCGACGAGGACGATGCCGGGCTCCGCCGCGCTTTGCACCCGTGACGCCGTGTTCACGAGGTCGCCGGCGACCATCCCTTGGCCCTCCGCGCCGATCGACACCGCAGCCTCGCCGGTGAGCACACCAGCTCGCGCACGCAGGTCGGGTGCGCCGACCTCCTGGCCGAGCACGGAGATCCCGGAGACCAGGTCGAGCGCGGCGCGCACCGCCCGTTCGGCATCGTCCTCCTGCGCGACCGGCGCGCCCCAGACGGCCATCACCGCGTCACCGATGAACTTCTCCACGGTGCCGCCGTAGCGCTCGACGATTTGTCGGGATTTGTCGAAGTAGCGGGTTAGGACCTCACGCGTGTCCTCCGCGTCACGCCCCTCCGATGCGGTCGTGAACCCGACCAAATCCGCAAACAACACCGACACCAAACGACGCTCAGCCACCGGTGCGACGGCTGCTGCAGGGGCAGCGGCGGCCACCACCGAAACCGCACCAACCTCCAGCGGCGCCCCACAGTCGCCGCAGAACCTATTGCCAGGCGCATTCGAGCCTCCGCAGGAAGGACAAACCGAAGCGAGCGCGCTCCCGCAGTCGCCACAGAACTTCTTCGCGAGAGGATTCTCGGCGCCGCAGTTCGAGCAGATGATCACATCAAGAGCCTAACCCGCAGCCATGCGCGGTAAGAGCTCGAGAGCTCGACCGTGATTAGTAGGCCGAGGCGCAGAACGAGACACAACGGGCAGAAGTCGGGCAAAAGTTCTGCCTACTCAGGGAAACATGTGAAGGCGCCAACTGCCGACGGTGCGACCCGGGGACAGTCCAACCTAGCCCGCTGCGGTGGGTCGGAGCTTCCTTCAGTGCTGGAGTTACCTTTGCGCGTTCATTCGATGCGGACGCGGGGGGAGTCGAGTGCGGGGATGGGCGGCCTAACCCGCAAGTGTTTGCTCTGCAGACCTCACGATGCGGCGTGTCGGCAGCCCGATCGGCGTAACTGTGACTTCACAAGTGATCTCATCGTTATCGGAACCTATGTCTTCTTGGAGTGATTGCCTGCTCACAGTGATGGACCGGCTACGGGGGGCCCCACTGGAAGTCGCAGAGACATTCTCGATTGGGAGCGTGTGAAGAACAACATCAGTGCCAACACCCGGATCCTCACCGATGATCCTGATCTCCTCCCTGAAGATCAAGCCATTGGCAGCCAGAAAGAGCTCAAATAGTGTGAACACCGCGGTATAGGTGACGTTGATCGTGACGTTCGTACCTGAAAGCGTGACAGCTAGCTGTGGGACGGTTAAAGAAGGCATCCCGACCTCCTATCGGTTTGAACCTCCGATTATCAAGACAGAGCCCCCGCGCTCGACCAGCCGAGCTACTCCGGCTCGATGATCGGCTGACGGTACCAGCCTTGCCGCGCTCAGACGCGACGAGTCCTTTCGCTCGCCGGATCTCGGCTTGCCGCCTCGCTGAGGCTAATCCGGCCGAACTCCTTCGCCGTCGCCTCGGCGACGAGGTTGCCGCGCTCGGGCTCCCGGCGGAAAACATACGGGCGTGGCACTCGGCGAGGTCGGCGCTCCTCCTCCCTGGGCCGAGAACGTCCTCCGAGAGTCTAGAGCGAGAGCTCGAGTCCGAGCTTGCTCCCCGTCTTGGGCAAGGGCGGTGTGGCAGTAAAGAGGGGTTTGACCTTTGTGTGTGCGGTGGGATAATCGCATTAGCGCCTGGACGCCCTACGGCAGCCGCGGAGGTTTTCTGCGGCCCTTCCCGACTCCCGCTCAGGCCAGGACGAAGCACAGGCTCCCGTCACGGGGAGGAAGATCCATGAGGAGGCGCACTGAAATCGTCGTCGCAGTCGCCGCAGGCGGCGGCTTGGTCGTGGCCGTGCTTACCCTGCTGTGGCAGCTCGGGTACATACACACGCGCAAGCCTGCGCCTCCAGAAACAAGGATCGAGCTCTCAAAGAAGTCGGGTCCTATAGGAACTGCAGTCCAGGTCACGGGCAGCGGCTTCCGCGGCGGAGAAGCCGTCACGCTCTACGTCCACACAAATGAGGTTCGGACGTTGGAGGCAGACGACTCTGGCGACATCTCCGGGCAGATTCGGATCACGCCTCCGAAGGTGGTCGCCCAGCTTCTTGACCAGGTTTACGTTACTGCGAGGGGTCTGGCGAGCAAGAGGGTTGCACAGGCGGCGTTCAATCTGACGGGCACTCCAAACCCGCCACCACCGGTCTCGCCGCCGCCTCCACCTCCTCCACCCGTCTCGCCCCCGCCACCGCCGCCCCCACCACCGCCGCCGCCTCCTCAGGTGCAAGTCCCCGGAGTAGTCGGCGAGCCATTCGAACAGGCGGCAGCGGAGCTGCAGAGCGCCGGCTTCGAGGTCGCACGGATCGACGCCGGAAGCGACCAGCCAATTGGCACGGTCATCAACGAGGAGCCAAGTGGCACCGCGCCACCGGGGGCGACGATCACGCTCACCGTCTCGAAGGGCTGAAGGTCGTTAGCCAACTCGCCTGCGATGATCAGGCCGCCCTGACTATGTCCGCACGTCACGCGATGTGAGGGCTCGGCGCTTGAATACACTGAGGAGATTGTGCGGTGGAGCACGAGCGGGCAGGATGCTACCCAAGCACCGGTCTGGGTAACCGGTACCCACCTCGAAATCCCTGTAAAGCGCGGGGTGCGCCCTGGTCGTGCGCCGGTCAGGAGGACTCCTCGAGCGTGCGCGCGGCGTTCTCGTTGAGCCAGCGCTCGAGCTCGACGACGGCAACCAAGCGAAGGCGCCAACTGCCGACGGTGCATCGCGCAACTGATGCTCGATTGGTCTCGACCGGCCCGGGCGACCTGCGAACATGCGTTCGTGACCTCGCAAGGTTCGCTTCGCCACCAGTTCCAACGGGCGCTTGAGCGTGGCAGCCGCCCTCGACGCGATTTCAGCGGCGAAGGCGATGGGCGGGCTCAGCCTCGGTGATGCGCTCGCCCTTTGCGTGGTCCTTGCGGAGCGCGACCGGGTGCGTTACGACCGTGCGGCCGTGCGCTGGATCTCTCGCTTCCCTGCCGAGACGTGCTTCCCTTGCGGAAGCGCAACTCGTGAGTGCTGCGCTCTCTGCTTTGCCGGCGGCTCCACAGATTGCGCTACCGATGCTGCGGGAGTTCGTTCGCGCTCGCGACCTCGTGACGGTCCGGAGCGTGTTCGAGGATTTCGTCGTCGTGAGCTAGAGCGCAGACTTAACCGTGGCCCTAGAACCGGCGATGGAATGCCACGCTCCCATGGGACGCATGTGCCTCACCAGTTGTCTCTCGCCCACTTAATGAGCGCCGACAGGGCTGGACCCCCTGCCGCGAGGTTGTGTTTCTCCTCCAGGACGTTGTCTTCGCCGCCAACGTGCGTCCCGATGATGTACGGCCGCGGGACGCCGTTCTTGTCGAACCAGCCCCAGAGCGGACCTCCCGACATCCCGCCGCTCGTATCTGCCTTGTATTCGAGCTCCACCCCCGCGCCATCGTCATCATCGTCGGTAATCGGGAAGTTGAAATCGCGGGCTGGCCGCTGGCCGTTGTTCAGGTCACCGGGATAGCCGTTCAGCCGCCAGACCGGCAGGTCCTCCCAGTCGTCGTTGTACGTCTTGTAGCCGAAGTAGCCCCACTCCTGGCCAAGCGGCGCCGAGAGCTTCCACACCGCCATGTCGTCACCCTGCGCGTGCCCTGGGTAGCCCCATGCTCCGAGGCACCACGCTGCCGGGTGCGAGCCGTCCGTGCGCGTAAAGACCGACTGCCCGTCGAAGTACGCCGGCACGAAGAGCGCTTTGAACGGAGTGTTAGTCACGAGGAAGGTCCAGGGGACGACATGCGCCGCCGTGAGAATCGCGTTCTTCGCAACGAGTGCGGCCGAGCCGGTGTAGGTGGCCCACGGCGATGTCGAATCGAGGAAGACGTGAAGCCTGCCCACCAGGGAATGGGCAGAACCCTTCTTTGCCGATGGCTTGTATACCTGTCGCTCGTCCGGCGGGAACACCCATTCGGGCCTCACGAGCTGCCTGCTCCGCCGCCGCAAGAGGCGTACGGGCGGCGGGTCAGCGACCTCGACGACGTCATCCATGACCGCGCTTGGGGGAAGGAAGGCGTCGAGCTCGTCCGGGACGTCGTCATCACGCTCGGGCAGAGGCGCGCGACCGACCGTGGCTACGTTGAGGCCGAACGTGAACGGCTGCGACGACACGATCTCCCATCCAACCGTCTCACGGCGCTCGTCGTCGAGGATCCGCCGCAGGCTGATCTCTGGCGCCTCGCCGTCATCGCCCTCGTAGAACGTGACAGTGCCCAACCTGGAAGTTCCTTCAAGCTCGAAGTCTTCCCCTTCAGGTTCGACGCGTTCAGCAAGTTGTGCGAGCTCTTCCTGCGTCAGTGGCCGGCCGTTGCTGTGCATGATGTCACCCCCTGGTGACCGAGTAGCACGCGGGTCCTGTACGTATTCGCCGGCCGCGAACGAAAGCGCCACCGCGATCCTGTCTCGCACGGGACCAAATGTCAATGTCTAGGCGCTCGGCTCCCTGACCGCCTCCAGAGGGCTCATAGCCGCCGAGTCGCCCGTCGAGGATCACGAGGTCGAAGCGTCGGGTCGGGCGGACGCTCTTTCTCTGTCGGTCACCGACACACCGACAGAGCGACAGTCTGAGGGCGTGAACCCGCGCCGGTTGCGGGATTCAGGGCCTCCCGTGCAAGCGACACTAGTTGCGACATTGGGGAAATCAGGCGGTCGCTCGAGACGACGCGGTTGGCATTCAGCAGCAGAACTGCAAGCAGGCTCCGCTGCTTCGCCCCGCTCACCTCGAGCGACCGCCCGTCATCGAGCACTTCGAGCGGGCCGAGGACCCGAAACTCCATCCGCGCTCGATCTTACGAGGCCTGCGCTCAGTCGACATCGAGCGCAGCTCCGGGCTAACTGAGGTAATTCCCGCGAGCGTCGGGATCTTCGCGGGCGAGAAGCAGCGGTTCGTAACCGTTGACGAGCATGGTCACGTGCTCAATAGCTGAAACACGTAGCGAGGCCGAGATGATGGAAGGCGTGTTATGACGTGGATCGACCTCGTCCTTCTCGTCTTGCTCATCTCGGCGCTGCCGGGTTGCGGAGGACCGACGAGTGAGGAAAGGGCGCACGCAAGCCGAGATCGGGAGCTGGAGGCATACGGGCACGGTGAAGGTGATCCGAGTGTCACGCTTCCGTTGGCAAGCGCTGGTCGCCGCGCCTAGCCCTGCGACGGCCGGCCGCGGAGGTCGAGCCTCGCGACCTGCGGGTCGTGGTCCGACGCCTGGTCCGCGAACTCCGAGTTCACGTGCACCGGGTCATACTCGAGGCCGAAGTTCTCGAGCAGGTTCCCGCTGACGAGCATCTGGTCGAGGACCTGCGAGTTTCCCTCGAAGACGTACGAGTAGCGCTCGGGCTTCGGCAGCGTCTCCATCAACGAGCTGAGGACGCCCCTGCGCCGGCGTCCGGTAGGGCCTCAAGACACGCCGGGCGGCTCGGAGTTCACTGCGAGCCGGGCCAGCGTGGGAGCAGGGTTCCCCGCGACGTTGCCTCGCCGCCTCCGGGTCGCTTTCAGACAGAGGACATCCTCGTTACGGATTCCACCTCCTGCAGCGCTCCGGAGGGCAACAAAAAAGCCCGCCTCAGCGGGCCTTTTCGTTCACTCCCCGGGTTGGACTCGAACCAACAACCCTCCGGTTAACAGTCGCTTGTTGCTAGGTTAGGCAACAGCATCTCCGCTTGGTTGAGCGGCGCCGGATCACCTCAGGTCAGCTCAGATCGCCCTAGGTGGGCAAAAGTTTGGGGCAAAAGTTCTTGGCGACGTGCCGGTCCGAAGACGTGGCTAGAGCCGGTCAACGCGAAGCATGTCGGGTACCCGAACGCTCTCGAGGCCCTCTCGCTGCTCGATGCGACCGAGGAGCGCGAGCAGGAGACAAAGGCCGATCACGGCGCCGCCACCCCACGTGATCGAGTCGCGCTGGGCGATGAGATCTATCGCAGCGAGCGCGAGAAGCGCGACGGGCAGGAGCGCCAACTCCGCTGTCGTCGAGATGCCCGCGATCTGTTGCGACCAGAGGCGCAGGAGACGGATGCCGAGTAGCACGCCGATGATCGTCGTCCAGGAGAACGGAGCGAAGATGGCTTCCGAAAACGGCGAAACGACGTCCCACCAGGGCAGCGTGACGATGACCAGATATCCGGCGCAGGCGGCGATCGGCAGTACGCGCACCCACAGACGACGCAGGTCATACCTTCCCGGGCGAGAGCGCCTCAAGGCGAGAGCAAAGAGCACGGCGGCAGCGGCGAAACCGATGATCGCGCCGAATCCCCTCTCGACACTGAAGCCGGGACTGCTGTGCTCGTCCAGTGTGATTCCGAGCGCGACAACGAGGAGGCCAAACGTACCGACGAGCTCAAACCACGAGAGCCAAGCACGAGTCGGCTCGAGAACGGCCACGAGGAGCGCGAGCGCAAAGAGCGCTGCGGCAGCTCCAACGGTAGTCGTCCAGGCGTTCGTCGTGAAGCAGCGCCCAGCGAGCGGCCCAAACTCACTGCCCATTCCGTAGCACCACCTCTGCCAGGGCAGAAACAGGCTGGCCACGAAGAGCAGCCCGGCGGCAGCTGCAGCAAGCTCGAGCCACGGTAATTGGGCAACGCTGGCGATTCGACGGCCGTCCATCAGTAGCGCCAGCAGGAGAAGAGCGCCTGCGATTCCAACTGCCGGCCATACACCCCAAGCGCGGTCAGCGAGAGTATGGAGCGATACAGCCGCACCGGCCGTGAACAAGGCCGCCGCCGCTACGAAGCCGACGCGGGCCGGCGGTGAGGTGTCGAGTCTCGACCAACTGCCTGCGAGGAAGATCGTGATCGCAGCAGCGACCACTGCCGGAGGAGAAGCAAGACCGTTCGACGTGGCCGGCGACGACACGCCGTCCACCGCCACGAATGCTTCTCGCCACCACGGTAGAAGGAGCGCACCCAGCAGCAGACCCGCGAGAAGGAGCATCGCGAGCTGAGGAGGCGGCCCCGACCGAAGACGCGCCAGTTCGGCGCGCCGAGATAGGACGGCCGCGACGATGACGATCAATGACGCCGTCATTCCGGCGTAGGCGCCATACGCATAGAGGGAATCAAGCCCTGCTTTTTGTGCGTCCGAGCGCGTCTCCAGGGCCACGGCGAATCCGAAGTAGCTCGCCCCCAGAGCAGCCGGACCGAGTGGCAGCCGACGCGCCAAGCCGGGCCGAATCCAGACCGCGGCGGCGAGCCCCATGAGAAGCAACGCGAAGACCGCTGCGACGTGCCCGACGCTCGCAGAGATTCCGTCAATGGTCTCGCGAGAGGAGAAGAGATTCAGAAACCCACATATCGGCTGTCCTTCGAAGTACTCCTGTGCCTCGCATGTGGCAGCCCGCCACGGCAGATAGAGGCTCGCTAGCAGCCCAAGCCCACCCGCAAGCAGGACGAGAGACAAGGTCCGCTCGGGGTTAAAGCGATGGGACTTCAGATGGGATCACCCTCGGCTGGGTCAACCTACTGCTCCCCGCCGCTCGCCCATCGAAGCCTCCTGGGAGGAAGAGGGCCGACTCTCTGGTTATGTCCCTGAGGGTCGTACTGTCGAGCCCGTACCAGGGCCTGAGCGCAGTGCTCCCAGCGAGCCTT
>Ga0137369_10008240_pt1 | contig 10397 bp, 7 predicted proteins | sample SagtaG_12_FD_104918 | JGI IMG/M metagenome (GOLD analysis project Ga0137369, IMG submission 104918) | Vadose zone soil microbial communities from Sagehorn Ranch, Mendocino, California, USA - Sage1_L_113_16 metaG | ecosystem: Environmental > Terrestrial > Soil > Vadose zone | place: USA... | reverse complement strand
TGACGTGAGAAAGCATTCGTCGTAGCGAATAATATTTTCATATTTGAGAGAAGTCTGGAACAAGCTGTGGAGCATATGGAAGCCGGTTTTGTCAGCCGCAAACAGAGTGCGGTCGACGGTCATGCCACCAAAGGACCTGACGCTCACACGACCGTCAGGATCGCGGCTCCACGGACAGCCCCAGTGCTCGAGTTGGATGAGTTCTCCAGGAGCTTCCTTCACGAAAGCCTCCACCACGTCTTGATCGGCCAGGAAATCGGCGCCGAAGATCGTATCCTTGGCGTGGAAATCTAGGTTGTCGAACTCGCGCAAGACCGCCGCCGCGCCGCCCTCCGCGGAAACCGTGTGACTTCTCATCGGATAAACCTTGGAGACTAATGCGATCGATAGCTTATTCGATATCTCTGCTGCGGCTATGGCGGCACGCAGGCCGGCACCTCCACCGCCGACGATTATAATGTCATGCGTATACATCGTTAAATTGTTTATCGGGTGGTTTTCCAGGTGTCAAGTTTGTTGGGGCTCTAACGGTGAGCCGTCAGCTATCAACCCGCCAAAAACTGAAAGCGGATCGCTTATCTTTTAGGGGATTTTTTCACTAATTCATATCCGAGTTCTTCTATCGCAGCGAGGATGTCGACGACCGCGGTGAGGTCTTGGATCCACGCGTGACCCATTCGGACCTTTACCGCGTAATTATAACCGAATGGGTGTTTCTCCTTACGAAACTTGATGATCTCCTGCGCCAATACGATAGGGTTAACTTTTTTTTCCGCTGCTTCCATGCCTGATGGAGTGTGGAATAATGGAGTGTTGGAAGGTTGGAGTGATGCGTGTTAGCAACGACCCTCCGTTAGTCCATTACGCCACTACTCCATTCCTCCAATACTCCATTTCATCTAGGACATCATGCTGACCTTCGACTCGACGTCGGTAGTCGAGACGATATGCCGCTTGAGGTTCATCTCATTGGGATCAAAACCCAGGGCCAAACCTACGAACTGAGGCAAGTGGAGAATCGGAAGATCAATCTCTTTTCCTGTTTGTGCCTCTGCCCTCGATTGGTTCCCGTCCAAGTTGAGATGGCAGAGGGGACAGGGGGTAACCATAAAATCAGCACCCTTCTCTTTGGACTCGCCAGTGTGCTTTGCCACCATAGCCAGGGAGTTTTCCTCGTTGGCCGAAAGGACCGGAAAGCCACAGCACTTTCCCTTGCCACTGATGTCCGCCATTTCGGCGCCTAAAATACCTATGAGATCATCCAGATAGCTTTTCCGCCGGTTAAGTTCTTTTGTTGGAGTGATGGCCTCAGGGGGTCGGCGCAAATAGCAACCATAAAAGGGCGATACCTTGAGACCCTTAAGGGGTCTTTGTATTAAAGACTGGAGACGCTCGATGCCATAGTCTTCAAAAAGAACCCATAGCAGATGTTTCACCTCAGTGGTTCCCTTGTATTCCAGGCCCTCGTCTGCGAGGAATTCTCTATTCACTTTCTCGCGGTAATTTGAATCTTCCTTGAGCCGGTAGTTCGCTTGAGCCATGACTCCCGTACAGGTGCTGCATATGGTCATGATCGGCAGCCCCAGCTGTTCGGCTTTGGCGAAGGTTCTAGCGTTAATCGGATCAGAGATGTTTTGGGGTAGGACGCCGGCTCCGGTACAACCTGCACTCTTCAGCTCGTCAAGTTCGATTCCCAGTTTGTCAGCGACCTTGACCGCCGACGGATAAAGCTCCGGACAGCCTCCGCGGGAGACGCAGCCGGGGTAGAACGCGTATTTCATTTTTCCTCCTGCTCAGCTTTCTCAAAAATTTTCTTGATCTTATCGGCATCGGGCCGCTTCGTATGCATGTACGGAATTGGCGCCTTTCCCCGGGTGAGGGCTTTCGCGGCCGTGGGAAGGAGTTTCATGAGGCCCTTTACATTTGTGAGTCCTTCAGATTCAACAGCCAGCCTACCTTCGTCCAACCAACCGCTCTCTTTGACCGACGCTGCAAAACTTTGGTGATGACGCGCAACCTTGTCGTTGGTGATCCCCACTCTGAAGGCTTCATCCCGTAACGCGACGATTCGCTTGGTGGGCTCAATGGACCGCGGGCAATGTTCGTCGGCCTCGTAACAATGAACACAGTCCCAGATCCCCTTCGGCCGCTCGACAGTCTTTAGTTGTTCCTTTTTGTTTTGATTCCTCGGATCAAAGATAAACCGATAGGCTTTGGTCAGGGCTGCAGGGCCGAGGAAATCGAAATCCACCGGAAGCACCGTGCACCCCTCGTCGCACATACCGCACTGATAACAGCTCATGACTTTTCTGAGGTCGCGCATCTCGGCGTCCGGCACCAAAGTTTCACTGCTCGCCGGTGCATCCGCGGATTCCAACCAGGGTTTGATTGCCTTAATCTTGTTCCACATGAAAGCGTCCCAGTCGAACACGAGATCTTTGATGACCGGAACGTTGCGCAGCGGGTCGAGGGAGATCTCAGGCCCCTTTTGGGTATAGGCAGATACTTTGGCCGTGCAAGTCAAACGGCTACTGCCGTTGACGCGAACCATGCAGTCACCGCAGTGACCGCGGAGACAGGAACAGCGGAAAGCAAGGCTAGGGTCCATCTCGTCGCGAATTTTGAACAGGCTTTCGAGAACGGTGGCGCCGTCCGGGACGTCCACGGTGTAATTGGAGCGGCCCGGCTTGCCGTCCTTCTCCGGGTCTTTGCGGTAAACTTTGAATGTTACTTGCATGCGTATCGCCTCCTCCGACCTTCGACCTTGAGACTAATTCGCGACCGGCTTCTTCTCGATTTGCACCGATCCCTGTGAAAGCTTTGCAATGGTATGGTTCTTCCAGTTGGCGTTATCCGCAGCCGGAAAATCCTTTCGACAATGTGCGCCGCGGCTTTCCGTCCGTGCCTGGGCGGAGCGCGCAATGACCTCCGCGAGTGTGAGCATCGAGCCGACTTCAAGATGCATCGTCAGAGCAAAGTTGTAAATTTTCCCAGCGTTTCGAACCTTCATCTTTTGGTGTCGCTCTTTTAACTTCGTGATGCTGTCCAGCGCCTCCTGCAATCCGCCGGCGTCTCGAACCAGCCCGACTTTTTCGTTCATCAGACGGCCAAGGTCCGCATGGAGCTTGTCCAAAGAATCCTGGGACGAGTCTCCAGAAATCAGCACGGCAATCCTTTTCTCTTCATCGGCGAGCTTCGCCTCCGGAAAGTTTTTCTTAGCGGCGGATTTGGCGTACGCAGCTCCAGCGTCTCCGACTTTCTTGCCAAATACAACCGCCTCGGTGAGAGTATTTCCGGCCAGCCGCCCCGCGCCGTTGAGGCCATTGCAGGCGCATTCGCCGACCGCGAACAGCCCCGCGATCGATGTCTCACCGGTAGCGTTAGCTTCAATGCCTCCCATCGGACGATGGGCGACGGGATGGATGGGAACCAAGTCTTTTGTGCAATCCAGGCCGGCGACGGATCGGAGCAACTCATGAGTCTGGGGGAAGGATGACAGGATTTTCTCCTTGCCAATCGGTTTGAGATCGAGGAATGCAGAGCCAGCGCCGTTTTGCGCGGCCTGAGAAATTGATAGGCAGAGTCTACTCCGCGGTGCTTCCTTCTCGATCTGAATCGCTACGCCTTGTTGGTTGACGATCTGTGCCCCGCTTCCGAGAGTCGCCTCGGTAATCAGCAGTCCCTGCCCCTTGGGAAACACGGTTGGGTGAAATTGGACCATTTCCATGTCCATCAAACGAGCGCCACATAAATAAGCCAAGGCTTGGCCGTCACCGGTAGTGCCGATGGAGACCGTCGAAGGGACGTACATTCGTGTCAATCCACCGGTCGCGAGAACCACTGCGCGCGCCGCAAAGGAATCAAGTTTACCACTTCTGAGACCGAGTGCGGTAGCGCCAACGCAGGTTTCTCCGTCGACGGCCAGGGAAGTCACGAACCACTCTTCGAATGCAGGAATCGCGAGACGCTGAAACTGTTCATAAAGCACGTTGAGAACGATATGGCCGGTGCGATCATCGGCGTAGCAGCTGCGGCTCAGGCTATTCGAACCGAATCGACGACGATCGATGCGCCCATCTTTGTCGCGGTTAAAGGGCACGCCCATCTGTTCGAGCCATAGAACTTCTTTCGCCGCTTCTTGGGCGAAGCTTTGAACCACGGAACGCTCGCACAAACCGTCACCCGCAGCTAATGTGTCCTCGGCAAAACTTTCCGGCGAGTCATCTTTCCCAAGCGGAGCGTTGAGTCCACCTTGGGTCAGTCCGGAGTTTGATCTGAGAGGATGAGTCTTTGAGATAAGCGCCACCGACGCGCCTGCGCGCTTCGCAGCAATCGCTGCTCTTAACCCCGCAGCTCCACCGCCAATGACTAAGACGTCAAAATCTTGCATGCAACATCCGTTTCCGTGTGAGTCCTGTTTTTATAACAGACGACTATGAGTGCGTCAACAAAGCTTAACGTGTGGGAACGCAGAGAGCCGGAGCCATATGCAGTTTGCCGACTGGTCGCTACGGACTACCTACCGATTTACTGTTTCTCGGGGATTCCCGGTTCGGTCATCCGCCACGGATCCAAGATTTTGGCGAGCTTGTCGGGGGGTAGAACCTTATGGGCCAGGGCGACTTCTCTCACAGTCTTTCCAGTAGCGTAGGATTCTTTTGCGATCTTAGCTGCGGCATCGTAGCCGATCACCGGCGCGAGGGCCGTAACCATCGCCAGGCTTTTTTCGATCATCTCCTCGCAACGCTCTTTGTTTGCTTCGATTCCGACGACGCATTTCTCGGTAAAGGCATTCACCACAGCGGCGCTAAAGGTGATCGCCTCCAGGAGACGAAGCGCCATAACGGGCATCATAACGTTCAACTCGAAATTGCCGGCCTGTCCGCAAATGGTTATCGTCGCGTCGCAGCCAATCACATGGGCAGCCACCTGCAACACCGACTCACACATCACCGGATTCACCTTGCCAGGCATAATAGAGGAGCCTGGTTGGGTGTCCGGTAAGCCAATTTCGCCGATGCCGCATCGCGGACCGGAGGACAACCAACGCAGATCGTTGGCGATCTTAGTCAGGCTTACGGCCAACGTCTTTAGGCTGCCGCTCACTTGGACCGCCGCGTCCTTGGCTGCCTGCGCTTCAAAATGGTTCTTGGCCTCGCGAAAGGGTAGTTCGGTCATTTGAGAGATCTTCTTGATGGCCCTGGAAGGAAATTCGGGGTGCGTGTTGATTCCTGTGCCTACTGCCGTTCCGCCCAGAGCAAGTTCCTCCAGACCGCTAGCAGCAGCTCCGACGCGCTCGATGCTGAGCTCGATCTGGCGAGCATAGCCGCTAAATTCCTGGCCCAAGCGCATCGGAGTTGCGTCGGCGAGATGAGTGCGGCCGATTTTCACAATTCGATCAAACTCTTTAGCCTTTGCGGTGAGCGCTTGGTGCAATCTGCGAAGCGCAGGCAGCAGTTCTCTCTGGATTGCTTCAAGCGCGGAGACGTGAATCGCTGTCGGAATAACATCATTGCTCGACTGGCTCATATTGACGTGATCGTTCGGATGGACCTCCTTGCTTCCTTTCTCTTTGCCGAGACGTTCCAGTGCCCGGTTGGCGATAACTTCGTTGGCGTTCATGTTGGTGGAGGTCCCGGATCCGGTCTGAAAAATATCCACGACGAATTCCTTATCTAGTTTTCCGTCCATGACCTCACTTGCCGCTGCACGGATCACGTCAGCGATTTTCGAATCCAGCAACCCCAACTCCTGGTTGGCCGAGGCTGCCGCGTGTTTGATAATCGCTAGAGCGCGAACGAATCTAGGAGGAAAGCCGATGCCGCTGATGGGAAAGTTCTCCACGGCCCGCTGCGTTTGCGCGCCGTAATAGGCCTGCTTCGGAACCCGCACTTCGCCCATCGAATCACGTTCAATGCGAACCTCGTCCGTAGTCATATTGTTTCTCCTCTCGGAGTTTACTCACCCGCAGAAGAAGACATTTTGCCTTGATTGAATGGCTGCAACTCTTTGTCTTTATGTTAGCACGAAGCGACGAATACGGAAGTCGCGCCAATCAATGACAAGATCCTTCGCTGACGCAAATGCTTGGCGCGGAATGGGATATCGCGACGAGGCATTAGTGCCGACTCGAAGGTATGCTCACCGTGAAGGTCGAGCCCTTGTCGAGAGCAGATTCCACCGTTACCGATCCTCCCAACATCTCCGTGTACTTCTTCACGATGTAAAGCCCCAGTCCGGCGCCGCCGAACTCGCGGGTGTTCGAGCTGTCCGCTTGCTTGAACATGTCGAAGATGACAGGCAGGCTCCCTTCCGGTATGCCGGTGCCGGTGTCGGAAACCTCAAACTCGAAATTCTCGTTGACGCGCGCGGAAACAGTCACGGTGCCGCGTTCGGTAAACTTGATCGCGTTGTCAATGAGCTTCTGAAGGATCTGGGTAAGAAGTACGTCGTCGGTGACCAAGCTCGGCAGGCTCTGCGGGTATTTCCAGACCAAAACAAGATTTTTGTCTAGGGGGGTATCGTACAGAGCCGTGAGCTCTTGCATCAGCCGACAGACATCGACTTCGTGTTTGCGGACCGTGTTGGCGCCGCTCTCGATTTCGGTCGCCTGCACGATGCTGCTGACTATCGTCAGCAGCTCATTCGCCTGAGTTTCGATTTTTACCAGGTAGCTGCGGCAGTCCTGATTGGCATTGCCGACCATTTCGTCCTTGATCAAGTCCGCGTATCCCATGATGATGTTCAATGGAGTGCGCAGCTCGTGCGACATCACGCTTAAAAACTCGGATTTAATCTTGTCGGATTTCTCCAGATCCACGTAGAGGCGCTCGTTCGCAATGGCGACGGCGGCGCCGTTGGCCAGTTGCTCGAAGAGGTCGATTTCCTGAGGGGTGAAAGTTCGCGGCTCTTTAGATAGGGCGCGGATCACGCCCATGACCTCGCCACTCTTCGACATCAGTGGCGCGGCGAGAAATCCGCGCACTCCGAACATGTTCGTGACTCGGCCCGGCGTGAACTCTTTCCGTTCGAGATAGTCGTGGATGGCGATCGTTTTACGGTTTTTGAGGACCCAGTCGGTGGCGCCGTGGCGAAACTCGCCGCCTTCAGGCAGGCGCTGGACCCGATTCTGACTGGTGACGATAATGTTGGCCCATTTACCGCCGGCGAGGAAGCGCAGGTCGGAGATATCGACCTTGAAAACTTCGCGTATCGTGCTGGTAAGTTTCTCCAGCAGCGCGTCAACGTCCATCTTGGTGATGTCCTGGCTCAGCTCTTTCAAAATGCGCTGGATGCGTTCCTGCTCGATCAACGCAAGATGCTGTTTTTTCGTTTGCTCATGAAGCTGGGCATTATGGATCGCGATCGCTGCTTGGCCGGCGAGCGTGTCGAGAAACTCGCTCTCCTCTTTGCTAAATTCGTGCGCATGGTTTGTATAGAGACTCAGGACGCCAAGGACTTTCTCCTTGGCGATCAACGGTACTCCCAGATATGAAACCAGGCCGTGTTTACGGAAGATATCCGAATTGTAGGTGTCTCGATCATCAACAATGTTGCGGACGGTTACCGCAGCCTTGGTCTCGACAATTCTTTTGGCCCGTCCACCCGGCGTGATCCGTTGCTGCCGTCTCCATTCCTTCTCATCCAGGCCTCGACATGCCAGAGACTCCAGTTCGCCGGTCTCGTCGTTCAAAAGTCTCACTGTCGTCGCCGCGGCAATCGGCAAGAACGGCTCGATTTTTTCTAGCAGGAGGTTAAGCACGGCGCGCAGATCCAATGTCGAGCTGATGGCCATGTCGATATCGTGCAAGGCCCGGATACGTTCTAGATTCTGCTGAATTTTTTCTTCGGCTCGTTTTCGCTCCGTGATATCTTCGGCCAGACCGACGCTGCGCACTAATTTGCCGGCGCTGTTCTTCACCGGAAAGGTGCGCGCGTGGATCCAGCGCTGTTGGCCGTCGGGTCGGACGATGCGATATTCGTCGTTCAAAGCTTCGGGATGGCTTTGATTGGCCTGCTCCACGCGCGGCCGATCGTCCGGATGAACGGCGTCCAGCCAATCGTGGGGGTTCTGGTAGAGCGATTCCTTTTTTTTACCAAAGACGTGCTCATAGGCCGGGCTGACATAGTGCAGCGCGCTACCGTCGGCGTTGATGGAGAAAAAGACTTCGTTGATGTTCTCCGCCAGCTCGCGAAAACGCTCTTCGCTTTGCCGCAGCTCATTCTCCGTTATTTTGCGTTCGATGCCGGCGGCAATTCCGTTTGCCACGGATGCCATTGCGTCCAAGGTGTTTTGGCTGAGAGGTTTTTTGGCAAACATCGCCATTACACCAACAAGCCGCTCTTCGACGATGAGCGGATAGCCGGCGAGGGCCACCATGCCTTCGCGTTTCGCCCATTCCTGATCGTTCACACGGGCATCCCCGATTACACAGTTGGTCAAGTGAGGTTTTCGGTTAGAGGCGATAAGCCCGATCTTGAACTGCCCGACGGGTACTCGCGCATGGCCGCCGTTTAGGTGCGTGTACATTCCCGCGCTCGCTTGTAGTTCAAGGACATGATCCTTTTGGTTGTAAGTCCAGATTCGCGCGAATGCGGCATTCAAGTGATGAACTATCGCTTCAGTACAGAGCTGCAGGATCTCCGGTAGAACTACCTTTTGTGTCAGCGCATTGGCGATTTCAGCGTTAAAATTTGCTAGCGCTGTTCGTTCTTCGAGGATTCTGTTCGCTTCGGCGTATCCTAGATTGCTCTCCTCGAGTTTTCTGACCAAAGCCTCGCTGTATTCGCGCATCGCCAGCAGCTCTTGCGGTCCTTGAAGTTCTTTGCCGCGCCGTCCGACACCCTCCTTCATGACTTCGTGCAGGGCACCGATGATTTCCTCAGGAGACGCGGGTTTTCTCAGGAACTTATCAGCGCCGAAATCAAGCGCCACTTTTTCATCTGATGGAGAAGTGTAAGTCGCGGAGTAAACGATAAATGGTATCGCCTTGAATTGGGAGCTTGTGCGGATCTCGTGACACAGTCGGTAGCCGTCCATGCGCGGCATTAAAACGTCAGAAATGATCGCGTCGACCATTGACCGATCCATGACTTTTAACGCCTCTATCCCGTTTGGGGCGGTGACGACCTCGAATCTCTCCGCTTCGAGCAAGACCTTCAGCAGTTTTCTATTCTGCTCGGAATCGTCGACAACGAGGATCTTCATTTGACCTTCTTGGGGTCCAAAATATCCGCGGTCTGAATGATTAATCCCCTTGGGTCGAAGGATTAGGGAATGTAGCCGCGACAGCCGTCGCCAGTGTTAATTCGTACGCGCGCGTCATCTGTGAACACCGCAAATCTGCAGTGCGTTCATGCCATCGTCGACGAGCTTATTCTGACTCGCTCATCCTGGTTTGATTACCTCTTTCGGGATTCCAATATGGAGATCAGTGCCTAGTCCTGGCGCCGATAGAATCTGCAATGTTCCATCGATGGCCGCTACGCGTTCGCGCATTCCGTCTAACCCCAGTCTCGCGCCGTCTGTTCCCGCCCTCCTCGAAACTGCTTCAACGTCAAAGCCAATGCCGTCGTCGCGGATCGAACAGTAAATTGACTGTTGGTCTTCCAAAAGCCGAATGTGGGCGTTGGTGGCGCGGGCATGTCGAACGGTATTGTTTAATCCTTCCTGAATAACGCGGTAAAGTGTTAACTCCGAGGGAGATGAAAGGCCGGCGTTCAGTTGGCTCTCAACAGTGATCCTGATACCGCTGCGCTTTGACATCTGCCCGGCCAAGTATTCGAGGCTTGCCACAAGGCCCAGCTCTTCCAGGAGGGTCGGATACAATTCGTGAGAAAGACTGCGGAGCCGGTCTTCAACTTGATCAAGAAGCTCTTTTGCCTTTGCAAGTTGCACTTTCTTCTCCGGGGGCAGTCGCTTGGCAGTCTGATCCAGGCTGATATAGACAGCGGTCAGTAACTGGCCTGATTCGTCGTGTAGTACACGGGCGATCCGTTTTGCCTCTTCATCCTGTGCGGTCAACAGTCCGGTGACGAGTTTGCGAATTTGATTTTCGCCGCTCAACAGATCGTTGGAAAGCCGTCGGTTTTCCTGGGAGAGCCGGGAATTAAACACCGCCAACCCTGCCTGAGCCGCCAGCGTCTCTGCAAAGTCGATCTCTTTATCTGTAAAATCGTATTCCTGCCGGGTAAAAAAGGAAAAGACGCCGATGGTTTCTCCTCGGACGGTCAGAGGCACGCCTAGGTAAGAGAAAAAGCACTGCTGGCAATAGAACTCGCTGTTTATGACTGGTCAGGTTTCATGAATATTGCGGATGATCCGGCGCGTTTTGGATTCTAGAATCCTTCTCTCCATCGGCTGCTCAACTGATTCCAATTCTACGCGCCACCGCGCT
>Ga0137369_10008239_pt1 | contig 10397 bp, 20 predicted proteins | sample SagtaG_12_FD_104918 | JGI IMG/M metagenome (GOLD analysis project Ga0137369, IMG submission 104918) | Vadose zone soil microbial communities from Sagehorn Ranch, Mendocino, California, USA - Sage1_L_113_16 metaG | ecosystem: Environmental > Terrestrial > Soil > Vadose zone | place: USA... | reverse complement strand
GGCAAGGGCGCGCAGATGGTGCGCTCCGCCGGCACGGCCGCGCAGCTCGTCGCGAAGGAAGGCGAGTACGCGCAGGTGCGGCTCCCCTCGGGGCAGATCCGCATCGTGCACGTGCGCTGCCGCGCGACGGTCGGACAGGTCGGCAACCTCGACCACGAGAACCGCAAGATCGGCGGCGCCGGGCACATCCGCCGGATGGGCCGCCGCCCGCAGGTCCGCGGCGTCGTCATGTCTCCGCGCGACCACCCGCACGGCGGCGGCGAGGCGAAGTCGCCCGTCGGCGGCCAGGCGCAGACCCCGTGGGGCAAGCCGGCCATGGGCCTCAAGACCCGCAAGCAGCACCGGACCGACCGGTTCGTGATCAAGCCGCAGAAGAAGAGGAAATAGACGTGAGCCGATCGATCAAGAAGGGACCCTTCGTGGAGCACAACCTCCAGGAGCGGATCGAGATGCTGAACAGCAAGAACGAGAAGAAGGTCGTGAAGACCTGGTCTCGCGCATCGATGATCCTCCCCTCGATGGTCGGACACACCATCGCCGTCCACGACGGGCGCCGCCACGTCCCCGTCTTCGTGACCGAGAACATGGTCGGCCACCGGCTCGGCGAGTTCGCGCCGACGCGCACGTTCAAGGGACACCGGATGCCCGCGACCGAGAAGGTCACGACCCCGGCGAAGGGCGCATGACGGTGGAGGTACGTGCGACGGCGTCGTTCCAGCGCGTCTCCCCGCGCAAGGCGCGGCTGGTGACCGACCTCATCTAGGGCCGCCCCGCGGATGAGGCGCTCGCGCTGCTGCAGAACCTTGCGAAGGGTTCCGCGCCGCTGCTCGCGAAGGTCCTCCGCAGCGCCGTCGCGAACGCGGAGAACAACTACAACATGACGATGGAAGACCTCTACGTGAAGCGCGCGACCGCCGACGAAGGCCCGCGGATGAAGCGCGTCTGGATGCGCGGCCGCGGCCGTCGTGACATCAAGCTGCACCGCACGGCACACCTGACGGTGGTCGTCGATACGAAGGAAGGCGCCTGATGGGACACAAGACCCACCCGATCGGATTCCGGCTCGGGATCATCAAGCAGTGGAACGCAAAGTGGTACGGCAGCGACCGCGCCTACAAGGACCTCGTCAAGGAGGACCTCACGATCCGCAGCGCGATCCGCGCGCGTCTCCGCGACGCGGCGATCTCGCGGATCGAGATCGAGCGCTCCACGAGCCAGGTGACGGTGACGATCCACACGGCGAAGCCGGGTGTCGTCATCGGCAAGGGCGGGTCAAAGGTCGAGGAGCTGCGCCAGCGCCTCGGCAAGACGACCGGCAAGGTCGTGAAGGTGAACATCTTCGAGATCCGCTACCCCGAGGTCGACGCGATGCTCATCGCCGAGAGCATCGCGCAGCAGCTCGAGCGGCGCGTCAGCTTCCGCAAGGCGCTGAAGCAGTCGGTCCAGCGCGCGATGAAGTCCGGGGCGAAGGGCGTCCGCGTCATGGTCTCCGGCCGCCTCGGCGGCTCCGAGATGAGCCGCCGCGAGTGGGAGCGCGAGGGTCGGGTGCCGCTGCACACGCTCCGCGCCGACATCGATTTCGGCCGCGCGATCGCGCGGACGACGTACGGGACCATCGGCGCGAAGGCCTGGGTCTACCGCGGCGACGTCGCGCCGCCGCCGCGCGCCGTCGCGACGAACGCGCCGACCGCGCGTCCGGCCGCACCCGTGGCACCGGGCGCACCCGTGGTGCCGGCCGCACCCGCGACGCCCGCCGCGCCGGCCACGCCGGCAGCGGTGGCGGGGAGCTAGCCCGATGCTGATGCCGAAGCGCCTCAAGCACCGCAAGTTCCAGCGCGGCCGCATGACCGGTGTCGCCTACTCCGGCGCGACGATCGCGTTCGGCGACTACGGGCTGCAGGCGCAGGAGCCGTCGTACATCACCGCGCGGCAGATCGAGGCCGCGCGGCGCGCGATCGTCCACCACCTCCGCCGCGGCGGGAAGGTGTGGATCCGCGTGTTCCCAGACAAGCCGATCACGAAGAAGCCGGCCGAGACGCGGATGGGCTCCGGCAAGGGCGCGCCCGACCACTGGGTCGCGGTCGTGAAGCCGGGCCGGATGCTGTTCGAGATCTCGGGCGTCGACCTCGCGCTCGCGAAGGCGGCGTTCCGCCTCGCGTCGTACAAGCTGCCGATCGACACACGGCTCGTCGCGCGCGAGGGCATCGAGGAAGAGGCGAAGGAGGCGGCACATGCCTGAGAAGAAGGACCTGCGCCGTCTCTCGGCCGAGGAGATGACGGACGAGCTGAAGACGGCGAAGGAAGAGCTGCTCGACCTGCGCTTCCAGCTGGCGACGCGTCAGCTGAAGGACGTGCGGGCGATCCCGCGGGCACGCCGCCGGATCGCGCGCGCGATGACGGTCCAGCGCCAACGGGAGATCGAGAGTGCCTGAGAAGAAGACGACGACCACCAAGAAGACCACTCCGGTCCGCAAGAAGACCACCATGGCCGCCAAGCCGGCGGCCGCGCGCGTTGCCTCGGGTCGCGCCTCTCGCCCTCGGCGGCCGGCAGCCAAGGCGGGACAGGCGGCCGCCTCGTACGAGAGGCGGCTCCCCTCGACCCGCGCGGCCGCCGGTGAGAAAGTGGTCCAGCGCGGGCATCGCAAGACCCGCATGGGTCGCGTCGTCTCGTCGAAGACGCCGAAGACCGTGATCGTCCAGATCGAGCGGCTGCGCGAGCACCCGCTCTACAAGAAGGTGATCCGGGTGCGGAAGCGCGTCCCGGCGCACGACGCCGCTGGCGACGTGAAGGCCGGCGACCTCGTGCGCATCCAGGAGAGCCGCCCGTTCAGCGCGACGAAGCGCTGGCAGGTGATCGAGGTCCTCTCGCGCGCGGGTGAGGCGTACGCCGCCGCGCCCGAGGCCGCGGACGTCGAGAAGGCGCTCGAAGAGACCGAGGGCGTGACGGATCTGCTCGCCAAGCCGGAACGTGAGATGGCCGAGGCATCACCGCAGGAGGCATCCGTGGCCCAGTCCGAAGGCGCGGGCGGTGTAGGAGACGGATCGAGGGTTCGCGCCGAAGGCGCGAACACAAAGGCGTGATCCGGCCGTACACGAGGGTCAAGGTGGCGGACAACACCGGAGCGCGCGAGCTCTCCGTCATCCGCGTGCTCGCGTCGTCGACCGGGACGAGCGCTGAGATCGGCGACGTCTTCATCGCGACGGTGAAGCAGGCCATCCCGAACTCGGGCGTGAAGAAGGGCGAGGTCGTCCGCGCCGTCGTGGTGCGGCAGACGAAGGAGTTCCGCCGCGACGACGGCAGCATGATCCGCTTCGACGACAACGCCGCAGTGTTGTTGACGCCGCAGGACCAGCCGCGCGGGACGCGCATCTTCGGGCCGGTCGCGCGCGAGCTGCGCGAGCGCAACTTCATGAAGATCGTCTCGCTCGCGCCGGAGGTGCTCTAGTGCGCATCCGCAAGGGCGACGAGGTCGAGGTGCTCGCCGGCAAGGACCGCGGGAAGCGCGGCACCGTGCAGGAGGTGAACCCCGACGCGCAGCGCATCACCGTGGCCGGCGTGAACATCGCGAAGCGGCACACGAAGCCGAACCCGCAGCGCAACGTGAAGGGCGGGATCATCGAGCAGCCGTCGCCGCTCGACGTCTCGAAGGTCATGATCGTCTGCCCGCACTGCGGTAAGCCGACGCGTATCGGCCACCGCACGGACGACGGCGAGAAGGCAAGAGTCTGCAAGCGGTGTGGCGAAGAGATCGTCGTGAAGGAGGTGTCGTGAAGTGCCGAGCGGACTGAAGCAGCGATACGACACGACGGTCAAGCCGCAGCTGCGCCAGCGGTTCAGCTACTCGAACGTCATGCAGGTGCCGCGCGTCGACAAGATCGTCGTGAACATCGGCATGGGCGAGGCCATCGAGAACAAGAAGGCCATGGACGCCGCGGCGGGCGACCTCGCGACGATCACCGGCCAGCGTCCGGTGGTGACGAAGTCGAAGAAGGCCATCTCGAACTTCCGTCTGCGCATCGGGATGCCCATCGGCCTGAAGGTCACGCTGCGCGGCGAGCGCATGTGGCACTTCCTCGAGAAGGTGCTCACGGTCGTGCTGCCGCGGATCCGCGACTTCCAGGGGCTGAGCGACAAGGGCTTCGACGGCCGCGGGAACTACACGCTCGGCCTGCGGGAGCAGCTCGTGTTCCCGGAGATCGACTACGACAAGATCGACCGGCTGCGCGGCCTCGAGATCACCATCGTGACCACGGCGAAGACGGACGAGGAGGGCCGCGCGCTGCTGATGGCGCTCGGGATGCCCTTCCGTGCCGCCGCCGGCGGCCGCGCGGCATGAGCACTTCGTGCACACAACCGTCACTCGTGCGCCAGCGTCAGCAAGCTGCCGCTGATCACACTCGCTAGGTTGTAAGGGAGCGGGAATGGCGAAGAAGAGCCTCATCGTGAAGTCGCAGCGGCCGCCGAAGTTCAAGGTGCAGGCGCACAGCCGCTGCCAGATCTGCGGACGGCCGCGCGGCTACATCCGCAAGTTCGGCCTGTGCCGCATCTGCTTCCGCGAGCGCGCCCTCATGGGCGAGCTCCCGGGAGTGACGAAGTCCAGCTGGTAGGGAGTAAGCGAGATGGAACAGCGCGCGACCGAAGGCACCACGACGACGACCGAGCAGGGTGGGCGGCCGCCCTCCGACGCGCGCCCGCGCAAGGCCGCGGCGAAGAAGCCGCAGCGCCGCCGTGGCGTCGCCGTGAACGACCCCGTCGGCGACATGCTCACGCGCCTGCGCAACGCGATCGGCGCGCGCCACGAGACCGTCGAGATCCCGACGAGCCGCCTCAAGGCCGACATCGCGAAGATCCTGAAGGCCGAGGGCTACGTCGCCGCTGTCGAGCCGGGCGCGCAGTCGCTGGTCGTCCGCCTGAAGTACTCGGGGAAGCTCTCGGCGCTGAACGGCATCGACCGCGTCAGCCGTCCGGGCCGGCGCGTGTACGCGCGGCGCGATGAGATCCCGCGCGTGCTCAGCGGCCTCGGCATCGCGATCGTATCGACCTCCGCGGGTGTCATGAGCGGCCGCGAAGCGCGCCGCAAGGGCCTCGGCGGCGAGGTCCTGGCGAAGGTCTGGTAGATGAGCCGCATCGGCAGGCTCCCCATCCCGCTCCCGAAGGACGTCGACCTCACGGTCGAGGGCCGCACGGTGAAGGTGAAGGGCCCGAAGGGCGAGCTCTCGCGCACGCTCCACACCGCGGTGGAGGTGGCGCGCGAGGACGGCAGCGTGGTCGTGAAGCGCCGCGACGACTCGCAGACGGCGCGCGCGATCCACGGACTGTCGCGCACGCTCATCGCGAACATGGTCATCGGCGTCACGCAGGGCTATTCGAAGGACCTCGAGATCAGCGGCACCGGGTACCGCGCGCAGCTCGCCGGCAAGAAGCTGACGCTCGCGCTCGGCTACTCGCACCCGATCGAGATCGACCCGCCGGCGGGGATCGCATTCGCGACGGAGACGCCGCAGAAGATCCGCGTCAGCGGGATCGACAAAGAGGTCGTCGGCGAGGTCGCCGCGAAGATCCGCAGGCTGCGCGTCCCGGACCCGTACAAGGCGAAGGGCGTGAAGTACGCGGGCGAGGTCATCCGTCGCAAGGCCGGCAAGGCCGGCAAGGTCGGCGCCAAGGGCGCCGCGTAGTGGAGGACGTGCATGCCAGCTGATCCCCGCAGGATCGCGCGCACGCGGCGCCACGCGCGCGTGCGCAAGGGCGTCTCCGGCAGCGGACAGCGGCCGCGCCTCGCGGTCTTCCGCTCGCTGACGCACATCTACGCGCAGGTCATCGATGACAGTTCCGGCCGCACGCTCGCCGCCGCGTCCGACCTCGACATCAAAGAGGGAGCGCCTGCGGCTCATCAAAAGAAGGCCGAGCGCGCGAAGCAGGTCGGCAAGCTCGTCGCGGAGCGCGCGAAGGCCGCCGGGATCGGCGACGTCGTGTTCGACCGCGGTGGCTACCGCTATCACGGCCGGGTGAAGGCGCTCGGCGACGCGGCCCGCGAGTCGGGCCTGAAGTTCTAAGGAAGTACTGGGAGGGCTCATGGCGAGGATCGATCCGAACCGGCTCGAGCTGACCGAGCGTGTCGTCCAGATCAACCGCGTGTCCAAGGTCGTGAAGGGCGGACGCCGGTTCAGCTTCTCCGCCGTCGTCGTCGTCGGCGACGGGCGGGGCCACGTCGGCGCCGGTCTCGGCAAGGCCGACGAGGTGCCGGACGCGATCCGCAAGGGCGTCGAGGACGCGAAGAAGCACATCGCGCTCATCCCGCTCGCCGAGCGGTCCATCCCGCACCAGGTGACGGGACGGTTCGGCGCGGCCTCCGTGCTCCTGCGCCCCGCGTCGAAGGGCACCGGTGTCATCGCCGGCGGCTCGGTGCGCGCGGTGGTGGAGTCGGCGGGGATCCGCGACATCCTCACGAAGTCGCTCGGGTCGACGAACCCGGTGAACGTCGTCATGGCGACGATGCGCGCCCTCGACGGCCTTCGCTCGCCGCAGCAGGTGGCCGAGATCCGCGGCGTCGCGGTCCCCGGTTCGCGGAAGCGCGAGCCGGAGCTGGTGAACGCCTAGATGGCCGTTGATCGTCCCGCCGGGACCCAGCTCCTCGTGGTCCAGAAGAAGAGCGCGATCGGCGAGAAAGAGGCCGCGCGCGGCACGCTGCGCGCCCTCGGGCTCGGCCGGCCGGGCAAGCGCGCGCACCTCGAGGACTCGCCGCAGCTGCGCGGCATGCTCCGCAAGGTCGCGCACCTCATCGAGGTCAAGGAGCGGAAGCGATGAAGCTGCACGAAGTGAAGGCGCCGAGAGGCGCGCGCAAGACGGGCGGCGTCAAGCGGCTCGGCCGCGGGACCGCGTCGGGCAAGGGCAAGACCGCCGGCAAGGGCACGAAGGGCCAGCTCGCGCGCAGCGGCCCGGGCCTCCCGGCGTGGTTCGAGGGCGGCCAGACCCCGCTGCACATGCGCCTGCCGAAGCTGCGCGGCTTCAAGCCGCCGCGGCGGGTGAAGCACGTCGCCGTCAACGTCGGCCAGCTGAAGGACTACGCGCGGGACGGCAAGGTCACGCCCGAGCTGCTCCAGCAGAAGGGCCTCGTGCGCCCGGACCAGACCGTGAAGATCCTCGGTGACGGCAGCGTCGCCGCGGCGTTCGAGGTGCACGCGCACGCGGTGTCCGCGACGGCGCGCGAGCGGATCGAGACGGCGGGAGGGAAAGTGGTCCTGATCGACCTAGCGTCCCCCGGAGCGCAGACCGAGGCGCCGCAGCGACGAGGTCGAGCACCCGGGCTGAGCGAGGGGCTTCGCCCCGAGCGAAGTCGGAATAGGCAGAAGAAGTAGTGGCGGGTCAGCTCCCGGTCCTCGGCGCGCTCGGCGACTCCCTCCGCGCGCCGGACCTGCGCAACAAGATCCTCTTCACGCTCGGGATGCTCGTCGTGTTCCGGTTCCTCGCGCACGTCCCGCTCCCAGGCGTCGACCAGGCGCAGCTGACGACGGTCCTCAACAACAACCAGCTGCTCAGCCTGCTCGACCTGTTCTCCGGCGGCGGGCTCGCGCGGTTCAGCGTCGTGGCGCTCGGGGTGAACCCCTACATCAACGCCTCGATCATCATGACGCTGCTCAACCAGACGATCCCCGCGCTCGAGCGCCTCTCCAAGGAAGGCGAGTACGGGCGCAACCGCATCAACCAGTACACCCGCATCCTCACCGTCCCGATGGCGCTCCTCCAGGGCATCGGCGTGTCGGTCTTCATGGCGCGCTCGAACGTCATCCCGGAGTTCGGCTTCCGGGACCTCGGCCTGACGCTGTCGATCCTCGCGACGCTCACGACCGGGACGCTCATCCTCATGTGGCTCGGCGAGCTCATCAGCGAGAAGGGCATCGGCAACGGGATCTCGTTCATCATCTTCGCGGGCATCGTCGGGCGGCTGCCGACCACGATCGCGCAGACCCTCGAGGTGCAGGAGAACCTGGCGATCCTCGCGGTCTACGGCGTCATCGGGATCGCCGTCATCGCCGCGATCGTCTTCATCCAGGAAGGCCAGCGCCGCATCCCGGTGCAGTACGCGAAGCGCGTCCGCGGGACGCGCATGTACTCGGGCGGCAGCACGCACATCCCGCTGCGCGTGAACAGCGCCGGCGTCATCCCGATCATCTTCGCGATCTCGATCCTGCTGCTGCCGTCGCAGGTGGCGCAGTACTTCACGAGCAGCGAGACCGACTGGCTCCGCGACGCCGCGCAGGCGACCGTCGCCGCGTTCCAGAACGGCTTCGTCTACAACAGCCTCTACTTCCTGCTGACCGTCGCGTTCACGTTCTTCTACACGGCGTTCACGTTCGTGCCGAATGACGTCGCGGACAACATCAAGCGGTACGGTGGGTTCATCCCCGGCATCCGGCCCGGCCGCCCGACCGCGGAGTTCCTCGGCCGCGTCGTCACGCGCATCACCATCGCGGGCGCGCTCTTCCTCGGGATCGTCGCGGTCATGCCGACGATCGTCGGCGACCTCACCGGCGTCCAAACGCTGCGGCTCGGCGGCACGAGCATCCTCATCGTCGTCGGCGTGGTCGTCGAGACGATGAAGCAGCTCGAAGCGCAGCTGCTCATGCGCTCGTACGAGGGCTTCATCCGCTAGTGGGACATGGCGAGCTGATGCTCATGGGTCCGCCCGGGTCCGGGAAGGGCACACAGGCGAAGCTCCTCACGGACAGGCCCGGGTGGGTCCACCTGTCGACGGGCGACCTCTTCCGCGAGAACCTCAAGAACGGCACGCCGCTCGGGAAGCTCGCGGAGCACCACATGTCGAAGGGGGAGTACGTCCCCGACGACGTGACCGTCGGCATGGTGCGCCGGCGCATGCGCGAGATCCCCGCGGCCGAGCACGTCGTCTTCGACGGCTTCCCGCGCACGGTCCCGCAGGCCGAGGCGCTCGACACGCTGCTCGCGGAGCTCGGCCGGCACCTCGCGCGCGTGATCCTCATCGACGTGCGCCGCGACGAGCTCGTCGCGCGCCTCGCGAAGCGGGCCGAGGGCCGCTCCGACGACTCGCCCGAGGTCGCGCTGAAGCGCTTCGACGTCTACCAGGAGCAGACGCGGCCGGTGGTCGAGCACTACGACCGGAAGGGCCTCCTGTGCCGGATCGAAGGGATCGGGACCATCGACGACGTGCAGGACCGGATCCTGGCGGCCGCGGGATGAAAGAGCTCGTCACGCTGAAGACTGCCGAGCAGGTCGCGACGATGCGCCGCGCGGGCGCCATCGTCGCCGAGATGCTCGCGCGCACGAAGGCGGCGGTCCGGCCCGGCGTCACGACGGGGGAGCTCGACAAGATCGCCGCGCAGGTGCTGAAGGAGCACCGCGCGACCTCGTCGTTCCTCGGCTACTACGGGTATCCCGCGACGATCTGTACCTCCGTGAACGACGAGATCGTCCACGGCATCCCCGGCCGCCGGAAGCTGAAGGAGGGCGACATCATCGGTATCGACGCGGGCGCGATCGTCGACGGCTGGCACGCCGACGCGGCGGTCACGGTGCCGGTGGGGCGGGTGAGCGATGAGGCACAGCGGCTCATCCGCACGACCGAGGAGGCGCTCACGCGAGGCGTGGCGGCGGCGAAGGCGGGCGGTCGACTCGGCGACGTCGGCGCCGCGGTGCAGACCTTTGCGGAGCGAAATGGCTTCAGCGTCGTCCGGAACTACGTCGGGCACGGCATCGGGCGCGCGATGCACGAGCCCCCGCAGGTGCCGAACTACGGCAGCAGCGGGGTCGGGCGCCCCATCGGGACCGGCCTCTGCATCGCGATCGAGCCGATGCTGAACGCCGGTGGCGCGGCGACGCGCCTGCTCGACGACGGCTGGACCGTCGTCACGGCGGACGGCTCGCTCTCGGCCCACTTCGAGCACACGCTGGCGGTCACGGCCGAGGGGCCGGTCGTCCTGACAGTGCCCGGGGAAGCGGCGCCGTGGCCCGCCCGGACCGTGAAACGCGCTACAAAGCGTGCGGTCGGGGCCGCTCGATGAACTCTTTTGCTACACTGAACGTTCCCGCGCGAACTGGGCTCGGTGGCATCTGCCCCTGGGTCGGTCCGCGGAAAACCGTGTCTGGAGAGCTATTGCCGAACAAGGACGTCATTGAGGTGGAAGGGACCGTGTCCGAGGCCCTTCCGAACGCGATGTTCAAGGTCGAGCTCCAGAACGGTCACGAGGTCCTCGCGCACATCTCGGGAAAGATGCGGATGAACTTCATCCGCGTGGTCCCGGGCGACAAGGTGCTCGTGGAGCTCTCGCCGTACGACCTGAAGCGGGGTCGCATCACTCGAAGGGTCAGGTACTAGAGGTTGAAGGTCCGCGCGAGCGTCAAGAAGCGCTGCGACAAGTGCAAG
>Ga0137369_10008225_pt1 | contig 10409 bp, 7 predicted proteins | sample SagtaG_12_FD_104918 | JGI IMG/M metagenome (GOLD analysis project Ga0137369, IMG submission 104918) | Vadose zone soil microbial communities from Sagehorn Ranch, Mendocino, California, USA - Sage1_L_113_16 metaG | ecosystem: Environmental > Terrestrial > Soil > Vadose zone | place: USA... | reverse complement strand
TGGCGATCGCCTCGGTCAGCAGCGCGCCGGCGGAGGGCGTGAGCGGGCTGCGCGGCGCCGGGGTACTACCTGCGGCGGCGGGAACCCGTCCCAGCTCAGACAGCCGGGCCAGCGCGAAGCGCACCGCCCCGGCGGCCTGGCTGCGGGCGCGGTCGCGGCGACCCGGCCCGGCCGGGCGCAGCTGCGGCGGCAGCCGGGACGGCCGCAGCGCCTCGGCGGCCTCCTGCGCCGACCGCTGCGCCGCCACCCCGTCGGCGGTGAACAAGGCCTGCGCGTAGTCGGCCAGCCGCGAGCACGCCCTCACCAGCCGCGGCTCGTACCCCTCGGGCGCGCGGTCGGGCCACGCCAGCAGCTGTGCGAGCGCGAGGAGCAGGGTACCGACGGACACTCCGACCAGCCGGGAGCCGATCGTCGCCGGGGCGTAGGGCGGGAAGCACGGCAGGATGTAGAACAGCTGCAGGCCGGCTGCCAGGCCGACCAGCCGCGGCCCGCCGACGCCGGCGAATGCGACAGCGAAGCCGACCACCAGCATGCCGGCGACCGCCGCCCAGGTGCTCGCCGCGAGCGCCGTTCCCAGCAGGATCAGCAGCGCCGCCACCGGCAGTACCGCGACCATGGTGCGCGCCCGCTGCGCCGCCGAGCCGGGTATCTGCGACAGCGCTCCCAACGCGACCGCGCCGAACAGCGCATAGGTCGCCATCACCGGGTCGTGCAGCCCGTACCGGCAGGCGTAGAAACCGACGCAGGCGGCGGCGACGGTCCGGACCGCCTGGCGCACCGCCCGTAGGCCGGGATCGCGACGCGCCAGCCCGGCAGCCACCCTCACCATCCCGCCCATCGCAGGCAGGATCCGCCCGCTCCAGTGATCCTGGTCGCGCGATTTCCGCACGCTCGTGTCACGTTCTCGGACGGCGTGGCGAGGAGCCCGGTTCACAGCGGAAGGACCCGGCCTGACGGGGTCCGTAGATCCAGCTCGCGGAGGGTCGTCCTCCTGGCTGGCTTGCGGATCTGGATCTGACGCATCTCGAGCACCCTCTCGCGTTCTCAGGCCGCGATGAGCGCTCGGACGCGGGTCGGCCGGCGCGGAGGGACGGCCCGACCGTCGGGCAGGAGCTCACCCGTGTCGTCGAACAGGATGACGCCGTTGCACAGCAGGCTCCATCCCTGCTCGGGGTGGGAGGCGATGGCGTGGGCGGCCTTGCGGTCGGGGCGGTCGGCTGGGGGACACGGGGTCTGGTGTGAACACATTGCGCACCTCTGGGTCTGGAGCTGTGAACCTCTACGGGTCTTCGCGTTGCCAAGCTGGATCCGACTCACCCCCAGCCTTCCCTTGACATGACTGAGCCGAATTGAGGGTCGCGACCCGGTACGCCCTTGTCTTCACGGCTAGCGGCCGTTCCGCTTTCCTGTCAGCTGGAAGTCGTCTCAGCCTGCTTGCGGGAGTGGGCCGGTCACGTCAGCGACCGCGGGCGCTACGCCTCGCCTGGACGGCGGGTTGCAGCCGAGCATGGTGTGCTCGCGAGCGGGGTCGTGCGGCGCATCCCGCGCAGCGCCCTGCAGTTGCTGGTGGGGACGCTGCTGTCGAGCTTCGGAACGTTCTGGGCCGTGCACGGACTGGGGGTCGACTGGCCAGGCAGCGGTGGCACGCCGCCGTGGCCGCCGGGACATCAGCGCTGCCCGCCTGGCACTGGGCAACCCAAGCCACCAAAGCTAGGACACCGACGCGCCGCCGGCCCGAACCAGCCGATCAGTGCCCGCTGACCGGAATCCTCTGATTCCTGCTGGCAGGTGGTCGATCTGGGCACTGGCCGCGAAGATTTGAGCGGGCCCGGCGGCGAGGCTGGACAGCATGCGGCGCGAGCCCAGCAGCGAAGGTGGAAGGAGGCGAGGCAAGAACGATGGTGGAGAGGTGATCGTGGGTCACGGATCGAGCGCCGACCACGAACCGAACGTGAAAGATCCAGAGATTGAACGGACATCGCGATGACGATTGTGAACGTCGGCGTGTCCCACCGGATCGCTCCGGCCGATGTGCTCGAGAAGCTCGTCGTGCCGTCCGCGGAGCTGGGCGACGTGTTGGCCCGGCTGCACGCCGTGCCGACCATCGACGAGGTGGTCGTCCTGTCCACCTGCAACCGGGTCGAGGTCTACGCGGCCGCGTCAGGCCCGGTCGAACTGGTGACCCGGGCGGTGGCCGCCCGGGTGGCTGCCCGTGGGCGGATCCCGGTCCACGAGGTCCTGCGGATGGCCCGCATCCACGTCGGCGCTGCGGCCGCCCTGTTCTCGGTCGCGTGCGGGCTGGATTCGATGGCCGTCGGTGAGGACCAGATCGTCGCCCAGATCAAGGCTGCCGTCCGGGCCGCCGCCGAGACGGGGACCACCGGTCCCGTCGTCACCGGCCTGATGGACGCCGCACTACGGGTCAGCAAGCGGGCGCGCACCCAGACCACGATCAGCACCGCCGGTATCTCGCTCGTCCGCGCCGGCCTCGACCTCGCCCAGGCGCACCTTGGCGGCCCCGCCACCCGCCATGCGGTTGTTCTGGGGACCGGCAGCGTCGGCAAGCTTGCGGCACGGCTGCTGCGCGAGGCCGGTGTGGCGCGGCTGTCAGTGGCCGGCCGCAGCCAGGTGCGAGTCGCTGAGGTGGCCGCGGCGGTGCACGGCAGGCACCTGCGGGCCGTCGACGTGCCCGCCACGCTCGCCGACGCCGACATCTTGATCACGGCAACCGGGGCCGCCGTACCTGTCGTGCTTGCCGAGCAGGTGCGGGTGGCCAGGGAGTCGACCGCAGGCCGGCCGCTGTTCGTCCTCGACCTGGGCATGCCGCCCAACGTCGAACCCGCCGTTGGGCGGCTGGCCGGCGTCACGCTCGTCGACCTCACCGCACTCGGGCGGCACCTGGCAGACCGCGACGTACCAGACCAGATCCCCCAGGTCCGCGCCATCGTCGCCGCAGAGGCCGCTGCGTACATCGATCGGCAGAACCAAGCAGCCGCGGCGCCCGTCATCGCCGCGATGCACGCACAGATCAGGCAGCTCGCCGACGCCGAACTGGCCCGGCTGCATGACCGGCTCCCGGGCCTCAGCGAAGAGCAACGGGCCGAGACGGCGGCCACCGTCCACCGCATCCTCCGCAAGATCCTGCATCGGCCGACAGTACGGGCCAGGGAGTTCTCCACCGGCCCGAAAGGGCCGGTCTACCTCGAGGCGCTGCAAGAGCTCTTCGACCTCAGTACGGGCGAGGCCAAGGCATGAGCTGTCCGCACCACCGTCCACTGCGGTTGGGCACCCGCGGCAGTCCGCTCGCACTGGCCCAGGCCGGCCGGATCGCCCGGCAGTTGCGTGGGCGGTGCGGCCGGCCGTCCTGGTCACGGTCGCCACGCCGGGGGATGAGTCGACCGCGCCGATCGAACGGCTCGGCACGACCGGGGTGTTCACCACCACCCTGCGCGAGGCGTTGCTGCTCGGCTTCCTGGCCGCGCTCGACGCCGGCTGCAGCGCGCCGGTCGGCGCCTGGGCAGAGCATGCCCGCGACCACGGGAAGACGGTCACTGTGATTTGGCCTGATGGCGCACGCCGCGGTTAATGGCATCACTAGTGCCACCAGTCACATCATGCCGGCCGGCACAGGGGAAGGCAGTAAGGCGTGCCAAGGAGAGAGGTCACCAGAGGCTATTGCTTCTTGCTGGTAGACGCCGCCTTTCCTGCGGTCGGGTAGTACCGCAGCTGGTCCGCATGTTCCCTGGTCCGCAAGCCAGCCACCGTTGAGGTAGGACACCGGCGGCCCTGGCTGTGGCGGCCTGCGCTTGGCCTACGAACGTACCGCGAGATGAGGACGCCTACCGCGACGAGTACAGCAATGCCAGCCAGGACGACGAGTTCACCTTGCAACAGATGCATCAGCTCGGGCATTGACTGTGGCCTCCGGCGGGGTGAGGACATCGGCGGCAGGTGGAGTTTCAGGCAGAGGGTGCTTCGCCCCCGTTGTCCCACGCCTTCCCCTAACGTGAGTCGCGCGGAGCGAAGCACTCTCCGGTCTTGGAGGACAGAGCCGGGCCTGGGCCTTCCGCACGTACGGACAGATGGAAGCGAGGATGCCCGTACGTTTGCTCACCAGGCCCGGCTCTGCCGTCTGGGGGGTACAACAGGGCGGTATTGTGCTCGGCCAGGATTGCTGCCTCACGGGGAAGGCGCCACCACAGACGGCACACAGTCCCTCATGGTTGGTGTTGTTCGTTCAGGACCACGGTGGCCAGCTGGGCGAGGCGCTGCAGTTCGGCGGTCAGGTTGCCAACTGGGTGATGGTCTGTGGCGGCAATCATGGCGTCACCCGCTCACCCAGCAGCTCGAATATCTGCCCCATGGTCAACTGGACACCGTGACGTAGACGCAGGTCGAACATGACATCCGCCACGGGCCGAAGTGTGGTGTCACGCCGCACCCGGTAACGTAGGGCCAGGAGCCGCAGACGCTTGCGGTCGCGGTCGGACAGGCCTTCAAGGGTGGGAGGGGCAGGGGCGGTAATTGGCGCTCGTGGCATAACGGCGAAGCTACGGACGGCCGCGACACCAAGGAACGGACAGGATGTCCGCGTTTGGGCGCACGGGGGCGGCAACTAGGACGCCGTGTCCGGGTTTTGGCGCCAGGAACGGATACCGTGTCACCCGGTTGCGGCATATCCTGAGGAGAACGCAAAGATCGTCCGGGAGAGGACCGTGGGACCACCCACCATCGGCGGCCGTATCCGACAACTGCGGCGGGAGCGCAAACCTCGTCTGACGCAGCGGGAGCTGGCGGAGCGGGCGGGCGTCAGCGTTGACCTGATCGCCAAGCTGGAGCAGGGCGTCAAGCAGACGACGCTACTGGTGACGCTGCACAAGATCGCGGCGGCGCTGGACGTGGACGTGTCGGTGCTGCTGAGCCGGCCGACCCGGATCGACGTGGCCGCTGACGACCAGCAGCCCGCCGGCGTACTCGCTATCCGCCGGGCCATCACCGAGGTGCGGGAGGACCACGAGCCGACTTCGCTGGAGGAGCTGGGCCGCTCGACCGGCTACGCTTGGAGTGCCTACTGGACGAACCGCTTTGACCTGCTGGGTGGGCTGCTGCCTGAGCTGATCCCGACGAGTCGGGCGACGGCGCGACAGACGGAATCGGCGGAGGCGTTCGCGCTGCTGTCAGAGGTCTACGGCGTGACCGCCTCGACACTGGTCCACCTCGGGCACCTGGACCTGGCGTACCTGGTGATGGAGCGGGCCCTCGGAGCTGCGGACCGCTCGGGCGACGAGCTGCGGCGGGCGTCGGTGGCCGGTTGGATGAGCTGGCTGATGCTGCATCAGACGGGCGTGGCTGACCAGGCTGAACGGCTGGCGGTGGATACGGCCGAAGCTATCGAGCCGATGCTCGGGCGGGCCCGGCCGGAGCACATCGCGGTCTGGGGTGGGCTGCTGGTGTCCGGGGCGGTGGCGGCAGCCCGGGAGGAGCAGACGGACAAGGCTGACGACTTGCTCAGTCTGGCGGAGGCGGCAGCTACCCGGCTGGATGCCACGGGGTCGGCGATGCGGCGGGACTATGAGACGCCGTTCGGGCTGCCGCAGGTCATCATGCAGGCAGTGGATGTGTCGGTGGTGACGAACCGGCCAGCCCGAGCACTGGACATCGCCAGGCGCATGCCACCGGACGCGGCGCTGCCGTTGGCCGCCAAGGCCCGGCACCTGGCCGACAAGGCCGCCGCGCAGACGGCCCTGGGCCGGGACCGGGAGGCGACAGACACGTTGCTGGCTATAGAGCGGGAGGCCACGCGCTGGATCTCGTACCAACCGTACCCGAGGACAATCGTGCGGGAACTGCTGGAACGCGAGCGGCGGGTGCGGACGCCGAGGCTACGCGGACTAGCGGAGCGGCTGGGAGTGGCGTGAGCGCGGCCATCCGGCTCACGAAGCGTGAGAGACTGTAATGGCATAAATGTTCAGGGCGAGAGACATAAGTGTGCCGAGAACGACAGTGAATCCATATGAAATACGCCTATCAGTACACTTTGCATACAGACAAATCCCTTTAACAATCCTATACCTAGCCATAAAGAACATCAGCGAGATCCTGGCAACCTTGCTGTAGCACATTTCGCGGATCGTGGGAGACTGCACCCGGTTCGGCTACTCGCCAGGGGCCGCATCCGGCCGCCCGCCGCCGGCCATGACCGGAAGCTCGCAGGACACCGTCGTGCCGCGGCCCACCGGGCTGTACACGGAGAACGTCCCGCCCAGGGCCTCGATACGGTCCCTCAGCCCGACCAGACCCGAGCCCCGCACCGGGTCGGCGCCGCCGATGCCGTCGTCACGCACCCGCACCCGGAGCGTGCCGCCGGAGGCCTCCGCGTCCACCTCGACAACCGAAGCACCGGCGTGCTTCGCGGCGTTGGTCAGCATCTCCGAGACCACGTAGTAGGCGCCCACTTCGACTGGCTCAGGAAGCCGGCGGTCGACCCGCACGTCCATCTCCACCGGGACGGCAGAACGCCGCCCGAGCGCGCGCAGCGCCGGACGCAGCCCCGCCTCGGACAGGATCGCCGGATGGATGCCACGGGAGATCTCCCGCAGCTCGTCGATCACGCCGGTGAGCTCCGCGGCGACATCCGCTAGCTCGGTACGGATCTCGCCACGTTCGGACGATGCCGCCGCTGCCGAACGCAGCCTGAGTGCCAGCGCGACCAGGCGTTGCTGGGCGCCGTCGTGCAGGTCGCGCTCGATCCGCCGGCGGGCCTCGTCCGATGCGGCGACTATCCGCGCCCGGGAGGTCATCAGCTCGGCCCGGCTCTGCGCGTTCGCGACCGCCGTCGCGACCAGGTCGGTGAACTCCGTCATCCGCTGTTCCGTGTCGGGCGGCAGCGGCCCGCGCCCGGACCCGACGGCGATCATTCCCCACAGCCGGCCGTTGACGTGCACCGGCATTCCCACCGCGGACCGCAGCCCCTCGCGGAGATACGGCTCCCCACCCGGGACGTCGCGGTAGTCGTCGACCCGGGCAGCCCGCCCGGTCTGCAGGACGGTCGCGGTCAGCCCGATCGGCGGATAGCCCTTCCAGCGTTCGCCGACCCGCACGTGCGGACCGGTCGTGCCCTCGTTGGCGACGAGCGTTGCCGTTCCGTCGAGCTCATACCTGATCATCCTGGCGGTGCCGTCACCGAAATGCCGCAGAGCCTCCTTGGTCACGGCCGCGAACACCGCCTCGGGCGGTTCGCCCCGCGCGACCAGCATCGCCAAGCGCCGCAGCGCCGACTGGGTGTCGGCGAGCTTGCGCAGTTGCTCCTCGGCCTGGGCGTTGGCGATCGCCGTCGCGGCAAGCTCGGTGAAGTCCGCCATCCGCGACCCGGTGCCGGGCGGGAAGTCCGCCCGCACGGTCGCGGCCAGCGCCACACCCCAGTAGCGCGCCTCCACCACGATGGGCGTGGCGACCGCAGCCCGCAGGCCCAGCTTGCGAGTCAGCTCGCCGTACGGGCCTTTGGCCAGCTGGTCACCGCTCACCCGGGCGGGGCGGCCAGTCCGGAGCGCGCTCGCGGTGACCGTCCCCGGCACCAGCTGGAAGCGGAAGCCAACAGGTACTTCCTCGCGGGTGCGGCCGTACGAGGCCGCGACGACACAGGTCCCTTCGGGCTGCCCGTGCTCTTCGGACGGCTCGCCCGCCGGCCCTGGCCGGTGGCCGCTGGAGAGCTCAACACGGGACACGAACGATGCCTCGGCGCCGAAGAGGCGACCCAGCTCATCGGCGACCGCGCTGAACACGTCGGCCGGCCGGGCACCCCTGGCTACGAGCGTGGCCACCCGCCGCAGCGCCGCCTGCTCATCGGCGAGCTGACTCAGCCGTGCCCCGTCGACTGGGCCACGGCCCGGCCCCGCGTCGACGGCTTTGCCTACATCGTCGCCGGCGTCCGGCGAATTCATAAGGCCGACGGTAGCCCCATGCCCGCCGGGTCGGCAATGCTTGTGTAAGTTCCCAGCCTCAGGCCGACCCGGCGAGATGCGCAGGACGGCTACTCCGGCCAAGCCGACTTCTCGATGACGTCCACGAAGTTGGCCCGCTGATAACCGGGAACAAACCGTTCCAGGACGTCCGCCTTTACGTTGCCGAAGGTGGTTTCCGGCTTCGGGGCGATGCCTTCGGTGAACGCCTGGAGAATGTTGCGCTTGAAGTCCGGCCGGGGGTGCAGGGCGGTGATCTCGGCGCGGTCGGCGTCGCTGATGTCGTGGTACCCGATGCCGAGCACGTCGTATTCGACCCCCGCGGTGACCAGCGCGACCTCGGGTTCCATGAACTGCGGGATACCGGGCGTAGTGTGCAGGGCGATGGCAGTCCAGACCCTGCGGATGCTGTCCTCGGGCACGCCGTGGCCCTGCAGGAAGCGGCGGGCTTCATCGGCGCTGTCCACCTCGAAGCGCCGGCCGCTGCCGCGGAACTGCTCGTTCAGGCCCAGATCGTGGAACATCGCCCCGATGTACAGCAGTTCGGGGTCGAAGCTGAGCCCTCGGTTTCGGCCCTGCACGCTGCCGAACCAGAAGACCCGGCGGGAATGATGGTAGACCAGATCGGTGGTGGACTCGCGCACCAACTCGGTGGCATCACGTGCCAGCTTCGTGTCGGGGACCGTTACCCCAGCCGCGGTCTGTCCGTCGATGAACATCACTGCCTCCTCATGTCGCGTGAAAGGCCGGCGCGCGGCGCGCCGCGCCGCCATCGCTCACGGTCGCGCACCGGGTGGATAGGGGCCCGGCACCGGCCGGCGTCGGGCCCCTCGTCCGTCACGGTGCGATCTGCCGATCAGGAATGTCCGGCGCGGACGCCTTTCTCGACCCGGTCGCCCAGGTCCTTGTCGACGTTGCGCCAGTACTCGAACGCGCGGACCAGCACCTTCTCGCTGACCCCGTTGAGCAGGTGACCGACGATGTTGCTCACCAGGCGGTCCCGGGCCGCGTCATCCAGCACCTTCCGGACCATCGTGCCGGCCTGGCCCCAGTCGTCGTCGTCCTGGCGCAGCGTGTAGGCCGTGCGAACCATCTCGCCGTCGGCCTCCCAGTGCACCTCGGCGGCGCGGCTGGGGTCGGCGACCGGGCCGCCGTAGGAGTTCGGGTTGTACACCGGCTCGGAGGCGTTGCGCACCCGCATTACGCCGTCCTTGGAGTAGCTGTTCACCTCGGCCCTGGGCGCGTTGACCGGGATCTGCTTGTAGTTGACCCCGAGCCGGGCGCGGTGCGCGTCGGCGTAGGAGAACCCGCGGGCCAGCAGCATCTTGTCCGGGGACAGGCCGGTGCCGGGCACCTGGTTGTTCGGCTCGAACGCGGCCTGCTCGATCTCGGCGTGGTAGTCGGTGACGTTGCGGTCGAGCGTGAGCTTGCCCACCTCGTGCAGCGGGTAGTCGCCGTGCGGCCACACCTTGGTCAGGTCGAACGGGTTGAACCGGTAGGTCTTGGCCTCCTCGTACGGCATGATCTGCACCTTCAGCGTCCAGCTCGGGTACTCCCCGCGCTCGAGCGCCGTGTACAGGTCGCGCTGGTGGTAGTCGCCGTCCTTGCCGGCCAGGTCGTCGGCCTCGGCCTGGGTCAGGAACTCGATGCCCTGGTCGCTGATGAAGTGGTACTTCACCCAGAAGATCTCGCCGGCGGCGTTGATCCAGCTGTAGGTGTGGCTGCTGTAGCCGTTCATGTGCCGCCAGGTCCTCGGGATGCCCCGGTCACCCATCAGCCACGTCACCATGTGGGCAGACTCGGGCGAGAGCGTCCAGAAGTCCCACTGCATGTCGTTGTCGCGCAGGTTGGTCGCCAGCCGGCGCTTCTGGGAGCGGATGAAGTTCTGGAACTTGATCCCGTCGCGGATGAAGAAGACCGGGACGTCGTTGCCGACGATGTCGAAGTTGCCCTCGGACGTGTAGAACCTCAGCGCGAACCCGCGCGGGTCGCGCCAGGTGTCGGGGCTGCCCCGCTCGCCGGCGACGGTGGAGAACCGGATCAGCGTGTCGGTCCTGGTGCCCGGCTGGAGCACCGCGGCCCTGGTGTAGGCGCTGACGTCGCCGGTCACCTCGAAGTGGCCGAACGCGCCACCGCCCTTGGCATGCGGCTGCCGCTCCGGGATGCGCTCCCGGTTGAAGTTGGCCATCTGCTCGATGAGATAGAAGTCATTGAGCACGATCGGACCGTCGGCGCCGACGGTGAGCGAGTGCTCGGTACTCGCGACCGGGATGCCGGCATCCGTCGTCGCCGGCTTGGGGTGCGTGCTGGTCATACTTGTGTCTCCTTAGCTTGCTTTTTAACCTGGCTGTAGGTTCTAGCCTTTGACCGTTGTGTCGGTTTTGGTGTTCTTGCCTGGGTCGTGGCGTGGGGCGCGGTGGGCGTTCGTGGAGCCTGGTGGCCGGCCGGGGC
>Ga0137369_10008216_pt1 | contig 10414 bp, 12 predicted proteins | sample SagtaG_12_FD_104918 | JGI IMG/M metagenome (GOLD analysis project Ga0137369, IMG submission 104918) | Vadose zone soil microbial communities from Sagehorn Ranch, Mendocino, California, USA - Sage1_L_113_16 metaG | ecosystem: Environmental > Terrestrial > Soil > Vadose zone | place: USA... | reverse complement strand
TCACGCGGTCGGGGCCCCAGACGAAGACCGCGAAGGTGTTCGGGGCGTCGACGACGTCCGCGACCTCGACGCCGAGCTCCTGCGCGGGGGCGGCTTCGTCGACCAGGACGCCGAGGTGGTTGAGCAGGGGGCGCTCCGGATCTCCGGGCTCGCCCTCGTGCAGCTCGAGAAAGGCACCGCCGACCTGCACGCGGGTCGGACCGGCCGGAGAGAACCCGTAGGCCAGCCAGGCGCGGGCCGCGGCCTCGGGGTCACGAGAGAACAGCGAGACATGGTCGAGGTCGTATTCGACGTCCGTCTCGCCCTCGACCAGGGTCAGTAGCAGGCCTTCGCCGACGTCGAACACGTCCGGGGTGCCGGCGGGAAGCGACGCCCGCGCCGCGGTGAGGTCCGACACCCGCAGACCGATGCGCCCGAGCGCCCCCTGCTCGCGGGGCCCCTCCGCCTCGAACAACGTCAACTTGCCGCGCCGTGCGTCGGAGCCGACGAGGGTGAAGCGCTCGGTGCGCTCGATCACGTGCATGCCGAGGTGGGCGGTCGCGAAGTCGGCGATCCGATCGCGGTCGGCGACCCAGAGCGCAACGTGGTCAAGACTGGTCGGCTCCACTCCGGCCAGCTTACCGACCCCGCTTCGGGCTACTTCCGGCGGTCGACGGCGCGCTGGAGCTGTGCCTTGCTCATCTTCGAGCGGCCGTGGATGTTCAGCCGCTTCGCCTTCCTGTAGAGCTGCTCCCTCGTCGTCGTCTCGCCGCTCTGCGCCCGTTCCTTGTTGACCGTTCGCGCAGCGATTTCCTTGGCGCGCTTCGTCGAGGCACCGTGGCTCCGCGCGCTCTTCTTGATGTGCTCGTACTGGCTCTCGCGCTTGGCACTCCATGCCTTCTGCGGCATCTCATCCTCCTTGGTCGGATGACGTCGCTGAGCTCTTTGCCCATCTTGCAACCTTGTAACCTCAGCCGCCGCCCCGCCGGCCGAGTAGGAGCTACGCAGTCAGCCGGGTCGACAGCAGGATCGGAGTCGTCGGCGCTCGGGCCCCGCCGGCGCGCTCGAGCGTGACGGCGACGGTCGAGCCGACGGGCACCGGCCGCGTCAACCGGACGACGGTCTCACCCCCGCCGGCGAACAGTCCGGCCGGGTGGGCAGTTCCGCCGTCGATCACCCAGATCTCGTAGGCCTTCCCGGCAGGCGCCGCCGGCAACCCGGTGACGGTGAGCTGGGCGACGCCGTTGGCAACCGACAGCGACATCGCCTGCTTGTTCGACGAGCCCCCTCCGGACAGGCCCGCGTAGAGACCGATCGCGAGCGCGGCGCAGGCGGCTGCGGCCAGCGCGATGCCCGCGTAGACGCGCGTCCGCCGCGGCCGGAGCGCCACCACCGTCGGCGGTTCCTCGCGCGCCGCGGCCAGGATCCGCCCGCGCAGGGCCGCAGGGGGCGCGTGGCCCTCGACGGCGAAGGCAAGCGTGCCCACCGCCTCGCTCAGCCCTGCAAGCTCGGCGCGGCAGCGCTCGCACCCGCCGAGGTGGCTCTCGAACGCACGACGGTCGTCGGCGTCGAGCGCGTCGAGCGCGTATCCGGCGACCAGCTCATGGAGGTCCTCGTTCGTCATCAGTTGCCCTTCGCGCTGATTCGCGCGAGGCGCCGATTCGGTTCGGTTTTATTCGAGAGGCGGGTTCTGAACGTTGTGCTCGGTCGCGTACTCGTTCGTCAACCGATTGATCTCGTCGGCGTCCCCGTAGGCGTAGTTGATCTTCACGAACGGCTCCCACTTCTCCGGGAGGGCGTCCTCGGGGAAGATCGCCTCGACCGGGCATTCCGGCTCGCAGGCACCGCAATTCCGAGTGTAGACCCCGCCGGCGAGCGTGAAGGCGTGCTTGCCCGGGACGACGGCGCAATAGGTCTCCTCTTCGTCCGTCTCGTGCGGCTCGACGCTCATCACGCGCCAGAAGGTCTCCCGTGTCGCAAGGTAGAGCCAGCGAATCGGGCGGCTGCGGACACCGAAGTTCGTCTCGCGATTGCCCTCCTCGCCGGAGCCAACAACGACGAATCCCGCGTACGGAGCGACGGCCTCCATCCACGCGAGTGCGTCGTGGTCCGCCGAGCGCAGCCGCCAAGAGCCTGCCCTGGTCGGATCGCCATCGGCGGCAAGCCAGCCGTCAGCGAAACCCGCGAGGTACTCGGAGTCGGCCGTTTCAGGCAGCGAACGTTTGAGGTTCACACCAGCGCGCACGATGCCGGTCCCGGCATAGCCTGGGTGGACGTCAAAGGAAGACCAGAACCGCATTTCGTCGAAGAAGTCGCGGAATTTGGCGACTCGCTCGCCGAAGAGGGCGACGTGATGGACGTGGTCGCCGGATCGGATCTCCTGTCTCGTCCAGCTTCCGTCGCCAAAGACAAGGCCGTGCAGAACGCCGAGCCTGTAACTCTCCGATTCGCGCTTCGCTTGAACGCGCATCGACGGCACGAACTGCCCGGTGACGAGCGAGTCCGTCTTGTCGCCGTCGCTGAGCAGCCAGCTGTGGGTAGGCGTCGCCCAGACCGACCGCCGGAACCGCGAGATGTTCCGCGTCGTCAGCCGCGTCCCGCCGTAGCGATCCCGCTCCTCGAAGGCCGGCGCGAGCTCAACCTTGACCAGCGGCTTGCGGCGGAACTTTTTCACCACCGCGGGCTTGAATCCGGCATCGGTGAGGACGCGGCACGGCTGGTTCTCCAGCTCCGCGAACGTCCGGATCCCGTAAGTCGTAAGGAGCTGCTCACCGGGCGCGAAACAGTCGATGCACTCTTCGGGGTCGATCACGAGGATGCGCTCGAACTCGTGGATGCAATCGACTGGGCAGACATCCACGCACGAGAGGTCTTTGATGTCTATGCAGGGCTCGGCGATGATGTAGGTCATTCGTCGACCTACTCTACCGGGGCAAGCAGCTCCTCGATCACCTCAGCGGCGCGTTCCTGGAGGGCCGAGCGCGCGAGTACCTGATCGAAACCGGCAGCGTTCGCGCGGCGCAGCCCGGCCTTGTCCGTGTGGCCGGAGAAGCCGACGATTGGAATATCCGGGTAGGCGTCGGCCACCTCCTCGGGCTCGACCCGCGAGATGTCCGCGATCACGAGGTCCGGCTCGGCGATCGTGTCGGTGGTGACCAAGTGGTGCCCCACCAGGAGAACGTCGAGCTTGCCCCGGAAGAAGAGGTCGACCCCAACGAGCAGGATCGTCGCCACGGCTGGGGAGGCTACCATCCCGCCCGGCCTGCTCCAAACGCGTGCGTCTGTTTACCAAACGTCACACACTCGCTACACCCCCAGTGCCAGGCACGAGCTGTGCACAACCGGCGCGTCCGCGAGGTGGCTAGTCTCGTGCGATGACCCCACCTTCGCCGTACGAGCTCGGCGTGGCGCGGATCCGGCAGAGGCGGTACTTCGAGGCCCACGAGGAGCTGGAGACCGCCTGGCGTGCCGACGAGCCGGCCGAGCGCGACTTCCTCCAGGGGCTCGTCCACGTTGCGGTCGCCTGGTACCAGGCGGGACGTGGAAACGCCGTCGGCTGCGCCCGCCAGCTCGAAAAGGCGGCACGGCGCCTGGGCCCGTACGCGCCGGCCCACCGGGGCGTGAACGTCGACGGGCTGCTCGCACAGGTCGCCGCCGCGACCGTCCGGGTGCAGGACGGTTCGCTCGACCTAGAGCCTGTCGATCCCGACTGACTCGAGCGCCCGGTTGAGAAGCGCCCGCAGCCACCAGAACCGGCCCACGAAGAGCAGAACACCGAGCGCGAGCAGCACGAGCCCGCCGCCGGCACGAATCCAGATGTAGTGGTCGCGCAGCCAGCGGAAGACGCCCATTGCGGGAGTGAAAACGGCGGCGGCGATCACGAACGGGACCGCCAGTCCGCAGGCGTAGACGGCGAGCAGCACGGAGCCTTCGACAACCGTGTCCGAGTTGCCGGCCAGCACGAGGATCGACCCGAGGACCGGCCCGATGCACGGCGCGGCGCACAGCGCGAAGGCACCGCCGAGCAGAAACGCCGAGCCGCGTCGGCGAGCGCCTGACAGGAGTCCGGCGCCGATCAGACGCTCTGGCCAGGGCAGCAGGCCGAGGAAGACGAGCCCGAACACGATCAGCACGAAGCCGGCGATCTGCTCGAGCAAGAACTGGTCGTTCCCGATCGACACCCCGACGGCCGCCGCCCCCGCTCCGAGCAACACGAAGACGACGACCAGGCCGGCTGCGAAGGGAAGGCTCGCGCGTACCACGCGCAGCGTCGTCCGGCGATCGCCGAGCCGACCCGCCTCGACGGCCGACATCGCCGAGAGGTAGCCGGGGACGAGCGGCAGGACGCACGGCGCCAGAAAGGACACGAGGCCGGCGGCGAATGCAGCCGGGATCGACGCCGCGCTCATGACTCGAACTTGGCGAGTTCCTCGTCGACCCGCTGCTCCAGCTCGGGGTCGAGGGCCGGCCCGGCAGCCGTCGCGGGACCGCCCCCGCGGCCGCGGCTCCAGCGCCAGGTGAGCGCGCCGAGGGCGAGGGCGCCGAGCCCGAGCCCGGCGAACGGGAGCACCCAGGCGAGCAGGTTGAAGCCGTGCTTCGAGGGCTCGGCGAGCACGGCCGGCCCGAACTGGAGGACGAGCTTGCGCTTGATCTCGCTCTTCGTGTCGCCGGCGGCGATCCGGGCCGAGATGAACCGCCGGATCCGGTCCGCGATCGGCGCCGTCGACTGGTCGAGCGTCGTCTTGCAAGTCGGGCACATGACCTCGCCCTCGAGCTCACCGAGCGTCGGGTGGCGCTCGCTCGCAGCCGCCGGCGCCGCCAGCAGGAGCGCCAGAGCCAGTGCGGCGGCGATCCTCACGACTCGAGCGCGCGCCGGATCCCGGAGGCCAGCTTCTCGGCGCTGATCTCGCCCTGGACCCGCTCGCCGACGAGGCGGCCGTGCCGATCGACGAAGTAGGTCTCCGGAAAGCCCGTCACGCCGTACCTGGGCAGCACCTTGCCCGGGCCGTCGTGCACGTTCGGGTAGGTGAGCTCGTAGCGACGGATGAACCTGCGCGCGTCCCCTGAGAAGTCCTGCGCATCGACGCCGACGACGACGACCCCCTGCGCACGGAAGCGCCGCCAGGCGGCCTCGAGCCTCGGCGCCTCCGACTTGCAGGGCACGCACCACGAGGCCCAGAAGTTCAGCACCACGACCCTCCCGCGGAGCGAGTCGAGCGAGAGCTTCCCTTGCCGGTCGAGCCGCCCGAGGTCGAAGTGCGGCGCCGCCGGCTGCTTGCCCTTGGCGAGCTCGGAGGCCGCGCCCTTGCCCTGGTGCACGACCTTCCAGACGAGCAGCCCGAGCAGCCCGGCCACGACCGCGACCGACAGCGCTTGCAGGCCGATCTTCAGCCGAGCGGGCACGACGTTCTACGCGGGGACGATATAGACAGGCGTCCCGACCTCGACGTGCTCGAACAACCACTCGGCGTACGGGATGTACATGCGGATGCAGCCGTGCGATGCCGAGTAGCCAATCGACGCGGGATCGGGAGTGCCGTGGATGCCGACGCCGGGCGCGGAGATGCCCATCCACCGCGTTCCCAGTGGGTTGCCCGGCCCCGGCGGGATCGGCTTGGCGCCCTTCGCCCACGGCGAGTTCGGCGGGTACCACCAGGGATCCTTCCACTTGACGACGATCCTGAAGCGGCCGAGCGGGGTCGGGTAAACCGCCTGACCGGTCGCAACCGTGAACGTCCGCCACGGCTTCATGCCCTTGTAGAGAAAGAGATGGTTCGAGCCGCGGCGGATGACGACCACCGGCCCGAAGGTGGCGCGGCTGATCTTCTGCGGGACGTCGTCGTAGGGCAGCTCGATCCCGGTCCGCCTGTTCTCGTACAGCGCCCTGAGGATGGCCGCGATCGCCCCCTTGCGGTTGAGCTCCTTGCCAGGCTCTCCCTCGGTGATGAAGGGCTTCAGGTCGCGGAGCAGCAACTTCGAGTCGATCGGGTCGCGTTTGTATCGCTTCCTGAGCGACTCGACCAGCTTCCGGACCGCGCCGCCGTGCACGCTGACGCCGAGCGGGATCGAGGTGCCTGGCCTCGCGCTTCGCGCGTGCGCCACGGCTGTCTTTGCGTAGGCCACCGCCCCGAGCCTCGTCACCGGCACGGTCGCCCGGTGTGCGCCGACCTTGAGCACGAGCGGGGAGCGGAAGGAGGCGCGAACGACGGCGTAGGCGGCGTCGGGCGAGAGACCGCCGACGTGAATGCCGCCGATGGTGACGCCCTGCGGGAGACGCAGCGGCTTCGGCTTGGGCCTCGGCTTCGGCGTGGTCGTCGTGGTGACGCTCGTCGTCGTCTCCGTCGTCGTGGTCGTGCTCGTCGTCGTACTCGGGTCGGTCGTGGTCGTCTCCGTCGTCGGCGGCGGGTCCTGCGCGGATCCGGCCGGGACGAGCGCAGCCAACACCCCTGCGGCGGAGAGTGCGAGCGCGGCGACGGCGATCCCGAGTGCTCGCTTCACTGCTCAGGAGTGTAGTGCGCGCTCGAAGATTTGCGGATCGTTTGTGATCACGCCGTCGACGTCCGCGTCCAGCATCCGCCTGAGCGCAGCCTCGTCGTCCACCGTCCAGGCGAACACGGCGGCCCCGTGCGCGTGAACCCGGTCGACGACCGCGCGCGACACGACCGAGTGATGGAGCATCGCGACGGTCGCCCGCGCCCGGTCGAGCATGCGGGTTATTCGTCGCGGCAGGGCACTCCGGATTGCGACCGACGCGGTCGCTGCGACGGGCGTCAGAAGCCGGCGGCGCGAGACTCCACGCCGGTCGAACGGATAGGTGAGCCCACGCTGAAGGCCCGGCTCCAGGACTGCCAGCTCGCGCAGGCTGCCGGGATGGAACGTGCTGACGACGGTGCGCTCGACCAGGCCGTGGCGGCGGATCGCCTCGGCCGCCGCCGCCTCGTAGCCGTGCCACTTCAGGTCGACGTGGAGACCGACGGCCCCGTTGCTCCCCAGCAGCTCGAGCGCCTCGTCGAAAGTCGGCAGCTCGGGCGCAACCTCCCGGAGACCGTCGAGCGTCTGGCTCCTGACGCGACCGCGGGCGGCTCCGTGGCTGACCTCGAAGAGGTCGTTCGAGTGAGCCAGCACGAGTGTCCCGTCGTCGAGGTCGAGCACGTCGAATTCGACGAGATCGCAGCCGAGCTCGACGGCCCGGCTGAGCGAGCGCAGGGTGTTCTCCGGCTCCAACGCGGCAGCACCCTTGTGACCGATCCGGAGCGGCCTGCCTTCTGCCCGCAGGTTCACTAGCGCCGCCGCACGACCACGATTGCGCAGTCGTCGCGCAGCTCGCCGCCGACATAGCGGCGACACTCCTGGAGCACGCTCTCGGCGAGGGTCTCGGCGGGAAGCTCGTGCCGTTCGGCGAGCACGCGGTCGAGCCGCTCCTCCCCGAACAGCTCGCCCCGCCGCCGCGCCTCGACGACTCCGTCCGTAAAGAGGACGACGGCCGAGCCTGGTTCGAAGGAACGGGTTAGCTCCTCGTATGGCTGGCCGGCCTCGATCCCGAGCACGAGCCCCTGCACGGCGAGGCTCTCGACTGTCCCGTCCGGCCGCACGAGCCGGGGAGCAGGATGGCCCGCAGAGGCGCAGGCGACCTCGCCCCGGGCCAGATTGATCGTCAGATAGAGCATGGTGATGAACTTGCCGGCGCCGATCTCCTCGACGACGACGTTGTTGGCCGCGGTCAGGAACGCGCCCGGCTCCGGGTAGAGGCGTGCGAGCGAGCGAAACACGAACTTCGCCATCGCCATGTCGGCGGCCGCATCGATCCCGTGGCCGGTGACGTCCCCGACCACGATCGCGAGGCGGTCGTCGTCGATCTGGAGGTAGTCGTAGACATCGCCGCCGATGCCGACAAGCGCCGACGACTCGTAGACCGCTCCGATCTCGAGCCCGGGGATCCGGGGCCGCGTCCGCGGCAGCAGCGATCGCTGCATCGCGTCGGTGAACTTCTTCTGCTGCTGGTAGAGGCGCGCGTTGTCCACCGCGAGCGCGGCCTGGGCCGCGACGGAGAGCGCGGTGTCGAGCGTCTCGTCGGTGATCGGCCGGCCCGGGTCGAGCGAGACGAGCGTGAGCGTCGCGAGCAACTCGGAAGGGGTGGCGATGGGAACGACGGCCGCGGTCGACCCGCGCCGCAGGAAGGGGACGAGCAGGTCGTGGCCGCGCCCGAGCTCCGCGGCGGTGGTCGCGTCCAGCCGCACCGGCATCCCTGACGCGAGCCGGCGTCGCGCCGGGCTCGGCGCGACGGGCTCGGCCGGCCCGAAGATCGCCTCGATCGCCGGCTGCAGCTGAGGGCTCACGACGTGCACTGCCTGGGCGACGAGCGACTCACCGCGCTCGTCGGGGAGCCTGATCACCGTCGCGTCTACGTCGAGCAGCTCGACGAGCGTCCGGCCGACGGCATCGAGCGTGCGGTCGAGTGACAGGCTCTGCGCGAACGACCGCGAGATCTCGTAGAGGGCCGAGAGCCGCCGAGCCGTGACGCGCTCGGCTGCGAGCGCCTGCTCTCGCTCGGAGCCGAGCTGCTTCGTCTCCTCGTGCAGCTGCGCGTTCTGGACGGCAACCGCGATCTGCCCGGCGAGGGCGGCGAGCAGGGCCGACTGGTCGGCCGTGAGCGAGCGCCCCCGCGGCGGGTAGACGGCCAGCAGGCCGATCAGGTCGCCGTGGGCGACGAGCGGGACGGCGTGGGCCGCCTCGATCCCGGCCTCGGTGACCGCCGCGCGAACGCCTTCGAGGTGGCGATCCTCGGCCGCGTCGACCGAGGCGACGAGACCGCGCGCGCGAAAGGGCCCGAGCGCGAGCTGGAGCAGGCGCTCGGCGACGACCGCGTGTGGTCCCGCGATCTCCCGGGAGGCAGCCGTCTCGAGTCGCCCCTCGTCCAGAAGGTAGACGCCGACGGTGCGGACGTCGAGGAGGCCGGGCAACCGGTCGACCGCAGTCTCGAGCGTGTGTGCGAGTGAGAGCTGCGCAGTGGCCTGGCCGACGACCGAGAGGAGATCGCGTGTCCGGTCGAGCTCGCGCCGCATGTCCCCGGCCCGCGCGCCCGCGCGCAGCGTCTGGGCCGCGCGGTTGGCGAAGGCTGCGAGCGAAGGCAGCTCCGCGTCCGGCGGCGCCGCCTCCGGGGTGAACACGGCCTGGAGGACACCCAGTTGCTGGCCGAGCGGGAGCGATGCGACCAGCAGCCCGTCGAGCTGCTCGAGCTTCGCGGGCCCGCGCGAGGCCGAAGCGGCGTCTGCGAGCGGACGGATGGTGTCGGCGTCGACTACGCCCGCATGGGCGAGCAGGGTCAGGCCGTCGTCGCCCTCGGTACTCCAGAGCAGGCACGCCTCCGCGCCGGTCACGTCCGCAACCAGGCGCGCGACCCGCTCGGCCGTGCGCGCCGGGTCGGCGCCTGCTCCGAGCGCGTCGGCCACAAGCTGCAGCGCGGTCGGAGTCGTCACCCCGCCGCCGGTGTTGGCGAAGGCGCGAACCACGAGCGCAATTTGAGCCGACCCGGCCCGTGCGACCTCCCGTTCTTCCGGCCCGAACTCCTCCGCGCCTCGCAGCAGATCGAGCGATCCGACGACGGAGCCGTCGAGCCGGACCGGCAGAGAGAAAACGGCGCCCGCACCGACACGCGTCGCCACGGCTCGGACGCCTGCCGCGAGACGATCGAGCTCGTCCACCTCGTCCTCGGGCACGGGGTCGGCGAACCCTAGCCCTGCGAGCTCCCCCGCGAGGGCCGCGGAAGCGGCGACTGCGCGGACCACGAGCTCGCCCCGCTCGACCATGCGCACCAGGACGAGATCGGCAGCCGTCCCCGCGCGCGTCGCCCCGGCGACGGCCTGGAACGCCTCGGCGGCGGTCGCGACCGCCGCCGACTGCTCGGCGCCCACCAGGAACGCAGACAGCGCCGTTGACCGGCCAGGGATCTCTACAGCCATGGTCTCAACCCCTTCAAAAGTATCTCTCACGCCGGTGGGAAGAGCTACCAAGCCCGGGTCGGGGACTAGAATCCGAGGCGATGGCCGAGCCTGCACAGCGCCGACGGCCGCGCACGGAGGCGCCGCCGCTCGACCCGAGCGCGGTCGACCGCGCCTACCGGTTCTACCGGGCCAAGCGCTACGCCAGGATCGAGCACCGCCGTGCGACCCGCATGGCACGGTGGCGCTTCTGGGCATTCCTCGGCCTGCTCCTCCTGGCCTGCCTCGTCGTGGCAGTGACCGTCTGGGACGAGATCACGAAGCTGTTCGGGCTCTAGATGATTGATCGACGACTTTCCGATCAATCGTCAAAGCACGTCGTTGAGCTCGGCCCCGGGTCTCGCGAACGGGCTCCACGCCAGCTGCTCCCAGGCTCCGGAACCGCACATCGGGCAGTTCGGCAACTCTCGATAGATCGTCACGCCGTACCCGCACCC
>Ga0137369_10008198_pt1 | contig 10424 bp, 7 predicted proteins | sample SagtaG_12_FD_104918 | JGI IMG/M metagenome (GOLD analysis project Ga0137369, IMG submission 104918) | Vadose zone soil microbial communities from Sagehorn Ranch, Mendocino, California, USA - Sage1_L_113_16 metaG | ecosystem: Environmental > Terrestrial > Soil > Vadose zone | place: USA... | reverse complement strand
TCCAGCGGACTGGCACAGGGCTCAGCCTCCCCGTCGGCGACTGGATGACGCTCTTGGGCGACAATCCCCAGGGGCGGCGGTGCCCGCAACGACTTCCGTCTCGAACGCAGAGGCGCTACGCGCCGTGACAGTGCCGCATGGCCCCATCGACTCGCTCTTCGAGGAGCTCCGCGCCTCCCACCAAGGGTTGACCGCGGCGGAGGCGCGTCGGAGGCTCGGCGAAGTCGGCCCGAATGAGCCCGCGCGGGCGCCGCGTACGGCCGGCCTCGTCCAGATCCTCCTGCTCCTGGCGAATCCGTTGGTCATCATTCTGCTGATCGCGAGCCTGGCCTCCGCCCTGCTCGGCGAGCGGGTCAATGCTTCCATCATCGTCCTCATGGTCGTGCTGAGCGTCGTGCTCAACTTCGTACAGACCTATCGCTCCCACCGTGTCGCCGAGAGGCTGCGCGAGGCGATGGCGCCGACGGCGAACGCCTTCCGCGACGGCGGCTGGATCGAGATCCGGCGGCGCGATCTGGTTCCCGGCGACATCGTCCGGCTCGCCGCCGGGGATCGCGTTCCGGCCGACGCCCGCCTGCTCGAGGCGCGTCACCTCCACGTCCAGCAGGCCGCCCTCACGGGCGAGTCGATGCCGGCCGAGAAGGACGCGGGCGCCGTCGCGGTCGCGCCGCGTCAGCCCGCGGATGCACGCAACGTGGTCTTCCTCGGCACGTCGATCGTGAGCGGCACCGCGACGGCGCTGGTCGTCGCCGGCGTCGGATCGGTGACCGGTGGTACGACGTGCAGCACGTGCAGACGCGCGCCGAAATGGCGCGCGAACTCGGCCGCGGTCTCACCGGCAAGCCGGGACGCGTCCGAGAAATCGGTCGCGAACAAGACATCGTGGATGGTTATGTAGAGCATCCCTTCACGATCAGGACCGGCCCTCGCGCGTAGCGCAGGCTGGAGATCCTGACTTCGGTGAAATCGTGACCATCACGTCTTCGACGAGCATCATCGTCCTCCTCTCCGAGAGCGCCGGGTCAAAGGGGATAACGCAGCAGCGCCGCGACTCCCTGGACCCCCGCGAGCCAGGGCTGCGCCTCAATCATCTCGACGGAGCCGCCGGTGGCCACGACCCGCTCCACGAGCGCCTCACCGAGCTCGGTCGGCCGCGTCGCGCCGCTGCACACACGGCAGCCGGCGCCCGCACCCGGCTGGATCGAGCCGCACGCCACGCACCGACTGCCCGTTTCGTGGAACGTCTTGAGCAAGTAGAGGCGGCGCACGGCGCCACGGGTGGCGGCCTCGAGCGTCGCCTCGAGTCCGGCCGTCGCCCGGCCGCCTTTGGCCGCCTCCGTGACTGCCGCCTCGACCTCCGCGGCTTCCGTCTCGCCATCGCGGCGCCCGAGGAGCTCCACCGCGCGCTCGGCGAGCACGCTCACGGGCTCGTGACGCGCCCCCCCGACCGCGCCGACGACCATCGCGCTGACGCGTTTCTCGAGATGGCTCCGGAAGATGGCGACGGCCCGCGCCGTCCCGGCCAGCACGATCCGCTCCACCCCGTGCTCGTCGACCAGCTCGGTGAGCGCGGCGGCGACAGCGTCAAAATGACGCCCGCGCTGCGCCTGGATGTGGCGCACTCGACCAGGACGCCGTCGAACGCCACCTCCACCGTCCGCAGATAGTCCAGCGCCGCCGCCTCGAACCGCGCCGTCTCCTGATCCGAGTAGGCGAGCACGCGCCCATCTTCGTCCAGGACGTTGTCGGGCCTGGGCGCCACGTTCAGCAGGCGTACGACCGCGGCGGTGCCTCGCGCCAGCGCGGCAACCGCCTCGACCATGCTCTCGGCCGGTACCGCTTCGTCGAGTGGAAGGAGAATGCGCTTCGCCATGGCTCGTCCCTCCTGGCTATCCGCCCGCCAGCGCGCGCCTGGCGGCGAAGTACTTCTTCGGGCGGCGCTTCGACTCGCGCGCGGTCTCGCGCAGCCGCCGGAGCGTGCGCTCGAGCTTCCCGAGGGCGGCGTCGAACGCGAGGCGCGGTGTGTTCGCCACGTCCGCCACGTGCACCGGAGGCCGGCGTGGCAGCCGGACCTCGAGCGCGCAGCGGATCGCCTCACCGCCCTTTGGCCCGTTCTCGTCCGTGAACGTCACGCGTGCGCTGGTCGGCTCGATCGGGAGGGATGCGAGCGCGGTCTTCATGCCGGCCGTGACCCGTGCACGCGTCGCCTCGCTGGTGGAACCTGCCCGGAACTCGACCTTCATCATGGTCATGAGTCTCCTAGTCAGACAGCCGAACCTCGCCCGTCAAGGACTCGCCGCCGCGTGCCGCGCGGATCGCGCAGAGGGGATACCCTTCTCGGTTGGAGTCCGTGCCCGGCCGTCTGCTCGTCAGCGATTACGACCGTCCCCTCCGGCGCCCGCGCCTTCGCCAGTTCCCGACGAGCGTCGTTGGTCGAGGCGGCCTCCTTGAGGTCCATGGCTGGCTCACTCCAGCCGCAACCGCGATGCCAGGACCGAACCTCAATGAGTTCACGGTATTGCGTGGCCGGACGCCACGCGGTGAGGTTCTTCGGTGTGGCTCCGCCGCCTCAGCGGTGCGCGGCGGCCCCAGCGGAGACCGGCCTTAAGAAATGTGGGGCTCGCGCACGCTCATGCGCCCGACCGCGCCGCCCCGCGCACGACGGCTGCGGAGGGCGTGAGGGCATGTTGCAGGACCTCTTCGGCGTCGTCGACGAAGATGAAGCGCATCTGCTTACGCAGCTCCTCCGGCACTTCCTCGACGTCCCGCTCGTTCCGATGCGGCAGGATCAGGGAACGGATCCCAGCCCGGTGCGCCGCCAGGACCTTTTCCTTGATTCCCCCGACAGGGAGCACTTTGCCGCGGAGCGTGATCTCGCCGGTCATAGCCACCTCGCTCCGGACCGGCCGCCGGGTGGCCAGGGAAGCCAGCGCGGTCATGATGGTCACTCCGGCCGAGGGCCCATCCTTGGGGATAGCCCCGGCCGGCACGTGCACGTGAATGGTTTTGCCCTCGAAGAGCCTGGGATCGATGTCGAGCGCCTCGGCGTTGGACCACACGTAGGAGACGGCTGCCTGGGCGCTCTCGCGCATGACGTCTCCGAGCATCCCGGTGAGGACGAGCCGCTCTTCGGAACTCGGCATCATCGTCACCTCCACGAACAGGACATCCCCTCCTGTCGGCGTCCAGGCCAGACCGGTGGCGACACCGGGACGGGTGGTCCGCTCGGCGACCTCATCGAAGAACCGTGGCCGGCCGAGGTACTCGGTCACGCCCTCAGCGGTGATCCGGACCGACACGCGTTGTCCCTCGGCCAGCCGACGGGCGAGCTTTCGGGCGACCGCCGCGATCTCTCGCTCGAGGTTCCTCACGCCGGCCTCGCGGGTGTATCCCCTCACGATCTGGCGGATAGCTTCGGGTTCGAAGGAGAGCTCGGCCGCGCTGAGGCTGTGGGCGGCCAGCTGCTTCGGAATCAGATACTCTTTCGCGATCCCGATCTTCTCTTCGTCCGTGTATCCCGACAGCACCAGGATCTCCATCCGGTCTCGCAGGGCCCCGGGGATGGTCTCGAGTGTGTTGGCCGTAGCGATAAACAACACCTGCGACAAATCGAAGGACACCCCGACGTAGTTGTCCACGAAGGTGTTGTTCTGGGCCGGATCCAGCACCTCCAGCAATGCCGAGGATGGATCCCCCCTCCAGTCCGCGCCGATCTTGTCGATCTCGTCGAGCATGAAAACGGGATCGCGGGTCTCGGCTCGCCGGAGCCCCTGAATGATGCGCCCCGGGAGCGCGCCGATGTAGGTTCGCCGATGACCTCGGATCTCCGCTTCATCTCGCACACCGCCCAGCGACATGCGCACGAACCGCCGGCCCAGGGCGCGGGCAATGCTCTGGCCGAGGCTGGTCTTGCCCACGCCGGGCGGCCCCACGAAACAGAGGATCGGTTCTCGCGCCGGGCTGTCACCCGTCACGCGCGGCGGCTCGGCAGGCGCTGGCGTCTCTCCAGAGCCGGGAGAGCTCGCCCGGCCGTCGCGCTCCTGCCGCAGCTTCTTGACGGCCAGGTATTCGAGGATCCGGTCCTTGATCTTCTCGAGGTCGAAGTGATCTTCGTCCAGAACCTGCCGGGCCCGGGGGATGTCGATGGTCCCGCCGCCCAGCTTGTTCCAGGGTAGGCTCGCCATCCACTCGAGATACGTGACGACCATGCCGTGCTCCGGCGAGGTCGGCGCGATCCCCGCCAGCCGGCTCAGCTCACGCTCCGCCTCACGCCGTGCCTCGTCAGGCAGGCGAGCTTCCTCGATCCGGCGGCGGAGCTCGGTCACCTGACTGTCGCCCCCTTCATCCTCCCCGAGCTCGCGTTGAATGGATCGGAGCTGCTCGCGCAGGTAGAACTCGCGCTGCTTCTTCGAGAGCCGCTCCTCGGTGTCTGTCGTGATCTTCCGGCCCAGTTCGCGTACGGCGAGCTCGCGTTGCAACAGATCAACCAGTCGGCGGAGCTTGGCGGTGACCGGGTCAATCTCGAGGAGCTCCTGCCGCGCGGCTACGTCGAGGGGAACCACTGACGCGACGAAGTAGACGACGTGGCGAGGATCGGTGACGGTCTCCACGGCGGCCGCCAGCTCGTCGGGTAGCTCCGGGGACGCCTCCACGAGCCGGCGGAAGATGTCCACAACGGCGCGCCGATGAGCGTCCACCTCGGTCGCCTGGACCGTCTGGTCCCGGGCCGCCTCGATCCGCGCGACCAGATACGGCTCCGTCCCGATAAAGTCCAGCAGCCGGATCCGTTCGAGGCCTTGGACCATCAGACGCACGCTGCCGCCGGGTGCCCGAGCGAACTGGTGGATCACTCCCACAGTTCCGACACGGTAGAGGTCCTCGGGCTTGGCCGGCTCCATCTTCGGATCGCGCTGCGCCACCAGCGCCAGGAGCCGGTTGCCGCGCATGACATCGTCGACGAGCTGAACAGAACGCGGCTGTGCCACGGCGAGCGGGGTCGCCGTCAGCGGGAACAGAACCGCGTCCCGAAGCGGCAGGACCGGGAGCGCATCCGGGATGACGAAATCCGCGGCGCTACCGCCAGGCTGGACGGCCATCACCCGGCCTCCACACGCTTGGGCAGCGTGATGCGAAGCAGGCCACGATCGTAGCGCGCCTCGACTCGCTCGGGGTCCACAGGCGCCGGCAACGGCAGCTCCACCCGGAACGGGCCGTGGCGAATGCCGGCTGCATGGTACACAGCCCCTTCCTGGCACGAGAGAGGCTGGCGGCGTCCTTCGACGACCAGCGCGTCGTCGAAGAGCTGTACCTCGAAGTCGTCTTCGTCAACACCGGCAAGGTCGACAACGACCTCGACCGCGGTCGCCGTCTCGTACGTGTCCGCATCGGGCCGCCAGCGGGTGTGCACGAGAAGGCGCAGGCGATCGCTTTGCCAGATGTCGCCGAAGGGCGACATCTGGCCGGACCGCACCACCATCGCGTAGCGGTAACTCAAGTGCCGATAGCGCATTGCCACTTCCTGCGGGCGTGAGTGTGCTCGCAAAGGTCGCCGCGGTCAATCAGGTCCGGATGGAGCTCGGCGCCACCCACCGTCAGCGCGGACATATCATGCGCACTATCCACTTGCGTCCCTCCTCGAGGAGCAGGACGGCCGGCGGGAAGAGGAGCAGGATCCCCCACTCCGCGAACGCGAGTGGCGCCAGCCCGAAGACGTGCGGGAACGGCGGCACCAGGATGAGCGCCATCAGAATCGCGACCTCGGCGGCGATACTGCCGAGCACCCCACGGTTCGCCAGGAGCCCGACACGGAAGACCGACTCACGGTCGGTCCGGCAGGCGAAGACGTTGCCGATCTGAGTCGCCACGATTCCCGCCAGCGTCATCGTCGTCGCGCGCCGGTAGAGGTCTCCCGACGCGGCCATCGGGAGCCCCGGCCGCCAACCGGCGACGCGGTACGTCCAGAAGAACGCCCCGAGCGAGAGCGCCGTTTCGATCACGCCGAGAAAGCCGTACGCCCGTGCGAGCCGGCTAGCGCTCAGCAAGCGGTCCGTCGGCGAGCGCGGCGGTCGGTCCATCACGCCGGGCTCGGGCGGCTCGGCGCCGAGCGCCAGTGCCGGCAGGAGATCAGTGCCGAGATCCACGGCCAGGATCTGCACGACGGTCAGCGGGAGCGGCACGCCGAGGAAGACGAAGGCGAGGAAGGGCACGAGCTCCGGCACGTTGGAGGCGAAGATGTAGGTGACGAACTTGCCCATGTTGGCGTAGATCGCGCGCCCCTGGCGGATCGCGGCGACGATCGAGGCGAAGTTGTCGTCGGTGATGACCATCTCCGCCGCCTCCTTCGCCACCTCGGTGCCGCGCCGGCCCATCGCGACGCCGATCGCGGCCGCTTTGAGCGCGGGCGCGTCGTTGACGCCGTCGCCGGTCACGGCGACGATCTCACCCTGCTTCTTGAGCGCCGTCACGATGGCGAGCTTGTGGGCCGGCGACGTCCGCGCGAACAGTACACCGGGCTCGCGGACGAGCCCCATCAGCGCGTCTGCCGACATCCGCTCGATCTCGTCGCCCGTGACGACCTTGGCGACGGAGAGTCCGAGCTGGCGCGCGATGGCCGCCGCGGTGAGGCCGTAGTCGCCCGTGACCATGACGACGCGGATCCCCGCACTGCGGCACGCCGCGATGGCGCCCTCCACCTCGGGGCGCGGCGGATCCCAGAGGGCCACGATGCCAAGCAGCGTCAGCTCGCGCTCGACCGCCGAGGTGGGGCCATCCAGACCCGTTGGAAGCGGCCGCGTCGCCACGGCGAGCATACGGAGCCCTTCGGCGGCGAGCCGATCGTGCTCGGCAAGCACCGCGCGGCGGAGCTCGTCGGTGAGCGCGAGCGTCGCGCCGCCCCGGCGGACCGTCTCGCAGAGCGCGAGCGTCTCCCTCGGCGCGCCCTTGAGGTAGGCGACCCTGCCGCCGGGGGTCTCGCGCACGAGCGTCATGCGCTTGCGGAAGGAATCGAAGGGATGGGCGGCGCGAAGCTCGTGGGCGCGCCTCGACTTCTCAGGATCGACACCGGCCCCAGCGGCGGCGACCACCAGCGCGATCTCGGTCGGATCGCCGCGCTCGAGCGTCGCCTGCGAGGCGAGCACCGCGGCCTCGAGCAGCTCGCGCACGTCTGTGGGCGCGTCGGGGTTCAGCGCGTCGGCAGCGAGAACGCGATCGCCGATTACGAGCGCGCGCGCCGCCATGCACCCCTGCGTGACCGTCCCGGTCTTGTCGGTGCAGATCACGGTCGTGGCGCCGAGCGCCTCCACGGCGGATAGTCGCTTGATGAGGCTTCCCTCGCGCGCCATTCGCCCGACCGCGAGCGCCAGAGCGAGCGTGAGCGTCGGCAGGAGCCCCTCCGGCACGTTGGCGACGACGACGCCGAGAGCAAAGAGGAACCCCCGGGCGAGCGACAGGGCGCCGGTGGCGACGCCGAGGAGGAGGAACCCGACGCCGAGCGCTACCGCCAGGACCGTGACGACGCGCGTCACGCGCGCCATCTCCCGCTGGAGTGGGCTCGGTTCCTCGAGGACCGCCTGGGTCAGCCGCGCGACGGCGCCGATCTCGGTCATCATGCCGGTCGCGGTGACGAGGCACGTCCCCCGGCCCGCGACGACCCCCGTCCCGGCGAAGACCAGCTCGTGGCGCTCGAGCCGCGGCACACGCGCGCGGTCGTTCGCGGTGACCGGCAGCTTGAAGACAGGGTGGGATTCGCCCGTGAGGGCGCTCTGGTCCACGCGGAGCCCGTCGGCCGAGAGGAGCTGGCCGTCGGCCGGGACCTGGTCGCCTTCGTCGAGGCCCACGAGATCGCCCGCCACCAGCCGGGCCGCCGGCAGCCGCGACTGCTCGCCGCCGCGGACCACCATTATCTCCGGCGGCAAGAGCTCCTGGAGCGCCTCCACCGCGCGCTCGGCGCGGTACTCCTGGAAGAAGCTGAAGACGCCGTTGACGAGGATCACCGCGAAGATCGCCCAGGCCAGCTCCGGCATGCCGGCGAGAAACGCGAAGCCGCCGCCGACCCACAGGAGCACCGCGAAGAAGCTGATGAACTGCTCGAGCAGGCGAACGACGAGCGGACGGCGCCTGACCCGCTCGAGCTGGTTCGGCCCGCAGAGCTCGAGCCGCCGGGCCGCCTCGGCAACCGAGAGTCCGCTCCGGCTGCTCGCCAGGAGAGCGAAGAGCTCGTCGCCGGACAGCGGCATCTCCCCCGCATCCTCGTCGAGCGGAACCAAGACTCGGACCGCCTCCTCGCGCGTGGTCGTCGCCACGAGCCGCGCGGAGAGCGCTGGATCGCGGAGCCCTGCCTTGAGGCGCGCGACCAGACGCAGGGCCACGCCGCTCTCGCGAAAGGACGCGGTCAGGACGATCGCGGCGTCGACGGGACCGGCGTCATCGAGGCGCGGCGCGTGAGGAAGGCGAACAACGCGGATCGCGAGTCCCTCCGCCGCACCCGTCAGAGAGTGGATCAGCGCAACGCGCGAGGTCACCGCGAGGACGCCCGGCGCCTCGAGCGTCTGGAGGCCGAGCGCCCGAAGGACCCCGCCCGGCGTGGAGACGTCGGCACCGAGGGTGACGGGTTCGCCCGTCAGGAACGGGGTTAAAGCCAGCTGTCTCGCCATGGGCGTTGGGATTGATCGGCAAGTCGAGTGCCAGGCACGGACTCAAAGGTGGTCACTGAAAATCGCGGAGTTGAGGAGGCTCCGGGCGGCCGGCGCCTCGGGGTGGGGTGGGCGTGTCCCACCTGAGGCGGCCGCACCCCGAGCCTCTGCCGTGCGGGTCGGACGCGAATTCACGCACTTGCTCGGAATCGGGCTCGGGCATCGTGTTTGCGTCAGGAGCGCTCCATTGATAAAGGAACCATCGTCGGCCCAGAGCTCCGCTCCCGTCACGGTGCCGCCTGACGCCGCGGCCCCCGCACGGGTCCTCGCGGTCGTCGCCAGCCTGGTGACGGAGCTGCAGGGGGCGCTCGCACCGGCCAGCGTCACGCTCGACCAGTCGCTCGAGCGCGACCTCGGCATCGGCAGCCTCGAGCGCGTCGAGCTGCTGCTGCGCCTGGAGCAGGCGTTCGGGGTCAGGCTCACCGACGCCGCGATGATGGAGGCCGAGACTCCGCGCGACCTGGTGCGGGCGATCCTCACGGGCGGCCCCGGCCCACCCGAGCGCGCGCCTGAGCTGCTGGCGCCGCTCGGCGCAGGGACCGCGGCACCCGTCGGTGCCGCGACGCTCGTGGACGCGCTCCGGTGGCACGTCGAGCGCGAGCCCGAGCGCGTGCACGTGTTCCTCCGCGAGGAGGACGGCAGCGAGCGGCCCATCACGTATGGGGCGCTCTGGGAGCGCGCCGTCGCCGTTGCGGGCGGGCTCCGCGAACGCGGCGCCGGGCCAGGCGAGACGGTCGCACTCATGCTGAGGACCGAGGAGCCGTTCTTCGCCGCGTTCTTCGGCGTGCTCCTCGCCGGCGCGATCCCGGTGCCCATCTACCCACCCTTCCGTGCGGATCGGATCGAGGAGTACGCGCGACGCCAGATCGGGATCCTCACGAACGCCCGGGCGCGGCTCCTGGTCACCTTTGCCGAGGCCGAGCGCGTCGCGGTCCTCCTCCGCCCGCGCGCCGCCACCGTCCGTGCGGTCACGTCGGTGGACGAGCTGGCGCGGACCGCGGCCCGTCTACTCACGGCGAGCGCGGGCGCTGCCGACCCCGCGCTGATCCAGTACACGTCGGGAAGCACCGGAGATCCCAAGGGCGTGCTGCTCACCCACGCCAACCTCCTGGCGAACATCCGCGCGATCGGCGAGGCGATCGCGATCCGCCCGGACGACGTGGGCGTGAGCTGGTTGCCGCTCTACCACGACATGGGCCTGATCGGCGCATGGCTGAGCGCGCTCTACTTCGGTATCCCGATCGCGATCCTCTCGCCGCTCGCCTTCCTCGCGCGACCGGCGCGCTGGCTCTGGGCCCTCCACGCCCATCGCGGCACCGTGTCTCCGGCGCCGAACTTCGCGTACGACCTCTGCGTCCGCAAGATCGCCGACGACGAGATCCGGGGCCTCGATCTGTCGTCGTGGCGACTCGCGTTCAACGGCTCCGAGCCGGTCAGCGCGGAGACGATCGAGCGCTTCACGCGCCGGTTCGCCCCCTACGGCTTCCGCCCGGAAGCGATGTGTCCGACCTACGGGCTCGCCGAAGCTTCGGTGGGGTTGACGGTCGCCCCCCTGGCCCGCCGCCCGCGCATGGACGGTCGCATCGTCTCGTGCGGCCGCCCGCTTTCGGGCCACGAGGTCCGGATCGTCGACGCCGCCGGCCGGCCGGTCTCGGAGCGCAGCGAGGGACGCATAGAGTTCCGCGGGCCCTCGGTAACGCGCGGCTACTTCCGCAATCCCGAGGCGACGCGCGC
>Ga0137369_10008191_pt1 | contig 10430 bp, 11 predicted proteins | sample SagtaG_12_FD_104918 | JGI IMG/M metagenome (GOLD analysis project Ga0137369, IMG submission 104918) | Vadose zone soil microbial communities from Sagehorn Ranch, Mendocino, California, USA - Sage1_L_113_16 metaG | ecosystem: Environmental > Terrestrial > Soil > Vadose zone | place: USA... | reverse complement strand
CCAGAGCCACGGGGTTCGTGGAGTCGACGGTGCACCAGGTGGTGCGCAAACGCTTTTGTAAGCAGCAACAGATGCAGTGGTCGAAACGCGGTGCGCATCGGCTGCGGCAAACTCGTGTCAAGACCCTCAATCGAGCAGTGGGTTCTCTATTCAAGCAATGGTATCCTGACATGGAAGTCGAAGAGGTGCCTGACGCGGCCTAATCCCCAGCATCTCCATGCTCTCTCTTCGAGTCGCCGCGGGGCTATGTCTCGGTGCTGTTCGACGACCGCTTCGACTGGGACGGCTGGTCGTGTTTCAGATTTGCACTTTCACAGGCCTGCATGCCATACTCATGCCTTCTTCTGTAAGGAGGAGGTTATGGTACATATTCCCGTGCTTTGTCCCCACTGCCATAGCGATCAGGTCATCAAGGGTGGCAAGACCAAAGCTGGCCAACAACGCTATAAGTGCCAAAACGTAGCCTGTGCTCATTATGCCTTTCAGCTCGATCTCCTCTACAAAGGACGCGCTCCTGCGATCAAAGAGCAGATCGTGGACATGAGTCTCAATGGCAGCGGCATCCGCGACACCGCACGGGTGTTGAAGATCAGTCCGACCACGGTCATTAACGAGTGAAAAAAAAGAACCTGCGCTCACCTCGGTGAACCAACCGCTCCTCAACACCTTGCACCCTGGCGACGTGGACGTGATCATCCGGTGGGCGGACGACGCGGAAGTCGATGCGATGTGGTCTTATGTGGGACAGAAGAACGCGCAGCGCTGGTTGTGGCATGCGATCGATCACCACACGGGCAAGGTGTTGGCGTAGGTCTGTGGCCGACGTCAAGACCAAGTGTTTCTGAAGCTCAAAGGGCTGCTCGAGCCCTTGGGCATCATGCGCTATTATACGGATTATTGGGGCGCGTCCACGCGTCATCTCGACACCGACGAGCATACTCCGGGCAAGCGGAACACGCAGAAAATCGAGCGGAAGCATCTGACACTGCGGACCCGGATCAAGCGTCTCACACGCAAGACGATCTGCTTTTCCCGATCGATCCAGATGCATGACATCGTCATCGGATTGTTTGTGAATCGCTATGAGTTTGGGCTGCCGGTGTGAAATCATAAAGGGCAAATCTGAAACACGACCCCACATGGGATGATCCTCCTGGAGTTTAGAGGGTTTTGCATTTTCATGGAGGATAATCCCTAAGGCATTCAGAATCAAAGCTCCTTTGGAATCATGGAATTATCAGATAATGACGGTAGGCCTTCGATGGAACCTCTCATGGATCGCACAGGAGCAGATACCATGGGCGCTGTCACGCAGCGAAGCCCTCTCAGCCGTCGTACCTTCCTTCGCGTCGTAGGGACCGCCAGCGGTGCAGCCCTGGCAAGCGGTCTGCTGAGTTCTTGTGGCAGCGGTCCGACAGCCAGCGGCGAACAGGTGGTCAATGTGCTCTGGTCGGACGTGACCAACGTCCGCGCGCCGCTGATCGAAGACTTCACTAACGCCACCGGCATCAAGGTCAATCAGACCATTGTGCAGTACAACCAGCGCCTGAATAAGATCCATACAGCGGTGCAGGGCGGCGGCGACTTCGACGTGGTGCAAATGGATACGGTATGGACGGCGCGCTTCGCCGCGGCCGGCTGGGTGGATGACTTGACCAGCCGCATCACCGATGCGATCAAGCAGGACGTGCCGGCGGCGGCGCTCGGCGCGGTGACGTACAACGGCAAGCTGTACGGTATGCCGCTGTTCAACAGCGCTAAGCACCTGTTTTACAACGCCAAGCTGCTCAAGGAGGCCGGCTTCGACCACCCACCTGCGACCCTGGACGAGTTTGTCGCACAGGCGAAGGGGACCACCAAGCAAGGTCAGTGGGGATCGCTCTGGTCATGGAAGCAGTCCGAAGCGTTAATCTGCGATTGGCTCTCGATCCTGTTCACCCAGCCCGGCGCGCAGCTCCTCGACAGCCACGGCAAGGCGGTCTTCAACACCATGGGCGGCACCGAAGCGCTGCAGGGGATGGTAGACCTGCTCTACCATCACAAAGTGGCAGACCCGGCCTCGCTGGAGTCTACAGAAGATGATGTGCGCAAGATGCTGCAAACAGGCACCTACGCCTTGACCTACAACTGGGAAGGGGTCTTGCCCGAGGCCAACGACCCCCGGAAATCCAAGGCGGCGCCCAATATCCGCGTGGCGCTGCTCCCTGGGGGGAGAGGTGTCAAAAGCTCCAGCGTGAATGGTTCCGAGGGATGGGTGATCCTCGCCCAGTCGAGGCGCCAAGAAGCGGCCTGGAAGCTGCTCGAGTACATGGCCAGCCCGGCGTGGCAGAAGAAGGCCGCCCTCATCGCTGGCGATTATCCGATCTTAGCCTCGCTCTACAGCGACCCAGAGCTCCAAAAGAACGTGCAGGACTTCGCGATCTATGGCGAGCAGTTCAAGTACCTCGTGGTGCGGCCGCAGCTGACTGATTATGCCCGGAAGTCCGACATCATCCAAAGGCACCTCCACACCGCTCTACTCCGCGAGGTGAGGCCCAAGGAGGCGATGCACGCTGCCGCCAGCGAGGTGAACAGGGCCACCGCCACGCCGTAGCGTGGCGCCCTGGAGATATACCGATGCCCCTACCGACCTTAGGCGCAAGTTTCGGCGAAGCGTCCCTGTGGAGGGGGCAAGCGCCGCGCGCCACGCGTTTGCACCGCGGTGAGCTCTCTGAGCGCGCCTTGGGTGTGGCGATGCTTGCCCCCATGGTACTGGTACTGCTGCTGGTCGTTGCCTACCCGCTGGCCGACTCCCTGTGGCTCAGCCTGCACCGCGTCAATCTAGCCAATCCCGAGCAGGGCCAGCCGTTCGTCGGCCTGGGCAATTACCTTCACGCCTTCCGACAGCCGGCGTTCTGGTATTCCATCCACCGCACCCTCTACTTTACGCTCCTCTCCGTGGCGCTGGAGTTAGCGCTGGGGCTGCTGTTTGCGGTGCTGCTCAACGAACGCTTCCGGGGCAATCTCGGGGCGCGCTTGGCGATGATCTTCCCCTGGGCGCTACTGACGGTCAGTAACGGCGTGCTGTGGGCCTGGATCCTCAACCCCACCTATGGCGTGGCCAATGCCCTGCTCGTTGGTCTAGGGGTGTTGCAGGCCCCCAAGGCGTGGCTGAGCGATACGTTCTGGACGATGCATATGGTCATCCTGGCCGACGCTTGGAAAATGGTGCCGACGATGACGCTGTTGCTGCTGGCCGGCTTGCAACCGATCTCGCATGACCTGTACGAGGCGGCTGAGGTAGACGGCGCCACGCGCTGGCAGAAGTTCAGCCGCATTACACTGCCGCTGCTGCGCCCGATGATTCTGGTGGCGGTCGTGCTGCGGACTATTGGCGCCTTCCGCGTCTTCGACATCATCTATGTGCTCACCGGCAACGGCGGCCCGGCCGACAGCACCAAGGTGATCTCGTTCTATGCGTACGACCAGGCATTTCACTATCTCTTCTTTGGCTACGGCGCGGCCATCTCCTGGCTTATCGCCGCATGCATGCTGGTGCTGAACGTGATCTCTACGCACTGGTTGCGCACAGAGGGAGAGCGTTAATATGCCTCTATCACGAGGCAACCTTCTCAGCCCCGCGACGCGCTGGCTGCTGCTGCTATTCTACCTGGGTTATACCTTGTTGCCTATCGTCTGGCTGTTCCTCAGCACGATCCAGACCCAGGCTAGTCTCCTGACGCTGCCCGTGCGGATCGTGCCGGCCGAGGTAACCCTCCGCCACTACGTCGATATCTTCAGGCCGGCGGCCTTTGGTGAGGCCAGCGGCCAATCAACCTTTGTCCTGGCGCTGCACAATAGCCTGGTCGTCAGCGTCGGCGCGACGGGGGTGGCGATGCTCTTGGGCACGCTGGCGGCCTACGCCTTCGCGCGTTTCAATATCCCACGCAAGCGCGCGCTGTTGCTGATCGTGCTGGGCAGCCAGCTGCTGCCTGCCGTCTCGCTGATCATCCCGCTGTTTCGCATGTTTCGCGGCGCCGGGCTGCTCGATACGCTCCTGGCCCTCATCTTGGCCTATTCGACCTTTAGCCTGCCCTTTGTGGTCTGGATCATGACGGGCTACTTTCAGAGCGTACCCCGAGAGCTGGAAGAGGCAGCCCGTATGGACGGCGCCAGTCGCTTTGGAGCGTTTATCCACGTGGCCCTGCCGCTGGCTGCGCCAGGCCTCGCCGCCACCGCCATCTTCACACTGCTGAACGCCTGGGATGAGTTCTTCTTCGCCCTCATCTTTACATCAACCTATGCCTCGAAGACTGTGCCGGTGGCGCTGGCGGAGTTCATCGGGCGCCACAGTGTGAATTGGGGGATGCTGGTCACCGGCGGCTTCATCGCCAGCCTGCCGCCGATCATCCTCTCGCTGGCGTTCTATCGTTACGTTGTGGCAGGGCTGTCGGCCGGAGGTCTGAAGGATTAAACGCTTCCCGTAAGGGTTGTGTTTCAAAAATGGAGATGGCCATGTTTACACCGCCCGTCAAAAGGCATAGCGGTTGACAAACAAGCCAATGACGAGATCGTGCATCTGTTTCGTTTTCGAAAAGCAGATGGTCTTGCGGACCAAACGTTTCATGCGTGTTCGGAAGGTCAGATGTTTGCGCTCGATTTGCTGCGTGTTTCGTTTGCCTGGGCTATGCACGTCAGGGTCCAGATGCCGGGTGTACGCGCCCCAATGATCGGTGCAGTAGCGGGTCAGCCCGAAGGGCCCGAGCAGTGTTTTGAGCTGCACAAAGACTTTGTCTTTGCGGCGACCACAGACGTATGCGAAGACCTTGCCTGTGTGGTGATCGATGGCATGCCACAGCCAGCGTGGGTTGCCTTTGTTCCCGACAAAAGACCACATCTCATTGACCTCCGCTTCACCAGCGCGCTCCATGTCCCAGGCCACCTCGGCCGGGTTCAGCGTGCGCAGCAGAGCGGTGTTCACCGACTCCAGCACCGTCGCTTTCTTCTTGAGTTCACACAGAACGGTGTTGAGACAGATATGCAACGATCGCGCCGTATCGCGCACCCCGCTGGCATTGAGACTCATGTCGTTGATCGTGTGCTTGACTTTAGGTAAGCACCCTCGATTGCAATAGTCGAGCAGGAAACTTCCTTTGGTACAGAGGGTGTTCTGGCATAAGTAGCGCTGGGTTCCCCGGGTCGTTTTGCCGCGTTTGACGATCTGGTCACTCTGGCAATGAGGGCAGCGGACCGCGATGAAAGTCATGGGCCATTCCTTCCTGATGGAGGCTACGAAGACAAGGCCCAGTGTGACATCAATCTCAGTCCATCTCCACTTTTGAAACACGACCCACTACCGTTTGTCGGACATTTTCGGAGGATGAGACAATGAGCAAATTCGCCTTACGCGTGTTGATATGCTGCCTCGTGTTGGCAGCCTTCACCTTACCCTCTTCGCAGGCTCAAGTTCAGGAGCCAGCCGAAAACAAAGGAGCCGCCACCGCGTATCGGGCGTTGCTGTGTTTGCGCTCGACCGCGACGGTTCTGCACACGACGGCGCACCCGGATGACGAAGACGGCGCGTTGCTCGCCTGGCTCGCGCGCAAACAAGGCGTCAGGACAGGGTTGTTGACGCTCAACCGGGGCGAGGGCGGCGCGAACCTGATTGGGCCGGAACTTTACGACACGCTGGGCATTCTGCGCACCGAAGAGTTGCTGGCCGCGGGGCGTTACTACGGCGTTGACCAGATGTTTACGCGCGTGACCGATTTCGGCTTTTCAAAACGGCTGGACGAGACGCTCGAACATTGGGGCAGAGAGGTTGTGCTCGGCGACGTCGTTCACGCGATCCGGATGTACCGCCCCGACATCATCGTCTCCCGCTTCCACGGCAAGCAACGCGACGGGCACGGCCATCACCAGACCGCCGGGTTGATGAGCATCGAAGCGTTCAAGGCCGCCGCCGACCCGAACCGCTTCCCCGAACACCTTACAGAAGGCTTGCGTCCTTGGCAGGTCAAAAAGCTCTACCTGAGCGTTCGCGAGAGCGAGCAGATAGCGACGTTGAAAATTGACGTCGGCGCATACGATCCGCTCGTCGGTAAGTCATACCGCGAGATCGCTCGTGATGGGTTGAGCCATCAACGCTCACAGGGCGCAGGGCAGGCCCACGCCGCGCCGGGTTCGTCGCTGAGCGGCGTGATGCTCGCCGACAGCGCGATTCCGAAGGTCGAAAACGAGAAGATCGTTTTCGACGGGATTGATACAACGATTCTTGGCATAGCGCAACTCGCGGGATCAACCAACTTCTCGCCTGAATTGACTGAGATCAGCAATCGCGTCGAAGCGGCGATCAGCAAATTCGACGCGCTGAAGCCTTGGGTCGTGGTGTCCGATCTTGCCGCGGGGACGAAGGCAACTCGCGCGTTGATCGAGAAGGTCAAAGCCTCGTCACCTGAAGCCGCGAATAAAGACCACGTGCTCTTCCTGCTCGGCAACAAAGCGCAAGAGTTCAACGATGCAATGAACAAGGCGCTGGGATTGGTGATGGAGGCTCTGGTTGATCCCGAACGGGCGTCGGGAGGGCCGGCGTCGTTCTTCGCGCTGCGCGAAACTTTTAACGTGGCGATCCCGGGGCAGCGGTTTTCACTGACGCTAAGTGTGACCAACCGCAGCCCGGTTCAGCTGGAGAAAGGCGAGGCAGATATTGCTCGAACCCAAGGCTGGGAGGTCACAGAGAAAACACCCGCCGGCGCCTTGCCGGTCAACAACTCAACGTTGCGCGCGCAGTTCGAGGCGAAGGTACCGGACAACGCCGAATACACGCGCCCCCACTGGTCACGTGCAAACGAATGGCGCGACTATATCTACCAGATCAACAAACCACAATACCTCCATCTTCCATTCGCGCCGCCGGAGATCTTCGGCGTCTTCAGTTATGAAGTCGCAGGCGTGCGATTCTTGCTCTCTCGCCCCGTGCAGACAGTCTCTATTGCGCGCCCGTGGGGCGAGCAGCGCCGCTTGCTGACGGTCGCGCCCGCGATCAACATCGCCATTTCGCCGCGTGTTGGAGTCGTGCCAATCGCCGCCGCGCAAACTGCGGTCAACGTTTCGGTCAACGTTTCGAACAACGTCAAAGGCGATGCGGCAGGCAAAGTCCAACTGCGATTACCAGACGGTTGGACTGCAATGCCAGCCGAGCACAACTTCACATTCACGCACGAAGGCGAAGCGAGCGCCTTCTCTTTCAAAGTCTCATTGCCACGCGCCGCAACCGGCGCGGATTACAAGATTCACGCCGTGGCCGAATACGGCGGACACGAATATACGGAGGGGTACCGGGTCATCGCGCACCGTGATTTGGAGCCGCGCCACCTTTATCGCCCTGCGACAATGGACGTGCGCGGCATTGATGTGAAGGTCGCGCCAAACCTGTCGGTCGGTTACGTGATGGGTGTCGGTGACGAAGTCCCGAAATCGCTTGAACAGATCGGTGTGGAAGTCACGATGCTTGGCGAAAACGACCTGGCTAACGGCCACCTTGATCAGTTCGACTCGATTATCATCGGCATCCGCGCGTCGGCCGTGCGCACCGATCTCAAGACTTACAGCAAACGATTGCTCGATTACGCCGAACGCGGCGGCAACCTGATTTATCAATATCAAACGCAGGAGTTCGACACTGCGCCTTACGGCCCGTACCCCTACAAGCTGACCGCGCGGGCCGAAGAGATTTCGGAAGAAGATGCCACAGTGACGTTCCTCGATCCGTCGAACCCGGTCTTGAACTGGCCGAACAAGATCACTGAGGCCGATTTTAACGGCTGGGTCGTAGAGCGCGGGTCGAAGTGGATGACAACGTGGGACGAGCGGTACAAGCCGCTGCTCGAAAGCCACGACCGCCAGCAGCCGCCGCAGAAGGGCGGGTTGCTGTATGCGCAGTATGGCAAAGGCACATTCGTCTACGCAGCTTATGCTTTCTACCGGCAGTTGCCAGCGGGCGTGCAGGGTGGTTATAGGTTATTTGCAAATTTGATCAGCTTGAAGAAGCGGCCGCGATGAGGGAATGATTGCATGACGGAATGAAGAACGAAAAGAGGAACGGAAAAAAGCACATGCCACCGAATGACGTGGTGGAGCGTTTCTTCTGCGCATCGAAAGCCGCCCGAGGTGAGGATTTGCAGGTTGAGCATCCAGTCTGATGGGGGTACTCGCCCGCCTTCGACTTCCACCCCACACTGCCCGGCATGCGTGGCTCGACGTTGATACGGTACCAGGTTGTCCAGGTGCGCGAGCCCCATCAAAAACGCCTGCTGGCCTCCCCCTGGATGGTGCAACCCTTTCATCGCGAACCATTGCCGCTCGATAGCGTTATGGGCCTGATCTAACAGCGTGCTGGTCACTGGCATCTGCGGGTCTGCGAGCACCGCGTACCAGCCGGCCTTCTTCTCCTGGAACCAGTGTCGCACGCGCTTGCCATTGGCCGCTCCTACCGTGGTGGTGACGTGGTCCACAAAGTGGCGCAATCTCTGGCCCAGCGCAAACACGCGCAAGCCTTTACGCTGGCGTGCCCTGTAGAGCAGGGTGTGGAACTGTGTGCGCAAGGCCTTGCGGACCGGGGAGGCGATGGCGGCGAGTTTCCCAGGGAGCTTATTGAGTGCGTGGCGCAGGCAGTTGCCGAGACGCGCCCCAGGGAAGAGTGTGCGCATGCTCTTGGTGGTGCTGTCGAAGCCATCGGACAGCATGCCTCGGACGCGATAGGTCGGCTCCTGGTCGACTGCCGCGTCAGGCACCCGCCGCCATGACAGGTCGCCTTGTGTTTGAGTTGAAAACCCAGGGCGAGGAGAAAGGCGATCACCAATTCGACAAACGCCTTGCCATCGTCAAACAGCTGAACGTAGGTCGCTTCATCGTGGAAATCGACGGTGATGGTGCGGTTGTGTCGCGTCTGTGTGGCTGCTGTGGCCCATGGGTCACCCCCAGAGTATCAGGTCTCGTCAGCGGATGCAATACGATGAGGGTAATACGTTGAAATCTCAAGACAATCGTGCAGGTCTCAGGGCGTTACCACTAAAATCGATGGAATGTGGGAAAGTCAACTTGTGAAGGAGAAATAATTTCGTAACCTTTTTTGGATGGGGATAGGTATAATGGGACGGGATGAGAGAGGAGAGGCCATGATGACGAAAGAACAAATCATTACAGGCATCATCGACTGTCTGGATCATCAGCTTCACGGCGGTATGGGACACATGCAGGATAAGTACTATAAAGGTGAGTTTTTTCATTTATTTACCGAGGCATATAATCATGGGTTCATCGCAGATAAATCGCTCACAGGCAGCTCCTTATGGGATATAATAGGGGAACGATGGATTCCCCCTGATATGGAGAAGGAGACAGTGCAGATAAAACTCTTGTATGATCTGCTGAATTGTTGGCATGAATGACAATATGCTTGGGATCATTGTCACAAAAAAAAATTTAACTCCTAGACTAAGGGATCAAGTAATGCGTATTCTTGTTGTATATTCTTTATTCGATCTCTTATAGTCTCGAGCCGAGGGGTAATTTCTTCAAGAGATATTATGCCAGTTTGCTAAAGGTCAAGCAAGCGCTTTTTCTCTCACTCTTGATCATGTATTTCTTTTTGCTTTTTCATCAGCAGCAATGTCAAATCAAGCTCTCCTTGCTTTTTCGTATGCACCCGTCGGCTGTACTCCTGCAGGATCACTTCAGGAGGCTGGATGAGCTCTTGCGTTTGTTCCCAAACAATCTCATCTAAAACTTCAACGCGCATCGGATGGCCTGCACAGACTCGGCCCTGAGCCCAGCGGTGACCCTCTTGCCCGAGACACCGATAATAACGCCGGGGGTTGTTGGGGGCTGAGACCGGTTTGCCATAGAGCGCGTAGCCACAGCTCTGGCATCGGAGTCGACCACTCAATACATACTCATAGCGTGTGTTATTGCGCGACGCCTGCCGTTTGTTCGCCTCCAGCTGACGCCTGGCACGCGCATAGAGGCGCGGCTAGATGATGCGGGGGACGGGGCTGCCTATCCAGTCCGCCTTGGGCCGCTGGCGGGCACTCGCATGGACCACTTTGGGATAGTAGCGATGATCGTGGGCCGACTTCGTCGGGCGGTTACGAGCCACGGCTTGCGTTTTACGATAGGCGGCCTGCCCCCTATAAGCCGGATGGCGTCACATCCCCCCCACCCCCGAGTGATGCCACTGCGGTGCCCCGTGCCGCGTCGGCATCTGCTGCGCGGTCAGGTGTCGCGCCATCGCCTCCATACTCCGCCCCTCCTCCACAGAGAGCTGAAAAATGCAGCGCACGATGTCGGCTTCCTGCGGGTGTATTGCATAACGGGCTTGCCCTGTAGCGCCTCCAGCAATATACACATAGCCATAGGGGGCGCCTGCTCACACGCTGATCTGCCCCTGTTTG
>Ga0137369_10008189_pt1 | contig 10432 bp, 10 predicted proteins | sample SagtaG_12_FD_104918 | JGI IMG/M metagenome (GOLD analysis project Ga0137369, IMG submission 104918) | Vadose zone soil microbial communities from Sagehorn Ranch, Mendocino, California, USA - Sage1_L_113_16 metaG | ecosystem: Environmental > Terrestrial > Soil > Vadose zone | place: USA... | reverse complement strand
TCCGGCCGCCCGGCCATTGCGGTCCTCGGCACTTCTCGACTACGATGCCGCGCAACCGGAGAGGTGATGTCTCGTGATTGCACCGAGCCAGGTCCACGTCCAGCCGATTCGCGGTCGGCCGACCACCTGGGTAGACCTCCTTCGAGAACGAACACAGCAGCGCCCCGATCTCCGTGTCTGCACGTTCCTGGTCGACGGCGAGACGAAGGAGGTCTCGCTGACGTACGCCGAGCTGGACACCCGGGCGCGGGCGATCGCGGCCGAGCTGCAATCCCGGCAGGTGGGAGGCAACCGTGCGTTGCTGCTGTACCCGCCCGGGTTGGAGTACATCGCGGCGTTCCTGGGATGCCTGTATGCCGGCGTCGTGGCGGTGCCGGTGTATCCACCGCATCCGGCCCGACTCGAGCCGACCCTGCCGAAGCTGCGGAGCATCACCGGCGACGGCCGTCCCCAGATCGTCCTCACCACGACGGCCGGACTCGGTCTCGCGGGGTCCCTCGCCGACACGCTGCCCGAGCTCTGCTCGCTGCCGTGGCTGGCCACGGATGATCTGGGCGGCGAGCTCGCGGAGCAGTGGCGGGATCCGCGTGTCGCCGCCGACACCGTCGCCATGATTCAGTACACGTCGGGATCCACCGCCGCTCCGAGGGGAGTGATGCTCACGCACGCCAACACCCTGCACAATTCGGCGGTGATCCAGGCGGCGCTCGGCAGCTCCGCCCACAGCGTCGGGGTGATCTGGCTGCCGCCGTATCACGACATGGGATTGGTGGGCTGCATCTTGCAGCCCCTCTATCTCGGGTTCCCGGTCGTGCTGATGTCCCCCCTCCACTTCCTGCAGCGACCGCTGCGCTGGCTCACGGCGATATCGCGCTACCGCGCCACCGTCACGGCGGGCCCGAACTTCGCCTACGACCTCTGCGTGCGGCGGACGCAGCCCGAGCAGCGGATGGCGCTCGATCTCCGCAGCATGGAAGCGGCGGTGGTCGGGGCCGAGCCGATCAACGCCGCCACGCTCGAGCGCTTCATCGCCGCGTTCGCGCCGTGCGGCTTCCGGTGGGGCGCGTTGCGGCCCGCGTACGGGCTCGCCGAGTCCACGCTCATGGTCACTGCCAGTCAGCGACCGTCGACGGTGCTCGGCAAGACCTCGCGGGCCCTCGTGAGCTGCGGCCGGCCGGGCCTGGATCAGACGATCGTGATCGTCGATCCCGAGTCCGGCCTCCCCTGCGTGCCCGGTACCATCGGAGAGGTCTGGGTCTCCGGCCCCAGTGTGGCCGCGGGCTACTGGAACCGCCCGGCAGAGACGGAAGCGAAGTTCCACGCGCGGCTGATGAACACGCCGGAAGGCCGGTTCCTCCGGAGCGGCGATCTGGGGTTCGTTCACGAGGGAGAGCTGTTCATCACCGGTCGCCTCACGGACCTCATCGTCGTGCGGGGCCGGAAGTACCACGCCGCGGACATCGAGTGGACGGTCACCGGGTGCCACCCCGCACTCGCGGCGGCGGTCGGGGCTGCGATCTCGATCTCCGTGGACGGAGAGGAGCGACTCGTCATCGTTCACGAGACGGACCGCCATCGCCGCCACCTGGACGGCAAGGAGATCACCGATGCCATCCGCCGCGCGGTGATCGAGGAGCACGACCTGCTGGTCGCCTCGGCGGTGCTGGTCACCGCGGGAAGCATTCCCAGGACGTCCAGCGGCAAGGTGCAGCGCTTTGCCTGTCGAGAAAGGTATCTGACCGGTACCCTCGACGTCGTGTACCGGTCCGGATGATCCCGCCGCCGGCGCTCTCGTTCGACGCGGTGCAGCGGGGGCTCGTCTCGCTCGTGGCGGAGTCGCTCGGCGTTTCCCCGGAGGCGATCGAGGTCGATCAGCCGCTGCGCGGATACGGGCTCGACTCGCTGGCGGCAGTGACCATAACGGCGGATCTGGAGGACTGGCTCGGGTGTCCGGTCGATCCCGCGCTCGTCCTGGACCACCCCACGGTCGAGTCCATCGCGCGGTTCCTGGTCACTCGGTTGCGCACGCCCGATATCCCGCCCCGCCGCGGCCCCGGCGAGATCCCGCCCGAGCACCATTGCTTCGAGCTCTTCCCCGAGTACCTGCGCCTGCAGGAGCGGTTCGAGCAGCTACGGCGGCTCGCCATCCCCAACCCCTATTTCAGACTGCATCAGGGCGTGACGCGCGAGACGGTGGTCATCGGCGAGCGGGAGGTCATCAACTTCTCCAGCTACAACTACCTCGGGATGTCGGGCGATCCTCTTGTCTCCGAGGCCGCCAAGGCCGCCATCGACGCCTGTGGAACGTCCGCCTCCGCCAGCCGGGTGGTCGCCGGTGAGAAACCGCTCCACCGCGAGCTCGAACGCGAGCTGGCGACGTTCCTCGGAACCGAGGACTGCATCGTCTACGTCAGCGGCCACGCCACGAATGTCACGACGATCGGTCACCTGCTCGGCCCCGGCGACCTCGTCGTTTACGATGCGCTGATCCACAACAGCGTCGTCCAGGGAAGCGTGCTGTCCCGCGCCGCGCGACGGTCGTTTCCGCACAACGACTGGGCTGCCCTGGATCGTCTCCTGATGGAGGTGCGGGCCCAGCACCGGCGCGTCCTCGTGGTGGTCGAGGGCGTCTACAGCATGGAGGGCGATGTCCCCGACTTGCCGCGTTTCATCGCGCTGAAGAAGCGACACCAGGTCCTGCTGATGGTCGACGAGGCGCACTCCCTGGGAGTGCTGGGGAAGAGCGGCCGGGGCATCGGCGAGCACTTCGGTGTCGATCCCGTCGACGTCGACCTGTGGATGGGGACGCTCAGCAAGGTCCTCGCGAGTTGCGGTGGGTACGTCGCAGGCCGCCGCGCGCTCGTCGAGTACTTGAAATACTCTGCGCCGGGCTTCATCTACAGCGTCGGGATCTCGCCGCCCAACACGGCAGCGGCACTCGCGGCGATCCGGCTCCTCCGGGCGCAGCCCGAGCGGGTGACCCGACTGCGCGCCGGCACCACGCTCTTTCGCGAGCTGGCCCGTGCACACGGCCTCGACACCGGGACGAGCCACGACTCCGCCGTGGTACCGATCATGGTGGGCGATCCGGTCAACTGCATCGCCCTGTCGGACGCGCTGTTCCGGCGCGGCGTCAGCGTCATGCCGGTCGTGCCTCCGGCCGTGGAGGGCGAGGCGGCCCGCCTGCGGTTCTTCCTCACGAGCACTCACGCGGAGGAGCAGATCCGATTCACGGTCACCGCGCTCGCCGAGGAGCTGGCCCGGCTGAGCCGGTAGCCGGCGCCGCATGTGCAGCTTCGCCGGGCGTCACGCGATCATCACCGGCGGATCGAGCGGCATCGGGTAGGCACCGCGCGACTCCTCGCGCGGGCGGGCGCCGATGTCACGATCATCGCTCGGGAACCGGGGAGGCTCGAGGCGGCCCGCGGGGAGATCGCAGGCCAGCGGACGTCGCCTCGTCAGCGAGTGGCCACGCTCCGGGGCGATCAGTTCATCTGGAAGTACCTCCAGATCGACCTGGAGGCGTTCGCCATCTACGTTCCCTCGGTGGTAGTGATGCTTGCCGGGCTGGCATTCGCCCTCACGCTGATCGTGGTGCATCGCCTCGTCATGGATCAGCGGAGCGAGCGAGATTGGTGCGCTCCTCGCCCTGGGATATGGCCACGGACACGTCCTGTCGACCTACATGATGATGGGCGCGCTCGGTGGCGCGCGGGCGTCGCTCTGGCCATTCTCTTCAGACTACGTGGTTCAGCCGGAGCTCTCCTGGCAGCCGATCGACTCGATGACGATCGTGCTCGGCCGCGACGTCCTCGGCGGGGGATCCAGCACCTTTTTCGGACAGTTCCGTGACAACGACCGCATCCGCCTTCGCATCTCGTATGCGTTCTAGCGGCGGGTCACGCCGCCGTCCCGACGCGGGGCTCGTCTGCCGTGCGCACCACACGATGGAACAACCCCAGGTCGGGATCCAGCACGAAGCGGCAGACCAGCGCCGTCCAGGAAGGGTGCCAGGCCAGCGTGCCGTATGCCTCCGGCGCGAGCCGTCGCACTCGGGGGAGGTTGTTCCACGACACGCCGGAGAAGTCGTGGTGTTCCGTGTGGTAGCCCACGTTGAAGGCCACGCGGTTCAGAGGCCCGTAGTAGCTGTAAGTCTCCTGTCCTGGAGCCGTGACCAAGTGCTCCTGGATCCAGCGACCACCCAGCGGGTGCAGGCCCACGGAGAAGAAGAGCGACGCGATCAGGTAGGTCACGGCCTCGCCCCCGAGAAGCATGCCCACGCTCACTCCGAAACCGAGCTGGGCCGCCAGGTTGCCGATGACCCATGGGCCGCGGGCGAGCGTGCCGCGCTCGTGCCGGCTCCGGAACGGCCGTGCCACGAGGACGAGCGGGAACAACAAGAGCCAGAGCGCCTTGCCGATGGCGGAGTGACCGACCAACCGGGCTTCCCACCGGCTCGGCAGGTCGTAGTCCTGAGCGTAGACTCCCTGATGTGCATGGTGTCTCAGGTGGTACACGCCCCAGGTCACCGAATTCAGCAGAATGCTGGGCAGACCGGCGAGGATCCCGGTCAGCACGTTCAGCGCTCGTCGGCGGAAGACCAGATGGTGGGCGGATTCGTGGACCATCACCAGGAGCCCGTGGTTGACGAAGGCGCCGACGGCGTAAGCGAGCAGCAGGAGGCCCGCCCATCCCAGACTCCGCGCCCACGCCGCGAGAGAGACCTGGATCGCGACGAGGCCGAGGACGACGAGCAGGGTCGCAGGATTGTGGCCGAAGCAGCGGCGGACCTCGGGATGCGCGCGCAAGATCGCGTGGGCGCGATCCCGGTGGGGCTCGCGTCTGCTGGCGCGTACGAAGTCCATCACCCTCGGCTCCATGGTGGCGTCGGCGCGTTTCCCCCGTCTTTCGTCCTACCCGGCGCTGCGGCCCGCGTCAAGAGGCGGTCTCGCGTTTGACACTGGCGCGACCAGCGGCCTCGAGTCGGGCCGTGGCGCGGGCTGGCAAGGACACCCCTCGGAGGCGGAGCCATGAGGGATTCACCGGTTCTTCTTCCATCTGCGGCTTCGAGGCCGCCTCTCGGTGGTCATCGCGTAGCTCGTTCACGGCGTTCATCACGCGTTCCCGAGCGACGGTGGTCGTCTGGTGATGCCTCCAGTCGTGAGCATCCCGCTGGCCGTCGCGTTCTATCTGCTGTTCGTCGCCGCCGCCGGCGTTGCGGTCGGCCAGGGACTCTACGTCGGGTTCCTGGCGAGATACGTCGGTGCGCCTCTTGAACCCGCCGAAGGAGTCCTCTTTCCCGACGGCCTATGTCCCGAGTGGTACTGCACCCCGCCCATCGTCCCGGGCGTACGAGAACGGGGGGATCGCGGGGGCGCTAGAGACGCCCGTCGGGGGTGCCGCCGGCCGCGATCAGCTGGACCTGCTCCGGCGCGAAGGGAGGCCAGAACAGATCGGCGTTCTCGTGCTGCTGGCGGAACAGGTCGAGGATCATGTGCATCCGGTCGGCCAGGCTCCCCCAATCGTCGGCGCCCGACCCTGCGAGCGAGTCCGGGGTCGGGTCGACCGTTCGCAAGAACGCGATGACCTACGGGTCTTCGAGCTTCGCGAGATCCCCGGGGTAGATCCCGGCGAGATCGGTCCCGAGGCGAAGCACGCGTCCATCCGGCAGCGTGAAGATCATCAACTCCTCGGTGACGACGCGGCGCACGACGGCGCGCAGCGGCTCGAGCAACCGAGCGGTGACTTCGGTTAGCGCGCCGTGCGAGCCGGGAAAGCGAGCCCGACGCCCGGCGAACAGCGCCTCGAGGAGCCGGCGGCCGATCGCAGCGGGGTCGGGGACGGGAGCGTTGAGTGCGTCGGCGATCTCCGGCTCGAGCCGCGTCTGCTCGTGCAGGCCGACGCGCACGTTGGCCAGGAACATGCGCTCGACGCGGAGCTTGGGATCGGTCATCCGGCGCGCTCGATGGTAGTCGCGGAACGCGGCTGCGAGCAGGCGCTGGCCGTCGGGCGGGTCGCCCGGACGAAAGCGGCCGAAGAAGCTCTCGACCGCCGCGTCGTCACTCCCGGGGCCGAGCACGGTCACGAAGCGCGCGAACTCGACACCGATCTCGTCGAAGACTTTCTTGTTTCCGCGGGCCACGGCGTCGGCGACCCGCGTGACGGCCAGGAGCGGCGCACATGCGCTCCGGAGCGCAGCGAGGGCCTCGTCGGCGTCGACCGCGCGGCCCACCGCCCGCCGGAGGGCCCGGATGCGCGCGACGGTCGCCTGGACGGCCGCCGACTCGCCGAATGCATTCTGGATCTTGCGGCCGAGGTCGTCTCCGCGGATGGTCTGGCCCGCCTGCTTGGACGCCCAGGTCGCGAACGTACACCAGTTGGCGCCCGGGCCGAGCAGCGCGGTCACCGCCGCCGACAGCTCGTGGTAGGCCTGCGTGATTCTCAGATTGCGCGGGACGGGGTTCGAGAAGGTCCCGATCGCCTCGAGGTCGGCTGCGGACGGCACAGAGCCAGGCCCGGCCGTCGAGAGCGGTTCGCCCGCAGGTCCTGTCGCCATCGGTATGGGGCATCGTGCTCCGCACCGGAGCAGTCGGTCAAGAGGTTCGGCAACCCGACGGGGCTCAAGTTCTCCGGCGTTCGTACCGATGGTCTCACAGGACCATTCGAGCGCGTGCCGTGTTGGCTCCCGGCCCCGGGCCGGGCGGCACTGTCCGACATGGGTTGCGACACGCCGTTCGAGCTGGTCGTCACCTCGGTGGTCCGTGCAAGGTTGTGCGAGGTTCTGGCCGCGAAGGTCGGGCTGGGCGCGCGCGCTGAGGATGCGTTCCTCATGGGGCTGTTCTCCATGATCGACGCCCTCCTGGACCGCCCCTTGACCGAGGCCGTGAACACGCTACCGGTCGCGGACGACGTCAGGTCCGCCCTGCTCGGCGGAGACACTCCCCTGCGACCCGTCTACGACCTGGTTCTCGCCTACGAGCGAGGACGGTGGGACCGGGTCTCCGAGGTGTCGGTCGCTCTCTCGCTGGACGAGGGGGCGATCCGGGAGCTGTACCTGGACGCGGTCGAGTGGGGAAACTCGACCACGCCCACGGACTGATTATCAGACCGTCGAGGGCCGGGTCAGGGTTCGGGTGGAGTGGCGGTGGTCAGCGTTTCTGAACCGTGATGGGAACAGTGGGAGGCGTCGAGCCAGATGGCAGCGTCTCGACGCGCATCAAAGCGGCGGCGACACGCGACCTACTGCTTCACGAAGGTGAGGTTGCAGGGACGAACCTGGACCTTGCTCGCGGTTCCTCGTGAGCCCTCGAAGCGCGCGGTCGCGCGATACGAATAGGGCGTACCCGTTGACTCGCGGTTGACCGCGGTCTTCGGATCGCCGACGAAACCCCGTGCGTCGATGCTCCCGGTGCCGTCAGCATCGATCGTTCCGTTGAGCTTTAGCGAGCCCGGCTGTCCGTCGGTACCGGCCTGCCCGTGAAGAATCCCGTTTTTCACGTTGGCCAGGAAGGTCATCTTGTAGCCTGAGGCACTACCGCTTGGCGGGCACTCGATGAACACGTTCCAGGTTCCGTCGAAGCGCGCTGGGCTCTTCGCCAGTTCGGCGAGGCTGGCGAGCCGACGCTTGGCGAGCGCGGCAAAGGTACCGTCAGGGTACTGCTTCAAATAGGCCTCGAACGACGCCGGATCGTTTCCGTCCTTGATCGACGTCCAGAACAGCGCTTCCCGATCAGCGGTTGCCGCCGGAGCGGCAGGATCCGTGGCGACAGGAGCCTTGGCGACGGCGGGGGCCGCGGCGGCTGGAAGCGTGACGTTGACGGTCACGTTGACCACGAGGTCCCCGGTCAGCGACGACGATTCCCACGGCGTCTGGGCGCCCTTCGACCGGCTCGCGACGCCCACCCGCACCTGCTTGAACACCTCTTCGACCTTGAGACCCGGAACACGCAGGGCCTTCAACAATTCTTCGGTTCCTCTCCCGAAAGTGTCAGGCGATATACGCCAGGAGAAACGGGAAGTTGCGTAGATTCGGCCGAAACCGAGCTATAGATCTCAAGAGCGAGGACCCGACGCCGTCTGTGAGGCGAGTTCCTGGAGCCCCCTGGCAGTCAACCGCCCCCTCGCGGGGCGGCGGCTGCGCCGCCTAGGGTCTCTCCTGCCCCCAGCTCGCGCGCCGGCGCCAGTCGCGCGCCCTGTATTCCCGAACATCCTGAATTCACAGAACTAAAGTTGTGACACTTTTCGGAGACGAGCCAATTCTTCCGTGTACAGGCCGTTCGCTCCCTCGCCGTCCGCGGCCACCGATCCGGGCGCGGTGGCATACGCGAGGAGTGTTCCCCGGGCCGCATCGATGGCGGCGAGGCCCCGGGAAGCGCCACGTAACTTCCGCTCGAACGGGTTGTTGCGGCACGCATCCAGGATGACGATGTTGACCCGATTCTTCGCCTCGGCCATCTGTTCGAGTAGGAGGTCCACGTCCACGGCGGCGACCCGCGTCACCGCCTCGGAATCGATCTCGGCGTCGATCGGCACGAGGTAGTTGCGACCGCGGACCTGAAGGCCGTGCCCCGCGTAGTAGAAGAACCCGACGCCTCCGGCCGCCAGCCGCTGGCCGAATTCGATCACCGCGGTTTCCATCGTGCGCTTGTTGGCGTTCTCGTGGGCGAAGACGGTGAAACCGAGCTCACGCAGCGTCCGCGCCATCGTGCGGACGTCGTTCACCGGGTTCTTCACCGGCATGTCCTTGTACGCGCTGTTGCCGATCACCAGCGCGATCCGCGGTTCCTCTTGCGTCCCCTGGGCACCGCCCGGTACGACCGAGCCAACCAGGATCCACACGCCGATAGCGATCGAAAGGGAGAGCCGAAAGAGCATCCTGAAAGCTGACAACGTTCCCTCCATGCTGGTGGATCAGGCGCCGAGGCGCGAACCGACGGGCAGCCCATCCTCGTTCATCTCGAACTCGGCCGCATGGTGTGGCACCGAGCGGCTGTGCATCCGCGAGATCCCCACACGAAATAACATCCGGGCTGCGTGCGAAGGAAGAGCGCCGAGAGGGTCCCTCGACTGACCACGATGCTAGTCAGGGACAACGGCACCGTCAAGGGGCAGGCCAACAAGAGCGGCCCGTCGCCACGCGTCGTAGTCCGGGTGCAGCGAGGCCAACTTCGCGCGCAGCCTCACGGGCGCCGTGTATGCTCGGCGGGACCGGATCCTCCGAGGGGCACGCGCACCGTGGATTTCTGGATCATGAGGGCGGAGATTGACGAGATCGGACACATCACGCACGCCGAGAACCTCGGCCACAGCCTGCCGCTGCACCGGCAGTATCGCGTCATCGAGGACTCCGCCGCGGACACGACGCGTCGCCAGTGAGGATCGGGCTTCTCGCGTTGGCCCGAGACCCCCTCGCCCGCCTGGGGGAGCTCGCCGCGCTAGCCGACGCGGTTGGATACGACGACTTCTGGATGGCGGACGAGCGCTTCTTCCGAGACGTCTACGTGTCGCTGACGCACTGTGCGCGGCACACGCGGCGCATGCGTCTCGGCCCGTGCGTCACCGATCCCTATTCCCGCCATCCCGCGCTCACGGCGATGGCCATCGGGACCCTGGCCGAAGTGTGCGAGGGGCGAGTCGCGCTCGGCCTCGGCGCCGGGATCTCCGGATTCGCCGAGCTCGGCATCACACGCGTGAAGCCTGCCCAGGCGATCCGTGAGGCCGTCGAGGTGATTCGCCGGCTCCTCGCGGGCGACTCCGTCGACTATCGCGGCGAAGTCATCGGTCTCGCGCGGACACGACTCGGGTTCGCCCCGCCGGCACCGGCGATCCCCATCTATGTCGCCAGCAACGGTCCCCTCGGGCAACGAGTCGCGGGGGCCGTGGGTGACGGCGCCATCATGGAGGGGTGTGCCACGCCCGACGAGGTCCGGACCTTTGCTCACGAGGTCAGTCGGGGAGCGGCGGCGGCTGGGCGCGATCCCGCTCGAATCATCCTCGTCGCGCGGCTGAATGCGTGCATCGCCCCCGATGGCCGCAGAGCCCGCGACGTCCTCCGTCCCCATGTGGCACGGACCCTCGCGGCAGGACGCTTGCGCTACGCGACGCTCGACGCGCAGGGTATTGCCCTCCCCGCGGCGGCAAGAGCGAGCGTGGCCCACCTGGGGTACGAGCCTGGCGTGACGCCCTACCTCCACCTGCTGCCGCTCGTTCCCGACCGGTTCGTCGACGCGCTGTCGTTGGCGGGCACGGCCGAGGAGGTCGTGGAGCGCGTGATTGCCCTGGGTCGGGCTGGTATAGGCGAGATCATCCTGCATCCGCTCGCGCCGCCCGCGCGCGGCATCGACGACACGATCCGTTCGTTCGCCGCAGTCGTCGCGCCGGCAGCCCGCCGTGCGCTGGCCAGACCCAGATCCAGCGAGGTGTCGTGATGGAC
>Ga0137369_10008185_pt1 | contig 10435 bp, 13 predicted proteins | sample SagtaG_12_FD_104918 | JGI IMG/M metagenome (GOLD analysis project Ga0137369, IMG submission 104918) | Vadose zone soil microbial communities from Sagehorn Ranch, Mendocino, California, USA - Sage1_L_113_16 metaG | ecosystem: Environmental > Terrestrial > Soil > Vadose zone | place: USA... | reverse complement strand
CGCCGCTCGAGCTGCTCGTCGCCGGGGAAGTACGGCTCCTGCTCGGGCGGGATGGTGTTGATGTAGTGGGTGGAGACCATCGACGGCAGGCCGATCTGCCGCGCCCGGGCGTGCTGCAGGATGCGCCGGATCAGGAACCCGGCACGGGACGGCGACTGGGAGATGACGTCGTCGAGCGCCGCGAGCCACTCGTTCGTCTCGTCCGGATCGATGTCCGGCCGCTGGTCCTTGAAGGCATCGAACATGGCCGTCCCCCGTACCCCTCGTCCGTACCTCTCGCCGCCCGGTCCCGGTCTTACAGAGTAAGCCGTTCGGGCGTGATCCGCGGTGCCGGGCCGTGCGAATCACCCGGACCGGAAGAGGAGGGTTCGCATGGCCGAGGCGTACGGGAGCCGCGGGATCGCCAAGACCTACGCGCTCATCTTCGGGATCGCCTACGTCGTCGTAGCGCTCCTCGAGGTGATCGCCGGCCGGGACGGGTGGACGGTCGGGGGAGCCGTCACCTCGACCAACCAGGTGATCCTGGCGTTCCAGCCGGTGCACAACCTGATCCACTGGGCCACCGGCGTGGTCGTGCTCGGATCGTTCTTCGCCGGCGAGTCGGCCGCCAGGGGCGTCACCCGGGTGGTCGGGGTGATCTTCCTGATCGTGACGCTCGTCGGCCTGATCGCGCCGAAGTTCACGATGGACCTGCTCGGCTACGGCGAGCTCTCGCCGGTCCCGATCTCCTACACGCTGGTGCACGCGATCACGGCGATCGGCGCCCTCTACGCCGGCTTCTCTGGCGCGCGCACCACGGCAACCGCCTGACCGGATCCGAGGTCGACGGAGCGGACGGTTCCCCGGCCGTCAGGGCGTGGTCCCGGCCTCCGGGACGGGTTCCCAGTCGCGGAGCAGCTCCGCGGCCTTGACGATCAGCGCGGCGCCGCCGGCCATCCCGACGAACCGCCCCAGCCGGCCGGCCTTCATGAACGGCATCCGCGCCACCACCGGCGCGGCGAGCATCAAGCCGGCGGCCACGCGCCGGCGCATCCGGCGGCCCTGCGGCGACGCAAGGTAGACGCGGGTGTCGTCGACGGCGGCGAGCACCGTATCCCGGACGCTGTCGACGACACCTCGCGTCATCCCGCCTCTACCTCGCCCGCTTGACGGCGGACTTCGCCTTGCCCACGGCGCTCTGGGCCTTCCCCTTCACCTGCCGCACGGCGCCCTTCACCTGCTGGCTGCGGTTCCTGGTCGCCTTCCCAGCAGCGCGCTGCGCCTTGCCGGCCGCCTTGTTCAGGCCGCCCTTGACGCGGTCCTTCGTCCCGGCCACGTGCTACCTCCCGGTACAGGGGGCGCCAAGACTCACCTCAGATCACGCGGCGCCGCCGACCGGAGAAGCCACGCATGATCAGCAGGACGATCACCGCTCCGACGATCGAGCCGATCAGCCCTGCCCGCGTGAACGAGAGCAGGTCGGTGTCGCCCTCGTCCAGGAACTGGCCCAGGAAGCCGCCAACGAGCGACCCGACGAGCCCAACGAGCAACGTGCCGCCCAGGCTGAGCGGCCCCGGGCCCCGTACCAGCAGCCGAGCGATCAACCCGGCGATCAGCCCGATGATCAGCCACCACACCAGTCCCATGTCCCCTCCTCGCCCGCCGCTTCCGGCTTCCGGATTCCCCGTGGCAGTCTGCATCAAACGGAGCGCCGCCGCCGCTCCGCACTGAGGATCACGGGACTGGCTCGCCCGAATCGTCGAGCGGTGCTGGTGGCGCCGCGCTCGGTGGGTCACACTGCCGGTGATCGAGCCGAGGAGGTGCGATGGAACCGGAGAAGAAGGGATACGGCAGCAACTGGAAGCGCTACATCTGGATCTACGTGGTGGTCGGGGCCATCGCCTACCTGCTGATCTACCTGATCTTCTTCCGCGGCGGCGGGTACGGGAGCTAGCTCGCCGGCGGGCCCTCGGCGGCCCGCAGGGCCTCGATCAGGCTCTCCTCCAGCCAGCCGAGGTAGTGCAGCAGCGCCAGGTGCGGCGCGCGGGGGTCGCCGGGCGCCATCTGCCAGTCCTCCTCGGTCCGGATCCCGAGCCGGACGCCGATCGTCAGGCGCAGGTCGTTCAGCACGTGCAGCCACGACGTGCACTCTTCGGGCGACAGGATCACCGTCCACCGGCCGCGCCTGACCTCGCCGCGCGCCAGGGCCTCGGTGATCACCTCGACCGCGGAGAGCTTCTGGCGCAGCAGGTCCCCCTGCATCAGTCCACGGTACTCGCGCTCGCGCTCGATGTCCTCGGGGTCGTGGTAGGCGGGCGGGAACAGGCGCCCCATCACCTCGGGCGAGGCGACCTCCAGGACCTCCTTCAGCTCCCCCGGCAGCCCGTGCAGGACCTCGGCCTCCTCGGGGGTCAGCTGGACGCGAACGCGGCCGCCGGCGAGCGCGCGGAAGGCCGGGGCCACGAGGCGGCCTAGCGGTCCTTCTGCATGGTGGCCCACAGGCCGTGGGCGTGCAGGCGGGACACGTCGAACTCGGCCTTCTCGCGCGGGCCGCTGGACACCACGGACTTGCCCTCGTTGTGGACCTGCAGCATCAGCCGGGTGGCCTTCTGGTGGGAGTAGCCGAAGAGCTTCTGGAAGACGAAGACCACGTAGGACATCAGGTTCACCGGATCGTTCCAGACGATCACGATCCAGGGGATGTCCGGCGAGAGGAGGCCCTGGTCCTCGTCCTCCCGCTCGCGGACAGGGGTGGTGGTCGGCGCCGCGGGCGCACTAGGCGAGGAGGCGGACGTCCTCACCGTGGCAGACCGGACAGGCCGGCCGCGCGTCGGGCTCCACCTCGTAGGCCAGCCACTCGTGGCCGCAGGTCCTGCACTGGAATCGTTCCTGGACGGCAAGGGGGTTGATGATCCCTTCCATCGGGTCCTCCTCGTCGAGGGCCCGTGCGGCGGGCCGCACCGGTCATCGCTCGATCTGCTCGTAGGCTGCCCGGTGTGACCCGGCCTCTCTTCTCGAGGTTACTCGACCGAGCGGGAACAAGACAGAGGGACGCGGATGGACTGCCGACCGAACGCGCAGAGGGGGCCCGGCCGGAGCCGGGCCCCCTCTGGTCTTCCCTCGTCCGTCGCCACCCTCTCGGACTCCCCTACTCGGAGCAGTGCCCCGGGCCGATGAGGCCGTTGTTGTAGTTGTCCAGGATGGTGGCGTTGGCGAGCACCTGGGTCCGCTCCGCCTTCGTGAGCTTCGTCGACGGCGTGTGCGTCGCGAAGAAGCTCTCGGCGTAGGCGATCGCCGCATCGACCTCCGGCGTGGAGCTCGCGCCGTTGAGGATGTTGAGCTTCGCGGCGATGTAGGCGTTCGCCAGGATGTAGTAGGCGTTCCCGCTGGGAGCGGTCCACAGCACTTGGTAGTACGTCTGCCCGCTCAGGAAGAGGGTCTCGTCGGCCCCTTCCGAGACCCCATCGTTGTCGACGTCGCCCAGGTTGAACCAGGCGTCGTCCTCAGGCGCCGGACCGTGCACCGAGTGCGTCTTCCAGTACCCCGGGGTCAGCGAGCACCCTTCCGCGCAGGCGACGTTGGCGTTGACGGTCCAGCTGTCCTCACCGGTCGCCCCGGTGTCGTTCGTCACGAACGACGCCGTGTTCGTGTGGGTGTTGTCACCGCACTCGAGCTGGACGTCGGCGTCCGGGTGCTTCCCGAACCACAGCGAGTACGTGAACGTCTGCGGCGCGTCGCCGGCGCACACCGTGCCCAGTGCTCCGACGTTCGACTCGCTGACCTCGATGCACTCGTCGATCTCCCCCGACGGCGTGCCGGAGAACTCGACGTTCGCCGTCCCCGAGAAGTCCGTGGTGCCGTCCGCGGTGCCAACCCCGTCAGAGTCGTAGTCGTAGTTCTGCAGGGTCGCCGTCGCGGTGTTCGTGCGGTCGGACCCGTCCGGCAGGTCGGCGCTGTACGTGCAGTTCAGGTCGCCGCCGGCCACCAGGGTGTACGGGAAGTCCACGCCGCAGTCCACGTTCGCCGCGATGTCCGGCGACACCAGGTCGGAGACGCCGTTGATCGTGGCGTCGATCGCCGCCGGGTTGTGCACCGTGATCCCTCCGCTGACGGCGTAGTTCCCGTCGGAGGAGGTCGCGTCGACCGTGACCTCGTAGTTCACCTGGAACAGCTGCCCGTCGGAGAGCGTCAGGTCGGTCTGGTCGGCCGACTTGTCGATCGTCCAGTTCCACGTCCGGTCGAACGACGTGCTGGCGTCCTTGGTCACCACGAGGGCGTTGCAGCTCACCGTCACCGATGCGGAGTCGGACTGTCCCGTCTCGTCGATGGTGGCGGTGTTGTCATGCGTACCCTCGTCGGCGTCGCACTCGAACGTCCGCGAGTAGCTCTGGGAACCGCTGTCGCTGAACTCCCACGACTCGCCGTTCGTGTCGGTCACGTTGATCGTGTCGTTGACGACCGTCGTCGGGTCCCCGAACGTCACGTCGGCCCTGGCGGTGTTCCCGTCCACGTCGCCGCTGGTCGTCACCGTCGCGGTGTTCGTACGGTCCGACCCGTCAGGCAGCGGCGTCGAGTACGTACAGTTCAGCTCACCCCCCGACGCCAGTGCGTACGGGAACTCAACGTTGCAGTCCACGTCCGCCGCGATCGCGGGAGACACCACGTCGCTGACGCTCTCGATCGTGGCCTCGAAAGGGCGTGGTGTTCGCGATGGTGATGTTCCCCGAGACCGCCCAGTCGCTGTCGACGGGGTCGGACTTGGTGACCGCCACCGTGTACTCCGAGGTCCCCGAGTCACCCGTGAACAGGTCCCACGACTCGGGAGTGACCGACTTGTCGATGGTCCAGTTGAACGTCCGGGTGAACGAGGTGTCGGCCGTCTTGCTGACGCTGAGCTCGTAGTCGAAGCAGAACTCGATGTGGCTCAGGCCGTAGGGCTGGCCGGTGTTCGGGTTGATCGGCGAATGGAGGCCGGTGTCCGAGAACGCCTCCGCCGGCGGGTCATAGATGTACAGGTTGGCGTTCGGCCCGCCCTTCGCGATGACCGCGTCCATGCCGAGCGTGGACGACCAGTCGAAGTAGACCCCGTCCGTCGTCACCGTGACGGTGTTGAAGCCGTCGATGTTGTAGGTCCCGCTCGGCGGCGGTTCGGGCTGCGGCTTGAACCCGAAGTCGTAGCCGAGGTAGGTACACGAGGGGTTGTCGTCGACGAGGACCGGCTCTACGCTGGCCGCCGTCGCGAACTGGCCCCCCACCGCGCCGAGGAGCACCAGCATCCCCGCCATGAGCAGGAGGGTGCCGAGCCGCAGCCCTCGCCTCGAGCGGTGTCGCGCTTCCCCGGGTATCGAAATGCAACGGGCCGAAACGAGGCCAATTGCGGGACGGAACGGCACATCTGGCCGACCTCCTCTTGGGGGACTACCATGTCCCCCGAACTAGGGATCTGGGCCGACTAAATACCCCAGTTTTGCAGGTGCTGGGGGCGGCGGGTTGCGGACCTCTTTGCGTTGTGGGTAGGATGCCCTAGGGCTGCCGACCGATAGAGGGAACCACGGCGGGGGCGGAAGCGGCTGCCCGCGGATGAAAGGGACTTCCCCTGGCTCGCTCGCAAGGCAGGACCGCCCGCGACACACACGTTCGCGGTCCTCCGGTTTCCCCGGCGCCCCCGCGGAGAACTCGTCCACCCCGAGAAAAGGGGAGGCCAACCGGATTTCGATCGCCGCCGCAGCAGTGCGGCCGCGTGGTTCGAAGGGGGCAGAGGATGAAGAGGACGCAGAAGAAGGGACTCCTCGCGGCACTGACCGTGATCGCTCTCATCTTGGCGCTGGTGATACCGGCGGCAGCGGGCCCGGTCGGGAATGCCGCGGGCTTCGAGGACGACGACGGGAACCTGGTCGACGACAGCCCCGTGTTCGACCCCGGCCCGCCGGCCACCGGGGATATCGACTGGAACAACTTCAACACATCGCCCGGGTCGCGGACCTGGACGGGCACGGCGCCCACCCGCCAGGCTGACGGAACGGCCAACGGATGGATCTTCAGGGGCATCGAGGACTGGCAGGCGACGACCTCTGACTCCGCGTTCGCCGGGGGGACCAAGCAAGACGACGACTGCCCGACGGTGAACACGGGGAAGGCCCCGAACAAGGACGACCTCAAGCGGATCTACCTGGCATCCAAGGTCGTCGGCGGCCGCACCTACCTCATGCTTGCGTGGGTCCGGATCCCGCAGAACACGACATCGCCCTCGGCGCATGTCGGGTTCGAGTTCAACAAGGGCGACACGCCGTGCGGAGCCTCGTCCGACGGCCTCGTCCAGCGGACCCTCGGAGACATGCTGGTCGTGTACGACTTCGAGGGCGGCGCCGGCGACACGCCGGTGATCACGATCAGACGGTGGGTCACCTCCGGCTCGTGCGAGGTCGGCAGCAAGAGCCCGCCGTGCTGGGGCCCGGCGACCGATGTGACCGCTCTCGGGTTCGCCGAGGCAAAGGTGAACACGTTCGGCCCCGTCTCGGACACGGTAGCCCCCTCGAGCGAGACGCTCGGGACGAGCGAGTTCGGCGAGGCCGGGATCGACCTGACCGGCGCTGGAGTCTTCGGAGCGAACGCCTGTGAGAGCTTCGGGAAGGCGTTCGGCGTGAGCCGGAGCTCCGGCAACTCGGGCACGGCGCAGATGAAGGACCTCGTGGGCCCGACCAACTTCAGGCTCGCGAACTGCGCCACGGTCATCATCCACAAGCAGACGTCACCGGACGAGGATCCGAACACGACGGACTTCGGCTACACGACCAACGTCTCCACAACGCCGGCAACCACGACGTCTCCGTTCACGCTCCAGGACGACGGGACGAAGACGATCGAGAACGTCAACCCGGCCAGCGGCCTGAACGTCACGGAGGACGATCCGGGCCCCGGGTACGCACTGACGAGCATCGATTGCAGCGCCAGTACCGTCCCGTCCGGGAACTACTCGACCGACACGACGACCCGCGCGGTCACGTTCTCGATCGCGGGCGGTGAGACGCTCGAGTGCACCTTCACGAACGCGAAGGTCACCGGTGCCCTCAGGATCCTGAAGAACAGCACGAAGGGTGGTGCGGTCTCGAACGCGGGGGCGGTCTTCTCATACGACGACTCCAGCGTGACCGACAACGGTGCCGGTGACGAGGACTCGGACGTCGGCGAGGTGTGCGTGTCCGGCCTCACCATCGGGACCTACACGGTGAACGAGACGTCGCCCCCGTCCGGCTACGGCGGCGCCCCCGCCTCTGAGGCGGATCAGTCGGTGAGCGTCGTCGGCGGGACCAACTGCACCGACAACCTGCCCGGCTCGTCGGGCACGGCGACGTTCACGAACGCGCCGCTCTCGGATATCCAGGTGAACTTCCGCGACGGCGGCTCGGGAGAGACGTCGGCCACCATCACCTGCGACAACGCGACCGGAACCGGGACGGACACGGCAGCGACCGGTTGGGACACGTCCAGGACGGTCACCGGAGTGGAGGCTCCGACGACGATCACCTGCACGATCGAGATCGACCCGTAGTGCGGGTAAGGGGACGGGGGGCCGGCTCAGCCGGCCCCGTTCCCCCTTCGCCGTCAGATCTCCTCCTACGTTCGGGGGGAAGCGCAGCGTCCCTTTCGCCTTGGGACAATCCTCTGGCGCCGTGAGGGAGTCGTGCCCGTACGATTACGGGCGTGCTGCTCGTCGTCGCCGTCCTGATCGTGTCCTTCCTGGTCGGGTTCCTGGTCGGGGGACGGCTCAGCGGGTTCAGCGGGATCCGGGTGCGGTGGTGGGGAATGGCGCTCGCGGCGCTGGCGATCCAGGTGGGGCTGTTGGCCCTCTCATCGCTCCCCCGAGGGGTCGTCCTGGGCCCGTTCATCCTCTCGCACGCGCTGCTGGTGATCTTCGCCTTCGCGAACGTGCGGCTGGCGGGGTTCACCGTCATCCTCGCGGGGATCGCGCTGAACCTGGTGGCGATCGCGGCGAACGTCGGGATGCCGGTGGACCGCGACGCGCTGCGTTCCGCGCGGGGGCCGGAGGGCGTGCGCGAGCTGCAGGCCGAGGACGCGGGAACACACCACCTGGGCCGCGACGATGACGTGCTGATCATCTTCACCGACGTCATCCCGGTGCCGCCGGCGAAGATCGTGGTGAGCGTCGGCGACGTGCTGACGTACCTGGGGGCGGGGTGGTTCGTGATCCGCGCTATGCGAGGCCGAGGCCAGGTTCGGCCGGGGGCTCACCGCCGCTCTCGGGCGGGGCCAGCCAGGAGCGCGGCAGGCTGACCGTCACCTTCGCCCCGGCGCCCGGGGCGGAGTCGATGCGGATCGTCCCGCCGGCGAGCCCTGCGCGCTCTCGCATGATCGACAGCCCGTAGTGGCCGTCGGACTCCTCGGTCTCGGGGTCGAACCCCTTCCCGTCGTCGCGGACCTCCAGCCGCAGATCCTCCGGCATCTCGCGCAGGCTGACCCAGACGTTGGTGGGGCCGCCGTGGTTGACCGCGTTCAAGATCGCCTCGCGCGCGATCTGGTACGCGAGCAGCTGGATCGGTGCGGGGAGCTCGAACTCGTCGACGAAGACGTGGATGCGGGCCTTCGACTCCGACTCGAGGTCGGCCGTGAAGACGTGCAGGGCGTCCGACAGGCCGGTCCGCCCGAGGGTTGCCGTGTGCAGGTCGCGCAGGAGCCCGCGGACGGTCTCGCTCGCATCGTCCCGGTCCGCCCGGATCCGCGCCAGCAGCTCGAGGGCTTGTTGCGTCTCCCCCGCCTCAAGATGCTTGCGCGCCACATCCGCGTGCACCCCCAACCGGAACAGCCGCTGAGAGAGGTCGTCGTGCAGGTACTTCGCCACCTGCTGCCGCTCGTCAAGCCGCTCTTCAGCCATGCGGTTCGAGAGCAGCTCCAGTACCCTCCCCCGCACCCGTAGCTCGTTGGTGGCTTCCTCCAATGCCCGAGACCGAAAGAACATCTGTCTGGCCAAGAGGAGCGGCAACAAGAAGAGAGCGACAGCCCAGGCCCCTCGATCAGTGGCCAGATATAGCCGCGCAAGTAGCATTCCTACGACTCCGAGACCCACGTATGAGACCAGGAACTCAGCAGGGTTTCCGATCCGAAGCTTCCGCGCTACCTGGGTAAACGGCATCCGGTAGTGGAAGCTGGCCGCCAATCCCACCAGCGTCGCATTCACGATGTAGGCCGCCAGGGCGGCAAGGGTTGCTCCTCCAATCGCGCGAAACCACCAACCTTGGACGCTCGCGGTGACGGAGTGGAAAAGTAGGCTCCCGACGAAGCTAGCCAGCCCGATTTGAGCCCTGTTGAAAAGGGCTCTCCACACGTCAACTTCGCCTCGGAACTCGCGAGGATCCACACTCCCAACGAATGCAACCAAGAGGGCAAGCCCCGGCGAGTAGATGAACGCTACAGCCATCAGGAGGGGAAACGACATACTGATCCGCAATTCGCGCCAGGCCGGTACCGGAAGCAGTTCGACCAAAGCCACCGTTCCAGCCCAAAATGCCAGCGGCCAATCATCACTGGACCACTGGTGAATCAGAGCCGCGAGCACAACCGCGGCCATCATGGGCAGCGAGACAGAGCCCTCGAGCAGTCGCAGCGGACTCACTCGGGTCATCAGTTTCGCCGATCTTGTTGCCTGGCTCATTGTCACAGGGGCCCACCCTATAGTGGATCGCATCGACGAAGGGGATGCCCACTTCCCACCCGCAAACAGCCGTTGAGAGGTTCAGGACTTGACCCCCGATCGTCTGAAGCCATAATCAGCACAGACGACCTGGCCACGGAGGGTGGGCGGAGTTGTCCGCGGCCCCCGCACATCCTCACTTCATAGGGGAGGGGGTGTTCACGTTGCGGCGCATCGCTGCTGCGATCTCGTCCGTGCTGGCGGCTCTCTTCGCTGGCGGAGCTTTCTGGAAGTTCTAGCCCTCACCCAACCCAGGGCACGGCACCCGGCACCGCGGCCGTGCCCTGGGGTCCCGGGATTGCCAGTGTCCCGTAACTGACGCGTCTTGACGGTTGGCCGTCCGTAGGATTGTGTCCACCTCCCTGTTCCAGCTGGAGGGTTGCAGCGGTCGTTCCAGCATCGATGAAACGACAGATCGCAGCGAAAAAGACGTTGTGTCGATCAGCGATCGCGCTCTGATCAAGATTGTCTCCCGCACCTTACGACCATCCTCGTGCCAGCTCCATATGATGACTCGATCTGGACTGTCCCACTGAGGGCCAGAGCGCGCTCATGTATCAGCGCAAGGCCGAAGTGGCCATCCGGAGTTGCCTTCGGGTCGAATCCCACTCCATCGTCGCTGACGACAAGCTCGACGTCCTCTTCGATGGACCTGAGCGAAACGTCGATACAGGATGCGTCGGCATGCCGGACGGCGTTGGTCATGGCCTCCCGGACAATCTGATACAGCAGTTGCTGGGTCCCGTCGGG
>Ga0137369_10008175_pt1 | contig 10441 bp, 9 predicted proteins | sample SagtaG_12_FD_104918 | JGI IMG/M metagenome (GOLD analysis project Ga0137369, IMG submission 104918) | Vadose zone soil microbial communities from Sagehorn Ranch, Mendocino, California, USA - Sage1_L_113_16 metaG | ecosystem: Environmental > Terrestrial > Soil > Vadose zone | place: USA... | reverse complement strand
TACACAAACTCAAGTGGCTTGCGACATCAAAGATATCGCCCTGGCCGATGTGGGCAAGCGGCGCACGGAATGGGCTTTCCAATCCATGCCGGTGCTGCAGACGATTCGTAAGCAGTTCATCAAGACGCAGCCTCTGGCTGGCATTCGCATCTCCGCCTGCCTGCATGTGACCAGCGAGACAGCCAATCTGGCTGTCGCGCTACACGACGCCGGCGCACAGCTCGCCATGTGCGCCTCCAACCAACTCACGACTCAGGATGACGTCGCGGCGGCCCTGGCCGGCGAGTACGGCATCCCGACCTATGCGATCAAGGGCGAGGACGAAACGACCTACTATCAGCACATCGAGGCCGCCCTGGCGAACAGGCCCAACCTCACCATGGACGATGGCGCGGACCTGGTCACGGTGCTGCACATCCAAAAGCCGGAGCTGCTGCCTGAGGTGATCGGGGGCACCGAAGAGACGACGACCGGCGTCATCCGACTCAAGAGCATGGCCCGCCAAGGCGCGCTCAAATACCCGATCATCGCCGTGAATGAGGCGATGACCAAACACTTCTTCGACAACCGCTACGGGACGGGCCAGAGCACGCTCGACGGAGTAATCCGGGCCACCAACGTGCTGCTGGCCGGCAAGAAGTTTGTCGTGGTCGGCTACGGCTGGTGCGGGCGTGGGGTGGCCAGTCGCGCCCGGGGTCTTGGTGCTCAGGTGATCGTGACCGAGGTGGAGCCCGTGCGCGCGCTGGAGGCGTTGATGGACGGCTACCAGGTCATGCCGATCGCCGAGGCCGTCGAGCGGGCCGACATCGTGATCACCGTCACGGGCAACCTGAATGTGATCGACAGCCAGCACGTCGAGCGGTTGAAGGACGGCGCCATTCTGGCCAATTCGGGGCACTTCAACGACGAGATCAATATCCCGGCGATCGAAGAGCGAGCCCAGGCCAAGCGCCGCGTTCGTGAGTTCGTGGAAGAGTACCGCCTGGCGGACGGGCGGCGGATCTACCTGCTCGCGGAAGGTCGATTGGTCAACCTGTCCGCCGCCGAGGGCCATCCGGCCGCGGTGATGGACATGAGCTTCGCCAACCAGGCCCTGGCGACCGAGTACATAGTCAAGAACGCCGAGCGGTTGAACAACGAAGTGTACGTCGTGCCAGAGGAGATCGACCGTGAGATCGCTCGGCTGAAACTAGTCTCGATGGGAGTCGAAATCGATACGTTGACCGACGAGCAGTCCAAGTACCTGGCATCCTGGGAGCAGGGGACCTAAGCAGGGATGAGTGTCATACGCCTAACCCCCTAAGCCCCCTTCCCTAAAGGGAAGGGGGGACTCCTCAACGGGCTCCCCCTTCCCTTAGGGAAGGGGGTCGGGGGGTTAGGTCGTGAAGGAGACGAGATGTCGAACACGTTCATGACCGCGCCGACCTTGCTGTTCACCTCGGAGTCGGTGACCGAGGGACACCCCGACAAGATCTGCGACCAGATCTCCGACGCCGTCCTGGACTGGTCGCTCAGCCAGTCGCCCACCGCCCGTGTGGCGTGCGAGGCGGGCGTCAAGTCGGACGACGAGGCCGACTGGGTGTCCGTTTTCGGCGAGGTCACCCCGCTCCCGCCCGTCGAGGTGGTGCGCCAACTGGTACGCACGACGCTCCGTGAGATCGGCTACACCAAGCGCGAGTACGGCACGTCCGACAGCTCGGCGCATATTGACGTCCACCTGTCCGGACAGTCAGCCGACATCGCGCTCGGGGTAAACAGGGCGCTCGAGGTCAAGCAGGGTGAGCACGAGGCGGAGCTGGAGACAGGGGCTGGCGATCAGGGCATGATGGTGGGCTTCGCCTGCGACGAGACCAAAGAGCTGATGCCTCTGCCGATCGCGCTGGCCCATCGGCTGTGTCGTCGATTGACCCAGGTCCGCAAGGAGGGCACCCTGGCCTATCTTCGGCCGGATGGAAAGAGCCAGGTGACCGTCGAGTACAGCTACGGCAGGCCCGTGCGCGTCGACACAGTCGTCATCTCCACTCAGCACGCTCCCGATGTCGAGCAGGCCCAGATCGAGGCCGACCTCCGCACGCACGTGATCGAGCCGGTCGTCCCGGGCGGGCTGATGAAGCAGACCCGTGTCCTGGTCAACCCAACCGGGCGGTTCGTGATCGGCGGACCGTACGGCGACTCCGGCCTGACGGGTCGCAAGATCATCGTGGATACCTACGGCGGGATGGCCCGACACGGCGGTGGGGCCTTCTCCGGCAAGGACCCAACCAAAGTCGACCGATCGGCGGCCTACGCCGCGCGATACGTTGCCAAGAACGTCGTGGCGGCCGGCCTGGCATCACGCTTCGAGATCCATCTGGCTTATGCAATCGGGGTAGCCAAGCCAGTCTCGATCATGATCGAGGCCTTTGGGACCAACACGATCCCTGAGGCGAAGATCCTCGAGTTGATCGAGGCCCACTTCGACCTGCGCCCGGCCGCCATCATCCGTGACCTGCACCTGCAGCGGCCCATCTTCAAGGCGACCGCCGCCTACGGCCATTTTGGCCGCGACGACATTGACGCGCCGTGGGAGCGCACGGACAAAGCGGCCGCCCTGCGCGCGGCGGCCGGGATCGCCGAACCGGTGATCGCACGGTAGGAGCCAGTAGTGAGTAGTCAGAAGCCAGTAGCCAGGAGTTGGTAGCCGGTAGGGAGTGGAGGCGGACCACTCGAACGTGTATCGCTACAATCGCGCACTCCAGCTCCTGCCTCCCGACTCCACGGGCTACTGACTACTGACTGCTGATTACTGACTACTGCTGACTACTGACTACTAGCTCCTCGTCGATGCGCGTTCTGATCACCGGCGCAGCGGGGTTTGTCGGTCGCCACCTGGCGACTCACCTCCTGACGCTCGGTGGCGATGACGTCTGGGGCCTTGTCCGCCGCGTTGACGTCGAGCCCAGGCTCGACCCGCGGTTGCGGCTCACAGTCGCCGACTTACTGGAGCCCGAACAGGTCGCCCCGGCCCTGGCCGAGACCAGACCCGAAGCGATCTACCACCTCGCCGGGCTCTCGTCGGTCGCGAGCTCGCTTGGTAGTCCGCTCCAATTCCTCGTCGACAACGTCGCCTGCCAGGTGAACCTGCTCGAGGCAGTCGCCGGGTCGGGCTTCGACCCACGCATCCTGATCATCGGGTCGAGCGAGGAATATGGGCTGACTCAACCCGACGAGCTGCCCATAACTGAGACGAAGGAGCTTCGCCCGATCAGCCCGTACGCCGTCAGCAAGGTCACCCAGGACCTGCTTGGGCACCAGTACTTCGCCACGCGCGGCCTCAAGATCGTGCGGGTGCGACCCTTCACGCACACTGGGCCTGGCCAATCGCACACGTTCGTGACGGCGTCGTTCGCTCGCCAGATAGCCGACATGGAGCTGAGGAGCCGCGAACCGGTCCTCAGGGTCGGACTGCTTCAGGGTCAACGGGACTTCACCGACGTTCGCGACGTCGCGCGGGGCTACCGCTTGATCCTGGCCGGTGGCGAGCCCGGCCAGGTCTACAACCTGGGCAGCGAGCGGCCACGCAGCATCGAGAGCGTCTTGAACGGGCTCGTCGAGCTGTCGGCCGTTCGGCCGCGCGTCGAGGTCGATCAGTCGCTCGTTCGACCGCTCGAGGTGCCGGCCCATTACGCCGATTGCTCCCGTCTACGCGCGGCAACCGGCTGGCAGCCCGAAATCCCATTCGACCAGACCCTGGCCGACGTGCTGGACGATTGGCGGCATCGGGTCCGGACTAAACACTAGCGGACCGATCAGCTCGTCTGCGCCGTATACTTGGCTTGAAGCGAACGGGGCAGGCGAGGGGTAGAGATGACCACCAAAGAGGCGCTCCATCGGCTGGTCGACGAGCTGCCCGAATGCCTTCTGGACGACGCCGAACGCCATCTGCGGGCGGTGCGCGACGACCCGGTGCTGCGGGCATTCATGGAGGCGCCAGAGGACGACGAGCCGCTGACAGCAGAGGAGATCGCGGCGATCGAGGAAGGCGAAGCGGAGTTGCAGCGCGGCGAAACGATCCCTTGGGAGGACGTGAAGGCGCGCCTGTCCAGCGACGGCTGATGCCTTGGCGTCTAGACCTTACTCGGCGTGCAGAACGCGACCTCTCACAGATGGCGCGCGGCGATCGTGACGCCGTCGAGCGGACACTCGATAGGCTGACCAGGGAGTTCGGATCGCTCAATGTCAAGAAGATGGCTGGTCGCCCCGGCCAGTGGCGCCTGCGCATAGGGCGGTGGCGAGCGATCCTCCGCCTCGACAATCAAGCCGGGTCAATCACTGTGCTGCGCGTCGTCCCTCGCGGCATGGCCTATCGCGACTAGACCAGACGCACCGCGCCTTCGGGAGCCCGATCTGCGGCCCCGAGCCCGAGTTCCAGGCCGTGCTACAATCGGCCGGCTGAGGCCGATGACCGAACTGCGGTTCGCCAGCGACGCGTACCTGAAGGCATTCGACGCCATCGTCCAGGACGTTCGCCAGGGCACCGTCGTCCTCGAACGAACTGCCTTCTACGCAACCGGCGGCGGGCAGCCAAACGACACCGGGCTCCTGAGCTGGCCCGGAGGCGAGTGCCGGGTCCTCGACGTCAAGAAGCAGGGCGACGATGTGCTCCACAGGATCGAGGGCGAGCCGCCGCCGGTGGGGACCCGAATCCAGGGCGCGATCGACTGGGACCGCCGCTACGCGCACATGCGCCACCACACAGCGCTGCACGTCCTGTGCGGTGTGATCTGCAGGCTGTACGGCGCTCTGGTCACTGGCGGCCAGATGTACACCGACCGGGCGCGGATGGACTTTGCACTGGAAGACCTCTCTCCCGACCGAGTCGCGAGGATCGAGGATGAGGCCAATCGGCTGATGGCCGAAGGCCACCCGATCCACGTCAAGGTGCTCCCGCGTGAACAGGCGTTCCAGACCCCGACCTGATCCGCACGAACATCAACTTGCTGCCACCGGCCATTCAGCAGGTACGCGTGATCGACATCGAAGGCATCGACCAGCAGACGGATGGCGGGACCCACGTCAGGGACACGCGGGAGGTCGGCCGGATCCGAATCACGAAGACCGAGAACAAGGGCCGCATCAACAAGCGGCTCGAGATCGGGTTGGAGACCTAGCATTCTTGACGAGATCGAGGCCTGGGCCCGGGGCGAGCTGGAGGCCAAGAACGCCGCTCGAGAACAGGCGCTGGCGCGTTCACGCGAGCTGGTCCGGACGTGCGCCAACTCGATCCGCGCGGTCCATCGTGGGGAGCTGGCGCGGGCCGTCGAGCTGCTCGGCGCGGCTCGCCAGCTAAGCGACCTGTTGGGCGAGGACCTCCGCCCCCACCCAGACCTCTTCTTTACCGGATACGTTCAGGACGCCCAGAAGGAGCTCGTCGAGGCGACGGCCACCTACAGCCTGGTCGGCGGCGCGCCATTGCCTGCGCCGGCCGAGCTAGGGATCGCGCCGGCGCCGTTTTTGAACGGCCTGGCCGAGGCCGTCGGCGAGCTGCGGCGCTACGTGCTCGACGAGCTGCGACGCGGTGAGATTGGCCGCTGCGAGACGATTCTCCAAACGATGGACGACATCTACAGCCTGCTCGTCACGATCGACTATCCGGATGCCCTGACGGGCGGGCTCCGTCGGACGACCGATGCGACCCGAGCCATCCTGGAGCGGACTCGAGGCGACCTGACCTTTGCCCTCCGGCAGCGCGATCTGGAGGAGGCGCTCCAGCGGGTCGAGCGGAAACTCGAGGGAGGGACGACCGACGACTGACAACGGACGGCGCGACGGAGACGTGATGGAAGCTACCCACCGAGCTGGTGTCGACATCGGTGGTACGTTCACCGATCTGATCCTCGTGGACGACGCGACCGGCGAGATTACGGTGGGGAAGACGCTGACCACGTCGGCCGACCCCTCTGAGGCGGTCGAGCGGGTGCTGGAGGACACGCTCGAGCGTAGCGGCGTGAGCGCGTCGAGCCTCCGCAACGTCATCCACGGCACCACGCTGGTCACCAACAGCATCATCGAGCGCAAGGGCTCGAAGACGGCGCTGCTGACCACCAAGGGATTCCGCGACGCCGTGGAGATCCGCCGCGAGCACCGCTACGACCTGTACGACATTTTCCTCGAGATGCCGCGGCCACTGGTCCCGCGCCACCTGCGGCTGGAGGTGGACGAGCGAACCCTCGCCACGGGCGAAATCATCAAGTCGCCCGATCTGGAAGAGCTCGAGCCGCTCGTCCGCGAGATGGCCGATAAGGGGGTAGAAGCGGTCGCGATCTGCTTCCTACACAGCTACGCAAATCCCGACCACGAGCGCCAGGTCGCCGACCTGATCCGTGGCGTCGCACCCAAGATGCGAGTCTCGATCTCGTCAGACGTCGTGCCCGAGATCCGAGAATATGAGCGCACCAGCACGACCATGGCGAACGTTTACGTTCAAGACCGCGTGGATCGGTATCTGCGCGGCCTCGAACAGCGCCTGCACCGACTGGGGTTCAGGGGCCAGTTGTTCGTGATGCTCTCGAGCGGAGGGATCGGGACAGTCGATACGGCCACTCGCTTTCCGGTCAGACTGCTGGAATCCGGCCCAGCCGCCGGCGCGCTGGCAACGGCCTATTACGGCAGCCTGAGCGGGGTTTCCGACCTGATGTCTTTCGACATGGGCGGAACCACTGCCAAGCTTTGTCTGATCGAGAAGGGCGAGCCGCTGACGGCGTCTGACTTCGAGGTGGACCGCGTGTACCGCTTCAAGCGCGGCAGCGGGCTGCCAGTCAAAGTGCCCGTCATCGAGATGATCGAGATCGGGGCTGGGGGTGGCAGCATCGCGCGCATCGACGCGATGGGCCTGCTCAAGGTCGGGCCAGACAGCGCCGGGGCCGATCCCGGCCCGGTCTGCTACGGCCAGGGCGGGACCGAGCCAACCGTCACCGATGCCGACTTGATGCTGGGCTATCTGGACCCAAACTTCTTCCTGGGCGGCAAGATGCAGCTGGACCAGGCGGCTGCCGAGCGCTCCATCCAGGAGCGCATCGCCAGGCCGCTGGGGGTGAGCGTGCCGGAGGCGGCCTGGGGCATCCATCAGATCGTCAACGAGAGCATGGCCAACGCGGCGCGAGTCCACGCGATCGAACGCGGCAAGGACCCGCGCTCCTTCCCGCTGTTCGCCTTCGGCGGCGCCGGCCCAGTCCATGGGTACCGGGTGGCCGAGATCCTGCACGCTCCGGCCATGATCGCGCCGTTTGGGGCCGGGGTAACCTCAACCGTCGGCTTCCTGTCGGCCCCGCTGGCGTTCGACTTCGTCCGAACTTCCTACGGGCGGCTGGACGATCTGGACTGGGCGAGCGCCAACGACATCTTCACCGAAATGGAGCGGAGCGGCCGCCAGGTCCTGCTGGCGTCGGGTGTGCCGCTGTCGGCGATCTCGTCCGCCCGCTCGGCCGATATGCGCTACATCGGCCAGGGCCACGAGGTCCGCGTCCCGGTCTCGCCTCGGCCGCTCTCAGCGGAGTCTCGAACGGAGTTGATCGAGGCCTTCGAGCGCGTCTACAAGCAGCTCTACGGTCGGATTGGGCCGGCGGTCGGCCTAGAGGTAATGAGCTGGCGGCTGGTCGTCTCAGGCCCCCGCCCGGAGCTGCGGCTGCGTGCGGATGGCGCCGTGCCTGGGCCCGTCGAAGCGGCGCGCAAAAGTGAGCGCCCCGTCTACGATCCTGAATACGGCGACTATCGGCCGACGCCGGTCTACGACAGGTATCGTCTGGGCCCCAGAGCCACGTTCCGCGGTCCGGCGATCGTCGAGGAGCGCGAGTCGACAGTCGTAATCGGCGCCGGCGCCCGCGTCTCGATCGACGAGTTGCGGAATCTGCGGGTGGAGCTGAGACACCAAGCCCCCACCCCCAACCCCTCCCCCAAGCGTGGGGGAGGGGCGAGGGGAGAGGGCGGCGATGAGGATTGAGGACTGAGATGGTACGATGGCCCGCCAGGCAATGAGGTGCGCATGAGCCAGACGTCAGGGCGGCAGCAGGCCCGACCCAGTCCTCAGACCTCAGTCCTCAGTCCTGGGATCGATCCGATCGTTCTGGAGGTGCTCTGGAACCGGCTGCTGTCGGTGACCAACGAGCAGCAGGCGGCGTTGATGCGGACAGCGTTCAGCACGATCGTTCGGGAGTCGCAAGACCTGGCCTGCGGCGTGTTCGACACTCAGGGCAACATGATCGCCCAGTCCGAGACGGGCACGCCCGGCCATATCAACGCCATGGCGACCTGTATGCGGCACTTCATGCGTGCCTATCCGCCCGAGACGCTCGAGCCCGGCGACGTCCTGATCACCAACGATCCGTGGATGACGGCCGGGCAGATCAACGACATCACCATCGTCACGCCGATCTTCAGAGGCGGGCAGATCGTCGCCTATTTCGCCAACACCTGCCACATGGCCGATATCGGCGGCCGAATCCTGTCGGCCGAGGCGCGCGAGGTCTACGAGGAGGGACTGTACATCCCGATCACGAAGCTGTTCTTCCGAGGTGAGCGCAACGAGGAGTTGTTCAAGATCATCCGGGCCAACGTCAGGACACCGGACGAGGTCGAAGGCGACCTGTACGCGATGACCTCCTGTAACGACGTCGGCGGGGCGCGCCTGCTGGAGTTCATGGATGAGTTCGGATTCGACACGATCGACGCGCTGGCCGAGGCGATCATCTCGCGCTCGGAGCAGGCGATGCGGCAGGCGATCGCTCGCATTCCAGATGGGGTCTACGAAAACGAGCTGTGGAGCGATGGATTCGAGGGCCCGGTGGTGATCAAAGCCAGAGTCAGCGTGGAGGGCGACGAGATGACGGTCGACCACGCTGGCAGCTCACCGCAGAGCCGCTACGGAATCAACGTGGTCATGAACTATACCCACGCCTACACGAGCTTCGCGGTGAAGTGCGCGATCAGCCCCGACGTTCCGCACAACGAGGGCGCGTTCCGCCCGGTCCACGTCACGGCCCCGCCGGGCTCGATCCTGAATGCCCAGTATCCGGCTCCGGTCGCGGCCCGCCACCTGATCGGGCACTTCCTCCCCAACCTGCTCTTCGGCGCGCTGGCCGAGGCGATGCCGGACCGATTCATGGCCGAGGGCGCGGCCTCGATCTGGATCACCGTCTTCCGGGGCGAGCGTTCCAACGGCGAGCCGTTCACCTTCACTCTGTTCCAATGCGGCGGGACCGGCGCACGGCCCAACAAGGATGGCCTCGACAACACGGGCTTCCCGAGCGGCGTGGCCGGCGTGCCGGCCGAGGTCATTGAAAACCTGAGCCCACTCGTGATGACTCGTCGAGAGGTCAAGACCGACTCGGGCGGGCCGGGGCGCTACCGAGGCGGCTGCGGGCAGATCACCACGATTCGCTGCCACAGCGGTCGCTCCTGGTCGATGAGCGGCATGTACGACCGGACCAAGTTTCCGGCCCAGGGTCTGCTGGGCGGCAAGCCGGGGCTGCCTGGTGACTTCACCCTCAGCACGGGTGAACGCCCCAACCCGAAGCAGCAGATCCTGAACGAGCCCAACGCCGAGGCGACGATGACCCTGCCCGGCGGAGGCGGCTACTTCAGCCCGCTGGAGCGCCACCCAGAGAAGGTGCTCGAAGACGTGGTCGACGGCTACGTCTCGCTCGAGGCGGCCGAGCGGGACTACGGCGTCAAGATCCTGTGCTCTCGTCGGCCGGATGAGCAGATCAGCGTCCCCGAGCACTACCGCATCGACTGGGAAGCCACCAAGCGGCTGCGGTCTGGCACGTAGGGCGCACCCGTGTGTGCGCCCTCGGGCGGACACGCGGGTCCGCCCCTACGCTCGCCCTGGAGACAGTCGAGCAACCGCTCGGCGAGTAGCGGAGCCCTCCCCCACGCCCCCTCCTCGAAGCGGAGGTGGGGGAGGAGCTTGCGTGTTACAATCTTGCGTGCAGCCCGACCCATCCCCACGTAGTGATCTCCCCGACGGCCACCGCGTCCCGCGGTTCGCGGGCATCAACACCTTCGCCCGGCTGCCGCATACTCAGGACCTGCGTGACGTGGACGTGGCGGTGGTTGGGGTGCCCTTCGACGGGGGTGCAACGTTTCGGCCAGGCGCGCGCTTTGGTCCGCAGAAGATCCGCGAGATGTCGGTCTTGCTGCGACCGTTTAATCCGGCTCTCGGGGTGGAGCCATTCGCCGAGTTTCGCGTAGTCGACTGGGGTGACGCCGTCTGCAGCCCGATCAGCATGGAGGACAGCTTCAGGGCGATCGAACGGGCGATCGAGGCGGTCGTCTCGGCGGATGCCTTCCCACTCGTGCTGGGCGGCGACCACTCGATCAGCCTGCCCGTTCTGCGCGCGCTGGCCAAGCGCCACGGGCCACTGGGCCTGGTCCACTTCGACGCCCATCCCGACACCTGGGACGT
>Ga0137369_10008174_pt1 | contig 10441 bp, 5 predicted proteins | sample SagtaG_12_FD_104918 | JGI IMG/M metagenome (GOLD analysis project Ga0137369, IMG submission 104918) | Vadose zone soil microbial communities from Sagehorn Ranch, Mendocino, California, USA - Sage1_L_113_16 metaG | ecosystem: Environmental > Terrestrial > Soil > Vadose zone | place: USA... | reverse complement strand
TACTCGATCTACCAGAAGATGATCGTCCGCGGCCGCGAGTTCGGCGACATCTACGACCTGGTCGGGATCCGGGTGCTGGTCGACTCGGTCCGGGACTGCTACGCCGCCCTCGGCGTGCTGCACGCGCGGTGGAACCCGGTGCCGGGCCGGTTCAAGGACTACATCGCGATGCCGAAGTTCAACATGTACCAGTCGCTGCACACGACGGTGATCGGCCCCGAGGGCAAGCCGGTGGAGCTGCAGATCCGGTCGTTCGCGATGCACCGCAAGGCGGAGTACGGCATCGCCGCGCACTGGAAGTACAAGGAGGACCCGTCGGCGGCCGTGCCCGAGCCGCGCGGCAGCGCGCCGGCGGCCGAGACGGCCAGCCCGAACGACATGCCATGGGTCCGGCAGCTGGTCGACTGGCAGCGCGAGACCTCCGACCCGTCGGAGTTCCTGGACTCGCTGCGGTTCGAGATCAACCAGTCCGAGGTGTACGTCTTCACGCCGAAGGGCGACGTCATGGCGCTGCCGATGGGCTCGTCCCCGGTCGACTTCGCCTACGCCATCCACACCGAGGTCGGGCACCGCTGCATCGGCGCCCGGGTGAACGGCCGGCTGGTGCCGCTGGAGTCCACGCTGGAGAACGGCGATGTCGTCGAGGTCTTCACGTCGCGGGCGCAGGGCGCCGGGCCGTCGCGGGACTGGCTGACGTTCGTCAAGAGCCCGCGGGCGCGCAACAAGATCAAGCACTGGTTCTCCAAGGAGCGCCGCGACGAGGCGATCGAGCAGGGCAAGGACGCGATCGCCCGGCAGCTGCGCAAGGAGGGCCTGCCGCTGCAGCGGTTGCTGTCGCACGAGACCCTCACCGCGGTCGCGAACTCGCTGAAGTACCCCGACGTGACCGCGCTGTACGCCGCGGTCGGCGAGGGCCACGTCAGCGCCCAGGCCGTCGTACGACGCCTGATCGACACGTACGGCGGTGAGGAGGGCGCGGCCGAGGACCTGGCCGAGGGGATGCGGCTTCCGGCCGTTCGGGAGCGCCGCCGGCGCACCGCGCGCGGCGACGCGGGTGTCATCGTCAAGGGCACCTCCGACGTGCTGGTGAAGCTGGCCCGCTGCTGCACCCCGGTGCCCGGTGACGACATCGTCGGCTGGATCACCCGCGGCGCGGGCGTGTCCGTGCACCGCGCGGACTGCTCGAACGTGGAGAGCCTGAAGACCCAGCCGGAGCGGATCGTCGAGGTCGAGTGGGCGCCGACCGCGCAGTCGCTGTTCCTGGTGGCGATCCAGGTCGAGGCGCTGGACCGGGCACGGTTGCTGTCCGACATCACCCGGGTGCTGTCCGACTACCACGTGAACATCCTGTCGGCCGCGCTGACCACCACCCGGGACCGGATCGCCAAGTCCCGATTCACCTTCGAGATGGGCGATCCGACCCACCTCGGGCACGTGCTGAAGGCCGTCCGCTCCGTCGAGGGAGTCTTCGACGTCTACCGCGTGACCCAGTAGCAGACAAGGGTTTCCCTTCACGCCGTAAGTCTTGACAACTTTTGTGGTCAGTGCCCTACTCGGCGTTGGGGGCCGCCAGGCCCCTCATGTGCCTCTGGGGAGGAGCACGAGATGAGGTCAGGGCGGGTTCGGACCATCGTTGCCACGCTGGGTTCCGCGCTTCTGGTGACGGGTCTGGTGCTGGCGCCGCCGGGTACGGCGAGCGGCGCACCGGACGACGACACCCCGGTGTACCAGCCCGGCTCCGCACCCCCGCGGGTCAGTGAGGAGGACGAGCAAGCCCTCCTGGAGCGGGACCTGTTCTTCATGAGCAGGCGCACCGCCGGCGACCAGATCCTCGACAACCAGCAGGCCGGCGCGCTCCGCGCGGCCGCCGCCCACCAGGCCGCCCTGATGCGCAAGCAGGGCGCGCCCAGCCAGGGGCCGGTCACGTTCGACAGCGCCTGGACCGGCCTCGGGCCGAACCCGATCGTCCAGGTCACCCGCAGTACCCCGATCTTCACCGCGATGTCCGGCCGGATCGGCGCGCTCGCCATCCGGCCCAGCAACGGCCAGTTCATTCTCGGCGGCGCCCAGGGCGGCATCTGGCTGTACGACCCGGCCACCGGCACCTGGTCGGCGAAGACCGACGACCTGCCGTCGCTGGCGATCGGCGCGCTCGCGGTGGCGCCGTCGGACGACACGGTCGTGTACGCCGGCACCGGTGAGGGCGCGCTGTCCGGCGACAGCTACTTCGGCAACGGCGTGCTGAAGTCGACCGACGGCGGCCTGCACTGGACGCACGTGTCCGGCGACTACTTCGTGGGCGTCGCGACGTCCGCGCTGGTGGTCGACCCGGGCAACGCCGACCACCTGTACGCCGCGATCCTCCGCGGCCGCGGCGGCGCGCGTCGTACCACCCCGCCGGTGCACTCCCGCTACGGCATCTGGGAGTCCACCAACGGCGGTACGACGTGGACGCTGCTCAAGGAGGCGAAGTCCGAGTCGAACGGCGCCACCGACCTCGAGATCGACCCGCAGAACCCGAAGATCCTCTACGCCTCGTTCTGGCAGGACGCCATCTACAAGAGCACCGACGGCGGGGCGCACTGGGCGCCGATCATGAACGGCATCCCCGCTCCCAGCGGCTCGGGCCTGGCGGCGACGCGCTACGCGCTCGGCATCTCGCACCCGGCCGGCCACTCCGCCGTGCTCTACGCCGGTTTCCCGACCCCGCAACCCGACGGTGACGCGCCCGCGCGGGTGTGGAAGTCCACCAACGAGGGGGCCAGCTGGCTCGAGCTTCCCGCCGGTGAGGGTGCGGACTCGGTCGAGGACTACTGCGGCGAGCAGTGCTCGTACGACAACGTGATCTTCGCCGACCCGGCCAACCCGGACATCGTCTACGCGGCCGGTCAGTTCAACTACGGCATCGGGTCGGGCGGCGTCTTCCGCTCCGACGACGGCGGCCAGACCTGGAAGAACCTCGGCTGGGACCAGCACCCCGACTACCACGCGATCGCGGTGGACCCGGCGAACCCGGCGCACGTGCTGATCGGCAACGACGGCGGGGTCCGGTACAGCGAGGACCGCGGAGGTCGGCCGAACGCGACAGACACGCTAAGCGCCGTCACCTGGCAGAACCTCGACGGCACCGTCGACCCGGCCACGGCGGCGGTCACGCACCGCACGAACCTGCAGATCGCCCAGTTCACGTCGATCGCGAACGTGCCGACCGTTCCTGCCCGCGTCTGGGGCGGCACCCAGGACAACGGCACCGTCCGCAAGTCCGTGGCCTCCCAGAGCTGGTTCGACGTCGCCAGCGGTGACGGCGGCCAGGTGCTCGTCGACCCGACGAACGCGAGCTATGTCTACGGCACCTACTTCGGCATCACGCCGTACCGGTACACCGACGGCGGGGCGTCGTTCTTCAGCAACCAGTTCATCCGCACCGGGATCAACCAGTCCGACCGCGCCGAGTTCTACATCCCGTGGGTGATGAACCAGCGCAACCCGAACCAGCTGTTCCTCGGCACCTACCGGCTCTACCGGACCGACAACGCGAAGGCGCCGTCGGCCGGGGACGTCAAGTGGAAGATCATCAGCCCGGACCTCAGCAGCGGCTGCACCGGGCCGGCTCCGAACGGCGGCCGCGGGTGCTTCATCTCCGCGGTCGGCGTGGGCGGCGGCACCGGCGTGTACACCGGGTCCGAGGAGGGCTACGTGTTCCTCAGCCCGAACGCCCAGGTCAGCGACAGTCCGTCGTGGACCCGGGTCGACCGCGGCGTGCTGCCGGGCCGGCCGGTGACGCAGATCGCGGTCGACCGGAGCAACTACCGGATCGCCTACGTCTCGTACGCCGGGTTCAACCAGGCCACCCCGCAGCGGCCCGGTCACGTGTTCCGGACCACCGACGGCGGCAAGTCCTGGACGAACGTCAGCGTCGGCCTGCCGGACAGCCCGGTGAACTCGATCATCCTCGACCCGTCGTACGCGAACACCCTGTACGCCGGCACCGACGTCGGCACGTTCGCGACGTACGACGGCGGCGCGCACTGGTACGCACTCGGCTCGGGCATGCCGGACGTCACCACCTGGCAGTTGGACCTCGACCCGACGCACCGGGTGCTCGCCGCCGGGACGCACGGCCGTGGCGCCTTCCGGCTCACCGACCCGTCGGCCGCTGTGCCGGCGCTGGTGCTGTCGAAGGTCGACGCCGGCGTGCCGGTCGGGCCGTCGAGCACGATCGACTATGCGATCACGCTGGCGAACATCGGGAACGCCGACGCCACCGGCGTGAAGCTGACCGACCCGGTGCCCGCGAACACGACCTTCGTGTCGGCGGACAGCGGCGGGACGAACGTGTCCGGCGTGGCCACCTGGACGGGCCTGACGGTCCCGGCCGGCGGCTCGACGACGGTGCACCTCAGCGTGAGCATCGCGCCCGCGCTGAAGAACAAGGCGACCACGATCGTCAACGACGGGATGCGCGCCACCTCGGCGCAGGGCCCGTTCACGACCGGCTCGCCGGTGGTCACCCCGATCGCGCCGGCGTACGCGGTCAGCGTGGCGCCCGCGTCGCAGACCGACGGCGGCCGGCCGGGGACGACCGTCAGCTACCCGCTGACGGTGAAGAACCTCGGCTTCACCACCGACAGCTATGCGCTGTCGAGCAGTGGCGGGACGTTCGGCGTCAGCTTCTACGACGCGACCTGCACGACGCCACAGACGACCACGGCCAGCCTCACCGCGGGTGCGCAGACCACCGTCTGCGTCAAGGTGGCGATCCCGGCCGGGGCCAGCGGCACGAACACCGCCACGTTGACCGCGACGTCGGCCGGCAGCCCCGGCGTGTCCGCCTCCGCGACGGTAACCACGATCGCGGTCACCAAGGACACGCTGCTGGTCGACGGCGACCTCGACATTCCCGACGTCCAGTCCGCCTACTCCACGGCGCTGACCTCGGCCGGCGTCGCCTTCGACACCTGGGACCTGTCCGTGGACAGCAACCTGCCGCAGGGCTACCTGAACGCGCACAAGAACGTCGTGTGGTTCACCGGTAACGCCTACCCGGGCCCGGTCACGCCGTACGAGGCCAGGCTGCAGTCCTTCCTCGACGGCGGCGGCCGGCTGCTGATGTCCGGCCAGGACATCCTCGACCAGGCGGCGGGTACGACGGCGTTCGTGCACGACTACCTGCACATCACCTGGGACGGCACCGAGACGCAGAACGACAAGGCGACCACCGCCGTGCACGGCGTCCCCGGCAACCCGGTGACGGACGGCATCGGCACCGTGCCGATCGACCACAAGGTGCTGGGTGCGGCCTTCGAGGACCGGATCACGCCGAACGGGACCGCGGTGGCGGCGTTCACCGACGACGCCGCGCAGCCGGACGCGCTCTCGTTCACCGGCACCTACAAGCTGGTCTTCCTGGCCTTCCCGTTGGAGTCGTACGGTGCCGCCACCGACAAGTCGAACCTGGTCACCCGAGTGATGACCTTCTTCGGCCCATGACCTGAGGCATCCCGGCGGGCCGCCACCCGGCCCGCCGGGCCCCCTTACTCCTTACTTCGACGATCGGTCACTTCTTCCTCGCCTGTGGACAGGCGTCACCACCCACGCGGCAGGCGCGGCTGGATCCCGAGCAGCTCACCGATCGCCAGCTCGAGGTCCGGCTTGCGCCCCCACACGTCTCCTCGTCGTACGGGCAGGATCGTCCAGCCGAGGGCGCGCAGCCCCGCGCGACGGGTCTCGTCGCGCAGGTCGGCGGCCCGGCCCGAGTGCCAGCGGGCGCTGTCGTACTCCAGGCCGAGGCGAAGGCCGTCCGGCCCGGGCTCGCGGAACCCCAGGTCCAGGCTGTAGACGCGCTCGCCGCCGCTGACCACCACCTGCGCCTCGGGTCGCTTGAACTCGGCGTCCAGCACGCGGAGCCGCAGCCAGGACTCACCGGGCGACTCGGTCAGCGGTTCCGCGAGCCCTGCGATCTCGCGGGCCTGGACGATGCCCGGATGCCGTGGGTAGCGCGCGACCGCGGCTCGCAGCGCCGCCGGACCGATGAGCTCGGCGTGCAGCATCGCGTCGACGGCCGACAACGCGAACGGCCGCCGGAGGTGCCGGGCCAGATGTACGGCGGTCGCGAGCGGGCTGGTGACGCGCACACCGAGAACGTCGACGACATCGTCCGGATGCAGCGTCTGGCTGTGCGCGGACGCGGGACGCAGCCGGGTTGCGCGGCGCCGGATGGGTCGCACGCACTCGACGGCCGGCGACTCGTCCAGCTCCCTCAGCGCGAAGGCGTCGATGCCGTACAGCCAGGCAGCCGTACGACGGCAGACGACCGCGTCCGCGGGAGCGACGAGGCACAGCGCCGCGGCGCGCAGCTCGATCGTGTCGGGTGCGAGCGCGTCGACGTACACCCCGTGCAGGAGCCGCCGGATCAGACCGGTGTCGACCAGCTTGCTCAACCGGTTGTCGGTCCAGCCGGCGTCCCGTGCCTCGGCACGGGTGAACGGCCGGCCGTCGAAGTACATCAGCGGGACGGCGAATGACATCCCAGCAGAATCGACGACCGAGCCTCAGCGCCGATGCCGCCTATCCACAGGCGCGGAAAAAGTGACCGATCGTCGGCAGAGAAAGCGGCTACGAGAAGTCGGCCAGGGCGCGTTCGGCCTCGGCGAGCCAGGCCTGGCGGGCCTCGATCGCCTCGCGTGCTTCGGCCTCCTTGCGCGCGTCACCGCGCTCGGCGGCCTTGGCGGCCTTGGCCTCGAGGTCCGCGATCGACGACCTGAGCTGCTGCACGGTGGCCTCGGCGCGGGCCCGGGCCTCCGGGTTGCTGCGCTCCCAGATCTCGTCCTCGGCGGCCTTCACGGCGTCTTCTACGGCGCGCAGCCGCCCGTCCACCGACCGCATCGCGTCCCGCGGCACCTTGCCGACCTGGTCCCAGCGGTCCAGCAGGCCGCGCAGGGACTCCCGCGCGGCCTTGGCGTCGGTGATCGGCAGCAGCGCCTCCGCCTCGGTCAGCAGGGCTTCCTTCTGCTCGAGGTTGGCCTGCTGCTCGACGTTCTCCTCGGCCTGGGCGGCGTCGCGGGCGCCGAAGAAGCTGTCCTGCGCCGCGCGGAACCGGGCCCACAGCTTGTCGTCGACCTCGCGCGGTGCCGGACCGGCCGCCTTCCACTGCCGCATCAGGTCACGGAACCTGCCCGACGTCGGACCCCAGTCGGTCGACGACGCGAGCGACTCGGCCTCGGCGGCCAGCCGCTCCTTGACGACAGCGGCCTCCTCGCGCTTCGACGACAGCTGCGCGAAGTGCTGCTTGCGGTGCCGGGTGTACGCCGTGCGCGCCGAGGAGAACCGGTGCCACAGCGAGTCGTCGCTGGTCTTGTCCAGCCGGGGCAGCGCCTTCCACTCGTCGAGCAGCTCGCGCAGCCGGGTGACGCCGTGCCGCCAGTCGGTGCCGGACGCGATCGTCTCGGCCTCGGCGGCGATCCGGGACTTGGCCTCGCGGGCCTCCTCGACCTTCGCGGCACGCTCGGCCTTGCGCTTCTCGCGCTGTTCGGCGACCACCGGGTTCAGCGACTCGAGCCGGGCGCGCAGCCCGTCCAGATCGCCGACGGCCTGGGCGTTGTCGATGGCGGTGGTGACCTTCTTCACCGCCGCGCGCGCGTCGTCGGGGGAGACGGTGCCACCCTTGACCCGCTTCTCCAGCAGGTCGACCTCGAACACCAGGGCGTCGAACCGCTTGGTGTAGAACGCCAGCGCCTCGGCCGGATCCGCGTCCGGCCACTGGCCGACCGCGCGTTCACCGTCCTTGGTGCGGACGTACACCGTCCCGTCGTCGCCAATCCGGCCCCACGTGCTCTCGGCCACAACTCGCCCCTTCCGGCGGTATGTCATGCGTCGCCCCATTGTGGACAGTCGTCGGTTCACGCCGTCCGCCGGGCTCACCCATCAGCTCCGACCCTCACAAACTCAGGCCTTGAACGCAACGGGGATAGCCCTCATGCGCGATGCATCAGTCACTGCCGCGGGCGATAGACAGCCGCCGTCGCCGGTCCCGCCGACCTGGCGGAGCTCGTCACCGGCGACCTGCAGGCGGTGAACGGCGACAAGCACCTGCGGCTGCTCTTCCGTCCGGAGGGTGTCGCCGACGAGGCCGACCCGGCCGAGCACCTTGCGGCGATGACCGCGGAGGCCCGTGACACCGCGGGCGGGATGGCGAGGGTCGAACTGCTCGACGGCAACGTCGGCTACCTGGAGATCCGGCCGGCGCTGTTCCCGCCGTCGATCGCGGGCGTGCAGGCGGCCGCCGCGCTGAGCCTGCTGGCCGACGCCCGGGCGCTGGTGCTGGACCTGCGCGAGTGCCGTGGCGGTTCGCCCGACATGGTCGCGCTGATCTGCGGCTACCTGTTCGACGAGCCGACCCACCTCGGCGACATCGTCGGCCGGGACCCGGAGGACCGCCGGCAGTTCTGGACCGAGGACCGGGTCGAGGGCCGCCGGTTCGGCGGCCGCAAGCCGGTCTTCGTGCTGACCAGCGGTACGACGTTCTCCGGCGCCGAGGACCTGTCGTACAGCCTGCAGCAGCGCGGCCGCGCCACGGTGATCGGCCGGCGGACGGGTGGCGGTGCCCATCCGCGCCGCGGGTTCAAGCTGCACCCGCAGCTGGAGGCGACCATCTCGGTCGCGCGATCCGAGCACCCGGTCACCAAGTCGAACTGGGAAGGCACCGGCGTCGTACCCGATGTCGAGACCGCCGTCGCGGACGCGCTGGAGACGGCGTACAAGCTGGCCACCGAGCGGCCGGGCGAGAAAGCGGTGGCACCCGCTCGGTAACCTTGACCGGATACTCCATCGGTCAGAAAGGTCAGTCGTGCTCATCGCCGGGTTCCCCGCAGGTGCGTGGGGCACCAACTGCTACGTCGTCGCGACCGGGCATGGTGCGGAGTGCGTGGTCGTGGACCCCGGCCAGGAGGCCGCCGCGACCATCGACCAGATCGTGCGGGAGAACAGTCTCAAGCCGGTCGCCGTACTGCTGACGCACGGGCACATCGACCACATGTTCTCGGTGCTGCCCGTGTGCGGCACGTACGACGCGACGGCCTACATCCACCCCGGCGACCGGCACCTGCTCGCCGACCCGATGCGCGGCATCAGCCCCCAGTCGGCGCGGATGCTGCTGGGCGGCGACTACACCTTCGCCGAGCCGGACGACGTCGCCGAGCTGAGCGACGGTACGACTGTCGAGCTCGCCGGGCTGAAGCTCACCGTCGACCACACCCCGGGCCACACGGAGGGCTCGGTCACCTTCACCACCCCGTACGACGGGCCTGAAAAGGACGCAGGGGACGTCTCCGCTGTTCTCTTCTCGGGCGACGTGCTGTTCGCCGGCTCGATCGGCCGCACGGACCTGCCGGGCGGGGACCACCGGAAGATGCTGCATACCCTGGCCACCAAGATCCTGCCGATGGACGACGACATCGTCGTCCTGCCGGGTCATGGTGGCCAGACCACGATCGGCCGGGAGAAGGCGACCAACCCCTACCTGCAGGACCTGGAGATTCATCAATGACCGAGCAACGCGAGGGCATCATTCAATACAGCGCAACTTGTGCCTCGTCGGCGCCCGCAGCGAAGCGAGGACGACGATGAGCAGGGTGACCCCGATCAGTGGGTTCCCCGAATGGCTGCCGGCGGACCGGATCGTCGAGCAGCACTTCCTCGACGTCATCCGCGACACCTTCGAGCTGCACGGCTTCGCGTCGATCGAGACCCGCGCGGTGGAGCCGGTCGACCGGCTCTCGAACCAGGGCGAGGACGCCGACAAGGAGATCTACGGCGTACGACGCCTGGGCGCGGACGCCGATGACGAGGGCCCGGGTCTCGGGCTGCACTTCGACCTGACCGTCCCGTTCGCCCGGTACGTGCTTGAGAACGCGGGCAAGCTGGCGTTCCCGTTCCGGCGGTACCAGATCCAGCGGGTGTGGCGCGGTGAGCGGCCGCAGGAGGGCCGGTTCCGCGAGTTCACCCAGGCCGACATCGACATCGTGGACTCCGGTACGCTGCCGTTCCACTACGAGGTCGAGCTGCCGCTGGTGATCGCGGACGCGTTCAACCGGCTGCCGGTGCCGAGGTTCCGGATCCAGGTGAACAACCGCAAGATCCCGGAGGGCTTCTACCTCGGGCTCGGGATCGAGGACGTCGCCGGCGTGCTGCGGACCGTGGACAAGCTGGACAAGATCGGCCCGGACAACGTGACCGCGCTGCTGACCGAGGGCGGGCTGAGCGACACGCAGGCCAAGGCCGTACTGCAGCTCGCCGAGATCGCCACGACCGACGCGTCGTTCGCCGACCAGGTGCGGGCGCTCGGCGTGCGGCACGAGACCCTCGACGAGGGCCTGGAGCAGCTCAGCCAGGTGATCACCGTGGCCAACGAGCACGCGCCGGGCCTGCTGGTCGCGGACCTGCG